>Ga0207706_10000654_pt1 | contig 36592 bp, 35 predicted proteins | sample KBSC53metaG_FD_184318 | JGI IMG/M metagenome (GOLD analysis project Ga0207706, IMG submission 184318) | Corn rhizosphere microbial communities from Kellogg Biological Station, Michigan, USA - KBS C5-3 metaG (SPAdes) (version 2) | ecosystem: Host-associated > Plants > Roots > Rhizosphere > Soil ... | reverse complement strand
TGGCCATCTCCTGAGTCGTATCCCGGAATGCTAAGCCGTTGAGGAGTGCTCGTCGCGGCCGGCCCCCGGCCATCCGCCGCCGATGCACAATGGGGCGGTTTCGGCACCGACCGCAACCCGTTCACGAGGACGGCGAATGGATCGTGAAGGCATCGGCAAGGTCAGGCGGGCAGAGCTGCTCGCTCGACTCTCGGCCCTCGAGCAACAGATCGAGGCCCAGGAGGCGCGTGTCCGTCGTGGGCGCGAGATGGGCTGGGAAGTCACCCTGTCCGAGCAACGCCTGAGAACGCTGCAGGAGTCGCGCGATCTCTATCGATCGGCGTTGAAGCACCTCCTCGGCGACGATCTTCCGGCGGAGGCCAGACCGGTCGACCGAGCCAGGTAACCGGCGTGTATCCGCGCGGTATCGGCGCGGAAAAGCCGGCATAGCGCCGGCGCGGCCTGTCTACACTGGTTCATGCCCTCGACCGCCGCCGAGCCCGCGACCTGGGAACGACACGCGCAGACGCTGCATCGGGTCGCCCTGGCGGCAGCGCGGCCCACGAGCCCCACCCTCTTCGACGACCTCGTTCGCGAGATGGCCGAGAGCCTCGGCGCCTCGGCCGGTCTCGTCGCCGTCTTCACCGACGAGACCCAGGCGCGAGTGCGAACCGCCGCCAGCCTGCTCGACGGCAGGCGGCTGCCGCCGTTCGAATACGCGATCGCCGGCACGCCGTGCGAGCAGGTCGTGGGCAGCGAATTCCGCCACGTCATCAGCGGCCTTGCCGACGAGTTCCAGGAAAGCAGCCTGTTCGCCGCGAAAGGCATGGACTCGTACGCTGCGTTTCCCCTCTGCGACAGCCATGGCGATCGCCTCGGCCTGCTCGCCGCCATGGATCGCGCTCCGCTCGCCGACGTCGCCCTGGCCGAGGCCGTCCTCAAGATCATCGGCAGCCGGATCGCTGCCGAGCTCGAGCGGTCGACCACCGAGGGCGTGCTGCGCGCCGCGGCGCTCGCGGTCTCGGGCGCGCTCGGCAGCTCGGTCTTCGCCGAGCTGGCGCGCTCGCTCGCCGAGATCCTGCACGTCGACATCGCCTTCATCGCCCGCCCCGATGACGTCGCTCCCGGCACGATGAAGGTGCTCGCGATGCAGTTCGACGGCGCCTCGATCGACGGCGGCTCGTACGCGCTCGCCGGCACGCCGTGCGAAGGGGTCCTGCGCGACGGCTTTCGCGTCGTTCCGCAACGCGCCGCCGAGCTCTTCCCCGGCGACGGCACCCTGCGCGGCAACGCCATCGAGGGCTACGCCGGCTATCCGCTCACCGATCGCGCGGGCACGAACCTCGGCCTGGTCTCGATCGCGTCGCGCACGCCGCTGCGCCAGCTCGACCTGATCGAGTCGATGATGCAGATCTTCGCCGTCCGCGCCGCGGCCGAGATCGAGCGCCTGCGCGCCGACGAGGCGATGCAGCAGTCGCAGGAAAGCTACCGGACGATCTTCGAGGCGATCGAGGACGGCGTCGTGATCCACGACTGGGACACCGGCGCGCTGGTCGACCTCAACCCCAAGGCCTGCGAGGTGTCGGGGTTCCATCGCGACGAGGTGCGGGGCGCGCCGCTCTCGATCTTCTGCTCGCGCGACGAGCCCTACACCGAAGCCGATGCGCGCCGCTACCTGCAGCTCGCGCGCGACGGCTACTGCCCGCCCTACGAGTGGCGCGGCCGCCGGCCCGATCGCTCGGTCGCCTGGTACGAAGTTCGGCTCAAGGCGGTCGAGATCGGCGGCGTTCCGCGCATCCTCTCGATGAGCCGCGACATCACCGAGAAAAAGAATTCCGAGGAGGCGCTGCGCCTGCGCGAGGAGCAGTACCGCGCCGTCTTCGAGGCCTCGTCGGACGCCTTCGTGCTGCGCGACGCCGAGCTCGACATCGTCGATGTCAACCCGGCATTCCTGCAGCTGTACGGCTTCACGCGCGAGCAGCTGGCGGTCCGCGGCGGCTATCCGGAGAACTACCCCACCTCCTATGTCGCCGAGCGGCGCGAGCGCCTCGAGCGGGCGCTGCGTGGCGAGGAATCGCGCGCTGAGACCATCGCCCTGCGTCCCGACGGCACGACCTTCGAGGCCGACATGCGTGTCATCCCGGTGCGCTACCGCGGCGAGCCGCACGTGCTCACCGTCGTTCGTGACATCACCGAGCGGCGCCAGCGCGAGCGCGAGTTGCAGCGTAGCGAGGCCCGCCTGCGCGCAACCGTCGAGGCGGCGTTCGACTGCATCATCGGCATGGACGGCGAGGGCCGGATCGTCGAGTTCAACGGCGCCGCCGAACGTTGCTTCGGCCACGCCCGAACGGAGGTGCTCGGCCGCCTGCTCTCGGACGTGATCGTCCCGCCGCGCCTGCGCCAGGGCTACGACGAGAACCTGCGTCGGTTCGCCCACGCACGCGAAGTCCCGTTCGTCGGCCGCCTGGTAGAGACGACAGCGATGCGCGCCGACGGCAGCGAGTTCCCGATCGAGGTCGCGGTCAGCGTCGCCACCGCGCCCGAGGGTGACATCTACGTTGGCCACCTGCGCGACATCACGGCGCGACGCCAGGCCGAGAGTCAGCACGCCGAGCTCGAGAGCCAGCTGCGCCAGGCGCAGAAGATGGAAGCGATCGGCCAGCTCACCGGCGGGATCGCGCACGACTTCAACAACATCCTCACCAGCGTGACCGGCTACGTCGTGCTGGCGAGCGAGCGCGCCGAGCGCCTGGGTGCGGCCGACATCGTGCGCCAGCTCGGCCAGGCTCACCTCGCCGCTCAGCGCGCGCGCGACCTGATCTCGCAGATGCTCGCCTTCGCGCGGCGCCAGCGCAGCGAGCGCCGCCCGCTCGTCCTGGCCGGGGAGCTGCGCCAGTCGGCGCTGCTGCTGCGCTCGACCTTGCCGAGCTCGGTCGAGCTGGAGACGTCGCTCGACGCCGCGGCGCCGGCGGTGGTCGGCGATTCGGTGCAGATCGAGCAGGTGCTCTTCAACTTGTGCATCAACGCCCGCGATGCCATCGGCGGCGCGGGCACGATCGGCATCGGCCTCGGCGCGGCGTCGCTCGAAGGCGTCTGCGCCTCGTGCCGCGCGCCGCTGCGCGGCCGCTGGGTCGTGCTGTCGGTCGCGGACAACGGCAGCGGCGTCAGCGATTCCGTGCGCGAGCGGATGTTCGAACCGTTCTACACGACCAAGCCGGTCGGCAGCGGCTCGGGCATGGGGCTGGCGATGGTGCACGGCATCGTCCACGACCACGGCGGCCATCTTCTCGTCGATCCGGTCGAGCCGCACGGGACCTGCTTTCGCGTCCTGCTGCCGCCGGCCGCGTCCGCGCCCGCGCCGATGATCGTGGACGACGACGACACTCCCGCCGCCGGAAGGCTCTCCGGCCACGTCCTCCTGGTCGAGGACGAGGCGATGGTCGCCGCGTTCATGGCCGAGCTGCTCGGCGGCTGGGGCTTCGAGGTGACGCACTGCGGCGATCCGCTCGACGTCGAGGCGCGTCTCGCGTACGGAGCGTTCGACGTCGTCCTCACCGACCAGACGATGCCCGGCCGGACCGGGATGGAGCTCGCCGCGTCCTGCCGCGCCGTGCGCCCTGAGCTCCCCGTGCTGCTCTACAGCGGCTTCGGCGAGGGCATCGATGCCGCCGAGCTCAAGCGCTCTGGCGTCCGCGCGCTGCTTCGAAAACCCATCGAGCCCGAGGCGCTGCGCGCGGCGCTGGCCGAGGCGCTGGCCGTGCGCGCATGAGCGCGAACTGCAGCGCCGTCGCGAGCGCGGCGAGGGCGATGTCGGCGATCCAGAGCGGCGTGTAGCTGCCGCTGTGCTCGACGGCGACGCCGCCGAGCCAGGCGCCGAAGAAGCCGCCGACCTGGTGCACGAGCATGATCGCGCCGAGCAGGCTCGACAGGCGCTCGATGCCGAAACCGCGCGCCAGCAGCTCGGCCGTCGGCGGCAGCGTCGCCATGTAAGTCACGCCCATCGCCAGCGCGAACGCCAGCAGCACGGCGCCGCTCGCCGGCGCGGCGGCGAACGCGGCGATGGCGAGAACCCGCAGGCCGTACACCAGGGCGAGCAGCGGAGCGCTCGGGAAGCGCTTCATGAGCATTCCCACGCCGATGCTGCCGGCCATGTTGGCGGCACCGGCGATGACGAGCCACAGACCCGTGAACGACGCCGGCAGGCCGCAGCGCTCGATCACGCCCGGCATGTGAACGGTGAGGAAGGCGACGTGGAAGCCGCAGGTGGCGAAGCTGCCGGCGATCAGCCAGAAACGCGGGTCGCGCAGCGCTTCGCCGTTGCCGGAGAGGAGCGTCGTCGCGGCGACGGGCAGAGGCGCTGGACGATGTGCGAACGAGCGCGCCAGCGGCAGCGCAAGGAGGGCGATGGCGCCGAGCGCGCACAACGCCGCGACCCAGCCGTGCAGGGCGATCGCGAACGTGACGAGCGGCGCCAGCAGCAGCTGCCCGGCGGGTCCGCCGGCGCCGATCACGCCGGCGGCGAGGCCGCGCTCGGCCGGCGCGGTGCGCCGGCTGACCTCGCCGATGAGGAGCGCGTTGCTGGCGACCGCGGTGCCGGTCGCGAAGACGACGAGCATCAGGAAGACGAGCGCGATCAAGGTGTGGACGAAGACGAGCAGCGCCGTGCTGAGCGCGAGCAGGCACGCGCCGCCGGCGATGACGCGCGCCGGGCCGAAGCGTCGTGCCAGCGCTTCGACCACCGGCAGGGCGAAGCCCGCGGCGAGCTGCCCGAAGGCCGCCGCCAGCGCGATCGACGCCATGCCGAGGCCGGTCGCCGTGTTGAGCGGCGACAGGAACATGCCGAACGACGCCCGGCTGCCTGAGATGAGCGCCGTCAAGCCGGTAGCCGCCCCGGTCAGGCGCCAGGCCGCCGCTCTCACCGCGACCACCCGCCAGTGGGGCCGCCGTACACCCGCAGCCGGGTGCGCGCGACGGCGCCTTGCGCCTCGGCGACGTACGAGTCGATCTCGCCGTAGGTCAGGCCGAGGTCGCGCATCGCCTCGGGATCGAGCCGGGCGAGCTCGTCGCCCGCTCGCGCGGCGCGGCGGCGTTCGGCGTAGGCGATGCGCAGCCAGTGCCAACCGGCGATGAGGCGATGCAGCGCACCGGCCGCGCCGGGAATCGCTGCAGGAGGAGCATGGCTCAAGGTGTTCATGACGTTTCCCTTCCGAAGATGGAGTTGAGGACCGGTTTCAGGCCGCCATCGGCAGCGCCGCGGTCGGCTTCGCGTAGGCGAGCGGCGCGAGCGCGTCCTGGATGCGCTGCATCTGCGCCGGGGTCACGAGCGCCGACAGGAGCGCCTGGAAGCGCGGCTCGCCGACGCCGGAGACGATGTACTGCCACCGATAGGCCTTCAGGATCGTGTCGCGCACGCGCTGGACCCGGGCGGCGCTGAGCGACGTGTCGAGGTGGCAGGCGAAGTAGCCGGCGTCGACGTTGGCCTGCTCCTGCAGGATCCCGTCGACGGCGCCGACGAGGGCGATCAGGTCGTCGACGGCGGCGTCGCGCTCGTCCGCCGTGATGCGAGCGTCCTCGCGCTGCCACTCCAGCTCGTCGAGGATCGCGTGCTGCGACTCCTCGCGCCAGTGGAACAGGAAGACGTCCTTCCACAGCGGCGACAGCGTCTCGTCCGCGGCGATGCTGGCCCGGTAGTGCGCCTGCGTGAAGAGCTCGATGTGGCAGGTCAGCGCGAGCACCGCCCAGGTGCGTTTGGAGAGCACGGCCTGGGCGACCGCGTTCGGCTCGGCGGCGCAGACGTAGCCGGGCGGCATGTCGGCGGCGAGCATCTCGTCGATGCGGCGAAAGAGCGCCTGGTGCTTGAGCTCCTCGTCGGTGAAGCGGACGAGCGCCTCGAACGCGACCTGGTCGCCGAGGGCGTGCTCGCGCCCGACCTCGACCATCTTCGCGCCGATGAAGCGCTCGACGAGGCCGAACAGGTTGGCGTAGGTCCGCCCCTGCACCTGGCTCAGCCTGCGGCGCTGCGCCGGCGTGAGGAACTCGAGCTCGTCGACCAGCGAGAGGCCGGCGGGCAGGAACGTGCGGTCGAAGGCGAAGCGGCGGCCGCGGATGACGTCGCGCTCGATCTCCCAGCGCACGCGCTTGGAGACTTCGATGACCTTGGCGTAGCGGTTGGCGCTCGCCGTCTGGGATGAAACGTTCATGGCGATTTCCTGGTGTCGTTCGTCGCCGGGCCCCATGCCCTGCAACGTGGCGACAGTGTCGAAAGCGCCGGTATCGGCGATGCGGCGCGCAGCGCATCGCGTGTTATCGTTTTGTATCGCCTGGCCCTCGTGGCGCCGCCACACGACGGAGAACGTGCATGGACAGCAGCGGACGCCTTCTCGTCGTCGACGACGACCCGAGCGTTCGGGCGATGCTGGTCGAGTACCTGAGCGGCCACCGCTACGACGTCCGCGCCGCCGACGGTGGCGCCGCGATGCGCGCCGAGATCGAGCGCGATCTGCCCGACCTCGTCCTGCTCGACATCCGCATGCCGGGCGAAGACGGCCTGACGCTGGCGCGCTTCCTGCGCGAGCGCTACGACGTCGGCATCGTCATGGTCACCGCGTCGAGCGACGTCGTCGACCGTGTCGTCGGCCTCGAGATCGGCGCCGACGATTACGTCGCCAAGCCTTTCGATCCGCGCGAGCTGCTCGCCCGCATCAAGAGCGTGCTGCGCCGGATGCAGGCGCACCACCACGTCGAGAGCGACGCCGCCGCGAAGAAGGAAGCACCGGCAGGAGCCGCCACTGCATCCGCGCGCCCGGTACCCTGCGGTCGCTGCTTGCTCGACCTCGACGCGCGCCGGCTGTTCGAGGCCTCGGGCGAGGAAGTCGCGATCACGGCGATGGAGTACGACCTGCTGCGCGTCTTCCTCGCCAACCCGAACCGGGTGCTGTCGCGCGACCAGCTGCTGCTGCAGACGCGCCATCGCGAATGGGAGCCCTTCGATCGTTCGATCGACATCCGCATCGGCCGGCTGCGCAAGAAGATCGAGCCCGATCCCGGCGCCGAGCCCCGGTGCATCCGCACCGTTCGCAACGCCGGCTACATGTTCGTTCCGGCGTGAGGCGCGGCGCAAACAGGCGCCTTCGCCAATAGGACTAAGCTCGGGGAATGAAAAAAGACCTGATCCTCCCGCCGCTGCCGCCTTTCACCGCCGAAGAGGAGCTCGCGCTGGCCGCGCGGCTCGACGCGATGGACGGCCCCGCCCTCGCCCACTACGTCGACTCGGCCCAGCTCGCGCTGCGCAACGCCGCGCTCGATCCGAGCTGGCGGCCGCGCGTCGAGATCGGCCTGCGCTACGCCGAGGCCGCCGCGCTCAGGGAAGCGGCGGCGGTGCCGGCGGCGGTAGAGGTCGCCGTCGCGACGCCCGCGGCGACGAAGGCCAAGAAGGCCGCCGCCTGAGCGAGGCAGCGCTGCGCGCGGCCGCCTCTCCCGTCATCAGGAGCCCGTGATGTTCGACTCGCGCCTCATGGCCGGCCAGCGCATCCTCGTCACCGGCGGAGGCACCGGCCTCGGCCAGGCGATGGCCGAGCAGTTTCTTCGCCTCGGCGCCGACGTCGCCATCTGCGGCCGGCGCAAGTCGGTGTGCGACGACACCGCTGCCGCCTGGCGAACGACCTTCCCCGAGCGCCGCATCGACACGTTCGGCGTCGACATCCGCAATGCCCAGGCGGTCGAGGAGATGGTCGAGTCGCTGTGGCAGTCGGGTGGGCTCACCGGGCTCGTCAACAACGCCGCCGGCAACTTCGTCGCGCCGACGGAAAGCCTGTCGCCGCGCGCCTTCGACGCGATCGCCAACATCGTCTTCCACGGCACGTTCTACGTGACGCAGGCGATCGGCAAGCGCTGGGTCGAGGCCGCCAGGTCCGGCGCATGGCGGCCCGAGCAGCCGTACCGCAGCGTCATGAGCATCATCGTCACATGGGTCGACAACGGCTCGCCCTACGTCGTTCCTTCGGCGATGAGCAAGGCCGGCATCGAGGCGATGACCAAGTCGCTCGCCATCGAGTGGGCGAAGTACGGCATCCGGCTCAACGCCGTCGGCCCGGGCGAGATCCCGACCGAAGGCATGAGCAAGCGCCTCAACCCGGGCGAGGAGCCGGGCACGCGCAGCAAGAAGACGAACCCGATGGCGCGCGCCGGGCGGATGAGCGAGCTGCAGAACCTGTCGACCTTCCTGATGGCTCCGGGCGTGTGCGACTGGCTGACCGGGCAGAGCATCTTCATGGACGGTGCCAACGCGCTCGCCACCGGCGGCAACTTCTACGAGCTGCGCCAGTGGAGCGATGCCGACTGGCAGCTCGCACGCGAGCGCATCGAGGCGCAGAACGCCAAGGACAAGCTGCAGCGCTGACGATGACCGAATCGCCTTCTCGCCTGATCGACGCCAGGATCAAGTCGCTCGACGACTGGCGCGGCAGGACGCTCTCCCGTGTCCGCGCTCTCATCAAGGCGGCCGACCCCCACGTCGTCGAAGAGTGGAAGTGGAACGTTCCGGTCTGGTCGCACGATGGACTCATCTGCACCGGAGAGTCGTACAAGAGCGTCGTGAAGCTGACGTTCGCGAGCGGCGCCGCGCTCGCGGACCCGTCGGGACTGTTCAACTCCAGCCTCGACGGCAAGGTCAGGCGCGCCATCGACCTGCACGAGGGCGATGAGATCGACGAGGCCGCCTTCAAGGCGCTCATCCACGCCGCTGCAGCGTTGAACGCAAAAAAGAAGTAGGGACACTCGGCCGGTTACGCCACCGCCGTCAAGGCGCGGGCCATCGCGCGCGCCGAGCGTCTCCGTCGAGGGTCGGCTCGCCTACTTCTTCGGCTCACCCTCGCCGGTTCGACCGGCCGACGGTTCAATGTCCGGCTTGCCCGCAGTCCGTCGCTTCTCGGCCAGAGAAGCGTTCAAGGCAACGGCCATCGCGGCCTCGCCGCTCAGGAGATCACGCCAGCGCAGCTCGACTTCGGGCCTTCTCTTGCCCTTGCCCGTCAAGCGAAGGCCCTCCGGGCCGACAGCGACCGTGTAGTCGGAACCGTCGACGGTGACCTGCCGCTTGAGTTCTTTGTCGAGGACGGTGGCCACGTGAGGGACTCCGCTGCGTGAAAGGCGTGCACGGGATTTTGCTCTCGTACCGCTGCGCAGGGCGACGTCGGCCGGCGGGTGGACGTGAGCGCATTGCCTTGCGCCCGATCAAGGTCGCGGCGCCGCGCTGCGCCTAAGGTGAGGCCTAGGCTTCACAAGGACACATCATGAGCAGCCTGAACGTCGGCAACATCGATCGCCTGCTGCGCATCCTCGTCGGTTTCGCCCTGATCGGCTTCGCCCTCACCGGCACGATCGGCGTCTGGGGCTATGTCGGCGTCATCCCGCTCCTGACCGGGCTGTCGGCGCGCTGCCCCCTCTACTCGGCACTCGGAATCACGACAACCGCGCGCTGACGGTCGCGGCCGCCGTCGAACGTCGGGAGAACGGGTGTCGAAGCCGCGGCCGTCGGGTGCCGACCATGGACTGGATCCACTTCGCCAAGCTTCTCGCGCTCGCGGCAGTCGCCCTCGCGGCGCTCGCCGTCGGGGTCGTCGCCACGCTGGCCTGGTTTCTCAACCACCCGCGCGATTGAATCCCGGCCTCAGCCGCCACGCGGCGTAGGCGGCCGGGATCGCGAGAACCGTCAGAACGAGCCGGGGGCCGACGTCGCCCGGCAGGCCGAAGGTGCGGCGCAGCGGCTCGATCAGGAGCACCAGGCCGGCGAGCGCGCAGACGGCCAGGACGAGCGAATGGAAGGCGCGATTGCGTGGCCCGGCGCCGCGCGACGCCCCGCGGTACCACTGCAGGATGGCGAGGTTGCCGACGATGATCGTCGCCAGGCCGATCAGCCGCAACGCTTCGTCGGGGAAGGACGCGGCACGCCCCAGCCATTGCAGAAGGACGACGGCGCCAAGGGCGACCCCGCCGACCGCCACGGCGCGCACGACGGCGGCGACGTCGAACAGCCGGGTGGCGGCCGATCGCGGTGGCGTGCTCATCAGGTCGCCCTGCGCCGGCTCGGCCTCGAAGACCAGCGAGCACGCCGGGTCGATGATCAGCTCGAGCAGGACGACGTGGACCGGCAGCAGCAGCACCGGGCCGCCGAACAGCGGCAGCATCGACAGGCCGACGATCGGCACGTGCACGGCGAACAGGTAGCCCATCGCCTTGCGCAGGTTGGCGAAGATGCGTCGGCCGGCGCGAACCGCCTCGACCAGCGACGGGAAGCGATCGTCGAGGAGGACGATCGCCGCCGACTCGCGCGCGACGTCGGTGCCGCGCTGGCCCATCGCCACGCCGACATCGGCGGCGCGCAGCGCGGGCCCGTCGTTGACGCCATCGCCGGTCATCGCGACGACCTCGCCGCGGCGCTGCAGTGCCTGGACGATGCGAAGCTTCTGCGTCGGCACGACGCGGGCGAAGATGGCGACGGTCGCGACGGCCTGCTCGCACTGGGCTTCGTTCATGGCGTCGACCTGGGCGCCGGTGAGGACCGCGCCGTCGCCCGCGCCGACCAGCCCGGCCCGGCGCGCGATCGCCAGCGCCGTCGCCGGCGCGTCGCCAGTGACCATGACGACGCGGATGCCGGCGCGCCGGCACTCGGCGATGGCGTTCGGCACGTCGTCTCGCAACGGATCCTCGAAAGCGACCAGGCCGGCGGCCTGCCAGCCCGATGCCGGCCGCGATGGGGCATCGGCGCCGTGCGCGACCGCGACGGCGATCACGCGCCGTCCCTCGGCGGCCCACGCCTCGGCCCGCAGCGCGAGCGCTCGCAACCGCTCGCTTGAGTCGGCGCAGCGCGCGAGCACGGCCTCGGGCGCGCCCTTGATCGCGACGGACGTGCCGTGCTCGTGCTCCAGCGCCCAGCCCTGGCTCACGAAAGGCCGCCCCGGCATCACGCCCTCGCGCCAGCGCACCTCGCCGGCCGGCGTGACCACGCCCTGCGCATCGAGCAAGCGATGGATCGCCGCGTCCATCGGCTCGATGCCCGCGCGCACGCTGGCCATCGCCGCGCTGCGTAGAAGCGCTTGGAGCCGTGGGTCGAACGACGCCAAACCGCCGGGCTCGGCGTCGCGCTCACCGTCGAACAGCGCGGCGACCTCCATGCGGTTGACGGTCAGCGTGCCGGTCTTGTCGACGCAGAGGACCGTCGTCGCCCCGAGCGCCTCGATCGCCTGCGGCTGCCGCGTCAGGACGCGGGATGCCGCCAGGCGCCAGGCACCGAGCGCCAGCATGACGCTCCACACGACTGCGAATTCCTCGGGAACGATCGACATCGCCAGGGTGAGGCCGACGAGGAGACCCGCCGTCCACGAGCCCTCGCGCCAGGCAAACAGGCTGGCCGCCGCGAGGCAGGTGAGGACGGCGAAGAACGCCACCTTGCGGACCAGTCCCGTGAGCTCCTGGTGCAAGCGGCTCGGACGCGATTCGATCGAGGCGAGAACGCGGCCGATGCGGCCGAGCGCCGTCCGCTCGCCCGTGGCGGTGACCTCGGCGACGCCGTCTCCTTGCACGACGAGGGTTCCGGCGCGCAGCACGCGGGCCGAATCGCGCGAATCGCGCACGTCCTTCGCGACCGGCGTGGATTCGCCCGTGAGCAGAGATTCGTCGACGCTCAACCCCTGCGCCTCGATCAGGCGCGCGTCGCAGGCGAGGCGGTCGCCTTCCTGGACGATCAGCCGATCGTCCTCGACCAGCTCGAGGCTCGAGATCCGCGTCACCATGCCGGCACGGACGACCGTGCTGCGCGGGCTTGCGAGGTCGCGCAGCGCCTCGAGAACGCGCTGCGCCCGCAGCTCCTGGTAGACCGCGATCGCCGCCACGCCGACGATCGACGCGCCGAGCACCGCTGCGTCGAGCGTGTTGCCGAGAAAGGCGTAGAGGACGGTGCAGGCGAGCAGGAGCAGCACCATCGGCTGGCCGGAGACGGACAGCAGCGCCGAGAGCCAGGTCTGACGCGGCGGTGCCGGCAGTCGGTTCGCTCCGTCGCGATCGAGACGGACGCGGACCTCGATCGCGGAGAGGCCGCTCTCGCCCGTCATCGCAAGGTCGTCCAACGACGCGCCAGTGCGGCCGGATCTCGCAGCGAGCCTGGATCGCAGTCGATCGTCGACGCGAGCTCGGCAGCGTCCAGGGCCTCGGCGTTCGGGGCGAGGCGATCCAGGACGTCGAGGTCGGCTTCCGAAGCGTCGTCGCCCCGCTCGCGACGGGCCGCGATTCGCTCGCGCAGCACCGCCATGTCGGCGCGGCAATGGAGGATCGCGAAGGGCGCCGCGCCCGTCGCCGCCAAAGCCCGGAACCGGTCGCGCTCGGCGCGGCGCAGGAACGCGGCGTCGACGAGGGCCGGCCACCCCGCCCCGAGCACCGTCCGGGCGACCGCGAGCAGGCGCGCATAGGTCAGCTCGGTCGCGGCAGCGCCATAGATGCCACCCGGAACGCGGTCGCGCGACGACTCGAGCGACGCGACGCCGAACAGGCGCTTGCGCTCGACGTCCGAGCGGACGCGCACCGCGCCGACCGTTTCGGCCAGCGACTGCGAAACGAAAGTCTTGCCCGAGCCGGGCAGCCCGCACGTGATCGCCAGCCGCGGGTCGGCGCCGCGGGCGAGCGCGCAGGCGAGCTGAAGGTAGCGAAGCGCGGCTGCGTCCGCGGCAGCGTCGCCGCCCGCGCTGCGCAGCACCGCGACCTCCGCCCGGACCAGCGCGCGGCTGACGAGGAAGAAGCGCAACGCGGGCACGCCCTCGTAGTCGCCGCTCTCCTCGAGGTAGGCGTTGAGGAGGCGAAAGCCCAGGTCGCGCCGCCCGTCCGCGAGCAGGTCCATGACCAGGAAGGCGAGGTCGTCGAGCGGATCGATCCAGCGCAGCTCGGCGGCGAACTCGAGCGCATCGAAGGCGAATGCCGCGTCGCCCTGCTGCACGACGTTGGCCAGGTGGAGGTCGCCGTGACACTCGCGAACGGCGCCGGCGCGCAGCCGTTCGGCCCAGTGGCGATCGAGCCGGACGACTTCAGCGCGCAGCCAGGCCCGCGCGACCGGCCACTCGGGAACGCGCGAAGGGCGCGCCGCCTGCCACGCGTCGATCGCCGCGACGAGGCCTTCGGCGACGCGCGCGCGCAGCGCCGGCGCGCCGAAGCCCGCATCGGCCGGCGCGACGGCAGCGGCGCCGTGGGCGGCGGCGAGCCGACGCGCGAATGCGTCGACCTGTGCCGGGCCGAGGCTCCCGGCAGCCAGGCGCTCGCTCCAGAGCGCGCCGTCGGCGAACCTGCGCATCCGCACGGCGACATCGACCAGCTCGCCATCGCCGTCGAAGCGTGGCCCGTGCGGCCCCCGGCGCACCTCGACCACGTCGAGGTACAGGTCGGGCGCGAAGCGGCGGTTGAGGCGCAGCTCCTCGGCGCAGCAGCGCTGCCGTTCGGCCAGGCTCGTGAAATCGAGGAAGCCGAGGCGAACCGGCTTCTTGAGCTTGTAGGCCAGTGGTCCCGCGAGCAGCACCCATGACACGTGCGTCTCGATCACGCGCACGGGCGCGCCTTCGCGCGCCTCGAGTTGCTCGCGCAGCGCAGCAACGCGCGCGCGCGACTCGGCGACAGGCGGATCGTCGGGCATCCTGCCAATGTTCCCTGCAGGATGCTGCGAGGCGATTGATCTGGGTCAACGTCGTCCCTCAACCCGGGTCGAAGATCGACGCTCACTCAACGAGGAGACTCGCATGGCCAACAGCCGTCAGATCTCCGCCGAGGCAGCGGGGCAGGCCCTTGCCGGATCGACGGACCTCCCGCCGTTCGTCGACGCCTTCTTCGCGACGCAACGCAGCCAGCTGCAAGCGTTGCTGTCGTGGCAGGAGTCGCTCTTCACCTGCAGCAAGGATTTCTGGGAGCAGTGGGCCGTGCGCTATGCCGGCGGCATGCCATTCGACGGCTGACCACATGGCCGCCGTTCCTCGTTCCCGGCAAGAACGACTTGATGCCGATCAACGTGCGAGCGTTCGCGCGAACGGACACTGTCTGCACAGCACTTCACGGGACACACCATGTATCAACGCCTCCTGGTCCCGGTCGACGGCAGCCCGACGTCCGACCAGGGGCTCGATCAAGCGATCGCCCTCGCCCGCCTGACCGGGGGCTCGATCAGGCTCCTGAACGTCCTCGACGAGCTGATCTTCACGACCGGCTTCGAGACGGGCGCGACCTACACGGGCACCGTCCTGCCGGCGCTGAGGCAGGGCAGCGAGCGCATCCTCGCGGCGGGCGCCCGGCGCGTCGCCGCCGCCAGGGTGGCGGTCGACACGCTGACGATCGAGTGCTTCGCGAAACGCCCCTGCGACGTCATCGTCGAGCAGGCCGTGCTGTGGCCGGCCGATCTCATCGTCATCGGCACGCATGGCAGGCGCGGCGTCAGCCGCATGCTCCTCGGCAGCGATGCCGAGCAGGTCGCGCGCATGGCGCCGGTGCCGGTGCTCCTCGTGCGGTCGGCCGAGAAAGGCGAGCCCACAGCCTCCGCTACCGGAAGCGAAGCCGCAGCCGCGCGCGTCGACGAGGCGACCGCCGCCTGAAAGACGCCGGCGTCTTTCGCCGGCGAACGCGCCGGGCTCACCCCTGCCAGCCGATCACGCGCTGCAGCTTGCCGGTGCGCCCTCGGCGTGGCGGGTGGCCGCTGCCGCAATGGATGCGGATGGCGCCGGCGCCCTGTTCACGCAGGAAGCTCGTCAGGACGGAGCGCCCGCGCTGCAGCGCTGCTGTCGCGGCCTTGCCGCGAGCGGCTGTGTTCAGCGAGAGCTCGCGCGGCCCGTCCTGGATCAGCTGGAAGTCGAACAGGCCGGCTTCTTCCTCCAGCACCGTGCTCAGCGCCAGAGGCACGACCTGCACGCAGTGTCCTGCGGGGCCGAGCCGGAGCGTGGCGTCGCCTCTGCCGGCGACCTCGACGACGGGCAGATGCGATCCGCAGGAGCAAGGCGATTCGCGCAAGGTGACGCGATCACCGAGGTCGTAGCGGATCAGCGGCTGCACGTGGTTGGCGAGGTTGGTCAGCAAGGTCGTCGTTCCGGGTGTTCCCGGCGCGACGGGCCGGCCTTCGCGATCCACCGGCTCGAGGATCGCCCAGTCGCTGTTGAGGTGCAGCGCGCCGTGGCGGCATTCGCAGGCGAGCGAGAAGAATTCCGACGCGCCGTAGCTGTTGACGACGGGGCAGCCGAACGCCTCCTGCACGAAGGCGCGCATCGCCGGCGTCAGCGTTTCGCCGCCGGTCCAGATCTCCTTCGGCGTCGTGTGCATCCGGCCGCCGAGAAACTCGCCCGCCAGCAGGACCGCGGCGCTCGGGTAGGTCGCGATGACACCGGGGCGGCAGGCATCGAGCTGCGCCACGATCCGTTCGATGGGCTCGAGGAACGAGACGCTCGAGATCGATATCGCCAGGAGCGGATTGAGCGCGCGCAGGCGCTCGATCGAGACCGTGCTCGCAAAGTGGCCGCCGATCGCGCCCAGGAAGACGATTCGCTCGCCGAGGCCGAGCGGGTCGTACGACCAGCGCATCGGCCGCAGGTCGGGCTTGCGAAGCGCTTCGAGCGCGTCGTAGACCGCCATCGCAGCGGCATCCTGGACGAACAAGGCCGGCTCGCCGCTGCTCCCCGAGCTTTCCCAGACCGTGTAGCGGCCGAGGAACGGCTGGCCGATGTTGCGCGGATCGGCGACGAAGCGTCGCAGCGCCTCGAGACGAAGCGACGGATCGCAGCACCAGGTGTCGAACGAGCGCATCAGATCGGCCTTGCGCACGACCGGCATGTCGGCGAGGTGCGGCGCGCGCGTTCGTCCCTGCAGGCGACGCCGGTAGAGCGGCGACCGATGGATCGCCGATTCGAGCAGCTCGTCGAGGCGGGCCGCTGTTCGCCTGGCGAGATCGTCGCCGCTGGCGCGCGACGCCAGCGCGACGTCCGCCGCCACGGTCATCGACTTCCAGGGATCGAAGGGAGTCGGCATGGATTCATTCCGCGATGGCTGGAACTCGACGGTCGAGTCGATTCCTGATCCAGCGCAAGGCCGGGCCGGGCCGGGTCGCTAGCCTGAATGGCGCGCGATCGACAACCCTATTCACGTCAGGGCCGCCATGTACAAACGCATCCTGGTACCAATCGACGGCAGCGACCCCGCCGAGCGCGGCCTCGCCGAAGCCATTGCCCTGGCGCGCGAACTGAAGGCCACGATTCGGCTGCTCAACCTGACGAGCGATTTCGTGCTCATGGTCGAGATGTCGAGCGCCATCGACTACGAGAAGTTCCGCGAAGGCTTGAATCAATTCGGCCAACGCCTTCTTGCGAAGGCGAGCGAACAGGCCAAAGCGCAAGGCGTCGCCACCGAGACTTCCTTGCACGACCTCGACGGCGGGCGCGTCGCCGATGCGATCGTCGAGGAGGCCCGCAAGAGCCGCTGCGACCTGATCGTCATCGGAACGCACGGCCGGCGCGGTGTTTCCCGGGCGATGCTCGGCAGCGACGCCGAGAACGTCGTCCGCAACAGCCCGGTTCCGGTGCTGCTCGTCCGTCGGCCGGCTCAGGCCGGCTAGCAGCTTCGAAGACCCCTGTGGCGGCAGACCGGCTCGTCGAACGCTGTGAGCGCCGGGCTCCAGCCGGTTGCTAGGCTAGCGGGACGGCGAATAGAAGCAGATCCGCGCGAGCGAGAGCAGAGACTTGTCCTCGTCGGGGAGCCAGCCCCGATGTGCTCGCCGCCCGTCGCGCTCCGGTGCGGCTTCCGACAGGCCGCAGGAACGCTTCATTCAAGCCTGCGCACCGAAGCCGTCGTTCTTTTTCGCGGCGCTCATCGCCCCGCCTGACTTCGATGTCTCGGAGCCGGGCTGGCTGCTCGAATCGACTTACGTGCTGCGAGACACCCACACGTTCAGCCCGCGCTCCTACATGGTGCTCCTCCAGGGAAGGGTTTGACCGGCAGTCAGCCCATCATCGATTCCTCGCCACTCGCTCGGGATCGTCGACCGCGCTCGGCGATGCTTCAGAGTCAAGAGCATGAGCCCGAAGCTCAACAGCGCGAACCCGGCCGGCTCAGGGACAAGCGCGGCGGGTACCTGAACGAATACTGAACCGATGCCGACGTCGTGCCCGCAGGCGTTGAAGCACCAGAAGCCGTCGAAAAACGAGAACGTCTCGAACATCGAGGCGCTCTTATGGGTCGGATCGTCCCATATCAGGATCGTCAGATCGGCTGCGAACGGCGTCCCGAACGGCGCGGCATTGAGCCAACCGCCGACGTTGGCGAATCCGAACTGCGACGAATAGCCGGACGAGTACTTGTCGGACAGATAGGAAAAGCTCACCAGGTTGTCCAGGTTCAGCGGCACTCCGGGCGTGTAGTCCTGCACCACGAGCGACGCATGCGCCGTCCCGGTCCCGCATCCGACGGGAGGAGGTTGGTCCTGGCAAGTACCGGTCCAGGAGTAATTGGACAGAGTGACCGCCTGCGCTGACGGCGTTGACGCTGCGATGAGCAAACCTGCAGTCAGGTTCAGGAGGGCGGCTGTCAGAGATCTCATGGCGTCACGAACAGCGTGACGCTGACAAATCGTCGAGCTGCGGCACCCATCCTGATCAACAGCAGCGTGCACCGCCCTTGCCGTATTTGCGCTCGATCGCCTGCACGAAGAAATCACTCCGCGTCAGAACTGGCGCGCCGGGATGCCGCTGCGCGGCGTGCGTGAGGTAGCGCTCGTAGTCCGGCATGCCGAACACCTGGCGGCATGCCGCGCACAGATAGCGAACGCGCTCGCGAAGCCCGACCGACGCGTCGCTTTCGGCAGCCGCGTTCATGCCATCGACCCTTGCGCGCCTGCGAGCGGCGGAATCTCGTGGGCGGTCGGATTGGCCTGCTTCAGCGCCTGCAGGCAGATCTTCACCGCGAACACGCACATCGCGACGACCAGGAGGACGAAAAAGGCGCAGACGACCGCATCGAGGTAGTTGTTGAACGCGACGCGCTGCATCTCCGCGATCGACTTGGCCGGTGCGAGCACGCTCCCTTGCGCGGCTGCGTCACTGAACTTGCGAGCCAGCGACAGGAAGCCGATCTTCGGGTCGGGATCGAAGATCTTCTGCACGCCGGCGGTCAGCGTCGTGATCAGCAGCCAGGCCGTGGGCACCAGCGTGACCCAGACGTAGCGCTCGCGCTTCATCTTCACGAGCACGCTCGTGCACAGCAGCAGGGCGATGCCGGCGAGCATCTGGTTGCCGACGCCGAAGAGCTGCCACAGCGTGTTGATGCCGCCGAGCGGATCGACCACGCCTTGATAGAGGAAGTAGCCCCAGAGCCCGACGCAGAGCGCCGTGCCGAGCAGGTTGGCGGGCAAGTACTCGGTGTTGCCGAGCGGCTTGTACACGTGGCCGAGCATGTCCTGGATCATGAAGCGCCCCACCCGCGTGCCGGCGTCGACCGCCGTCAGGATGAAGAGCGCCTCGAACAGGATCGCGAAGTGGTACCAGAACGCCTCCATGGCCTTGCCGCCGAGGGCTTGGCCGAGGATCTGCGCCATGCCGACGGCCAGCGTGGGCGCGCCGCCGGCGCGCGACAGGATGCTGGTCTCGCCGATGTCCTTGGCGGTCTGGGTGATCATGTCCGGCGTGATCGTGAAGCCCCAGCCAGAGATGACCTGGGCCGCATTGGCGGCGGTCGTGCCGATGATCGCGGCAGGCGCATTCATCGCGAAGTAGATGCCGGGATCGAGCACGCACGCGGCCGTGAGCGCCATCACCGCGACGAACGACTCGGCCAGCATGCCGCCGAAGCCGATCAGGCGCATGTGCGATTCGTTCTCGACCATCTTCGGCGTCGTTCCCGAGGAGATCAGCGAATGGAATCCCGAGACCGCGCCGCACGCGATGGTGATGAACAGGAACGGGAACAGCTTGCCGGAGAACACGGGCCCGGTACCGTCCAGGAACCGCGTGGTCGCCGGCATGGCCAGCTTCGGCGCGACGTAGTAGATGCCGATCGCGAGGGCGACGATCGTGCCGATCTTGAGGAAGGTGCTCAGGTAGTCGCGCGGCGCGAGCATCAGCCAGACCGGCAGGCTCGCGGCGATGGCGCCGTAGATGATCAGCGCCCAGGCCAGCTGCGTGCCGCTGAGGGTGAACATCGGCGCCCAGGCGGGATCCTCGGCGACGACGCGGCCGAGGAAGATCGACACCAGCAGGAGCACCACGCCGAACGCCGAGGCTTCGCCCACCCGTCCCGGCCGGATGAAGCGCATGTAGCAGCCCATCAGCAGCGCGATCGGAATCGTCGCGAAGATCGTGAACAGGCCCCACGGGCTTCCGGTCAGCGCCTTCACCACGACGAGCGCGAGCACGGCCAGGATGATGATCATGATCGCCAGCACGCCGACGAGGGCGAGCGAGCCGGGGATCGGCCCGAGCTCCATCTTGATCATCTCGCCCAGCGACTTGCCGTCGCGTCGGACGGACACGAACAGGACGATGAAGTCCTGCACGGCGCCGGCGGTCACGACGCCGGCGAGGATCCACAGCGTGCCGGGAAGAAATCCCATCTGTGCGGCGAGGACCGGCCCGACCAGCGGGCCGGCGCCGGCGATGGCCGCGAAGTGGTGGCCGTAGAGGACCCACTTGTTGGTCGGCACGTAGTCGAGGCCGTCGTTGTGGCGGACGGCAGGCGTGGGACGCGTCGGGTCGACCCGGAGGACTTTCTCGGCGATGAACTTGCTGTAGAAGCGGTAGGCGATGAGGTAGACGCTGAGCGCCGCCGTGACGAGCCAGACGGCGTTGACGCTTTCACCGCGGCCGAGCGCGAGCGCGGCAAAAGAGAACGCCCCGATGATGGCGATGGCTGGCCAAAGCAGAAGAGAGATGAGTCTGTTCACGACACCGCTCCTTGTGACTTGTCGTCCCGCTGGTCTCTTCGTGGTTCATGATGTTCTCCCGCTTTCGGTGCGTCAAGTCGGCGGCGCAGGCACGGTGAAGTTGAACCGCGGCCTGCGAGTCTGCCCGAGGCGGACATGAAAAAGCCCGCATACCCTCACGGGTTGCGGGCTTGAAGGGGCCGGCGGTCAGGCAGTGCGACGGACGCGCTTGGCCGCTCTTGCTTTCTTCACAGCCGGCTTGGCGACGCGCTTGGCGACTCGGCCTTCGGCACGAGCGCTCAGCGCGCTCGCGGCGTCGTCGATGCGGCTGGCGATCTTGAGCGACAGCTTGGCCACCGGCAGGTTGATGCGACGCACGGTGTCGACGACGAACATGTCCTTGGCCCAATCGGTGCGCTGGGCGAAGGCTTCGAGGCCCTTCAGCGCCTGGCCGGAGACGAGCTCGATGCCACGGTCGTAGCCTTGGGCGATGCGCGACACGCCTGCTCCGACGGCTCCCGCGAGGCGCCGTTCAGCGGCGACGATGCGCGCCTTGCCCTTGGCGCCGACGACGGGCAGAGGAGCCCGCTCGACGAGCAGGGCATAGCGGTTGCCGCTTGCGGCCAGGGCGCGATTGGAGGCGGCGCGGCAGGCGGCGACGACGCTCTTCGCGGCGTTGCCGCAGTGACCGACGACGTCGGTGGCGATTGCATTGAGGGTGACGGGCGTGGTCATGACGTTCAGTCTCGGGGTTGATGTTGCGATGGGATTCATCTTCCCCGCAAAACCTAGAGGGCGAAAACTAAGTCACGAGCCGCAATCTAGGTTGCGGCGCCTAGGCGGCTCCTTGCACCCCTTGCCACGCCGCCGCAGTCAGCCAGCGGAGTGAAACGCCCTCAGGAACTCGCGCCGCGTCTTCGGCCCGTAGGTTCTAAAGTGCGGATCGGGATTTTCAAGGTACGCGGCGCGCTTCTGCGCGACCGCATCGCGGACGGTGTACCGCTTCACGTCGGTCGGGGTGAGGCCGTACACGTTCGCTGCGTTGAGGCCGAAGACCTTCGCCCTCAACGCCGGAGTGATCTCCGGGTAGCCGTACCGTTCGCGCAACTGCGCGGAGATCTGGAACGTCCGGAAGGCCTGAATCTGGTCCTGCGGCGAGCCGTACCAGATCGAGTCGGTGCCCCACACCACGTTGTTCTCGCCGCACGCCACGAACAGCTTCCCCAGCGCGTGCGCCGCCTGATCGGGATCACGCATCAGGAAGCGCCAGGTGCTGCCCAACTCTGCATACACATTGCTGTTTGGCTTGATCTCGTGCTTGTGCAGCGACGCGATGAGCGTGTCGATGCCGTCGCTCTTTGCGCTCGCGTCATAGGCCTTCTCGGTCACCGTGCTCACGAAGCCCGAGTGATAGATGAGGAAATTCACGTCTGGATAGCGCTTGGCGACGACGCCGATGTCGCTGCACTGGCTGTGCTCGTAGGAGCGGCGGCCGAAGGGAAGTCCCTTGTGGATGCAGATGTTCTTGACTCCCAGGGCGCGCGCTTTTTCGATGAAGCGAATGCCGACGTCGTCATGGAGAAAGTAGCCTTCACCGTTCGGACCGTATTGCGTGTATGTCTTCCAGGCGCTCACGCCCCACTTCTGCTGCAGCTCGTCCATGCCCTCGAGGTCGCCGGGCTGGTTCGGGTTGACGCGGCCGTGCAGCAGCAGCCGGTGCGTGCCTTCGAGCTTGTCGACCAGCCGGCGCACCTCGTCGGCCGCCTGAATCGTCACCGGCTCGGCGTTGCGAGCGGAAGGGACGAAGGACAGCACCATCACATCGGTGTCGCTGTCCATGAACACGTCCTTGAGGAACACCTCGGCGTTCTTCGAGTTGCCCTTCGGCGTGTCGATGAAGTGGCCCTGAACGTCGAGAATGAACTCCTGCTTGGCGGGGCCGACCTGCGCGCGTGCGAGCTGCAGGTCCACGGCTGCTGCTTTCGGCAGGTCGAACCACCCGCCGGTCTTTCCGGCGGCCGCGTTGGCGGCATTGAAGGCGAGGAGCGTGCTTGCGGCGCCACAGGCCGAGGTCAGAAATGTCCTCTTGGAGTAACCCAGACGCCTCGAATTCTCAGCGGCTGCCTCGTGGGCGAGGCGGTTGGCTTCGAGGTTCGCTGGCCACAGCGGCACGGGCGTGAATTCGCCGTTCGAGGTGCTGTCGAGCTTGATGGGAAGGCGCCTGCCTTCGGGGTCGATGCCGGGCATGGTGGTCCTCGAATCCGAACAAGAAGAAGCAGCGGTTACATGGTCGACGTTGGGCGCAGATGCGGAGTTGGCGTCCTCGGCTCGCGAGCGTCAAGCGGCCCTGCGGCTTTCCAGGATCTCGTTGGCTTGCCTTCGGCCGAGATTCCTGAGCGCGAAGATCGCCGGCAGGTGCTGAGCGCGTGGACGAGCTTTGCCTTCTTCCCAGTTGTAGACCGACTGCGCCGACGCGCCGATGAGAAGGCCGCACTCGGCGGCCGAGAGGCCGAGGCGACGGCGCTGGGACGCCATGCTCCTGGCACTGAAGCGAGTGCCCGGTGCGACGGAGTCTTCGTTCGCTGCAGCGGGCACCGACCGCTCCCCTCCCCGCCCGGCTCGGCGCAGCTGGCGCTCGAGCTCTTGCACTCGGCGCTTCAAGGCGGCGATTTCGGAGCGGTAAGTCGCCGAAGACTTCTTCAGCCCAGAGGTCTCTCGCTTGACCTCCTTGCGGGCCAGGCGAGAGATTTCCTCTTTCAAAACGGCGGCGATATTCGACATGTTAATAACGCAGAAGAAAAGGTAAGGATCTTAGGACGGCCTGCTAACCCACGAGTTCCTTTCATCCTAGTTCTCTTTTGTTTCTTGGCAGAGCACCATTGAGCCGCTCCGGTGACGGCGCTGGTCGACCCGTCGCTGTCTGTCGTGCACTGGAGAAGCGGACGTTCGCGGACTTCGCTGAACGGCTAGAAGCGGTCACTTCGCCGCCGAGATTACTGAATCAAGTCGTCCGCCCGCGCCAGCACCGACGGTGGAATGGTGAGGCCGAGGTCTTTGGCCGTTTTCAGGTTGATCACCAGCTCGAACTTGGTGGGCTGCTCGATGGGCAGGTCGCCGGGCTTGGCTCCCTTGAGAATCTTGTCCACGTAGGTCGCGGCGCGCCGAAACAAATCAGGCTGGTGCGCTCCATAGGACATCAGGCCCCCGGCATCGACAAACTCCCTCGATGTGTACACCGCCGGCAGCCGGTTCTTGGCCGCCAGGTCCGCGAGGCGTCTACGCTCTCTGACGAACATGTTGCTTGGCAGCACAGTCAGAGCACCCGCGCGCGCGCTGGTCATGGCCGAGAAGGCCCTGGCGAATTCGTCAGGACCTCGCGCCTCAATGAATTGCGGCTGCACCCCCAGCGCCCGCGCCGCGACGTCTGCTGCCTCCAGCATGTCCTTTAGTACGCGTTCGCCGAGGGTGCTGCCTCCCCGGAGGACAGCGACCCGATCGATCCCCGGAACGGCCTGCTTGAGCAGTTCCAGACGCTTGCCGACGAGCTCCGGGCCGAGGGCGGACAACCCCGTGACATTGCCGCCCGGCCGCGCGAGGCTGGTGACGAGCCCGCTCCCAACCGGATCGGCAGCAGAAGTGAAGACAATGGGGATAGTCGTAGTCGCTTGCATGGCCACACGGGGGCCGAGTGTGCCTCCGTCGGCCAGGATGACATCAACCTTGAGCGCAACCAGTTCGGCCGCAAGAGCGGGGAGCCGCTCGAGCTTCCCCTCGGCATCTCGGTATTCGATCACGACGTTGCGGCCCTCGACGTAACCGAGGTCACGCAGTCCTTGGAGGAAGGCGTCGCGCAGGTGGGGGCCAGCGGCCAGGTTGGGCGACAGGTGGCCTATTCGAGCGACTTTGGCCGCCTGCTGGCCGTCGGCGGCGAGCGGGGTGGCAAGAAGTGCACCGGCCGCGATCAGGAATTGCCTGCGCTGGACTCGGTTCAAACTCCTCCCTCCCCGGAAAGATCGCCGGAAAGTCTACGACAGTCGTCAGCGCCCCCGCCACGACTGCGCATCCATGTGTGCGGGCACGGTGACCTGGAGCTTCATCGGCGCCGACCATGGACTGATCGTCATGGTGGATAGGAGGCACTGAGGTCTACGCCGGTGCGTCGCTTGCAGCTTCGGCCGCTGCCCCCTGGTCGCGGTCGCGCACATGCCGGCGGATCGCAGCAACCAATTCGGCCATGTCGATCGGCTTGACGACATGCTCGACCATGCCGGCTTCGAGACAGAGCCGCCGAGCCTCGGGTAATGCATGTGCCGTCAGTCCGATGACCGGCAGTTCCGGGTGCACGTCCCGGATGCGACGGGTCGCCTCGTAGCCATCGAGCACCGGCATCTGCACGTCCATCAGGATGGCATCGAAGGCCGCCGCGCCACGCTCGTCGAGACGCTGCACGGCTTGCATGCCGTCTTCGGCGAATAGCACCTCGGCGCCTTCGTGACGCAGCAACTCCTCCAGCAGGATGCGATTGACCTCGTCGTCCTCGGCTGCGAGCAGGCGAACGCCCGCCAGCCTGCCACGCTCGGCTGCCGGCCGTGCCGGCAGTTGCGCCGGGGGGGCAGGAGGCAGCGGCAGGCGCAGCGCGAAACAGCTTCCCGACCCCGGCGTGCCCGTCACCGCAATCGAGCCGCCCATGAGGTCCGCGAGTCGCCTGCATATCGCCAGTCCGAGACCGGCGCCGCCATGGGCGCGGGTGGTCGAGTTGTCGGCCTGTTCGAAGGGCTCGAAGAGCCGTTCCGCCTGGCCGGCGTCAATGCCGATGCCGGTGTCGTCGACGACGAAACGAACCATGTCGCGATCATCGCTCTCGGCCGTCACGCCGAGGCGCACGTGGCCATGCTCGGTGAACTTGACGGCGTTCGACAGCAAGTTGACCAGGATCTGCTGCAGCCGCAGCGCGTCACCCCGTACCCAGTTCGGAACATCGTCGGCGATCTCACAGTGGTACGCCAGGCCCTTGGACCGCGCGGCGACGATGATGAAGCTGCTGGCGTCTGCGAGCACCGCTCGCAGCGCGAACGCACGCGACTCGACGACAAACTTGCCGGACTCGATGCGCGACAGGTCGAGGATGTCGTTGATCACGTGCAGCAGGTGCTCGCCGGCGTTCAGGATCCGTTCGAACTGGGCTTGCCCCGGCAAGCCGATGCTGCCGCGCATGCCGATGCCCGCGAAACCCAGCACCGCGTTCAGCGGCGTGCGGATCTCGTGGCTCATGTTGGCGAGAAAGTTGGATTTCACGTTCGCCAGGCGCTGTGCTTCGTCGCGCGCGGCCTCGAGTTCGACGGTACGCCGCCGGACGCGTTCCTCCAGTTCGGCGTTCAGCGTCGACAACGCCTCGCGCTGGTCGGTCAGCAGGCTGACGTCGACCACCACGCCACTGCGCACGACCCCACGCCTCGCGCCGAGGTCTCGGGTCTGGAAAATCGCGTCCAGCGTGCGCCGCCCCGGAGCGGCATCGTCGAGGTGGATGAGCATCCGCTGCACGCCATCACAGCTGCGCTGGCGCAGCACGGCACGAAGCAGCGCGCGTCGATCCTCTCGCCTGATGCGGCCCAACGCACGGTGCAGTGGCGGTCCGTCCGAGCGGTCGAGGCCGAACAGCCGGTCCATGCCGGTAGACCAGTATGTCGAGCCGTTTGTCCAGCGGTCCCAGAAGCCGAACCCGGCGATCGCTTCGGCCTGAGCGGCCAGCGCAGCGAGCTCGGAGGCGCGCTGGGCGGGCCGTCCGACACGACGGTCGAGAAGCCAAGCGAACCCGGCCAGGGCAGCGAGGCCCATGCCTCCCAGGACCGCCAGCAGAACGGCACGGGTACGGCCACGGGAATGCTGAAGCGACGCGATGTGGTCTCGCTCGCCGTTCTCCAGCAGCTCGGAGAATCGAAGCACTGCCGTCGGCAGGACGTCGTCGATCGGCCCGAGGAGGCGGTCGGCGAGAACATGAGCGTTCTCGTTCGACCGGTTGAACACTCGCAGGGCTTCGCGGCGCAGGCGCGATACATCGGCGTGCGCGTCCTCAAGCGTCCGGTACGACGCTCGCTCAGCCTCGGTGTCCGGCAACTCGCGGCCAATCCGCTCGAGGACCGTTCGACTCTGGCGCTCGCGTTCGTAGTACCGGCTCAGCAGGTCGTGGTAGCGAGCCTGCTCCCAGCCGCGCAGCAGCAATTCACTCCACGCGATGCGCTCTTCAACGAGCAGCAGTCGCAGCCGCGACAGCTCGTCCGTGTAGGTTCGACTGGCGCGTTCCGATTTGTCGATGTCCTCGCTGGCCTGTCGCTCGATCCAGCCCCAGGCGGCCACCATCGCGACCAGCATGACGATCCACGCAGCGAAATAACCCAGCAGCGATCTCCGAAGCCCCGAGCGGGCGATCAGATCAGTTCCCGCCGGGTTCATGGCCGTTCTCTTGGCGCTGAATCCGACGCCTGGACGCGGTTCATCGCGGGCTCGGCGGTGGGAGTGCAAACAGGGACTCGCCATCGACCTGGAGCCCGGAAATCAGCTGGCGCGCCGGGGCGCTGCCGAGCCACTGGACCCATGCTTGCGCCGCGGGCGTGGGCGCTCGACCGGCGCCCTGAGCGGCGATGGCGACGTAGTGGTTGGCCATTCGCGGGTCGCCTTCGACCACCGTCTTGAGCCGAAGCGATGCACGGTCGGCGAGCCAGGTGCCGCGATCGACGAGCACGTACGCGCGACGCCGGCTGGCATATTGCAGCGCCTCGGGCATGCCGCGCCCGATCTCCTCGTACCAGGATTTCCCGAGCGGATCGATGCCGGCCTGCTTCCAAAGGGACAGCTCGAGCTGGTGAGTCCCCGAGTCGTCCCCGCGCGAGACGAACCGCTGACCGGCTGCAGCGATCCGGGCCAGGGCTGCCGCGACATCGCGGCCATGGGCTGCCGCCGGATCCTCGGCCGGGCCGACGATCAGCATATCGTTGCTCATCACCTTGCGGACGACGGCGGCCAGACCGTCGTCGATGAAGGCTTGTTCGTCTTCGGGCGAGTGGGTCAGCGTCGCATCGACCTCGCCGACGCGGGCCATCCGCAATGCGGAGCCACTGCCGACCACGACCATCTTCACTCGAATGCCGGTCTGTTGTTCGAACGCCGGCGTCAACCTGGCCGCCGCCCCCGAGCTGACGAACGAGGTCGTCACCGCCACCCGGAGCGTCGATTCGGCTGCCGGGGCTGCGCCGGCCACGAACGTCGCGGCGGCGGCGCACGCAAGCAGCAGTTCGCGTGCAGCATGGACGAGGGTCACGACGGTACGTCGCATCGCAGCAGGTCGGTGGCGTCAGGCGTTGGCGAAAGCGGGCGCGTGCCGAGCGTCCAGGCGTGCGATTCTGCAGCGAGACTCCTTCGTCACGGTCAATTCGACGACGACACATTTTCGGCACAACCGTCCAACCGGTCTCAAGCCTAAGAGTCAAGGTCCGCATGGCGCGGGTCGAATGATGCGGCTGCTTCTTGCCGTTCGGATCATCAAAACCGTGCCGACTCCAATCGACCCGCTACTGAACTCGAGGCTTGATCGCTTAGCGGAGGCTCTGCAGCGGTTGCTGACGTTGGCCGTTGCGGCTCCAGAGTCCGCTCCGACCCGTTGCGGTCGGTGACGGCCGGGAGTCAAGCGACCGCTTTGCAGCGATTGCTTCGGGATTGAGCGTACGCCATTGACGTACGTACGCCACTGGCGTACAAGCTCGTCTGCAGTTGCAACCGATTGTCGCAAGGTGGACCCTAAGATTTTCGAAGTGCTTCTCGAGGCCGCCCGGGCGAGGCGAGACGCACGCCACAAACGACTGGTGCGCTTGATCCGAGGCGCGGCAGGTTCGCCGCAGTTCGCCCGGAGCGACGACGTGGACGTCTGCGCAGTGCGCGGACTGACAGGGCTCAGCCAGGCGAAGTTCGCCGAGTTGCTCGGTATCGAGCTCGCTACCTTGCGCAATTGGGAACAGGGTCGGCGTGACCCCACCGGGCCGGCGCGTGCGCTGTTGCGCGCCATCGGCAAGGACCCGGTTGGCGTCATTCGGGCGCTGAGCAGCTGAAAGAGAGGCAAGATCATGATCAACGCCAGCAGAACCGTCATGTCGGACGTCCGAGGCGCCGCGAAGTTGACCTTCGATGCGGCGGTCGGAGCGATCGACGTGGTCGAGCGAATGCATCGCACCATCAATGCCCGTCCGGGTCCCTTGGGCGAGGCGCCTCAGGATCCGACGAGCGGAACGACCGGGCGTGTCTACCAGGCCGTTCGCGGCGGCGTCCGGCTTGTTGGAAAGGGCTTCGATGCATCGCTCGGCACGGTGGCCAACCTGCTGCCCGAGGCGGATTCGGGGCCACGCCGCGAAGCACTGGTCGCGGCCGTCAACGGAATCTATGGCGACTATCTCGCCCGAACCGGCAATTCGCTGGCGACCGAAATGTCCTTGCGACTTCAGGGCCGACCGATCGATGTGACAAGGCCCGCTGACTCGATCCTCGCCGCGACCGGCAAGTCACCCACCGGCAAGGTGCTCATTCTCGTGCACGGCCTGTGCATGAACGACCTGCAGTGGCACCGCCAGGGCCATGACCATGGCGACGCACTTGCCAACGAACTGGGCTGCGCCGTGCTCTATCTCCGCTATAACAGCGGTCTGCAGGTCGGCGAAAACGGCCGCGCGTTCTCGGCACTGCTGGAGACGCTCGTCGAGCAATGGCCCTGTGCGCTCGAAGAGCTGGCGATCCTCGGCCACAGCATGGGTGGACTGGTCGCGCGCAGTGCGTGCTTCTACGGTGACGAGCAGGGCCACGCCTGGCCGAAGCGGCTGCGCAAGCTGGTGTTTCTCGGCACGCCGCATCACGGCTCGCCGCTCGAACGTGGCGGGAAAGCTCTCGACACGGTGCTGGATCTGAGTCCGTACTCGGCGCCGCTGACGCGACTCGGCAAGACACGAAGCGCCGGCATTCAGGATCTGCGACACGGCACCATCACGACGGGCGGGCCGGACTTCGTCCCCTTGCCTGCAGGCGTCGAGTGCTACGCCGTGGCGGCGACGCTCGGCTCGAGGCGAAGCCTGCTCGCCGAACGTCTGGTGGGCGATGGCCTCGTGCCTCTGGACAGCGCGCTCGGACGCCACAAAGACGCCGCCCGCACGCTCGCCTTCGCGAAGTCACACCAGTCGATCGCCTACGAGACAGGACACCTCGAATTGCTGTGTCGTCCGCAGGTTCATTCCCAGTTGAGAACATGGCTCAACGCGTCGGGTTGAGCGCTCGGGACCGCCGGAACCCTCCGCACCGCCTCGTTGAAATCGATTCACAACGCCCTCATCTGTATCAAATAGGAGCTCGCAACGTGCAAAGTACCGCCGACCCTCGGAACTACGATTTCGAATCCCCCGAAGGAGTACGCCCGCCGGGCTCTCTCCTGCGCGTGCTTGAAGCACGCGCGCCCTTCGAAGCGCTGTCCAGCCTTGCCTTGTGGCCCCTGCTGCAGGCGGGGCCACGCGGCGACGGGCACCCGGTGCTCGTGCTTCCGGGCCTGGTGGCGCATGACTCGTCGACGCGCCTGCTGCGCAAGTTCCTCGTCGAGCGTGGCTTCGTGCCCCATGGCTGGGGCCAGGGAATCAACTTCGGGCCGCACCCGCACGTGATCGAGGCCTGCGTCGAGCGGATACGCTTTCTGTTCCGCCAGTCGGGCGGACGCAAGGTCAGCCTGGTCGGCCAGAGTCTGGGTGGGGTCTATGCGCGGGTGCTCGCCGGCCTCGTCGAAGATTCGGTGCGTTGCGTCGTCACCCTCGGCAGCCCGATCACCGGCCCGGCCTCCGCCACCAACGCGCGCCGGCTGTACCAGGCGGTGAGCGGCCGGCATGCTCATCACCCGGCGTACTCTGCGCTGCTGAGGCGGCCGCCGAATATGCCGACGACCTCGATTTTCAGCCGCAGCGACGGCGTGGTCGCCTGGCAGGCGAGCGTCATGGACGAGCACCCGCTGGCCGAAAACATCGAAGTGCAGACCAGCCACACCGGCATGGCGTTGCATCCTGCGGTGCTGCATGCGGTCGGCGACCGCCTCGCACAGCCCGAGGGGCAGTGGAAGCCTCTCCGGCGCGATGGCCTGCTGCAGTGGATCTATGGCGACGCGCAACGACTGCGCGAATCCGCAGCGTCGAGCGAAGACCGCCCTTAGGACGCGCGCTTGCGGGAAGGCGCACGCTTGGGCGCGAGCGCCCGTTTCGCGACCGCCTTCCGCGGCGCCCGCTTGGCGGGCGCAATGCGCGAGCTCTCAACGAGCTCGTCCAGCGCTGCGAGCAGCGCGGCCGACAATTCGCGGGTGTCCGGAACCGCCGAGCGCGCTGTGGTGAAGCCGAAGCCCATGGCACCGGCGTAGCTGATCACCGTGATGTTGACCGCGAGGCCGTGTCCGACGATCGACAGTGGCCAGTAGGTCGTCATGCGCGCGCCGGCCGCATAGAGCGGCTCTGTCGGGCCGGCCACGTTGGAGATGACGACGTTGGCCAGGTTCGGCATCGCGTCGGCGACGCCCGGGCGTCCGTAGAGCGAAGCCAGGGCCTGAATCAGCCAGGGCTCGCCGATGGAAGGAAAGTCGGTCGCGGTCACGCCGCGTGCCGCCTTGGCCTGTTGCTTGGCGGCGAACGACGCGTCGCGGATGGCGCGCAGCCGCTTCACCGGATCGGCGATGTGCGTGTTCAGGCTCACGAGCGCCATCGTCGCCTGGGTCGAGAACTCGGTGTTGCCGGCCTCACGCAGCGAGATCGGCATGGCCGCGATCAGCGGCTGCTTCGGCAGGCCGCCGTGCTGTTTCAGGTAGCGGCGCAGCGCACCACTGCACAGGGCGAGCACGACGTCGTTGAGCTTGGTGTCGTGCGCCGCGGCGAGCTGCTTCAAGGTGTCGAGCGGAATCGACAGCGCCGCGAAGCCGCGTTCGCCGGTGATCTGCATGTTGAGAGGCGTCTTGGGCGCGAAGGAGGCGCTTTCCCTGGACGGAGCTGGCGCCTTGCCGGGATTCGCGCCGAACAGACCCGCCAGCGTCTTCACGACATCGGGCAGCTGCCTGATCAATTTGAGGAATTCGCCGGCGTCGTGCTTCAGTGCGATGGCCGCAAGCTCGGCCATGTCGGGATGTTCGGCCGCCGGCAACTGCCCGCGTTGAATGCGGCGTGGCTTCGGCGTCGGATCGAACAGCGTCTGCGCCATCAGCACGCTGGCCTGCCCGTCCATCGTCGCGTGATGGACCTTGAGGTAGTAGGCCACATCGCCGTTGTCGAGGCCGTCGATCACGGCAATTCGCCACAACGGACGGCTGCGGTCGAGCAACTCCGAATGCAGTCGGCCGACGCAGTCTTCGAGCTGCGCCTGGGTGCCGGGGCGGGGCAGAGTCAGGCGCTGCACGTGATAGTCCAGATCGACCCGGCCCTCCTCGACCCAGGCCGGATTGGCGAACTGCAGCGGCATCGGCGCCAGCTTGCGGGAGAACACCGGCACCAGGTGCAGGCGCTTGGACATCTCGCGCTTGAAGTCGTCGTAGAAGTCGCCCTTGTGGCCGGCCGGCAGCGCATAGCGGCTCAGCGCCCCCACGTGCTGCGGCGTCTCCGGGGTCTCCATGTGAAGAAAGGTTCCGTCGAGTCCACTCACGGTCTTCATATCGCGTAACTCCTCGGAGCGGTCCTGAACGTCGGGTCGGGTGGCACATGCACGATGTCCATCCCGGAAGCGCTTCGTCGATCGAAGCTAGCACGGAACTTCGGCGAGCAGACGGGACGCGACGCCCTGACCTTGATTCAGATCATCACCCGTTCCCGTCGCGCCGGTAGCCTTGACGACTGTTGTCATCCCCCATCTCCGACCCCAAGGAGCGTCATGAACGATCGAGTCATTCCATTCAAGAACCGTGTCCTCGGCCTCTCCCTGGGCGCTGTGCTTGTCGCCGCCACGGGGACGGCGCTGGCGCAGGCGAAGGTGGGCAGCAAGCCGCTGCAAGGCGAGATCGTCAAGATGGTGCGCATCGATGCCCTGTCCGGTCTGATGGGAGGGGTCGGCAACAACCAGCTGAAGAGCTGGCAGTTCTTCGCCGAAAAGTTCAGCGCCAGCAACCCGGCCGGGGTCAAGTTCGAAGTCACCGGTGTGGACAACAAACTTTCGCCCACCGAAAGCGTCAACGCGCTGAAAGGGTCGATCGACCGAGGCGTGCGCTACATCATCCAGGGCAACGGCTCTTCGGTCGCGCTCGCCCTCGTCGATGCGATCAACAAGCACAACGAGCGCAATCCCGGCAAGGAAGTGGTCTACCTGGACGACTCCGCGGTCGACCCCGACCTGACCAACAGCAAATGCAGCTTCTGGCACTTCCGTTTCGACGCCGACACGACGATGAAGATGGAGGCGATGACGACCTTCATGAAGGACCAGAAGGACATCCACAAGGTTTACCTGTTCAACCAGAACTATTCGCACGGCCAGCAGGTCGCCAAGTACGCCAAGGAGTACCTGAAGAGGAAGCGCCCCGATATCGAGATCGTCGGCGAAGACCTGCACCCGCTCGCGCAGGTGCGGGACTTCGCTCCGTACATCGCCAAGATCAAGGCTTCAGGTGCCGACTCGATCATCACCGGCAACTGGGGCTCCGACCTGACGCTGCTGATCAAGGCGGCGCACGAGGGCGGCTACAACGGCAAGTTCTTCACCTACTACACCGGGGTGACCGGCACGCCGGCGGCGCTCGGCAACACCGGCGCCGGCAAGGTCTACCAGATCGCCTATGCGCACTACAACATGGGCGGCCAGACCGATGCGTGGACCAAGGAATTCAAGCAGAAGTACAACGACGATTTCTACACCTACTCGATCGTGCGCATTTTCGAGGTCTTGAGCCAGGCGATGCTGGTGGCCAAGTCGACGGACCCGATCAAGGTGGCGCAGGCGATGGAGGGTCTCAAGATCAGGAGCAGCTTCGCCGGCGAAGTGGAGATGCGCAAGTCCGACCACCAGCTGCAGCAGCCGCTGTACATGTCGGTCTGGCAGAAGGCGGATGCAAAGTATCCGTACAGCCCCGAGAACACGGGCATGACTTTGGCCCCCCTCGCCGAGTACCCGAACTATGTGTCGAGCACGCCGACCAGTTGCCAGATGAAGCGACCGGGCGACTAAGTTTCATTGCCGCGCGCTAAGTCCGAGCTGTCCGCAGTCTTTCATCAAGCGCTCGAGGTCGGCGGGTCCGGCGCTCCGCTCGCATATCTCGACGGGGATCGAGAGGGCTCACCTCGCGCCAGACGCCCCCTGAACTCTGGCACCCCGGGAGGTACGCCCCGCGGCGGATACCCGGCTACGGCGCCCTGAAATCGAATTTCGCCTCGATCGTCCCTGCCATGCCGGGTCGCCGGATTTCGGCGGTGATGTTGTAGGCGCTGCCGCTGGAGAAGCGGTAGAAGCTGCCGTAGCTCACGGTGTTGTTGGCTCCCAGCAGGCCGAGCGTGTGGGTTTCGCTCGTCATGCCGTCGGAGACCAGCACCTTCACTTGGGCATCGGTCACCGGCACCTGTGACTTGCTGTCGACGAGCGAGATGTTGACGTGGTAGTAGCCCTTTCCCGAAGGGATCGCGGGCTTGTCGTTGCTCCGCGCGTTGTCGTATGCCGCGCGCATCGACTCGGCCCGCGTCATGCCGAGGTAGATGTCGGTCCCGGAGACGACCTTGTGATGCGGATCGGCCGCGGCGGCCGGTGCCGGCGGCGCCGCGGGTGGCACGCCGTAGCTGAACATGTAGACGATTGCGCCGCGGATCTCCGCGTCGCTCAGGTCGGGGAGGCCGCCGCGCGAGGGCATCGGCCCGTGTCCGTGCACTGCCGAAGCGACTAGCGGGTCGAGCCCGCGCTTCAGTCTCGGGATCCAGGCCGCCTGGTCGCCGATCTTCGGCGCGCCGTCCCGCCCGGACTCGTGGCACGTCGCGCACTGCGCGCGGACGATCGATTCGCTGGTGCGCACTACCGCGGGCGTCCCGCCACCCACCGGTTCGACCCAATGCCCCCCCGACTGGTTGACCATGTAGGTGATCGCGCGCTCGATCTCGATGTCGCTGACACCGGCATTGCCGCCGTGCGCGGGCATGTTGCGGATGCCCTTGACGGCGTTGTTGGTGAGGGCCGTCAGGCCCTGCGAGGCTCGCACAGACCACGCGTTGACGTCGCCGATGCGCGGCGCGTTGTCCTTGCCCTGAAGGTGGCAGCCGCTGCAGACGGCGTCGACCACGTCCTTGCCTTGCCGCTCCTTTCGCTGGGCCTGCGCCGGCGCGACGAAGATCGAGAGGGCGGTCAACACGGCGAACGCGGACAACGCCGCGCCTCCAGGCACGGATCGAAGGGGCGTAGGCATCGCAGGTCTCCTCGGTATCGGGCGGACGCTGCAACGGCCCTGCCCGTGCAGGCACCGGCACCTCTCGCGCCTCTCGCGCCCTCGGCACGTCCGCGCCTGCGGTGCACTCAACCTACTGCTGCTGCTGGGCGCCCGTATTGATCCACGTCAATCGCAAGCCTGTCGACTGCTCGCGTGCGCCGCGGCGCTGGGCGGGCCTGGTGGCCCGAACCGCCCCTGCCTCCACCGAGGGTCAGGCCTCGCTCGCGGCGTCGGCGTCGGGAAGCGATGCGCTCGGACGGGCCGGCGCCATGCGCGACAGACGGTGCGCAAACCTGTCCACAGACTGCCAGTCTGTGAACTCGATGCAGGCCGTTGGGTCGGTAGGACCGTTGGTCAACCACATGATGAGCCAGATGACCTGGCGGTCGAGGAAGCCGTATCTCGGGTAGTCGAGCTTCCCGGCGAAGACGCCCAGCTCTCCGGGTGCCCACGTCGTCTTTCGCCGAAAAGCCCGGACGTACGGATTCGATTCTGGTGTGTCTTTGCCGGCCTTGCGAGCCACGATGTTGACCGAGAAGAATGCGCTGGGCTTTCGGTCAAGCGCTTCGCGGTTGGTATTGATGAAGCGATACAGATCGGCCCGGTGCCTTCCGTAGCGGATGCTGGCTCCGATGACAACCTGGTCGAACGAGTCGGCATCGAGCGTGGAGACCTTGGTGATGTCGAGAAGCGCCACGCGATGCCCCAGATCCTCGAGCATCTGCTTCAATCGGCTGCAGATCTTCAGGGTATGCCCGTCGACGGTCGAGTAGGCGATGAGCGTCCGCCGCATGGGTTGCTTCGAGGCCTAGACAAGATGGCTTCGTGAATCGGGACGGTCCGTCCCCTGCGACTCCGTAGGTTGCACGCCAAAGGCGTGCCGACCTACACCAATGCGCCGGACCGAAGGGTGGTCACGTCGTTGCGCAGTTGCGAGAAGACGGACCATGGACAAATCTAGCACTCGGTACGTCGGTTTGGACGCCTGCGAGGCTGGCCCCTGTTGAGAAGGATCAAGGGTCCGCTTGACCTGACCAGGGGCTTGACGGTCCGACGAGGCATCGTTCTCAGGACCGGAAGACAGCGGGTCGCCTATGCTTCTCGACCATGAAGACGCTTCTCATCGTCTATCACTCAATGACCGGCGGCGCGCGCCAGATGGCCCAAGCTGCCGCGGCAGGCGCCGAGGAAGAGGGACCCCCTGTGAAGGTACGGCTGCTTCGCGCGGTGGATGCGGGGCCGGAAGACGTGTTGTCCGCGGACGGCTATGTCTTTTCGACCCCTGAGAATCTCGCGGCGATGTCCGGCCTGATGAAGGACTTCTTCGATCGGAGCTACTACGCGGCCCTCGATCGAATCAATGGTCGACCGTACGCCGCATTGATCTGCGCCGGAAGTGACGGGAGCAATGCTGCGCGGCAGATCGAACGCATTGCCACCGGCTGGCGATTGCATGCTGTCGCGGTTCCACTCATCGTTTGCACGCACGCGCAAACGCCAGAGGAGATCTTGCGAGCCAAGCAGGTCTCGTCGGACGAACTGGCACGCTGCCAAGAGCTAGGCAGGGCGATGGCGGCCGGGTTGAGCCTGGGAGTCTTTTGAGATCAGCCAGCAGCAGGTGGCACCAGCAAAAAGAAAGAGGGGTCAGACGACAGTGTCTAACCCTCTCGTTACCTATGGTGGGGCCTGAGTGACTCGAACACTCGCACCGGCCTTCAGGCCTCGATTCCGGCGAGCTGGTCGTCGCCGGGGCCTGACACGAGCGACGGACGGCCGACGATGAGCGGATCGACCGCGCCGATGCCGGCGCGGTCGGCGTTCGTATAGGGCATGCGATGGAGCAGGTAGCGCATCGCGTTCAGCCGTGCGCGCTTCTTGCAATCCGACTTGATCACGGTCCACGGCGCGTCCGACGTGTCGCAGTGGACGAACATCGCCTCCTTGGCGCGGGTGTAGTCGTCCCACTTGTCGAGCGAGGCCATGTCGACAGGGCTCAGCTTCCATTGCTTGAGCGGATGGGCGCGGCGCTCCTTGAAGCGACGGCGCTGTTCGGCCTGGCTGACCGAGAACCAGAACTTGAAGACGCGTACGCCGGAGCGCACGAGCTGGCGCTCGAACTCCGGGACCTGGCGCAGGAACTCGTCGTATTCGGCATCGCTGCAGAAGCCCATGACGCGCTCGACGCCGGCGCGGTTGTACCAGCTGCGGTCGAACAGCACGATCTCGCCGCGCGTCGGCAGGTGCTCGACGTAGCGCTGGAA
>Ga0207706_10000652_pt1 | contig 36620 bp, 33 predicted proteins | sample KBSC53metaG_FD_184318 | JGI IMG/M metagenome (GOLD analysis project Ga0207706, IMG submission 184318) | Corn rhizosphere microbial communities from Kellogg Biological Station, Michigan, USA - KBS C5-3 metaG (SPAdes) (version 2) | ecosystem: Host-associated > Plants > Roots > Rhizosphere > Soil ... | reverse complement strand
CTCGACGCACCCGCCGCCAATCGTGCCCACGATGGAGCCATCGTCGCGCACCAGCATCTTGGCAGTCTTGAAAGAGGGAATCGACCCGCGCACGTTGACGATAGTGGCCACCGCCCCGCGCCGCCCTTCCTGCCGCAGCTTGACGATCTCCTCGTAGATGTCCATTCGCAGCTTGATTATCAGTCGGTTAACAGGAGGAGTCAACAGGACCCAAAGAAAAGCCCCGGATTATCACTCCGGGGCTGCTGGCGCTTGACCAGCGGTATTACGACACGGTCTGTCAAACCGTCTTGATGATCGGTCGGGCACGACGTGTTGTCAAGATTACTGCATGCGCCTGTGATAGGTTGACTTCATCTCGGAGGAACCATGAAGGCCGTCCGCATCCATGAATTCGGTGGTCCGGAAGTTCTGCGCTATGAGGACGTGCCCGATCCCAGGCCGCGTCAGGACCAGGTTTTGGTCCGGATCAAAGCCTGCGCCCTGAATCACATCGATCTCTGGATCCGCAAAGGCCTGCCCGGGGTGACCTTGCCCCACATTCTGGGGGCGGACATCGCCGGCGAGATTGCCGAGGTGGGCGAATACATCACCGGCTTCAAACCGGGCCAGAGAGTGCTGCTGGCGCCTATGCATTTTTGTAATCACTGCGCCCGGTGCGTAGCTGGACTCCAGAATCAGTGTCCGGAGTTTACCGTGCTGGGAAACCGCGTCGATGGCGGGAATTGTGAGCTCATCGCTGTGCCAGCCGCGAACGTAATCCCGATTCCCGACAGCCTGGACTTCAACCAGGCCGCCAGCCTGCCGCTGGTGTTCACCACCGCATGGCACATGTTGGTGGGGCGGGCCAATATTCGTCCCGGACAGACTGTGCTGGTGCTGGGCGCCAGCTCCGGCGTGGGTATTGCTGCCATCCAGATTGCAAAGTTGTTTAATGCCCGCGTGATTACCACCGCGGGGGATGAGACGAAGCTGGAGAAGGCCCGAGGGCTGGGTGCCGACTACGGCATCAACCACTACCAGCAGAAGATTTCTGAAGAGGTCCGCAAAATCACAAACAAGGAAGGCGTGGACATCGTCATCGAGCATGTGGGCTCCGCCACCTGGGACGAAAGCGTGAAATGTCTCAAGCCCGCCGGCACCCTGGTCACCTGCGGCGCCACCACCGGGTTTGCCGCCGGCATCGATTTGCGTTTTCTGTTTTCCCGCCAACTCTCGCTTCTGGGGTCCTACATGGGCACGATGGCGGAATTGCGCGAGGCCGTGGGCCATGTCTTCGCCGGACGCCTGAAGCCAGTGGTCGATCGAGTGTTTCCGTTGCAGGAAATTCGCGCCGCGCACGAATGCCTGGAGAAGAGCCGGATGTTCGGCAAGGTTGTGCTCGACTGTTCTCATTGAGTTGGCGGCGGTAGTTCATTCTTTCCCTTCACTAAGCCCCAGCATCGACGTCGGGAGAGGGCTGAGGCTTTCCAGATCGCTTTCCTACAATTGCATTGACTTCCCGAAACCTAAGGGGCAGAATTCCTGTCGCCCCTCCGAAGAGCATTTCCGGTCCGATTGGGAACCGCAGCTTCCGGAGGCCTATAGTTGTTCCCCGTCTTCTAATACCGAACCCAAGGGCAGTATCCAATTTCCGAATTGACTTGTTCCGGCGCAGAAAGCGTTCCGTTCCGTTCCGTTCCGTTGCGTTTTTTTGCGCAGACATGAGAACGCAAATGTCGCGGCTCGCGCCACCTCAATCGCTTGTAGCCAGCGGCTTGGAGCCGGAGCCGAAAACACATTCTTGAATGAACCAAACTGAATCTTCTGTACAGCAATTCAACCCAGGTCAAGTGAATCGAAAAGGAGTGGCTCCCATGAACAGGAAATTGAGCATGGCAAAGTTTGGGCTGGTGCTTGGCGCAGTTTGTTTGGGTCTCGTCCCCGGACTCTCGGCCCAGTCTGCGACAGTCACGGTATTTGCCACGGGGCTTAACAATCCTCGAGGACTGAAGTTCGGTCCGAAGGGTGTAAACCTCTTTGTTGCCGAGGGTGGAACCGGCGGCACTCGCTCCACGATCGGCAAGTGCGAGCAGGCCCCGGGGCCACCCGCTGGTCCCGGCCCCTATACCGGAGGTTTTACCGCACGCATCTCGAAAATTAGTCCAAAGGGAGTGCGCACGACCGTGGCGGCCCACTTACCTTCCAGTCAAACTAATCCAGCGATCGGCAGCTTAGTCAGCGGCGTGGCCGATGTGGCCTTCATCGGCAACACTCTCTACGCCCTGAAAGGGGGTGCGGGCTGCTCCCATGGGCTGCTTAACACCAACAACGGAGTTCTCGTTGTGAACCCGGATGGCAGCTGGAAGGAGATCGCGAATCTGAGCGCATTTCAGAAGGCTCATCCAGTTGCGCACCCGGAAGCCGACGACTTCGAACCCGATGGCACCTGGTACAGCATGGTGGCCTCGGGAGACGCGTTTTACGCAATTGAGCCCAACCATGGAGAACTCGACAAAATCGATAAATCGGGAAAAATCACCCGAGTGGTCGATATATCGGCTTCGCAGGGCCATATTGTGCCGACGGCGATGACGGAGCTGCTCGGTGGTATTTTCCTGATTTCCAACCTGGACACCTTTCCCATCACTCCCGGGTCTTCCTCGTTATTCGTCGCCACGAAAACAGGATCGTTCGTGAAACTCGTTTCCGGCTTCACGGCCGTACTTGGTCTGGCTGCGCGCAACGGCAAGATTTATGTGCTGGAAATGTCAAACGTGGCTAACGGTCCCGCACCTCACACGGGTGACATCGTGAGCGTTGACCTCTCCGGACACAAGCAGACCGTGGCGAGCGGGCTGGATTTCCCTACCGGCATGACCTTTGGCCCTGACGGCAACCTGTATGTTTCCAACAAGGGCTTTGGATTTGGTCCGGGTGAGGGAGAAATCCTGAAAATAACGTTGCACTAGAATTCGCAAGTCAAATCACGCCCACCCTTCGCGCCGTGTCATCCGCACGGCGCGTTTTTCTTGTCTGCATCCGTTCAATCCGCACGTTACGCAGGTCACGGTACGGTCTGTCGTACCACCGTAACTTTCACGAATCAGCGTACTGCACTACTTTCAAGACTGGCGAACCACAGGGACCGCGGAGTTTTCCATCGAGAAACGCCGCTAGCCAACAAAATTCTGGAAGTCGGGATGGGGATGGAGCAGCAAGTCAATCGCCGCCGCTGGGAACGTTATCCGTTTGACGCTTCAGTGCGCGTCGTAGTCGATCGAGCCAAGGTCAATCATTCCGACGAAAGCACGATCGTGGATGCCCGCGGCGTCCACTTCAGCGAAGGTGGGCTCTGTCTCTTCGCTGCCGCCAACCTGCCGGTAGGAAGCCACGTCAAAGTCGAATTCAAGGATCCCCACACTCACGAACCTGTGCGAGTTCGCGGAAAAGTCCGTAACCGCAGTGTTTATCTGTACGGAGTAGAATTTCTTTCCGACAAGTTCGAAGACCGCCAGCAACTGGCGCGCTTAAGCGCCGGGCTCCGCAGTGGTGGCAGCCCATCCGCCTAGATCGTGCGGGTCGGATATTCCTGTTCCACGCTTTTGACTTTGACCTTCAAGCCTGACCAAAATCAAAACCAACTTCAAAGGCGGCGGGCGAGGGCGCCCGCCCTACATTTGAATCTTACTTGCGGCGGGCGCTTCCTCTCGTTCTGACATCCGGAACTTCTTCGCCCAGGGCGGTGGCCAGGTCAATCTGGTGGTCCTGCTCATCCACCAGAATCTGGCGAATCTGTTCCGCCAGTGCAAACTCTCCCAGAGCTTCACATTGTCCGATGCGTTCGCGGTAATTTCGTATGGTGTCGTTTTCATTGGCCAGGTCGAAGCGCAGCATTTCGCGCGCGTCATCCGAAGTCTTAACCGGCAGCGGATTCACTGTGGGCATTTTGCCCAGATAGTCAATCTGGCGCGAGATGATCAGCGCGTGATCGAGTTCCTGTTTGGCGTGGATGGCGAGCTGGTCGGCGATGTTCATGTATTGGGCGCCCTTCAGCACTTGCGAGTACACCACGTAGCCGATGATGGCCTGGTACTCGCGGGAAAGGTCTTCGTTCAGCAGTTCCGCCAGGCGGTCGCGGGAAATTTCTCGTTGGTTGTCAGCAGACTTCGATTCGGCCATGAACTTTCTCCTGGGTAACAAAATATTGTGGGCACCTATCCTACAACTTTTTGCAGCAGGAACTCGACGGCGGCAACAGGGTTTTTGTAGCGCCGCCGTCCCGGCGGCTGTCCGGCGGGCGTCCCGCCCCCCGCGGCGAGGGCGAGACGCCCTCGGGACAGCCGGCAAGATGCCGGCGCTACGAATAGTGAAGCCCCGCCTCGCCTTTCACCACATGCAGGCCGTCGGGAATATTGTGCCGCCGCGCGTCACCCTAATCGCCCGGCCCGTCCCGTCACTCTGGCATAATTGGGGCGCCGCAGTGGTCATTCAACCGATCCACACTGGAGACAACATGAGCGACCCGGAACCAACCATCGATCGGAGAAGATTCCTGGCCAGGTCTGCCGCCGTGATTGGCGGAAGTGCCGCCTTCGTCAGGACAGCTCTTTCGTATGACAGGATCCTGGGCGCCAACGATCGTATTTCGGTGTGTCACATCGGCAACGGGAGCCGGGGCCGGGACTTGGACTGGATTGTGTCGCAACTAAAGACCAGCCATAACGTGGAGACTACCGCGGTCTGTGATCTTTGGCGACTGAACCGCGAGAAGGCGGTCGCGGTGAACGCGAAGTATTACGGCCGTGCGCCACGGGGGTATCCGTATCTGGAGGACGTGCTGGCTTTGAAAGACGTTGACGCGGTGATTATTTCCACCCCGGAACACTCCCACTCGCCCATCCTGAAGATGGCGGTGGAAGCCGGCAAGGACGCCTACGTTGAAAAGCCAATGGGCAATGTGCTGGCGGAGGCCAAGGCGGCCCGCGATGCAGCCATGCGATTGAACCGGATTGTACAAGTGGGCACGCAGCATCGCAGCGAACCTTATCCCAGGGCCGCTCGCGAACTGGTCCAGACCGGAGTTCTCGGAGAAGTCAGCAAGGTAGAAATTGTCTGGAATTACCACGGTCCCCGCTGGCGCGGACGCGAGGAAACGAAGCTGCTGCGGGAACAGGATACGGATTGGCGGAAATGGCTGCTCACCAAGCCCTATCGTCCATTTGATCCGCAGGTCTATTGCGAATTCCGCTTGTACCGGGAATTCTCCAGCGGCATTCCCGATCAATGGATGAGCCACGCCTCCGACCTCGTCCATTGGTTCATGAATGACAGCTTTCCCCGTTCGGTGGTTGCTCATGGTGGCGTTTTTGCCTGGCACGATGGCCGGGAGAACGCGGATACGTTTCAAGCCTTGCTGGAATATCCCAAGGGCTTTCTGGTGAGCTATTCCACCAGCTTCGGCAACGACTCCCCAGGCTTCACCCGCTATATGGGTAAAAAAGCAACCCTGATAAACATCGGAGGCGAGGGCAGTCCGCGATACCAATTGGTCGAAGAGAAAGGGAACCATGAGGACAACGCAAATATCGACCAGGCGAGAACCGCGAAATACGTTCTTCTCCCGGGCGAAACCGAGCTTCCGCCTATGGGCATTGATGACCTGTCGCTGGGACACATGGCGAACTGGTTCGAATGCATGCGCTCGCGGCAGCAGCCGAATTGCACGGCGCAGGATGGGTTCGCCCACTCTGTGGCCTGCATGATGGCAACGGAGGCTTACTGGTCGGGCAGAAAGCAGTTCTGGGATGCCGCCACAGAGACCATTCTGGATCGGGAACCCGGGGGCTAAGCGGCCTGTTCCGGACCATCCTGTCAGAGCGCGGAACTGTTCCCCTTCTTCCGTCCACTCACAGCAGCAGAGCGCCGGGACAAAGCCCACCCTTTTCCGAATCTAGCGCAAACCGTGCCGAGTAAGTACTAGACGCCCCACTCAAGCCAAAAGACGAGGATGACGCCAGAAGAAGTGCCCACCAGCTACAGCCATCAATACCCCAAACTGGCTACGGCCGAAATCACGGGACCAGAAGCGGCTGGAGAACAACTGCAATACAGCTTTGCGAGAGCTATTGGGACAAAGGGTTTGCAGCCAGCGTGGCGGGGTTTAGATCGGCAAACACAAATTGATCGCGCACGACGCTCTCGCCGACCGAGACAGGAATGTCGGTGCTCAGCATGGGCCCTGCATACACAAATGAGTGAAACTCCCCTTTCTCGCCGCATGGATCGACTCCGTCGGGCAGAGCAGACAACAGGTTCTCATCAAACTCGTGTCCGGCAAACGAAGCGTTGAGTTTCAGCGTGTCCACACAGGTCAGTTTCGCCCGCATGCCAGAGGCGATCATCTGCCTTGCCAAGTCCCGAGTGGGCTGCCCCCACAGAGGAAATATTGGCAGTAGTCCAGTGTTTCTCAGCTGTTTTTCACGGTACGCGCGCACGTCTTCGAGAAAGAGGTCGCCAAATGCGATCCCTTCGATTCCAGCGGCGACAGCTTTGCCGCATGTTTCGGCCATTAGCAACTCATACTGCTCGTTGGAACAAGGCCAGGGCAAAGGGACAGCCCAAAGCGGCAACCCGGCTGCCGAGGCTTGCTGTTCGACCAGTTCACGACGGACAGCGTGCATAGCAACCCGGCCGGCAGCCTCATTGAACGTGGTCAGCAATCCGGCGACTTCATACTCTCCACGCTGACGGAGAACATGTAAACTCCACGCACTATCTTTGCCGCTGCTCCACGACAGAAGAACGCGCTTCATAGCCGATCCCCCAGATCGAAGCAAGACGGACAATTTGTGGTTTATGCTGTCGATCAGTGTGAAATATGAAAACAAAGCGTAGCAGAGAAAGGGTTCGATCCAATCGGGAAAGGCTCCGCGATCTGGCCCCGGCTTCGCGGTCAAAATGAACTGGCCTGCTGGTTTGGGCGGGCGCCGGTTTTGGGGGACCACTGATTGGCCGGTGATTCCTGCACCTCCGCTTCGTGCGGCATCGCGCCCGCGAGCAGAAGAATGGCGCCGCAATACATTAGTGTATCCGCCATGTAATTGAGGCCCTCGAGGCTAGCGCGCTCCACGATTGCGATCGGCACGTACACGGCTAATTCCACGATGAGCACAGCCAGGCCGATCCACGTGGCTGCGGCACGGGTTTTCTTACCGACAAGCAGCAGGATACCCGCGACGGCGTAAACCACGGCCGCCAGGTACGTCCAAATGGAGTGTCCGAAGATCCACGGCGGAGTCAGCCGTTCCAGCGGAACGCCGGGAACGTGATCGGCGTGCATGAATTGCTCGAAGCTGTAAAACAGCACGGGAATGGCAATAAAGTAGCGAGCGATTGTTGCCAGGACGTGCTGGCCGCGCTCGCGCCCCGGCTTGGCCAGGCTGGCGGCCAGCGCCAGAGCGCCGCCGCTGAAAGATAACTCCCGCAGGGTCAGCGCAAGAGCAAAGCGATCTCGCAGATTGTGTGCCCAACCTGGGGCGTCCATCAGCACTACAAAAAGGAAAAACGTCAAGGCGAGCAAACTCGCTGAGAGACGCGCCTGGATCTTCGTCACCAGGCTGAACGCGGCTGCGATAAAGCAGGCGCCTACGAAGTACGCCCAAAACAGATGCCACGGAATCCACCGCGGTACGATCGAAGCGACGGCCTTCGTCAGCGTGAAGTGCTCAGTGCCAAAAGCCGCGAGTGGCGCCGCGTAGAAAAGCGGCCCGAACAAAATCAACTTGTCCAATCCTCGCGCCTTTTGCCAATCGCCGCGAAGAAAGATTGTGACCAGCCCGATGGCGAGAGCCAATCCAAAGGCAAGATACGACCAGATCACCATGCTCGGAATTGCGAAGAAGGCCGTGACTGCCGACGACCGCAGTAAGTTGCCGCTCATGATGATCCCTTTCCATCCGGTGGCTTCTCGCCTCAGTCTCATCAAACCAACTGAGGCTGCCCCACCCTCTGCGAATTTCAGAAGGTGGGAGACGATGCGCTCAACCTCTTGAAATTTTGACTTTATCCTCGGCGCGTTCAGTGTAATGCAAGCGGATAATAGGCTGCGCCAGGCAGGCCGCACAGGTCCCCACCCTCTGAAAACCACAGAGGGTGGGGCAGCCTCATTTAGAGTTAGGTCGAGAAAAATCAAAAGCGAGGATGGGCCAGGCTGCCTGGGATAGTCAGTGAATTACCGGAGGGCCCACGCGCGACACCTCTTTCACCTGCGTGGTTTACAATAAAGCTGTCATGTCAGACGGACTCAGCTTCGGCCCTTACACCACCACCGAGAACGGCAAGAAGGTAGTCAAGGAACTCACTTTCGGGAACCCGACGCCGGAAGGCGTGGTGCTGACCACGCTCGATTCGGCAGTCAACTGGATGCGCAAGAATTCCATCTGGCCGCTGACGTTCGGCCTGGCCTGTTGCGCGATCGAGATGATGTCGATGGGCGCATCCCGCTTTGATATTGCGCGCTTCGGCGCCGAAGTGTTTCGCCCCTCGCCGCGCCAGTCTGATCTCATCATCATCGCCGGCCGCGTCTCCAATAAAATGGCGCCGGTTATCCGCCAGCTCTGGGAACAGATGCCCGAGCCCAAATGGGTGATTTCGATGGGAGCTTGCGCCACCTCCGGCGGGGTGTTCAACAACTACGCCCTGGTGCAGAGCGTGAACCAGGTGATTCCGGTCGATGTCTATGTTCCGGGCTGTCCGCCGCGTCCCGAGCAGTTGATCTATGCCATCACGCTGCTGCAGGAAAAAATCCAGCAGGAGCGCGGCTCCGTGCGCCGCGCCTTAAACCTCACCTGACTTCGCCCGCTTTGATTTACTCCGGTGCGATAAAGCTGATGGTGATCCGGGTCTGCCTTTGAATAGGTTTGCCGTTCAGCAGGTAGGGGCTGTAACGCCATTTGCGGACTGCATCCATCGCTGCCCCTGACAGCAGCGCATCTCCGCTCACCAGTTTCAGATCGTCCACCTGGCCTTCAACATTTACGGTGGCGTCGATGACCACCCTGCCGGTCACTCGCATGCGCCGCGCTTCCGGCGGATACACAGGTTGCACCTTATGGATCAGTTCGCCCCCGGAAGTGCCTTGCGAGACCGGGACACTCAGCTTGGGCACCACTGGCGGTACCTCGATGACCTTGCCGAGATCAACCGGCCCGGCACTGGATGCCGCGACCATCAGAATGTCCTCATTGTTCGACGTGGATGAGGCCTCTGTGCCCGCTGCGCTGTTTTCCGCCGATCGCGCTGCCTGGGATTTCCTTCGAATTACTTCATCGGGAACCTGAGTTGTGGCGGCATTTGCTGCGCCATGCGAGGGAGGCAGTTTGCCGGGTGGCGCTGCCGGGACAACGTCGGGGGTTCCGGGAAGTCCCGCCCCAGCGGTTGGATTCGCAGTGACGGAGGGAACTACCTTGGGGCTGGCGGTCTTCCCGCTCCGCGACGCCACGCTGGCTTCGTACCATGCCCTCCAGCCATAAACCGACAGCAGCGCCAACCCCACGACAACCGCAGCGGCTATGGCCACGAGGCGCCACTTTTTCCGAGCGATGGCATCTTTGAATTGCGCGCTGGCGAAGACTTCCCGCACTTCAGCCAGCGGAACCTCAGCTGCAACCGCAGCAACCGGCTCCGGCGGGGGCTCAACCAGAGCAGGGACTTCGGCTATGGCCTCGCCCTGGCTTGCGGGTTCCTCAAGGTCTACGGGCTGCACCAGACTTGTGGCCGCGGTCTGGGCCTGCGTGACCGCTCCGCGCGCCCAGGCCGCCTCGGCCAGGCCCGCCAGCCGCTCCAGGAGCGCCATCTTGTCTTCGGTGAAGGCGTAGGACTCGGTCGAGAACGCCTCCAGTACGCCCACCCTGCCCTGCTGCCCGCGCAAGGGCACGACGGCGATGGATTGCAGCCCCATCTGGCGGCAAACCTCGGCATCGACGTGGAAATCCCGGCTGGCATCATCGCAGCGCAAGCTCACCCCGGTACGCAGGCATTCGCCGGAGATGCCCGAGTCCACGTTGAGCCGGTCGCCCAGTTCGGGCGCGGTCTCGCCGCTTCTGCCCACGCAGACCACGGCACCGTCCCGGGGCATGGCGATGGCCGCCCCGGTAGCGCCGGTCAGGGAATGGGCCGCTACCGCGATGGTTCCCAGGATGGTGTCTGTGGACTGAGTGTCGGAGGCGATCATCCTCCGCAGCTTGACGAAAATCAGGGCCGCGTCCGACTGCCGGATGGTCTCCTCGGAGACTTCCGGCCGAGTTCGCACAGCAACTCGTGATCCCGTAGGTTCGGGAGGGCCTGGGGTAAGGGGAGGGAGAGGGACCATTGTTTACAACCTGTTGCAAACCACCACCGTAGCGGCCGCCCGGCTACTGCGGTAACAGTACAGGCCGAGTGTGCGGCAAACCAACCCGCTTGTCAACGAAGGATTCGGGTGTGCGGTGTCCTCATTCATCAATTTTCTTTGCACCCGCACAGTGCCCAACCTGGGTTTGGTTTCGCCTCCGTCCCGGCGGCTGTTCCGTGGGGATCTTGCGCTCGGCGCGGGGGCGGGACGCCCCCTTCACAGCCGGCGCTACAGACTTGGCGAAAAGGAAACCATGCCGAGCGGCGTCATGAGCATTTCTTAATCTACAATCGCCGGCATGCTAATTACTCGTCGCGAACTGCTCGCCGGACTGACCGCCGCGTCTGTCACTTCAGCTGTAACTGACCTGGGCTTCGCTCAGAGTGATGTTTCCGCGCTGCGCATCGACGCTGCCCGTCTGCGACAAAGCCTGGAAGGGCTGAGCGTTTACGGACGCCCCGCTGGCGGCACCTTCGCCGACGGCGTCAGCCGTGTGGCCTATTCGGATGCGGATATCGCTGGCCGAAAGTACGCCATGGAGTTAATGCGGGCGGCGGGCGCCGAGCCGCGAATTGATGCCGCCGGAAACATCCTGGGCTGGCGCGAGGGCAGCGACCGGTCGCTCAAGCCGATTCTCTTCGGCTCCCATATTGATTCCGTCCCCAGCGGAGGCAACTTCGACGGCGACCTGGGTTCCATGTCCGCCATCGAAACCGTGCGTACCCTGAAAGAACATGGCGTCACAACGCGGCATGCGCTTGAGATCGTCATCTGGTCGAACGAGGAAGCCCTGACCATGGGCAGCCGTGCCGCCGCCGGCGACCTGCAGCCAGCGGACCTGGCGAAGGTGTACCACGGTATCCCCCTGGCCGATCACTTGCGCAAGATTGGCGGCGATCCGATAAACCTGGCTGAAGCGCGAATGGCCCCCGGCTCCATCCATTGTTATCTGGAGCTGCACATCGAGCAGGGTGGCACTCTCGATAAGGCCGGCATCCCAATCGGAGTGGTCGAAGGCATAGTCTGCATTGACGAGTACGAGGTCGAGATTCACGGCTTCGCCAACCATGCCGGAACCACGCCCATGCCCGAACGCCATAACGCCCTGCTGGCCGCCGCGAGGCTGATCGAAGCGGTGCAGGAAATCGTCACCCGCGACCCCGGGAGGCAGGTGGGCACGGTAGGACACCTGGAAGTGTCGCCCAATGCTCGCAACGTGGTGCCCGGCGTAGTGAAGCACTCCATCGAACTGAGAGATCTCTCGCCCGAAAAGATCGCCCGCCTGGGAGACGAAATTCAGAAACGAGCCCAGCGAATCGCACGAGAGACCAAGACTGACATCGTGATGAAGAAAGTCGAGCACGATCCGCCGGCAGTGGCCACGCCCGCCGTCCAGTCACAGATCGAGGCCGCTGCCGCCGGTTTAGGACTGAAAACCATGCGCCTACCCAGCGGCGCCGGTCACGACGCGCAGGTGATCGCTACCCCTCGGGCCCATGGGCATGATTTTCGTTCCCAGCGTGGCCGGCGTCAGCCATTCACCCAAAGAGCTAACCCGCTGGCCGGATTGCGCTAACGGCGCGAATGTGTTGTTGCAGACAGTCCTGCGCATGGATCGGACTTAGGATCTCGATCCCGGCTTTGCGGCCTCGGCACCGGACCTCGGCGTTAGATTGTGCAAGGACGGCGATTACGGCAAATGGCCGGGTTCGCAGCACCGCCGGGTAGTTGTGTGGGAAATGTTACGCCGGCAGTAAGCAATCGCGTCTTCTTCCGCGCTGCGGCCGGCTCATTTTGGATTTTTTGCGGGCGCTATCTGGACCTGAATGGCGTGGATGTTGTCGGACCTTGCAGTGTCCACGGAAACTACTCCAAAACTGCCATTGGCGTCGCGAGCCTGAATCGTTCTTGTGGCCTGCGCTCCGGACGGACCTGGGCGCACCGTGTCGGTAGTTAATGTGATCACTTGCAGACCGGAGGCTGGATCTCCCGGGTTAGGCTGTTCCACTTGCTGTTCCGTGGTTTGCTGACCGGTTGAACTGGTGCGCTGGGAGGTGCTCGCGCGCTGAACCAGGTGAAGGCTGCCGTCCCGGGCAGACCCTGGGACATCGAGGGAATAGGTCTCGACCGTGTTGTGCTTTTCTCCGGGAGCGCCTTCGGATGCGTGGCTCACAGTCCGGGAGACTTCGCTCAACTTACCATCAGCGTCCAGACGGGAGACTCGCTCTTCCGTGCTGCTGTTCTTGCCTTCTTGCCTGGTGGTGGCTTTTCGCACCTCATTCACTTGCCAGTTTCCCGCCCCATCGAGAAACAGCGTGCTTTTCTGGGATTCAACCATGTTGTTCGCGCCCAGGGTGCGACGCTCTTCCATTTTCACCGCGGGAGAAAGACCGCCATTGACGCTGGGAAGCATGACCGTGGTTTTCGTGTCTTCCACATCCTTACTGATTTTTTTCGTCTCCTCAAGCTGGCGCTGTACCAGCTGAAGCCTGCCATTGCTATCGGGATTCGAGACAGAACGTACAACGCGCGAGTCCCCGGCGGGCGAAGTGTGCCTTTCTTCTTCGGTTACCTGCACCAGTATTTTGGCTCCGTCGGCATCGCGGGCGAACGCGCGGGTGATGGTCCGCACGGTGGTAGCATCCACTTTTACGGTTTCCTTTTCGATGTCCTGGTAGGGTTCGAAATGTCCGTCAGGTCCGCGGCGCTGGATGGATTGGCTGTCGAGGGTACGATTGCCGGTCTGGGTGTGGCTTACAGAGGTGCGCGTGGGATTGACGTTATCGCTTTGCGACTCGGTTGTAGCCGTCCAGGACTTGTCCGCGTCACCAGTTTGCGAATCGGACGTTTGCGCCCCAAGCGCGGGCAAAGCAAAGAAACAGATCCCAACAGCGAGCAGCATGAGCGGGCTTAAATGCGCGGCGCGTGAACAGCGATGACTGCCATCGGCATCTTGAGGGCCAATCGGTGCTGATCGCCCGTGTCTATCCCCTTCGAAAATACTCGCCGTCAGCATACTTTATTCTCTCGCTGTGGACATTCGGTGTCTAGCGAAAAGGGCAAGCCTGCCAGAGGACTTCCGGCCAGCCCAGGGCCAAGTTGAATCCCGGCAACAGACTGACGACCGTTCAAGATTGCACAGTATTCTGTCCTGCCACCAGGCATGATGATGGTTGGAGGCTTTTGGCATGGCAAAGAAGCAGGAATATCGCGAGTCGCACGAAGACCGTGAATCTCAAAAACTTGTGGATCGCATCGAGAAACAGCAGGCAACTCAGGAAGCCGCCAGAGCAGAAGAGACCCGGAGAACGCTGGACGATTACGCCAGAAAAGCAGGCAGTTAGGCGTTGGGCGGACACTCCCTTCGACTTCGCTCAGGGCAGGCTCTGTCCGCCGCCGTCGCGGTTGAAGTTGCTCTGTGGATCTCCCGCACCAGCCCAACAGCTACACAGGTTCTACCCAAGGGGAGGGTGTGGCGCGGGCGCCCTCGCCCGCGGCCTTTGATTTTGCATTAGACCAGCGGGCGAGAATGAGGATCTGAGGTAAGCACCGGGGTGCGTGCTACGTTCGTAAAGCCAGTTGGTTCCGCGGCTACACAAAGTCAAAGCCGCGGGCGAGGGCGCCCGCGCCACACGCCTGTGGTAAAACACAGCATGCGGAAAATCCCCTTTGCGGCCAGCGGACCGACCATCGTTGCCCAGGCTCCCTGCCGGGCTGATCTGGCCGGAGGTACCATCGACCTGTGGCCGCTGTATCTGTTCCATCCCGGGGCGCTCACGCTGAATTTTGCGGTCAACATTCTGACCACCTGCCGCATCACCCCTCTGAAGGGGAAGGCCATCCACTTGCACTCGATCGACACCCGGCGGGAGGAGCACTTTCCCAGCTTCGAGGCGCTGCGCGGCGCCACCCGTTTCCGGCTTCCCCTGGCCGCCCGGCTGCTCCAGTTTTTCGCGCCTAAGGAAGGTCTGCTGATGGAGACGGATTCCGAGTCTCCCGCGGGCGCCGGCATTTCCGGTTCGTCCGCCCTGATGATCGCCAGCGCCGCCGCCCTGGCCCGCTTCACCGACCGCAACCTTACGCTCGAGCAGATGCGGGTGATTGCCCAGAACGTCGAGGCCCAGATCATTCAGGTCCCCACCGGCTGCCAGGATTACTATCCTGCGCTCTATGGAGGAACGAGCGCGATCCATCTGGATGCGGACGGAATCCACCGCGAGGCGGTTGCGATCGCCCCGGAAGAGATCGAATCCCGCTTTGTTCTGGCCTACACCGGCGCGCCGCGCAAGTCCGGCATCAACAATTGGGAGGTTTTCAAGGCGCATATCAACGGCGACAAGCGAGTGTTCCGCAACTTCGAACGCATCGTTGAAATCGCCCGCGCCATGCACCAGGCGTTGGCTGACGCCAAGTGGGACGAGGTGGCGCGCCTGCTCCGCGAGGAGTGGAAACTGCGCCGCAGCAACGCTCCGGGAATCACGACGCCACTTATTGACAAACTGATCAGCATCACCGCCCGGCAAGGCGGAAGGGCGGCCAAAGCCTGTGGTGCGGGCGGCGGAGGCTGCGTCATCTTCTTGGTGGAGCAGGGCGCAGCCAGCCGAGTCGCAACTGCTATCGGCGACAATGGCGGACGTGTCCTGCCGCTCCAGGTTGCCCGCAACGGTTTGCATATCTGGTCTGCCTGAAGCGGCAACCACGTGGGGACAGCCGCCCCCGGCTGTCCAGTCGAGCGCAGCTCGACAGCGCTTTTGCCAGCTCCAAAATTGCGAAGCTTTGCTCCGCCGGACAGCCGAGGACGGCTGTCCCCACGTGGTTTATTTTCCAAACTAGCGTTTCGTTCCCAACCCGGACGGCGTTATAATTCATCCAAGTCGGCTCGGGGTGTCGTATGTACCCACGTTACTTTCCGCTGCTGTTGCCCATCGTTCTCCTGTGTGTAGTTGTGGTCAGCGCCGACGATCACAACCCTCCTCATATTTCCAAGCAAACCCGGATGGACCTGATCCATACCTTCAATTTTGAACTGGTCTATATCCGTTCGCCTTTTCCCATGGGAAAAACAGGGCTGACGTTGAAGGACGGACAACTCTCTCCGGGGGGAGAAGAGATGCAGAACAAGCTGGCCATGTGGGGCCCCGCAGCCAAGCCCGGCGACCAGGCCCGCATCAGCGAGATATTAATCAAGAAAGACCGCATTCATTTTGAGATCAATGGCGGCCCGGTCAAGAAGCTCAAGTGGTATCAACACATTCAGGTAGGCGCGGGCGGCGGCATGACTTCACTGGGCCCGAGCGACGCCAGCGCCAATCCGCGGGGATCGTATGTGGACCTGGTGTTCGACAACGGCTACGTGCCTGAGCTGAATCCGCAGCAACTTAAAGATTTGCTCCGCCCCGTCTTTGACTTCAACGCCAAGTCCGCCGTGGAGGCCTACCTCGACACCCTTACGCCCAAGCTCAGAGACGCCATCAAGGCACACCAGGTCCTGGTGGGTATGAATCGCGAAATGGTGATGGCCTCCAAGGGCCGTCCGCCCAAGAAAATTCGGGAGAAAGACGGCGAAGTCGAATACGAAGAGTGGATCTATGGTGAGCCCCCGTCCGATGTGGACTTTGTCCGCCTGGTGGGCGACGAAGTGGTACGCCTTGAGAGCATGAAAGTGGACGGCCAGAAAGTCGTTCACACCGAAAAAGAAGTGGACCTGAGCTCGACCGTGGCCAAGAGCTCGACGCCTGAGGTGCGGCCGCCGAATGCACCCTCGCTGCGCCGCCCTGGCGAAGAACCCGATCCCAACGCGCCAGCCGGCGGAGCCGCGCCCGGGCCGCTGCCTCCTCCCGACCCGCTTGGTCAGGATGGCCCGACCCAACCCAACTGACGGAGGATTGAAGATTTCAGATTTTAGATTTCAGATTTTTGAGATCGGGCTTCGGCCGCCTTTCAATCTGCAATCTGCAATCACTCGACTGTCTCGCGGGAATCCCGTCCGCGGCGAGGGCGAGACGCCCTCGGGACAGCAGGTAAGATACCGGCGCTACTTGAACCTGACTTGGCTCCCGGCTACAGCCCCTTTACACTGGAAGAGTGAAGATCGCGCTGGGACAGATCAATCCTACGGTTGGAGATTTCTCCGGCAACGCCGCCAGGATGATTGACTTTGCGGGCCGGGCGCGAACCGCCGGCGCTGGCCTGATTCTGTTTCCCGAGTTATCCGTCTGCGGCTACCCGCCACGAGATCTGGTGGAGCGTTCTTCGTTTGTAGCCCGCAACCGGGAGACAGCGGAGCGCATTGCCACCGAAACTCGCGGCATCGCCGTGATCTGTGGCTTGGCTACCCCGGCCCACGCCGAAACCGGCAAGTCAGTCATGAACTCCGCCGCCCTGCTCCAGGACGGCGCCATCGCTTTTCTGCAGTCGAAGATGCTGCTGCCTACCTACGACGTGTTCGACGAAATGCGAAACTTTGCGCCCGCCCGCAGCCAGTCGCTGTTTTCGTTCTGCGGCAAGCAAATGGCGCTCACCATTTGCGAAGATGCCTGGAATGACAAGCACTTCTGGAACAAGCGTCTCTACACCGTGGATCCAGTCGAAGCCCTGGTGCAGGCGGGCGGCAACTTCGTGCTCAACATTTCCGCTTCGCCGTTCTGGCTGGGCAAACGCGAACTGCGCCGCGAGATGCTGGCCACCATCGCGCGTCAGGACAAAGTGCCGGTGGTCATGGTCAACCAGGTCGGAGGCAATGACAGCCTGGTGTTTGACGGCTCCAGCCTGGTGCTGAATTCCGCCGGAGAGGTGATCGCGCAAGGCAAGTCTTTCGAAGAGGACCTGGTCTATTTCGATTCCGACCGGTTGACGGGAGAATTACACCCGCAGATTCCTGGAGAAGAAGCCAGCGCGTACGCCGCGCTGGTGCTGGGCACGCGCGACTACGTTCGCAAGTGCGGCTTTGAGCGAGTGATCATCGGATTGAGCGGCGGTATCGATTCGGCTCTCACCGCTTGCATTGCCGCGGAAGCTCTGGGACCCGAAAACGTGATCGGCGTGGGCATGCCCGGTCCCTATTCGTCGCCGGGCTCAATCGATGATGCGCGGGCGTTGGCCGGCAATCTCGGCATTCGCTTTGAGTTGCTCTGCATCACTGAGATTTTCGAAAGTTACCGGAAGACTCTGCAGAGAGTCTTCGCCGGGTGCAAGGAAGATACCACCGAAGAAAACATACAGGCGCGCACCCGCGGTGCGCTGCTCATGGCTCTTTCCAACAAGTTTGGAGCGATCGTTCTCAGCACCGGCAACAAAAGCGAACTGGGAGTGGGATACTGCACCCTGTACGGTGACATGGTCGGCGGACTGGCGGTGATTTCAGATGTGCCTAAGACGCTGGTGTACCGGTTGAGCCGGTACATTAATTCCCGCCGCCCTGTAATTCCTGAGGCAACACTCGAGAAACCACCCTCGGCCGAATTGCGTCCGGATCAAAAGGACATTGATTCGCTGCCCCCGTACGACGTGCTGGATGCCATCCTCGAAGATTATGTCGAGGACTTGCACACTGCGGAACAAATCGCGGCCGATCACAATTTTGATCTGGCGCTGGTGCAGAACGTCATTCGCATGGTCGATGGCGCGGAGTACAAGCGCCAGCAGGCCGCGCCCGGACTTAAAATTTCCTCCAAGGCCTTCGGCTCGGGCCGCCGCTTTCCCATCGCCGCCAGGATGACTGGCTGACGATGGTCCCGAACTGTAGAAAACGCGTTTTCGAAAGGAACTCATGCGCCGTTCGCTGCTTTGCTGCCTGTTCATCGTTCTCGTGCTTTCGCTTGCCGCCGCGCAACAGAAGTCGTCCGCCAAATCAAAGGACGCGCCTCCTCCGGTTCCCAGCTTCAGCACCCGGCTTCCTTCCGAGGAGACCGTAAACGCTTTTATGAGGCAGATGTTCGGCTATGATCCCGCGGTTTCGTGGAAGATCGCCGCGATCCGGCCTTCCCAGGCCGAAGGACTCAGCGAAGTGCTGGTCGTCCTGAGCAATGCCCAGGGCAAGCAAAACAACCGCCTGTACGTCACCGAAGATGGCCAGCATGCAGTGGTCGGCGATATCATTCCCTTCGGCGCGCATCCATTCGCCGCCGCTCAGGAAGCGCTGGGCAAGGGGATGGATGGTCCTTCCCGTGGCCCGGCCGACGCTCCCGTCACCTTGGTTGAGTTCAGTGATCTGCAATGCCCGCACTGCAAGGAAGCCCAGCCCACCATCGACAAGCTGATGGCGGAAGAAAAGAATGCCCGCCTGGTGTTCCAGAACTTCCCCCTGTCTTCGCACGACTGGGCCGCCAAGGCCGCTTACTATGGGGATTGCATTGGACGGAGTTCGCCCGACGCGTTCTGGAAATATGTGGAGAGCGTCTATGCCGCGCAAAGCGACATTACCGCCGCCACTGCCGATGAAAAGCTGACCGCCATCGCCGAACAGGCTGGCGTCAAGGGAGCAGACACCGCAGCCTGCGCCGCCAAACCCGAGACTGCGGGCCGGGTGCAGCGCTCGGTTGCCCTGGGCGCGGCGCTCGAGGTTACCGGGACGCCGACCCTGTTCATCAACGGCAGAAAGATCAGCAACGTCGCCGGCCTGCCCTATGAGGTGCTGAAAGGTTTAACTGAATTTGCAGCTAAAGAAGGGAAGTAGGGGAAATGGAGGACGGGCGTCTCGCCCGTCGGGCCGCGCGGGAACCCGGCATCAGGCGCTAAAGCGTAACCACTCTCAAGCAACTTGGAGGCACGAGGAACTCGTGCCCTCCCGCCTTTAGTCGCGTGGTCGGGGACGACGCGACGCTGCCAATCACGTTTCATTTCTTGAATAGATTCTCAAAAGCCTGGCGAGCGTCATTGGGACGTTGGGCGGCAGGTGTGGACGTCTCCTTCTCCACCATCACGCGCATGGAGTAGAAGGTGCAATCGTTGCGCTGGTCCTTGCGTGGGATGCGTTCCGGAATGGGCTGAGTGCACTCGAAACGGCTCGAGGGATCGAAGTATGTACATTGCTTGCATGAGTGCAGCTCGAAGCCGCACTTGGGACACTGGCCCACGGAATCTCCGGGCGACGGCAGCAGAGAACCGCACTGCGAGCACCGCGACACGGCGCGCGTCCCGGGCATCTGGATCGGCCGCGGACCAAATGTGTCCTTCTTGACCGGCCTCTCGCTCGATTCTTTCTTCCGGGTTTCCTCGCCGCGGTCCTGGTAGCCGTGCTGCCGGTACTTCAAGGCGATCCCTCCTCACTGGTGCGGAGACATTGTCTCGCTTCAACGGCGCGACGACAAGTGGTTGCAGCGGCGAATTGTATTTCCCCACTACGGGTGCTACGATCTGAAGTGTATGCAACTGGTTGCATGGAGGTTTGATCATGGCAGACGATAGCAACAGCATCCTGTGGTTCCTCGCGGGACTTGGTGTAGGTGCGGCGGTAGGGGTACTGTATGCGCCCCGTTCCGGCAGCGAGACGCGCGAGACCCTGCGTGCCAAAGCGGATGAAGGCCGGGAGTTTGTCTCCCAGCGCGCCCGCAAGGCGCGGGAGCAGGCCTCCGATCTGGTGGACAAAGGGCGCGAGGTCGCCAAGCAGCAAAAAGAACAGTTCAAGTCGGCTTATGAAGCCGGACGCCAGGCGTATCACGAGGCCACCGCAGCCGATGGCGGCGCATCGAAGAACCTGTAATTTTGCGCCTCTCCGCAGCGCTGGATCGGGCGGCGCAGTAACGCGGAAAACCTTATGGACTATCTACCGATCTTTGTCGGTGTAACGGCGGCCGCGGTCGTGATCCAGGCCGGCATCCTGGTGGCGCTTTTTGTGGCCGTGAAAAAGAGCACTTCCCGCATGGAAGCTCTCGCCACCGAAGTGAAAACCAAGGTCATGCCCACCGTGGACACGGCTCAATCCATGCTGGTGGAGTGGCGTCCGAAAATTGACAATATTGCCAGCAACGTCAGCGAAACCACTACCGTGGTTCGGGGCCAGGTGGAGCGTCTGGATGCCACCGTCACCGATATCGTGGACCGCACCCGCCTGCAGGTGATTCGGGCCGACGAGTTGCTCAACCGCACCATGGACCGAATCGAAGAAACCAGTGACGTAGTCCATCGCACTGTGGTTTCACCGGTTCGTCAACTTTCCGGCATCATTCAGGGTCTGACGGCTGGTCTGGAGTTTCTGCTGGGTGGTGAAAGGCGCCGCCGGCACGATGTTTCGGTTCCGCAGGACGAGATGTTTATCTAAATCTGAGAACCGGGAACTGGTATCTGACAACCGGTTTTCAGATGCCAGTTCCCGGTTCTCAGTCTCAAGCGATCCAACCCCCGCCTATCACTACATCATGGTCGTAGAAAACGGCTGCCTGCCCTGGTGTGACCGCCCGCTGCGGCTGGTCGAATGAAACCAGAATCTGGTCGTCGCCGGACTTCTCAATCAGAGCGGATGCGCCTTCATGGCGATGGCGGATCTTTACCGTGACTCGCATGGGCTCGCGCAACTCTTCCACAGCGATGAGATTGGTACGCTGCACCCGCAAGGTGCGGGTGTAGAGTTCTTCCTGGTTCCCAACTACCACCTGGTGAGCGTCGCCCTTGATCTGTATTACATAAAGCGGCGAACCAGTGGCGATGCCCAATCCCTTGCGCTGGCCGACGGTGAAGTTGTGGATACCGCCATGCTCGCCTACGACTTCGCCGTTGGTCGTGACCAGTTCGCCGGCTGTGTCGGGCAGGGACTCGCCCTGTTCCGCCAGGTAGGCATCGAGAAACTTCTTGTAATCACCGCCAGGGACGAAACAGATCTCCTGCGAATCGGGCTTCTGGGCCAGGGCCAGACCGTGCCGTTGGGCGAGTTGGCGCACCTCAGGCTTCATCATGTTGCCCAGCGGGAAAAGGGTGCGGCTGAGCTGCGCCTGGGTCAAGCCAAACAGGAAGTAGGTCTGGTCCTTGGAGCGGTCGGTGGGACGCTTGAGCAGCCAGCGTCCCAGCCTCTCGTCAAATTCCACACGTGCGTAGTGGCCGGTGGCCAGGGCGTCGGCACCAATCTGCTGGGCCACAATCAGTAACTGATCAAACTTCAAATGATTGTTGCACAAACTGCAGGGGATGGGCGTGCGTCCCGAGAGGTACTGCTCGACGAACGGCCGCACCACGTCCCGCTCGAATCGCTCCTCGTGATTGACCACGTAATACGGGATGCCGATGGTCTCGGCGACCCGGCGCGCGTCGTAAACATCGTCCAGCGAGCAGCAGCGTCCCTGCACTGATTCGGGCATGCCCTCGTGGCCCGCCAGACGGCGCTGGTTCCACAGCTGCATGGTCAGGCCGACGACGTTGTGGCCCTCGGCGCGCAACATGGCGGCGACGGTAGAAGAGTCAACCCCTCCCGACATGGCGACGGCGATGGTCTTCGGATTCTGCATCTAGCGCTTAACCTTTGGCTCTCTTGCGTTTCGCTTTCTTCGGATCACAACACCCGCTTCCATCGCGGGGTCCTCTCCCGCGCACGGCATCCCTTACTCTAACTCGACCACCATCGCTATCACAATGCGGCCACGTGCAGTATAGATTGCCACGCTCGCCGTTCTTGAACTTGTGTTCGCCACGCGACGAAATGATTCCGGTCAAGTAGTGACGGCAATACGGGCAGCGCAGTCGGATCAGCCCTCTTTTTTTGGCTCTCCGGCGGATTTCAGCAATTCGCTGCTGCGCCGTGTCAGGCAGGGACCCTCTTATAGACTGGCGACAATTCTCGAAGTCGACCGACTGAATCCTTCAGCAAGCTCAACGCAAAATCCACATCCTCTGGCGTATTCTGCTTGCCCAGGCTGAAGCGGAGGCTGCCTCGCGCCCGCTCTGGCGACATGCCCATCGCGGTCAGCACGTGCGACGGCTCAATCGCGCCCGAAGAACATGCGGCACCGGTCGAGACCGCCACACCCTTCAGGTCGAGAGCAATGACCAGCGCTTCGCCTTCGATGCACTCAAAATAGATGCTGCTGGTATTAGGCACGCGTGGCGCTCCCTGGCCGTTCACGCTGGTGGACTCGACCTGGCTCAGGATGGTTTGTTCCAGACGGTCGCGCATGCGTGACATCTGTTCAAGATCGCCGCGGGAGAACGCTTCGCGGGCAAGTTCTGCGGCCTTGCCTAGAGCAACGATTCCCGGCACATTCTCCGTGCCCGCTCGCCGCGAACGCTCGTGGCTTCCGCCGAAGAGCATGGGACGCAGAGTGGTTCCCTTGCGTACGTAGAGAGCTCCCACACCTTGGGGAGCGTTCATCTTGTGGCCGGAGATGGAAAGCAGATCGCACTCGATGCGCTTTACATTGATCGCGACCTTGCCTGCCGCCTGCACGGCGTCAGTGTGGAAGTAAACGTCAGCTTCAGCAGCGATTCTGCTGATCTCTTCCACGGGTTGCAGCACGCCGGTTTCATTGTTCGCCATCATGATGGTGATGAGCCCTGTATTCGGCCGCAATGCCCGGCGCACGTCGTCGGGATCGACCTGGCCCTGGCCGTTCACGGGAACGTAGGTCACCTCGCAGCCCGACGCTTCCAGGTGCCTGCACGAGTTCAACACTGCATGATGTTCTACGGTTGAGCTGATAACGTGCTGTCCGGGTCGGGTGAGGCCAAAAATTGCAAGGTTGTCGCCTTCAGTGCCGCCGCTGGTGAAGACGATTTCAGAGGCGCCGCCGCCTAGCAGCGCGGCCACCGACTCGCGCGCCCGCTCCACCGCCGCCCGCGTCTCCTGCCCATGATGATGAATGGACGACGCGTTCCCGAAGCGCTCCCCGAAGTAGGCCTGCATGGTTTCAAAGACCTCTGGCAGGACGGGGGTGGTGGCGTTATTGTCGAGATAGACGCGGCGCATGGCTACATGCCATTTTACGCCGTATGTGTGAGGACGGAAATGCGCTAGGAGACCGTCACCACTTCAGCCGAAGCAACAGGTCCAGGGATCGCCAAATTGTCTTCCCGCAGTCCCTCCAGGTGAAATTCGATCCTTTCCCGGGTCAGTCGCTTCGTGCTTTCCTTAGTCGAGCCCATGGTGACCACTCCCGGTAGATCGGGAACGTAGGCGCTCCAGCCGGCGGCCGGATTTGGTCGGGTGCTTATACTGGCGATGACTACCCTTCGAGGCTTTCAAATACCACCCGTCCTGCTCCAACAATCTAATGATATCGCGGACTCTCATGACATCCCAAGTTACGATCGACGCTCGGATTCACTGGACCCAGGGTAATCCCCACCTTTCCTCGGAGCCCAAGCTTACTCGCCCCTAACCTAGCGGCGCTCGATGGGAACGTACTTCTGCGGATACGCCGGCCCTACGTAATCCGCCCGCGGACGGATCAGGCGGTTGTCGTCGAGTTGCTCGATGACGTGGGCGGCCCAGCCGCTGATTCGCGACACGGCGAAGACAGGAGTGAATAAATCAACGTCAATCCCCAGCGTCTGGTAAGTGGAAGCGGAGTAGAAATCCACGTTGGCGTTGAGCTTTTTTTCAGCCTTTACGAATTCTTCGATCTTGTGCGACATCTCAAACCATTTGCTCTGGCCGCTGCTCTTGCCCAGGTCGGCGGACATCTTGCGCAAATGCGTGGCTCGCGGATCTTCGGTGTGATAGACGCGATGGCCGAAGCCCGGAACTTTCTTCTTCTGCGCCAGCATGCCCTTCACGTAATCGATGGGGTCAATTTTTGCCTTATCGATAGCTTGCAGAATGTGGAACACGGCCTCATTGGCGCCACCATGCAGGGGTCCTTTCAGCGCACCGATGGCTGCGGTCACCGCGGAATGCATATCGGACAGGGTCGCCGCCACCACTCTGGCCGCGAAGGTGGAAGCGTTGAGTTCATGGTCGGCGTGCAGGATGAGGGCCATATCCAGCGCCCGTTCTGCTGTCTCCGAGGGCTTGGTGCCGTTCAGCAGCAGGAGAAAATTGGCCGCATGAGAGAGCGACGGATCTGATTCAACGACGTTCTTGCCCTTGCGTACACGATCGTAGGCCGCCACGATCATGGCGATCTGCGAAGTCAGCCGGAAGGCTTTGTGCAGGTTGGCGTCATGGTCGTTCTTCTTGTCTTCAACATCGTAAAAGGAAAGGGCCGATACTGCGGTGCGCAGTACGTCCATCGGCTGAGTCTGCCTGGGAGCGGTGCGCACCAGATCGATGATGGCAGGATCCAGCTTGCGCTCTTCCGCCAGCTCCCGGCGAAATTCCTTCAGCTCATTCTGCGTGGGCAGTTTGCCATACCACAACAGGTAGCAGGTCTCCTCGAAGTTGGAATGGTCGGCAAGTTCGTGAATGTCGATGCCGCGGTAGGCGAGGACGCCCTGCTCTCCGTCGATGTAACAGATACTGGAATTGGTAGCGACTACTCCTTCCAGGCCCCGGGGGGCGTGTGTGGCGGTCAGGCTGGACATATTCCCTCGCTCGAGATTTTGTACCCTGGTTGAGGCCGCACGGGGAGGAAAAATGACGCGTGCTGTCGCAACTAACTTTTATACGCCAAAAGGTTTAACTTTCCAAGACGGCCTACCCAATCGATAGTTCGCTCGTGTTGACTTGCTTTGCGTCCTTTGCGGTCTTTCTTCGCGTTCTTTGCGGTAAAGGGTTTGACCTCGCCTGAGTCGTGCAGAGGCCTTAACCGCAAAGGACGCAAAGAAGAGTCCCGCAAAGAAGAGGCCCAATTGTTCGCCAACGTTTGAGGGTGAAAGCGCAAGTGCCGCCCGCGCACGAGCGGGACGCTCGCGCCCACGTTGAGACGAATACACGAAGGTACACTGCCCTTGGCAAAACTCTCGGTTCCCCCTCCCCTTCCCAGTTACAATCGGGACGTGCGCTGGGGAAACTTCATACGGCTCGCCCTTATCGTGCTGACATTGCGATTGGCGGTCTCCGCCAGCGACCAGCCAGCCACAGCGCCGCTCTTGCCGTGTCCTGAAGGTACCCCTGAGGCGGTTTCCTGCAATCCCTCCAAGAAGGAATTGAAAGAAGCCGGCCAGGCGTTTGCCAAGGGGCTGAAGCTGCAGCGGGAAAAGCGCCAGGACGAAGCCTTCGATCAGTTCGAGACGGCGGCGCGCCTGGATCCCAAAGATGTGGAATTTGTGACGGCGCGCGAAATGACCCGCCAGCAACTGGTCTTCGACCACCTTGAGCGGGGCAATGATGAAATGCGCCAGGGCCGACAGATCGAGGCGCTGGCCGAGTTCCGCACCGCGCTGCATCTGGATCCCCAAAATGAATTTGCCCGGCAGCGTTTGACGGATGCGATGGGAGAGTGGGTGCCGAAGACCTCAGTGGCACCGCAGGTGGTGGCGGCCACCGATGAAATTCGCGTCGTGCCCGATTCTACGCAGGCCGATTTTCATTACCGCGGCGATGGCCGCGGACTGCTGACTCAGGTCGCTGCGGTGTTCGGCGTCACCGCTACCTTCGACGAGTCCGTGGTCTCGCGCCAGGTCCGGTTCGACATCGGCCACGCGAACTTTTACACCGCCATGGCCGCGGCCTGCCAGATGACTCACACTTTCTGGACGCCGCTCGACAGCAAGCAGATTCTGCTGGCGGCAGAATCGGTGCAGAACCACCGCCAGTTTGATCGCATGGCGTTGCGCACTTTCTATCTGCCGGGCGTCACCTCTCCGCAGGAACTGAATGACATCGTCAACTTGCTGCGGAATCTTTTTGAGATACGCCTGGTGACTCCGCAGCCCAGCAAGAGCACCATCGTGGTCCGGGCGCCGCGGAAAATGCTGGATGCCGCCACCAGAATTATCGAAGAGCTGGGAGACTCGCGCCCGCAGGTCATGCTCGACGTGCACGTGTACGAGATCACAAACAGCCTGACCCGCAACATGGGATTGCAGATTCCCAATAACTTTCAGTTGTTCAATATTCCGGCGGGCGCTCTGGCGGCGCTGGCCGGACAGAACATCCAGGACCTGATCAACCAGCTGATCTCAGGCGGCGGCATCAACCAGGCCAACTCGCAGGCCCTTTCCGGGCTGCTGGCCCAGCTGCAAAATCAGCAGAGCTCGGTCTTCAGCCAGCCCCTGGCAACATTTGGAAACGGCCTCACGCTCATGGGTCTAAGCTTGGGAACGGCGGGGGCGCAACTGTCGCTGAACGAGAGCACGGTAAAATCACTCGAGCACGCCTCGCTGCGAGTCGCCCAGGGCACGGATGCGACCTTTCGCGTGGGCGCGAGGTATCCCATCCTCAACGCCAGTTTCGCCCCGGTCTTCAATACTCCGGCGATTGCGTCCGTGATCCGGAACAACTCGTTTCAAAGCCCCTTTCCGTCATTCAACTACGAGGACATTGGGCTAAGCGTCAAAGCCAAGCCTCGCGTAAACGGGAGCTCTGACGTCAGCCTGGACCTGGAAATACAGTTTCGTGCTTTGTCGGGGCAGTCGATTAACGGAGTGCCGGTGATTTCGAACCGCGAGTACAAGGGCAGCATCTCGCTGATGAATGGAGAGCCGGCTGTGGTGGCTGGAGCAGTCACGAATTCCGAGCAACGCAGCCTGAACGGGATTCCCGGCCTGGGTTCGGTGCCGGGGCTGAATCAGGTGATGACCAGCAACAGTAAACAGTTGAGCGAGGACGAATTGCTCATCGTGATCACGCCGCGGGTCATCAGCCATGAGCAAAATCAAAACGCGGAAGTCTGGCTGCAAAAATAAGAAGAAGGGCACGGGTCACTCGTGCCACTGAAGTTCTGAAAACGGATCGCGCTTCAGCGCCCGAGGTCAGCTGTTGGCGCGCGATCCTCCCATTGGGATCCCTAGAGATTTTGCTTTGTCCACTGGTCAATCTGCAGCAGCGCCTGCTTAAGGTTTTCCAGCGAATTGGCCACGCTGAAGCGCAAATAGCCTTCCCCGAATTCTCCAAAAGAAGCTCCCGAGAGGCAGGCCACGCCAGCCTGTTCCAGCAGCGCCTCGGAAAGCTTCCGCGAACTCCAACCGGTCTTCGTGATATTGGGAAAGGCGTAAAAGGCCCCCTTCGGCATGCGGCAGGAGAAGCCTTTGATCCGGTTCAATCCGGCAACAAAAACGTCCCGCCGATGCTGGAAGTCCGACCGCATCCGGCCCACCGAAGCCTGGTCGCCGCGGATGGCCTCGACTCCGGCGATCTGGGTAAAGCTGGCGGTACAGGAATTCGAGTTGGTCATGAGCCGCGCGATGTGCGTCGCCAGGTCTGCACGCATGACTCCGTAGCCCAGGCGCCATCCGGTCATGGCGTAAGTTTTGGAAAAGCCGTCGAGCAAAATCGTACGTTCCTGAAAACCGGGCACCGACATGATCGAGTAATGCTCGCCTTCGAACAGCAGCCGACTGTAAATTTCATCCGAAAGGATCATGATATTGCGATCGCCAATAACTTCGGCGATGTCATGGACATCCTGTTTGCTCAAGACCCCGCCAGTGGGATTTTGTGGTGAATTCAGGATGATGAGCCGGGTGCGATCGCTGATCAGCGAAGCCAGTTCGTCCACATCGAAGCCAAAATCTTTTTCTTCCCGCAGACGAATGGGCACAGCCCGCGCCCCGGCATAGTGAATCATCGACTCGTAAATCGGGAAGCCGGGATTGGGAAAGATGACTTCATCACCCGCATCGGCCAAAGCCAGCAGAGTAAAAAAAATAATTGGCTTGCCGCCGGGAACGACCACCACTTCTTCGCTCGTGACCCGTACTCCGCGCGAGCGGCTGACGTCATCCGCAATGGCCTGGCGCAACTCGGGCAGACCGGCCGACGGGCCGTAGTGAGTCCAGCCCTGACGCAGCGCGCCGATTCCAGCTTCCACCACGTTGGCCGGAGTGTCGAAGTCGGGCTCGCCAATTTCCAGGTGGATAATTTTCTTGCCCAGACGCTCCAGTGCCCGCGCCTTGTTCAGGACTTCAAAGGCAGTCTCCGTCCCCAGCCGCGACATGCGCTCAGCCAATCGAAGTTCGTGCTGCGTGGCTTTCTCCATAGCAAGGCAAAACACGTCATTATATCCCCCCGTGTGGCGCGGGCGCCCTCGCCCGCGAGGTTTGGGCCTTAACCTCAAAGCTGCGGGCGGGGGCGCCCGCGCCACGCGGGGCCTTATTCCTTCTGGTTGACCCACTCCCAGCCGAAGCGGCCCTTGATGCAGAGATGTCCCTCGGTGATTTCCTGATCGAGAGGCGAAGTTACTTTGACGATCTTCTCGTCCTGTACGTGCACGGTCAGGGTGCAGCCCACGCCGCAATAAGGGCAGATGGTGTCGGTGCGCGTTTGTTTGGACTCATCCCAGGTGCCGGCCTGGCGCATCTCGTACTCGCTGCGAAACATGAGCGCGCCGGTGGGGCACACCCCGATGCAGTTGCCGCAGTAAACGCACGCCGAATCGGTCAAAGGCACGTTGTATTCAGTCGAGATGCGGGCCTCGAAACCGCGGCCCGCGACCGCGATAGCAAAGGTATTTTGCGCGTCCACGCCACACGCTTCCACGCATTTGTAGCACAGGATGCATTTACCATAGTCACGCACGTATAGATCGTTATCGATCTTGACCGGCTGGGCAACGGTGACCGCGCTGGTTTCCGGCGGGTGGTGATGCCCCGTCTGCGCCGCATCGCGCTGACCTGCTGTCGCCGGTGGCGTGGCCTCGCCGAAGCGCTCCGGCCTGGCGCCATAGCGCCGCATGTGTTCCTGAAACTGGGGCGCAGTGGAAACATCCACGGAGGACGCGAGCAACTCCAGCACCAGCCGACGGCTCAGGCGCACTCTCTCCGAATCGGTTTTGACTACCATGCCCGGTTCGACCCGGCGCGAGCACGCTGGAACCAGCGTGCGCGATCCCTCGACCTCGACCACGCAGATGCGGCAAACGTTCACCGGGGTAAGGCTTTCCAGGAAGCAGAGCGTAGGAGTGTCGATGCCTAGGCTGCGTGCCGCTTCGAGGAGAGTAGAGTCTTCCGCAACCGAGACAGATTTGCCGTCAATTGTGATCTCGGCCATGCGTGTTGGGCGCATTTGCGGCAAAATGGGCAACGGGCCGCGGGGCACGGGAGTCTTCAGATCGGGCGCGCTCTGCGTACTCATCGTTCAGGGCCTCCCGACTCTGCCTGAAAACCATCGCCTGGGAAAAGAGGGAATCGGGCCAGCGCCGATTCAATCGCACTCGACGCCGTCTGGCCGAGCCCGCAGATGGAAGCATCGCGCATGGCCTGGCCGACTTCCTTCAGCAGCACCAGTTCAGTCGCACGCGACTCTAAAGGCTTGCCATCGGCCAACCGCCGAAGAAGTTCCTCCTGGCGAACCGTGCCCACGCGGCAGGGAACACATTGTCCGCAGGATTCGTCGCGAAAGAAAGATGCGATGCGAAGCAGGATCTCTCGCAGATCGACGGTGTCGTCGAACGCCATAACCACTGCCGAGCCCAGCGCGGCGCCGGCCGCCCGCGTGCCCTCAAAAGTCATCGCTGTGTCGAGATCTTCTGGGCCCAGAAACGCGCCCGCCGCGCCGCCGATGAGAGCCGCCTGCAACTTCCCGCTGCCGGCGATGCCTCCTGCCAAAACGAGCAACTCTCGCAGCGTGGCGCCGAAGGGTACTTCAAACACACCGGGCGTGGCTACGTGACCGGACAGGCAAAACAGTTTGGTTCCGGTGGAACGCTCGGTGCCCGTCGCAGCGAAGGACTTTCCGCCCCGCGTGATGATGGGCAGAACATTCAACAACGTCTCCACATTTTGGATAATAGTGGGTCTGCCGAACAAACCGACCTGAGTGGGAAACGGAGGCTTGTTGCGCGGCTCTCCCCGCTTACCTTCGATGGAGTTCATGAGGGCAGTTTCTTCGCCGCAGATGTAGGCCCCGGCCCCAATCCGCAACTCGACGTCGAAGCGCACTCCAGCGCCCAGAATATTGCTACCCAGGAGCGACTGCGCGCGGCACTGGCGGATCGCATGTTCCAGGCGGCGCCGGGCCAGCGGATACTCGCCTCGAACGTATAGGTAACCCTGCTCGCATCCGGTGGCAAAACCGGCGATGATCATGGATTCGATCAACGCGAATGGATCGCCTTCCATCAGCACACGGTCTTTGAAAGTGCCAGGCTCCGATTCGTCCGCGTTGCAGATCAGATATCGCGGCAAGGTGGTGCTGAGAATCGATTGCCATTTCTGGCCGCAGGGGAAAGCGGCCCCGCCGCGCCCCACCAGCTTCGACTCGATCACCTCGCGAACGACCCAGGCAGGCCCCATTTCGAAGGCGTGACGCAGAGCCATAAAACCGCCGGAAGCGACATATTCGTCGAGGCGCTCCGGGTTGATTTGTCCTACGCGGGGGAGCAGAGTCAATCCGGGCTGGCCCATCTGCGGAATGGAAGCGCTCGATGCCGTCGAAGAAGCCTCGTCGCCCTGCAACGCGGACCTAATCTGCTCTGCGGTTGCGGGAGCCAACGCTTGCTCGTAGTGCCGTTCTCCGGCAACCAGCACGAGGGCAGCCGGCGCGCGCTCGCAAAGGCCCAGACAGGGACTGCGATGCCAGGTGGTATTTCGATCCAGGCCCGATCCTTCGGGACCGTGCATTGTCTCCATCTCGGCACAGAGCCGGTCTGCACCCTTGATCTTGCAGGCGATGTCATCGCAGACATGAGCCACAGCCGCGGGCTGAGGGCGAGTAGAAAGAAGAGCGTAGAAATCCGCCACGCCGAAAGCTTCAGCCGGAGGGACGTCCAGCTTCTGGCTGGCGTAATTCAATGCACCCGGGCTGACCCAGCCGACACGGCCCTGAATGGCGCGGAGAACCGGCAGCAGGTGAGCGCGTTTCGAACCGGCAGCAGCAACGGCCACGCCGTCAACTGCCGCGATTTCTTCCGCCGTGGGCGTGGCTCCAGTGAAATGCAGGTCCATGATTCACATTAGCGTTGATTGCGGTCTTAATTCCTAAACCGTGACCGGCTCTGTTTTATCAAGTTTCTCAATGCGCACAGCCGTTGCCTTGAACTCCGAGGTGCCAGACTTCGGGTCCACGGCATCGATGGTCAATTCGTTAGTCGCCACCTGATCGGGGAAATGCAATGTCATAAACGCGAGACCGGGGCGCAGACCTGAATCAAATCGCACCGGGGCCTCAACCGCCCCACGACGCGACACCACCCGCGCCATTTCACCTTCTTCGAAGCCGTACTTCTTACCGTCCTGAGGAGAGATATCCAGGGTCTCGCCGTGGCGCAACGGTGATGCGTAGCGCGAAGTCTGCACCCCGGTGTTGTAGGAATCCAGACGCCGTCCGGTCGTCAGTCGTATGGGGAAGTCGTGATCGAGAGCGTCCACTGGCGGTTCTTGCTCTACGCAGCTGAAGGGCGCCAGAGGGCCGATCACCGGCCGCGCCCACAAACGTCCGTGGAGATACTGCTCGCCGGGATGACTCTCGTCGTAACACGGCCATTGCAAGCCATGCATGGCCTCCAGGCGCGCATAGCTCATTCCGGCGTGGATCGGACTCAAGCTGCGCAGCTCGTTCCAGATTTCCTCGGAAGTGGGATGACCCAGATCGCGGTCCATGCGGCGCGCCAGATCGCACAAGATTTCAATGTCATCGCGCACGCCGGCGGGAGGCGTCAGAGCGCGGCGTACCCGCTGCACCCGGCGTTCGCTGTTGGTCACGGTGCCCTCGGATTCGCACCAACCGGCTGCGGCCGGAAAAACCACGTCCGCCATTTCCGCCGTCTTCGTCATCAACATGTCCTGCACCACCAGGATGTCAAGACCCTGCAGCAGTTTCATGGTGCGGTGTGCGTCAGCTTCCGAGTTTGCCGGGTTCTCACCAATCACGTACAGCGCCTTCAGTTCGCCGCGTTCCATGGCATCAAACATTCCGCTCAGGTGCCAACCCCGCTTGGGTGGGATATTCACTCTCCAGGCTTGCTCGAATTTAGCCCGCAGCTCATCGTTTTCCACGTGCTGGAACCCGGGCAAACGGTCGGGCAGGGCGCCCATGTCGCCGCCGCCCTGCACATTGTTCTGCCCGCGCAGCGGGTTCAATCCGGAGCCGTAACGTCCCACGTGACCGGTCAGCAGGCCCAGGTTGATCAATGCCAGCACATTGTCCACGGCATTGTGGTGCTCGGTGATGCCCAGAGTCCAGCAAATCTGCGCGCGGCTGGCGCGCGCATAGGCGTGCGCCAGCTCCCGAATCAATTCCGCCGGTACGCCACAGGTATTCTCGGCATACTCGAGGGTGAACTTCTGCACGTGTTTGCGGAATTCCTCGAAACCGCTGGTGGCGTTCGCGATGAAATCACGATTCTCCAGGCCCGAGGCAAGAATTTCCCGCGCCACCGCATTGGCCAGGGCAATATCCGTCCCCACATGCAATCCGAGCCACTTGTCAGTCCATTGCGCGGAACTGGTGCGCCGCGGATCCACCACGAAAAGCTTGGCCCCGCAGTGCACACCCTTCAGCAGGTGGTGGAAGAAGATGGGATGCGTCTCCCGGGCGTTCGATCCCCAGAGTACGATCAGGTCCGTTTCTTCCACTTCGCGATACGAGCTGGTGCCGCCGCCCATCCCGAATACCGTCGCCAGACCGACGACGCTGGGGGCGTGTCAAGTTCGGTTGCAGCTGTCGATGTTGTTACTGCCCACCACTACCCGAGCGAATTTCTGGGCCAGAAAATTCATCTCGTTGGTCGTCTTCGAGCAACTGAAAAGCCCAAAGCCCCGTGGACCGTTCTTTTGCACGGCGCCGCGAAAGCCGAGAGCCGCACGCTCGAGCGCTTCGTCCCAGGTAGCGGGACGCAGTTGGCCGTTTTCCCGGACCATCGGCGTGGTGAGTCGTGAATTCTGAGTTGCCATGGCCCGATTCTAGCAGGACAGACTTTGCTATGTTCGCTGTACCATGGTCGCTTATGTTTTCGCGCCGCACTGACTGGATACTCACTCCCAACCGCCTCACCGAGGTGCAGCGGGAACTTTCGTCCGCGGGCAGGGAAGTGCTCGATCTGACTGTCTCCAACCCGGTCCGCGCCGGTCTGCGCTACGACGCGGATGCCATCCTCCACTCCCTGAAGAACCCGAAGGCGATGGATTACGATCCTCAGCCCAAGGGATTGCACAGCGCACGCCAGGCCGTGGCAGCCTATTATCGGGAGCAGCACCAGGCTCTGATTGATCCCGAGTCTCTGGTGCTTACCACCAGCACCAGCGAAGGCTACTCTTACGTTTTTCGCCTGCTGTGTAATCCCGACGATGAAATCCTGGTGCCCAAGCCCAGCTATCCCCTGTTCGAGTTCCTCGCCAACTTGCAGGATGTGAAGCTGGTTCCCTACCCTTTGCTTTACGATCACGGCTGGCAGATCGATTTCCCATCGCTGTTGCGGACGGTGACTCCACGCACGCGCGCCGTCGTCGTGGTGCATCCCAATAATCCCACTGGATCGTATGTCAGCTCCGGCGAACGCACTCAACTGAATTCGTTTTGCAGGGAGCATGGCCTGGTTCTGATCGTGGACGAAGTTTTTCTGGACTATCCGCGCGACGGTGTCACGAGACCGAGCTTCGTGGTCAATCCGGATGTGCTGACATTTACGCTCAGCGGCCTCTCGAAAATCTCCGGCCTGCCCCAGATGAAGCTGGCCTGGATTGCGACCAGTGGCCCGGCCCCCGCCGCTATTGCGGCCATGGATCGCCTGGAGGTAATTGCCGACACCTACCTTTCCATGAACTCTCCCATCCAGTTGGCAGCCACCGTCTTGCTCGAGCAGCGCAAGAACATTCAGCCCATCCTCATCGACCGCTTACGCGTAAATCTCGCTCAGCTCGATGATCAACTGAAAGGGCAGAAATCAACCCAACGTTTGCAGGTTGATGGTGGATGGTATGCCGTGTTGCGTGTACCGGTGACCCGAACCGACGAGGACCTGGCGATTGCACTACTTCACCAGGCCTCCGTGCTGGTCCATCCCGGCCACTTTTACGATTTTCCCAATGATGGCTACCTGATCGTGAGCCTGCTCACCCGGCCTGAAGAATTTTGTGAAGGCATCAGTCAAATACTTCAATTTCTCAATCAGGAATCGTGAGCTCATTGCAGCAACTGAGAACCGAGAACTGAGATCCTACTTTCAGAAAATCACTGTCATTCCTGAAGAAGGGCCTGGCCCATATCGCCGGTTTGCCGAGTTGTTCAAACCAATGTGACAATAGCTGCATGCGTAAATTGTTCACCTCTCCAGTAACTCTCTTGGCGATTGGCATAGTGTTGATCGGAAGCCACCATTCCCTGGGTCAGCAGACGCCGGCGCCAAAACCCCATGCGACTCCCACGACGAGGGCGCGTCGAGCGCCTGCGGCAAAAGCTCAGGCTGCCCCCGTGCTCACCACCCAAAAAGACAAATTCAGCTATGCCCTGGGGATGAACCTGGGATCAAACCTGCACAAGCAATCGGTACCCGTCGATCCCAACATCCTTCTGCGGGGCTTGAAAGATGCCTTGGCTGGCGGCAAGACAGCCCTGACCGAAGAGCAGGCGAGGGCGGCACTCATGGAAGTGCAGAACGAAATGCGCAAAAAGCAACAAGCCGAGATGCAGGCGGCCGGGGAGGCCAACAAGAAAGAAGGCGACGCATTTCTGGCCGCTAATAAAGCCAAGGAGGGTGTCGTCACCCTGCCCAGCGGCCTGCAGTATAAGATTCTGACGCAAGGGACCGGGCCCAAGCCGACAGCAACCGATTCAGTGGTCTGCAACTACCGTGGCACTCTCATCAACGGCACGGAATTTGACAGCTCCTACAAGCGCGGCGAGCCCGCGACTTTCCCGGTAAGCGGTGTCATCAAGGGGTGGACCGAGGCCCTGCAACTCATGCCCGTGGGATCGAAGTGGCAACTCTTCGTGCCCTCGGACCTGGCCTACGGTGAACGCTCTCCCGGCCCGGAAATTGCTCCCGATTCCACTCTGATTTTTGAGGTGGAGCTGCTCTCCATTCAGAGCAAGAGCGACGAGAAGACTCCGGACAAGAAGTAGCGGGAAGGCGACGCGTTTTTCTAGCTTTTCACCAGAAACGGATTGCTCTCGCGCTCTTCTCCAATTGTGGTCAGGGGGCCATGGCCGGGAATGACCATGGTCTCATCGGGCAGAGCCAGAACTTTCTCGTGCAGCGACTGGATGATTTTCTTCATCGAGCCGCCCGGCAGATCGGTGCGGCCAATGCTTCCCGCGAACAACGTGTCGCCGGCAATCAGCTTCTTCTCCAGCGGAAAGTAGAGGCAAACGCTGCCCTCGGTGTGTCCCGGAGTATGAATCACGCTCGCCGTGAGCGGGCCCGCCTGAACAGTATCCGATTGTCCGATACTCTGATCGATTTCAACCTTGCCCGGGTTTTCCACTCCAATCCACGCTGCCTGCACATCCAGCATCTTGAGCAGGGCATAGTCGTTCTGGTTGAGCAGGATGGGTGCGCCGGTGGCCGCCCGCAGCTTCATCGCTCCACCCACATGATCGATGTGAGCATGAGTGATGACGATCTGTTTTACGTGCAGGTTTTGCTTGTGAATGAGGGCAAGGAGATCTTCGATGTCGTCGCCGGGATCGATCACCATGGCATCCCGGGTAGTCTCGTCCCCGATTACAGAGCAGTTGCACTGCAGGGGGCCGACGGGAAGGATTTCGTGAATCATGGGACAGTCGTCGGTCGTCAGTCGTCAACCGTTATAGAGCGCTTTGGCCAACGACCAACGACCAACAACTACTTCTGCGCCGGTGGCGCCGGAACCGGTGCGGGCGTGGCCGGTTGCGTCTTGGTTTGCGAGGGCGCGATCCCCTGGAGGACTGAGTTCGAGCCGCTGCCTCCGCGCGAGGCCATAATCGAGAGCGTGATCGAGGTGATCATAAAGATAATGGTTGACCACGTGGTCGCCTTGGACAAAGCCGTGGCAGCGCCCCGTGGCCCAAACGCAGTCTGGCTCCCCATCCCGCCGAAGGCAGCCGCAATATCGCCGCTCTTACCGCTTTGCAGCAGCACTACGATGATCAGAAAAAAGCAGACAATAATGTGAATCGTCGTAATCAGATAAATCATTCAGTTTCCAACCATCCCTGTATCGGAGTAAGAGTCGCATCTGCAAAATATCAAGACCGCTAAAAACTCTGGTGCGGAAGGGGGGATTTGAACCCCCACGCCTTTCGGCGCCACCCCCTCAAGATGGTGTGTCTGCCAGTTCCCCCACTTCCGCAGCAGGGTCGCTTATAGCA
>Ga0207706_10000649_pt1 | contig 36724 bp, 33 predicted proteins | sample KBSC53metaG_FD_184318 | JGI IMG/M metagenome (GOLD analysis project Ga0207706, IMG submission 184318) | Corn rhizosphere microbial communities from Kellogg Biological Station, Michigan, USA - KBS C5-3 metaG (SPAdes) (version 2) | ecosystem: Host-associated > Plants > Roots > Rhizosphere > Soil ... | reverse complement strand
GAGGAGGTTCACGTAGCTGGATCCACCGGCCAATGCGCCCGGTGATTGAATCCGGTCGCGAATGTACTGAACGCCGTGCGGAGCATTGCACGTGATCACCTTGCGGGCGCTTTTGTCGTAGAAGCGGAAGGCCGGGATGCCGCCGTTCTCGCCGTGAAACATCCCCGCCTGGCAATACGGAGTCGCGGATGGAAGCCCGCAGAACCAGCGTCGAAGCGCGAAACCCTCGCGCAGCAGGCGCGCGATGGTAGGGCAGAGACCGAGCTCGAGGGCGCGACGCAGATCCGAGTACGCAAGCGCATCGATCTGCAGCATGATCAGGCCGCGCTGTGGCGGACGCGGCCGTTTCTCGCGCGCGAACGGACGGTACTTGGTCCGATAGTACCATCTCAGGAGCGGACCAGCGCGCGGGCGCGCGCGCCGCTCGACTATGCCAGCTGGCGTTCTATCTGACGTAGGAGCTCGCCAATCGGGACTGGCTTGAGCAGCACTTCCGCGCACCCAGCTTCGATGCAGCTGCGACGCGCTCGCGAGTCATTGTGCCCCGTCATTGCCAGCGTAGCCCGCGGCAGCGCGCCCGCGTTGCGCAGCGACTCCATGACTTCCAAACCATTGCCGTCGGGAAGGGTGAGGTCCAGAAGCATTACGTCGACGGGGCTGGCGCTGGCGCGCTCGACAGCATCCGCCACGGTGGCGGCCGCGTCAACCTCATAACCCGCGTCCACGAGCAGCACACGAAGTGCGTCGACGACGAGATCGCTGTCTTCTACGATCAGTACGCGTGATGCCACTAATCGCGCGCTGGATTCAAGGGAATCGTAAAGAAGAACTTACTCCCTTTGCCGAGTTCGCTCTCGACCCAGATTCGGCCGGAGTGGAGCTCCACGAGGCGACGGGCGATCGCCAGCCCAAGCCCCGTACCGTGGTGCGGGCGGGAAGGGGACGCATCCACCTGCGCGAACTCCTTGAACACCAGCTCGTGGTGACTTCGCGCAATCCCGCGCCCGGTGTCCCCGACTTCGACGCATGCGTCCCCGTTGATCTCGGAGAACGCGATCCAGACCCGGCCACCGTCGTTGGTGAATTTGATGGCGTTGCCGATGAGATTTCCGAAGACGTGTTTGATCTTGTCGCGATCGGCGTAAACGAGGGGCAGATCGTCGCCGTTCAGGCGCTCGATGGTAATCCGCTTTTTGGCGGCCAGCGACTCGTTGAAGCTGCGCACCTGGTCGGCGAGCTCCGGCAGCGAGAAATCGGACTTTGTCAGGGTAACCTGATCGCTGGCGCTGCGGACGTAGGTCAGGATCTCGTCGATCATGTCGAGGAGCTGCTGTCCGCCGTGAACGATCCCGCTCACGCTTTCGCCCTGCTTCTTATTGAGCGCGCCCAGCATCCCATCGCGCAGAATCTCCGCGTGCGTGATTATCGCCGCCAGCGGGGTGCGCAGGTCGTGCGAGATGTTGGAAAGAAACTTCGTCTTGAGCTCGTCATGCGATCGCAGCTCGTCGATCGTGCGACGATCTTCTTCGACCTGACGCTCAAGCGCTTTTAGCCGCTTGCTCAGGGCGGCTGGGTCGAGCTTCTCGGACATGATCATATTGTACGTTCGCTCACATCCGTTGCCAACGTGTCCGATTCGACGGCGTCCAGGAGCTGCTGCCGCCGGAGAAGCTGCCAGTAGCGTCCGCGCGCCGCCATGAGCTCGGCGTGCCGGCCCTCCTCCACCAGAGCTCCTTTTTCCAGCACTATGATCAACGACGCATCGCGGATCGCGCTGATGCGGTGTGATGCAATCAATGCAGTCTTCCCGGACAAGGCTCCTCGCAACGCTCGCAGAATCTCCGCTTCCGTGTGTGTATCGACGGCCGACAGCGCATCGTCCAGAAGCACGATGCTCGGCTTGCGGGCCAGCGCTCGCGCCAGCGAGGCGCGCTGCTTCTGGCCACCGGAGAGATTGATACCGCGCTCACCGAGTATGGTTTCGTATCCGCCTGGGAATTCTGCGATCGTCTGGTCCAGCTGCGCCACGGCGGCGGCCCACTCTCCAGTCTGAGTTAGCCCGGCGGTTCCGTAGGACAGGTTGGAGCCGATCGTCTCGCTGAACAGGAGGCTTTCCTGCGGAACGAAGCCGATTTCGGCGCGAAGCTCCTCGGGAGGAATAGCGCGCGTCGGAACGCCGTCGATCAGGATTTCGCCTTCCTGAGGGTCGTACATGCGGGGAATCAGATCGATCAAGGCGCTCTTGCCACTCCCTGTTGCGCCGACGACGCCGAGAGTCGCGCCGGCTGGAACGCTGAAGCTCACGTTGCGCAAAACCCAGCGCGGATCTTCGCCGTCCTGGGTCGGATAATGGAATCCGACATTGCGGAACTCGATCGTGCGGCCGGTGCTGGTCGCAGGGAGGTGCTGAACCGGCTCGATAGGAACGACCTTCGGTTTCGCGTTGAAGATCTCGACCAGCCGTCCCATCGATGCTTCTCCGCGCTGGAAGAGGTTCACTACCCAGCCGAGCGCGATCATCGGCCAGGTAAGCATTGTGAGGTACATACCGAACGCGACGAATGAGCCAACCGAGATCGTTCCTCGAATGGTGGCAACTCCGCCGGCGCCGAGGACGATCACGGCTCCGAGTCCGCCAAAAAATGCGAACAGCGGGTTGAGCGTTCCCCACAGCCTCACCAGCGACATGTTGAGCGCGAGGTACTGGTCGTTCAACGCGCCGAATCGCTCTACTTCCGCGGCTTCCTGACGATAAGCGCGGACGATCCGTGCTCCACTCAGATTTTCCTGTGCGTGCGTGGTGAGCGTAGAGAAGTGTTCCTGCACCGCCTCGAAGCGGTCGTGGATCGCCTTGCCCATCTTGATGGTGAGAATGGGCAGGAATATCGTCGGCACAAGCGCCAGAAGCGTGAGCCGGACATCGATCCGCAGCATGAAATAGAGCGCGAACAAGCCGCCGAAGATGGTATTCGTCAGATACATCACGGCCGGCCCGATTGCCATTCTCACCGCGCCCAGATCGTTGGTGAGGCGGGCCATTATGTCGCCGGTGCGCGTATGTGCAAAGTACGCCGCGTCGAGCGTCTCCAGATGTGTGAAGAGGTCGTTGCGGAGGTCGTACTCCATCCAGCGGCTGACGCCGTTCATCAGCTCGCGCATTCCGAACCGGAAGGCGCCGCCGATGATCGCGGCGAGGACGATGAGCCCGCTCAGCTCCCAAATGCTCCGTATCGGTGCGCCCGAGCCTATGGCGTCGATCGCGCGGCGCAGCAGCCATGGGATAACGCTGTTGATGGCCGACGACGCGAGCACAATCAGCAGGCCGAAGGAGAATGGAATCCAGTAGGGCCGGTAGTATGGCGCCGCGGTGCGCAGATTCCTCATATTGTGTAGTCGCGCAGAGCAGGCATTCTGAGCGGCGTCAGCATCATATCGGATAGTCGCGCAGAGCAGACATTCTGAGCTGCGTCAGCGTCTTTTTTGGCATATGGATTGCCGTCCATATCACTCATGAGCTTGGCTAAATACAGCCGCTCACAACATGGAGGAGGCTTCATGGTGCAATATATTCCGCGGTTAAATGCGTCGCTCGCACTCTCGCTCGCGCTGTTCATCGGTGCGTGCGCCAAGACGGACAACGGCAACGCTTCAGCGGATTCAGCACTAAATCGTGACATTCAGCTCGCAGGCGGAGACAGCGCTGCGCAGCCGGCGTTGACGGACATAGCCGCCAGCTCCACTACACCTGCACCATCAGCCACCGCCCCGGCGACGTCCAGACCAACGACGACGACCACGCGGCCGAGCACAACCACGACTCGCCCGAGCACAACCACGCGTCAGCCGACAACATCGGTGACCTCGAGCGGAAACACCGTCACCCGAACCAGCCCGGGTACAGCGACCGCGCGTCGGGTCGGAACCATTCCAGCAGGTTCAGTGCTCTCGCTGGCGTCCAACGAGAAGGTTTGCACCAATACGTTCAAAGTTGGACAGCGCTTCACCGCTTCCGTCAGCAGCCCCGTCAGTGGGTCGAACGGCGCGATGATTCCCGCCGGAGCAACAGCCAACGTCGAAGTGACCGAGCTGAAGCGCAGTGAGAACGCCAATGACGAGATCAAGATGGGCTTCCGCGTCGTGTCGGTCAGCTTCGGCGGCCACACCTATCCGGTGAGCGCGACGACGACCGAAGCCGATGTCAGCAGGGTGAAGAACCAGCCGAAGAGCAAGGACGTACAGAAGGTCGCCGGAGGCGCTGCAATCGGCGCAATCGCCGGCCAGATCATCGGCAAGAATGCGAAATCGACCGTAATTGGCGGCGCCATTGGCGCGGCCACGGGTGCTATCGCCGCGAAGACGACGTCGAACTACGAAGGCTGCGTCAATTCGGGCGCCCGGATTACCGCCACGCTCAACTCGTCGACTCAGGTTACAATCTGAGAGAGCCCGCGGTAAGCACGGAAAGCCGGCGCAATCGCGCCGGCTTTCTTTTTTGCTCTGTGCCGCAAGCTGCGCTCACAGCGATCCTCCGGTAGCCATCTTTCGGATTAAGACCGCTAGTATCCCACCGCCGCCCCACCGCGTGTCCGCCGGTCATCGAATCCTTCGTAGCCGCCCTTCACACGCATGATTGCTGCAGCCGAGGCCACTCCTGCCTTTTCGTAGACGAAGTGGCCCATTCTCGCCAGTCGCGCTACGACCGCAGAGTCAAAGCCTCCGGTCTCGAGCTGCACCGAATCGGGATACGACTGGTGATGGATGCGCGGCGCATTCATGGCGTCCGCAAGCGACATGCGGTGATCGATGATGTTTAGAATCACCTGAGACGTCGCGGAGATAATGCGCGGTCCGCCACGAGCGCCGGCGATCAGCAGAAGCTGCCCTTTCGGATCGAGAACGATTGTCGGTGACATGGCGCTCAGCATCCTCTTTCCAGGGGCGATCGCGTTTGCTTCGCCCTGAATCAGCCCGAACATGTTCGGCGTTCCCGGCTTGCTGGTGAAGTCGTCCATCTCATCGTTCAGAAAAAAGCCCGCGCCCCGCACGTAAACGCCCGAGCCATACAGGTCGTTCAGAGTCGTCGTCGTCGCGACTGCGTTTCCGAATCGATCTACGACCGAGTAGTGCGTAGTCTCGTTGCCCTCGCGGATGCCGGATGCGAATCGTGACGTTGGATCGGCGTGATCTCGCGAAATGGTTTTCGCGATCGCCCGCGCGTACGACTTGCTGGTCAGCTGTGCCAGAGGAATCTTCACGAACGCGGGATCACCGAGCTTCGAGTTTCGGTCGATGAACGCCCGCTGAGATGCCGATGCCACGGCGTGCACGCGCTCGGCGCTGCCGAAGCGCGCTGCCGGTCCATACGCCTCGAGAATGTTCAGCGTCTCGGTGATTGTCGTCCCGCCCGACGAAGATGGCGGCATGCTGATGAGCGAGTAGCCGCGGTAGGTACTCCGCAGCGGCTCACGCCAATCCGGTCTGTAGCGCGCTAGATCTTCCTTCGTGATCAGGCCGCCATCGCGCTGCATCTGCGCGGCAATCGTATCGGCGATGCTGCCGCGATAGAACGCGGCGGCGCCCGAGTCGGCGATCAGTTGGATCGTGTGTGCAAGTGCCGGCTGCACGAAGCGGGATGCGACCGGCGGGGCCGCGTCGTTCGGGAAGAAGACAGCTTTGCCTGGGTAGTTCTCGATCCGGTACTTCGCGTTGGAGATCGATCGCGCTAGCGCCGAATCGACCGGAAAGCCTTGCGACGCGAGGCGTATTGCGGGGGCGAGAACCCTGGCCAGGGGAAGAGCTCCGAACTTGCGGTGCGCTTCCACCATTCCGGCGACCGCACCGGGCACGCCCGACGCTTTTGGCCCAATCAGGCTCTCCCCGGTAACCTTGCCGTCGGGGCCGATGTACATGTCGCGCGTCGCGGCCAAGGGCGCCATCTCGCGGTAGTCGAGGGCCGCGACGCGCCCATCCGCCATGCGGATCACCATGTATCCGCCCCCACCGAGGTTGCCGGCCTCCGGATATGTCACCGCGAGAGCGAATCCCGTAGCAACCGCGGCGTCGACGGCATTGCCGCCTGCTTTCAGTATCTCAACACCCGCTGCCGACGCCAGACTTGCATCGCTGGCGACCATCGCGTGCGCGGCGAATGGCGCGCGCTCTCCGGCAGGAAATCGCCAGCTGGCGGGGAATGTAGCGGCGACTCGTGGGGGAATCGCCGGATCATCCGGGGCTCGCCAGATCGGCGCGGCGGCGACAACCAGCAGCGATCCGCAAAGGATCGCACTTGATACTAACGACCGTTTCAGACTCGCTCTCCGTAAAGGTACGATGTGAATTTTATCCACACCGTACCAGCGACGTCACCTATCGGCGATAAGTCCGGCCGCCGAATCCCATCCGTAACGCCACACGCAGCGAGCGGATGCTGTTGGTATTGCTCACTCCGTTGGATAGGCCGCTTCGCTCATGAATTGCGATTCCCCAAACGGGAATAAACTCGAGCTGCGTCTTCTCGTTGAAGCCGTAGCCGAGGCCGTAGCCGATCGTAAAGAAGGGGTCGGTATTGTTTCCGCCCGCCAACCTGACGCCGTCCGAGTCGCGCTTGAGATTGGCGTAGTTCACGATGCCGCCGTCGAATTGAACTGTCTGGTGGAATCCAATCCCGGCACCGAAATGGAATGTGCCGACTAGCGTCGTCAGGTCCATGTGCGCATCGCAATTAATGGGACAGGTTGCGCCGCTCGTGTTTGGCTGCGCAAAGCTGATGTAGGCGAACGGAGCGTGCGCATAGGTGGCGCCGATTCCGAGCGAGCTGCCACTGCCGATGTTTTTCTCGACGCCGGCTGCCCATTGCCAGTTCGCCGAGTTCCCGAAATTCCAGGTGCTGCCGCTGTTCCCATCATTGACTTGCTCGGCGGTGAATCCGCCCGCACCACCCGAGACCCACACGTTGGGCTCGGTGACGTAGACACGTCTTTGCGCGCCAGCGGCGCTAGCCCACACGGTCACCATCGCTATTGCTGCACACAAACCTCTCATTATCGCTCCGAAGTTGTCTTGCGATTGCCGCGCGCCGTCGGGTATGTTTGGTCGTGCCCCGTCAATCGGCCACGCATTGAATCGGTCGGCTAAGTATTGATGCTCGACCCACGCGAAACGGAGCGCCGCAACCCGCGTACCGCCTCGATAGATCTCGCTTCGCCCCTTGAGATCGTAGACTTGATAAACGCGGAAGATAAGAGAGTTCCCGACGCCGTGGCGACCCAGCGCGAACAGATCGCCCGCGCCATCGAGCTCGCGGAAGCCACTTTCAGGCGCGGAGGACGACTCTTTTATGTTGGCGCGGGCACTTCAGGCCGCCTGGGCGTGCTCGACGCAAGTGAATGTCCGCCAACTTTTGGCACCGATCCTGAGATGGTGCAGGGGATCATCGCCGGCGGCCTTCCCGCGCTTACGCGTGCCCAGGAGGGCGCGGAGGACATCGTCGAAAACGGCGCCAAGTCCATGGACGAGCACCATGTGAACGAGAAAGACTTCGTGATTGGAATCGCAGCGTCGGGAACGACACCATACGTAAGAGCCGCTCTGGAGCGCGCCGCGACGCTGGGCGCGGCGACTGGAATCGTCGCCTGCTCCCCCCCACCAGCCGATCTCGTCGCGCGCGTCGATGTCACCATGCTTCCCATCGTCGGCCCGGAAGTCGTGACCGGTTCCACCCGCATGAAAGCCGGCACGGCGACGAAACTCGTTCTCAACATGATCACCACCGGCGCGATGATCAGGCTCGGCAAGACCTACGGCAACCTGATGGTCGATTTGCGCGCCACCAACAACAAGCTGATCGACCGCAGCCAGCGGATTGTGATGGAAGTGTCAGGCGTCTCCCGCGACGAAGCGACTGAGCTTCTCAAACGCGCGGACAAGAGCGTGAAGCTCGCGATCGTCATGCAGAAAAAGGGAGTCTCGCGCGACCAAGCAGAAAAGCTGCTTGCCGAAAACGGCGGGGTCATTCGTCGCGTCACGAAAGACGAGCCCCCTCCCATCAGAGAGCGATAGCGTGACTTCCGCCATCGTTGTCGGCCTGATGTCGGGAACGTCGCTCGATGGAATCAGTGCCGCCGTCGCCCGCTTCAGCGACGGAGCCGATGGCCGTATCGATGTCGATCTGCTAGCCTATTCTTCGCGCGCGTACACGAGCGCGGAGCGCACGCGTCTCAGCGCCGCCCTCGGCGGTGGAACGCCCGCCGAGTATTGCCGGCTCAATTTTGATCTCGGTAACTGGCTGGCCGATGCCGCGATTCAAGTCATGGCGGATGCCGGTGTCGCTCGCTCGGACATCGCGGCCGTCGCTTCGCACGGCCAGACCATCTGGCATGAGCCTGGGCATTCAACGTGGCAGACGGGCGAACCGGCCGTCATCGCCGAGCGCACCGGGATCGATGTCGTCAGCGACTTCCGCGTTCGTGACGTTGCAGCCGGCGGCCACGGAGCGCCGCTGGTGTCCATCGCCGATGCACTTCTGTTCTCGTCGGCCACCGAGTGGCGGGGCCTGCAGAATCTTGGAGGAATCGGCAACATCAGCGTCGTTCCTCCGGGTGGAAAGGCCGAATCTGTTCGCGCTTTCGATACCGGACCTGGCGTCGCCGTCATCGACGGTGTGACACACGCTCTGCACCCCGAGCTGGCGTTCGACGTGGACGGCAAACTCGCCAAGGCCGGCCGTGCCAACATGCAGATAGTCTCCGAGCTGCTTGGCCATCCCTACTTCACTATGGATCCGCCGAAGTCGACCGGCCGCGAGTTGTTCAACTCGGACTACGTGCAGAAGCTCATTTCCACGGCACGCGCACTCGGCGCAAGCGATAACGACATCATCGCCACGGCGGTTCAGCTCACCGCTGAAAGCGTTGGCGATGCGTATCGGCGCTTCATTGCCGAACCGGTCAAGGAAGTCCTGGTGTCGGGCGGAGGAGCCAAGAATCCGGCGCTTTTTGCCGCGATAGAAAGGGCCGCGGCGCCGATTCGCGTCCGCCACTTCGACGAGGTCTACTTCGACGGCGAGGCAAAGGAAGCGGTGGCCTTTGCATTGCTGGGATATCTGCACGTGATGAAACGGCCCGGCAACGTACCTTCCGCCACTGGAGCGCGCGGTCAGCGCCCGCTGGGGAAGCGCACGCCAGCATGAGCGAGATCGCCGAGCTCTTTTATCCGGCGATTCGCTGGGACGCGACCCAGGGTTTCGAGGGTGAGCGCGACGCGATCAACCACGCGCTGGAGCTCGGCGTTGGCGGCTTCATCCTGTTCGGCGGCCCCTCCGAGCACGTCGCGCGTCTGACCGAGGATTTGCACTCCAGATCGAAGGCAGCGCTGTTGATCGGCGCCGACCTCGAGCGCGGCGCCGGGCAGCAGTTCGCCGGTGAGACCGCCCTTCCGCCCCTCGCCGCAATAGCATCGCTGGAAGATCTGCAGGCAGTTCGGCGCGCCGCCGCGGTGACCGCGCGAGAGGCTCGTGAGCTGGGCCTCAACTGGGTCTATGCTCCCGACTGCGATATCGACATCGAGCCGACGAATCCAATCATCGGCACGCGCTCCTTCGGCAGCGATCCCGAGCGCGTCGGCGAGTACGCCGCTGCATGGATCGACGCTTGTCAGGCGGAAGGAGTGCTCGCTTGCGCCAAGCATTTTCCGGGACACGGTCGAACGACCGTCGACTCGCACAAGGAGCTTCCGCGAGTCGACACTCCGGCTGACGTGCTCCGCGAGACTGATCTGATTCCGTTTCAACGCGCCATCGAGCGCGGCGTTGCATCAGTCATGTCCGCCCATGTCGCTTTTCCGGCGCTCGATCCGAGTGGGATGCCTTCGACGCTCTCCAAAGCCATTCTCACCGATCTGCTGCGCAAGGAGATGGAGTTCACCGGTCTCGTGGTCACCGACGCGCTGATCATGGAGGGAGTGCTGGGCGGAGGCGAATCCGAAGCGGTCGTTCGCGCGCTCGATGCAGGTTGCGACTGTCTGCTCTACCCGGCGAATCTCGCGGAGTCGGAGCGGGCGATTCAAAAGGCCATCGACGAAAAGCGTCTCGACGCCGACTGCGTTCATCAGTCGATCGAGCGTCGCCGCCGCTGGGCTCGTTGGGCGGCGCTTTCGCGGGAAACGAATCGTCCCGCCCGCGACGATACCGGCTGGGCTGCGCAGATCGCCGAGGAAGTGGTGCACACGTTGCGCGGCAAGCTGCCGCGTTTGCCGCAGCCGTGGAACCTGGTAATCGTAGACGACGACCTTGGTGGTCCGTATCCACCGCCGTCGCGCGAGCCGCTGATCACCGCGCTTGGAACGGGCGGCGTCAACCTTGTGGCCGGGGACGCGACCGATGTCGAGAAACCGGCGTCGACTGTCATCGCCCTTTTCGGGGACATTCGCGCCTGGAAGGGAAGGCCAGGTTATTCCGCCGCCGCGAAAGATCGCGTTCGCCAGGCGCTTGCGGAGGCGAAGACCAACAACCGAGCGATTGTGGTGTTCAGCCATCCCCGGCTCGCCGCCGAGCTGAATGTCGACGCCCCGATTCTGTGCGCGTGGGGCGGAGAAGCTGTGATGCAGCGAGCCGCGGCGCGCGTGATGCTCCGTGAGCTTACCACGACCGGCGCCGAGAAAACCGCACAGGCGGCGGGCGACAACCAGCTGCGCCGAGAGCTGTGATGAACGACCAAACTTCGAAAACATCCCCGTTCCGAATCTTCGGGCAGCCGAAGATGGCGACGCTGCTCTTCCTCGGATTCTCGTCCGGGCTGCCGTTTTACCTCACGAGCAAGACGCTGCAGGCATGGATGACGACGGCGAAGGTGGACCTGGCGACGATCGGGTTCTTCAGCCTCGTGACGCTGCCGTACTCGCTGAAATTCGTCTGGGCGCCGGTGATGGATCGCTACGTCCCGCCGTTTCTCGGGCGCCGTCGCGGGTGGGTGCTGATCACACAGGTGCTGCTGCTTTTGGCGATCGCGGCAATGTCTCTCCACGATCCACGCACCGGTCTGAGGATGCTGGCCGTCAACGCCATTGCCATAGCCTTTTTCAGCGCTTCGCAGGACATCTCCCTCGACGCCTACAGAACGGACGTGCTGGAGACGCGTGAGATGGGAGCGGGCGCCGCGGTATTCGTAATGGGCTACCGCATCGCCATGATCACGACGGGCGCGCTGGCGTTTTTCCTCGCCGACCGGATGTCGTGGAACACAGTCTATCTTCTCATAGCGCTGCTTATGATCGTCGGCATCGCGGCGACGTTCGCCGCGGCTGAGCCGGTGCTGAACGACGCACCGCCGAAGAGTCTCGCCGAAGCGGTAGTGTTGCCGTTCGCCGATTTCTTTCAGCGTGCCGGCGTGGTGCGCGCGCTGGTGGTGCTGCTCTTCATCGTCGTCTACAAGTACTCGGACAGCCTCGCCGGCAGCATGACGACGCCATTTCTTTTGCAGGCGGGCTTTTCACAGACCGAGGTGGGTGCCGTTTTCCTTGGCGTCGGGGTCGTGGCGACGATCCTCGGAGTTGTGGCTGCCGGCCTTGGTATCGGGAAGTTCGGCATTAACAAGTGCCTCTGGATGTTCGTGATCTTCCAGGGAGTCAGCAATCTCACTTATTACGGGCTGTCGCTCGCAGAGAAGAGCCACGCCTTGATGGTCAGCGCGGTCATCACCGAGAATTTCGGATTGGGTCTCGTCACGGGCGCTATGACCGCCTATCTGATGACCATGTGCAACAAGCGCTTCACCGCCACCCAGTTCGCGCTGCTGTCGAGCCTCATGGCCGCCAGTCGGGACATTCTGGTCGCGCCGGCGGGAAAGATCGCCGAGTCCATCGGTTGGCCAGGCTTCTTCCTGTTAACCGTGGCGATGGCGATCCCGCCGCTGCTGCTGCTTCCGTTTATTGCGCCGTGGTCAGCAGATGTGCCGATTGGCGCCGCGTCTCACACGGGGGAGACGACTCAAGCTCGCCCCACTCAGCCGACGCCGGCTGTCCGCCGATAATCCTGATCGGGAGAGCGCAGCCGCGCGGCGACGACGGTGACGTTGTCGGGCGCACCGGTATGCATCGCCTCTTCGATCAGCGCTTCGCAGACGTGCTCGGGCTGGCCGCTGCCCTTCGCGAGACGGCCGATCTCGTCGTCAGAAACCTGGTTTGACAAACCGTCGCTGCAAAGAATCAGGAAGTCGTCGTTTTCCAGCTTCACGCGATAGAAATCGGTGACGACTTTTTCCTCTGGACCGAGCGCCTGCAGGATGATATTACGATGTTCGCTCTGCGCCGCTTCCTTGGCGGTCATTCGACCGGCGTCGATGAGGCGCTGCACGAACGACTGGTCCTTGGTCAGCTGCTTCGCCGATCCTTTGCGCACCAGGTACGCGCGGCTGTCACCGACCTGGGCAATGAACGCCTCGCCGTCCAGCACCAGCGCCAGCGTCGTGGTCGTTCCCATGCCGTGGTGCTCTGGAGACGTAGTCGCTTTTTGAAAGATCGCCCGATTCGCACTGTCGATGCCGCGCTTGAGGGCGGCCTCGATGGATTCCGGAGTGCGCTTCGGCACTTTGTGCCACCACCGGTGCAGCTCAGTGAGAATTGTCTCGGTGGCGATCGAGCTGGCGAGCGCTCCCGAAGCGGCGCCGCCGACGCCGTCCGCAACAATGAGAATGAAAGGAGCAGTATGGACTGAAACGAGGGACGGCGCGCTCATCGTCGCGATCTCCCCCGTCTCGAGGTTGGCAATTAAAAAGGCATCCTGATTGTCGTGCCTGATCAGGCCGACATTCGTGATCCCGAAAATATCTGCAATCAATTGTGACTCGAAGGGCGTTATGGAAGCTCACCGGAACCAACCGTCCGGTGAGCAGAAAAAGATAGCGACGCTATCGGGCGGGGGCACTACCCATGCGTATGAGATAGACTGATTTGGCAATTCACGTGCAACCAAAAAAATCCACGATGAAAGCGTTGACAATTAAAGTGTTTGCGTGTTGCACTCTTTCGGCGATCGCTGCCTGTCGACCGTCGACGGGGCCGTCGGCGCCGGTGCCCGAGCCCATCCCTCCGCTCACTCCGGCGCCGCTTCCTGCTCCTAATCCCAGGCTGCCCGCTGTTCCTGAAGTGCGTGGGCCGGTAGAGATAAGCGTCACCTATCCGAAGCCCGACCAGATGCTCACCACGCGCGACTCGAATTTCATCTTCGGCACCGTCGGGAGCGGTGACGCCGCGCTGCGGATCAACGGTGTGGCGGTTCCTGTCTATCCTAATGGCGCCTTCATGGGCTGGTTGCCGGTGCCGCCTGATAGTGCGCCGCGCTATGAGCTGCTCGCTTCCAACGCTTCCGGCGGCAAGAGACTGACCCTCCCCGTCCGCATTCCGCCTGTTCCCGATACGACAACGCGTCAGAAAGTTCTGGGCGACACGCTCCAGCCTCCCGCGCCGGATTCGACCGCACCGGTTCCCGCCAACGTCTACGTCACACTCGGCGCGCCAGCTTCTACGGTGAACGACACAGACCGGGTGACAATCGCGCGTCCCGCTCCTGGCAACGGTCAGGAGTACAAATGGTTCCTGTTTCCGGGAACGGTCGTGAAGCTCACCGGATCGGTGAAGGCGAGTGGCGACGATTTCGTTCGCATCGAGCTCGATTCGGGCCAGGTAGCCTGGGTGTTGCGCAGCGAGCTGCAGGCGCAAAACATCTCAGCGACCTCGCCAACCGGTTTTGCGGGAGACTCCGCCGCACCGGTGCGAAAAGTCGGCGCAGTGAACCTCGTTAGGGGTTCAGAGTGGATCGACGTTGTGATCCCGATGACCGGGCCGCCGCCGCCGTATCTGGTCGAGGAAACCGATCGCTCGATTTCGTTGCTGCTCTACGGCGTTAGCGGTGCCCCCGTAATCTCGGCGATGCCCGAGCCGGCCGATGGGTACTTCAACAGCATCAGCTCCACGCCCGAGTCGAACAGAGTTCGCTATTCAATCAATCTGAATCGGGCGCCGTACGGTTATCTCGCGCTCTGGCACAATGACACGCTCACATTGAGGGTGAGGCGCCCCCCGACGATTGCTGACCCCGCGTCACCGCTGCGCGGATTGACCATTACGGTGGACCCGGGACACCCGCCCGCTGGAGCCACAGGGCCGACCGGGCTCTACGAAGCTGATGCCGTGTTACAGGTTGGCCTCAAAGTCCGCGACATGCTCGTACAGCGCGGCGTGAACGTCGTGATGACGCGGACCACTCCCGAACCGGTTGACCTCGGTCTGAGGCCGATCATCAGCAGACGCGCCAATGCCCACGCGTTCGTCTCCATCCATCTCAATGCCTTCCCCGACGGCGTCAATCCGTTCGAGAATAACGGCACATTGACGCTCTATTTCTGGCCGCACTCGATTCCACTTGCCGTCGCCACCCACGCGGCGCAGGTGGCGGAGCTCGGGATAAGAGATAACGGAACGAAGTTCCAGAACCTTGCGGTCGCGCGCGGCACCTGGATGCCATCGATACTCACAGAAGGCGCATTCGTGATCATGCCCGACCAGGAAGCTGCGCTTAGAACGCCGGCGTATCAGGACGCCTACGCCACGTCAGTTGTTCGAGGTCTCGAGGCATACTTCGCATCATTGGCGCAACGGTGAGAAAGAAAGTGTTCGCGCTCGCGCTCCTCTTCGCGGGGGCGCGAGCGGCGAGCGCGCAGCTTCCCCCTAATGAGCACTGGCGGACTCTGCACACGAAGCATTTTCGCGTGCACTTCACGCCTCCGGTCGAAGCGGAAGCTCGTCGCGCGGCAGTCAACGCGGAGCGGGCCTACGCTCAGCTCTCCGCCGAGCTCGTTCCTCCGCGCGGCATAATCGAGCTGGTTGTCGCGGACAACGTCGATTACACCAACGGCTACGCGACTCCGTTTCCGTACAACCGGATCGTCATCTACGCGCGTCCTCCGAGCGATGCGTCCGGACTGCGCAACTACGAAGACTGGAACGCACTCGTCGTCACCCACGAGCTCACGCACATCTTCCATCTGGATCGCTCTCGCGGCATCTGGGCTTTCGGACAAGCGATCTTCGGCCGCAACGGATTCCTGTTCCCGAATTTCTACCAGCCCAGCTGGATCCACGAAGGCTTGGCCGTCTACTACGAGTCTCGCTTGACCGGTGTCGGCCGGCTGGAGAGCTCCGAACACTCGATGATTGCACGCGCCTCGGCTCTCGCAGGTGCTGTCCCCAGCCTGCAGGAGCTGGCGCCAGGCACGACACGGTATCCGGGCGGTGAAGTCGTGTACATCTACGGGTCTCTCCTCCTCGATTATCTGTCGCGCACACGGGGGCCGGGCACCATCCGCGATTTCATCGAGCGTGGGTCCAGGTCACTACTGCCGTTTTTCCTGACTCCACTCTCGCGCAGCGCTTTCGGCGTTTCATTTCAAACGGCGTGGCAACAGTGGAAGGATTCGCTGCAGCGCGAAGTTCGCAGCGCTCACGAAGTGATGCCCGGCTGGCAACAGCTCACCAGCGCCGGTCACGTCGCGCTTTTTCCGCGCTGGCTGGCGGACACGGCGTTGCTGTACGGCGGCGACAAGGGTCGCGAGGTGCCGGCGGCGTACGAAGTCAGTCTCACCGGAGTCGAGAAGAGGTTGGGCAGGCGCAACTCGGCGACCGTCAATCTGAGAATGCCCGATGGGAGCATTCTCTTCTCTCAGCCAGAATATCTCGACCCTTACCACATCCGGTCGGATCTGTTCCTCCAGCGTGATGGACGCGAGTCGCGGCTCACGCGCGGCGCGCGCCTCAGCGCACCGGATGTCCGCGCGGACGGCGAGATCGTAGCGGAGCAGAACGCTCCTGCCACGACACGCCTGGTGCGAGTGTCTCGCGACGGTCGCGTGATCACACCCATCACGCCTGCTACGCTCGACGTCCAATGGACAGACCCGCGCTGGTCACCGGATGGATCGCGAATAGTCGCTGTTCGGCAGACGCGCGGGCTGTCGGAAATCGTGATTCTCGACCCCGACGGAAAAGTGATCGACACCTTCGGTGCGACGCACGCCGTCAACTCGTCGCCGAGCTGGTCGGCCGACGGCCGTCGAATCTTTTTCTCCTCCGAGCGGACCGGACTGCCGCAGATCTACGTCGCCGACGCCACCACTTTTTCTCCGTCAGTCGCGCGCATCACCGACGCCCCGACCGGCGTGTTCTACCCGGAGCTGTCGACGGACGAGTCACGACTTGCAGCCGTTCTTTTCAAGGCGGATGGCTTTCACATCGGCGTTGCGCCGCTCGAGTCGGCAATAGCGGTCAACGCTGACAGCACGCATGTCAGCCCGCGGTCGGGATGTCTGAATTGCGTTTCGGTGGCGACCGGCTTGCCCCCTCTCGGAGCGACTGACACTTCGCCTGCGACCGAGTACTCACCGTGGCGCTCGCTGCTGCCGCGTTATTGGCTGCCGAATTTCGAGGCGGGCAGCGACCAGGGAAATTCTTTCGGCGCGACAACCAGCGGATTCGATGTCGTGTCGCGGCATGATTACACTCTCGAGTTTTTGCATAACACCCGCTTCGGCCAGAGCTCCGCCTGGCTCTGGTACAGATACGCCGGACTTGGTCTCCCGCTTCTCGATTTCTACGCCACGCAGAACTACTCCAATGGCGGGATTCTCACCGATGTCGGCGGCAGCGAGTCTCGCGTCGGCGATCTGCATGCTCAGGAGCGAACCGTTTCGCTCCAGGCGACGCTCACTCGACCCCGTTTCCGCACCTACACGCAACTGTCCTTCGGTGGCGAGCTCGAGACGATCGGCTATTCGACCACGCCCGACACGCTGCTCTCGCATCTCTCTCCGTTCTATCTGACCCGCAAGAGTTACCCTGCGATCGTCGCTTCGCTGGGGTGGTCCAACGCGCAGCGACCCGGTCTCAGCATCTCCCCAGAGGATGGAATAAGCCTCGGCGTCAACGGGCGAAGCCGCTGGCATGCCGGCACGTCGGGAGGTTCGACACGCGCTGTGGAAGTCGTCGGTCTTGGATATAAATCGCTGGATTTTCCCGGTTTCGCACACCACGTGCTCGCAGTGCGCGCCGCCGTGGGGCTTACGGACGAGGGAAGTCCGGACCTCTATTCGGCTGGCGGTACGAGCGGAACGCTGCTGCAAATATTTCCGGGATACGCGCTCGGCAGCCAACGTCGGACTTTCGGGGTGCGCGGGTACCCGGCGGGATCGGAAGGGGGGATCAGAGCCTATTCCGCGGCCGCCGAGTACCGCCTGCCGTTGTTCTCCCCGTCGCGTGGATTCCGCTGGATTCCGGTTTTTTTCGACAGAGCATCGATGAGCCTGTTTGGCGAGACGGGCCGCGCCTTTTGTCCGGCGGTTGTCCCAGGGGGTGTGTGCCGACAGGACAATGTCTCGAACCCCGTGATGACTTCGACGGGGCTCGAGCTTAATATCGACAGTGGACTTCAGCTTGACCTTCAGGCGCGAGTCAGATTGGGAGTCGCGTTTCCCCTCGTCAACCGCGAGGAGCTCGAGGCCAGTCGCGCCCAGTTCTACGCGACGTTTGGCTCTTCGTTTTGACTGTCGGGGCCAACGTGTTTCCAGGCAAACGCCCGTTTCGGCAGCCCGATGGCTTCGCCGCGAGCAAGCGACGCTTTTCGGGGCTGACGATCAGACGGCTCGAGAATCGGCCGGCGATCTAAAGCCGTATGTCCAGTGTATTTAGACTAGCGTTTGAACGCTTTTCCCGGTGTCCGCAGGCGCGTGAAATGCAAACTCAGTCCTTCAAATAAAAGCGGTCGTGCCGAGCCCGCGTGGATAACTGTCAGGCACCTAACATTTCGTGATGTGGAATATGTAAGTCGTTGGCAGTACAAGACATAACTTCAGGCTGGCGCGGACTCACGAATCCCGATAGTATCCCTGCCCGCATCGGAACTGCTGATGCCACGAGCTTGTCGTTTGAGTCCATCGTCTTGTTATTGACAACCTTTTTTTATCGCGGAGAGTTGTAACTAATGCCCATCCCATCCGTGCCGCCCCAGGGCGACGCCCAGCTCAATGACAATGCGCGGACCGTGATCAGCAAACGCTATCTGATCAAGGACGCGACGGGCACCCCTGTGGAGCAGCCGGAGGACATGTTCTGGCGCGTTGCTTCCACCGTCGCTGAGGCCGATCGCCGCTACGGCGCGCACGACAACGAAGTCACTGACATGGCCGGGGATTTCTATCGGCTCATGGTCGAGCGCCGCTTCGAGCCGAACTCGCCGACCCTCATGAACGCGGGACGTCCGCTCGGACAGCTGTCAGCGTGCTTCGTCCTTCCGGTTGAAGATGCTCTGTCCAACGGACGCGATGGCATTTACGACACGCTGCGCGCGATGGCTCTCATCCATCAGTCCGGCGGCGGGACAGGTTTCGCGTTCTCCAAGCTCCGCGGCAAGGGCTCGATGGTTCGTTCGACGACCGGTGTTGCTTCAGGCCCGGTGTCGTTCATGAAGCTTTACGATGCGTCGACCGATGCGGTGAAGCAGGGCGGCACGCGGCGCGGCGCGAATATGGGAATTCTGCGCGTCGATCATCCCGACATCATGGACTTCATCGATTGCAAGGAAGACCTGACGCAGGTTACGAACTTCAACATCTCCGTCGCCGTCACCGACAAGTTCATGACGGCGGTAAAGAACGAAACGACCTACGACCTGATCGATCCGAGCAGCGGCAAAGTCGCCGGTCAGCTCGACGCGCGCGCCGTCTGGGAAAAGATGATCCAGGGCGCGTGGCGAACTGGTGAGCCCGGCTGCTTCTTCATCGACGAAGCCAATCGCTTCAATCCGGTTCCACACGTCGGCCAGTACGAAGCAACCAATCCCTGCGGCGAGCAGCCCCTGCTTCCCTACGATGTCTGCAACCTCGGCTCGATCAACGTCGGCTATTACGTGAAGGACGGCGAGCTCGATTGGAACGCGCTCAAGCGCGACATCCATCTCTCGGTTCACTTCCTCGACAACATCATCGACGTCAACAAATATCCGCTGCCCGAGATCGACGCTCTCTCAAAGAGAATTCGCCGCATCGGCTTTGGCATCATGGGATTCGCCGATGCGCTCGTCCGGCTCGGCGTGGCGTACAACAGCCTCGAGGGCGTAGAGTTCGGCCGTCAGCTGCAGAAGTTCATCGACATCGAGTCGAAGCGCGAAAGCGAGCGCCTTGCCAACGAGCGCGGTCCATTCCCGGAATGGGCGAGATCCATATGGGGTCCCGACGAGACATGCGCGCGCGATGCCAAGGGGAATCGTATCCGCCCGATGCAGATGCTCCGCAACTGCAACGTCAATACGATCGCGCCAACCGGCACGATCTCCATTATTGCTGGCTGCTCGTCCGGAATCGAGCCGCTCTTCGCTGTTGCCTTCATGCGCAATCAGGCTGGAGTGCTGATGCCGGATGTGAACGAGGATTTCGTCGCGATCGCCAGGAAGGAAGGCTGGTACTCCGAAGAGTTGATGGAGAAGATTGCCAAGCAGGGCCACATTCACTTCGAGGAAGTGCCGAAGCAGTGGCAGCGGGTCTTCGTGACCGCTCACGACATTACCCCCGAATGGCACGTGCGCATGCAGGCTGCTTTCCAGGAGAATTGCGACTCGGCGATTTCCAAGACCACGAATTTCCCGCACGCGGCGTCGCCTGATGACGTCAGGGAGATCTACGAGCTGGCGTACGCGCTCAAGTGCAAGGGAGTGACTGTTTATCGCGACGGATCCCGCGACAACCAGGTTCTGTCAACAGGTGCAACCGAGCTGGCGAAGGCGGAGCGCGACGGTCGCGCCGAGCGTGGCGAACTGCACGGCACCATCGCCGAGCTCGAGGCGGAGAACACGCGGCTCAAGCAGGCGCTCTTCGACGCCGAGGCGGAGAATCTGCAGCGCCGCGCCAAGCGCGCGCGGCCCGACACGCTCCGTGGGATTACCACGCGGATCGAGACCCCGCTCGGCACGATGTTCCTCAACATCACCGAGGATGATCGTGGCCAGCCTTTCGAGGTCTTCATCAATCTCGGCAAGGCGGGTGGCGCGGCGATGGCGGACGCCGAGGCAATCGGTCGCCTGATCTCGCTGGCGTTGAGATCGGGGATTCCGATCCGCGAAGTGCATCGCCAGCTCCGTGGGATCGCTTCGGACAAGGCGATCGGACTTGGTCCCAACAAGGTCCTGTCGGTACCCGATGCAATCGGAATTGCGCTCGAGAAGTGGATGCGCGAGAAGCAGGGCGTCCAGCAGGACCTCCTCGGCGCCGCACCTGCGTCGCCTTCGCCCGTCGAGATCGTGCAGCCAAAGCCATCTCCCGTAGCCAACGCGGGCGAGACAGGCGAGTCGCAGTACGGATTCGACACCGTGAATCGGAGCGAGTCCTTCATCGGAACGTGTCCGGACTGCGGATCCTCCCTGGAGTTTGCGGAAGGCTGCGCCAAGTGCCACGTCTGTGGCTTCTCTGAATGCGGCTGAAGAGTCCTATAAACTGAAAGGGCCGGGCTGAATGCCCGGCCTTTTTGTTATCTGCCGCAATGGGTGCGAACGCGCTTAACGAACGCCCCCGAACCACCGGATTCGCTTCATTCCCTGTTTGGCGAGGTCGTCCGGAGCAAGCGTCTTCCCCCGTTTCCAGAAGAAATCCATTTCTTCGTTGACCCCGGCGAGCGCGAAGCGCGACTCCTTGATCAGTACAAATGCAGCGTAAAGCAGAAGACCGGCCCCTATCAGTCCAAGCGCGATTGGAACCGGTGTGAAGGCAGCGCTGGTGACCGCGACCAGACCAATGGTGACACTGGTTCCGACAAAAAATGCGAGCGCGGTATAAAGGCGGGAGAGAGCGCGCTGCAACAGTCTAGACCGGGTCGTGGCGTAATCGAGCTGGACGAACAACATCCGCCGCTCTTCCTCCGCTTCCGGGGTATGCTCGCCCTTGGCGAGGGGCGCCAGCTGGGTGAAGATCTCCCGGGTGCGGGACACCGACCGGTTCAGGCGGTCCGAGGTCGCCAGAATCAACGATCCGCAGGCAGAGATGAGCACCGCCGGGGTGATCATCGCTGACAGGACGGAGATCGCGGAAGAAAAGTCGGTCATGTTAACTCGCTTAAAAGCTAGTCAAACCCGACGCCCGCAGGTTTTTATAACCACGTTGGGGTAGAAGTGACATATTTGAAGCAGGTTTTGGGCACCAGCCAAGGAGAGGTATGGACGACAAGAAGATCGCTGCTTTGGCCAGAAAGAACGCGGCCAAAGCTGCTAAAGCCAATGTCAGGAAAGGGTTTGGAAAGAGGTATGACAAAAATCTGCCCGATTTGCCCACCGACGCCGATGTGCTGAAGGAGCGTCAGGAGCACGAGCGTTTCTTCAAGGAAATGCGGAAGCGGGACTTCTAGATAGCGCAGGTCCACAACCAGAGGAGTCAGTCATGCGTGCAGTCCCCGTCCTCGCCATGACCGTTGCCATGGGTCTGGCTTCCGTTGCCAGGGCCCAGCAACAACCCACACCCGCTCAGCCTCCCGCTCAGGCGCAGCAGGCACCCCGGATCCCCAGGGCGGCTGCCAGCACCAGAGCCACCGTCGAGGTTTTAATCGACAGCCGCTATGACGCCATCGAGGGTGGCTGGTTTGGCGCGCTAAACCTCGCCGGGCCGGCAAAGATCGCGATCGACTACGGCCAGCCGCATTTGCGAAACCGCAACGTCATCGGCATGCCTGGCGTCGTCCCGTGGGATAGCGTCTGGCGCACTGGCGCCAACATGGCGACCCAGCTCTCGACCGAAGTCGACCTCACAATCGGGAACACATTTGTCCCGCGCGGCATTTACACGCTGTTCACGCTGCCCACTCGGAACGGCTGGAAGCTGGTGATCAGCAAAGAAGTGCTACAGTGGGGAACCGGCTACGAGGCCTCGAAGGATCTCGCGCGCATCGATCTTCGGCAGCGCACACTTAGCGAGCCAATGGAAAGTCTCACCTTCTGGCTGATTCCCACTCCCGAACAGCCGCCGTCGACGAAATTCCCCCACGGCGTGCTGAAGTTCGCGTGGGGCACGACCGAGCTATCCACCGATTGGCGGGTGGGTCGCTAGCCTCTTGCCTCGAGGCGCGCGTCGAATTCGGCGCGCGCCTTTTTTGTTGCGCTCTTGCCAAGCCGTTCAGGGTTCGAAACGGCGATGTAAGTCAGCTCTACCCCCGACTCCGCGCGCTTGAGCAGCATTCCACCGCGGGCCATGTCTCCGTGACCGACGAATTCCCGGGGGAATAGGAGCCTGGTGCCGAAGATCGGCTCCAGCACATCGACGTATTTGCCGGTAGCGACGCTACCAAGCAGAACCACTTCACATCTGGGACCGATTTTCCGGGCGAGGTCATTGGCGTCGCGCTCCAGAGGGTAGCGATAACGCGACTCGTCGGCGTCGATAGGGACGCTGCCGTAACGTTCGATGTCCGAAAGATTGACCATCGCACCCGGGGTGCAAAGCCCGTCAGTCGGAGTGATGATGTGGACTCCAGCGGCCTTGCCTGGTGGATTCTCGAACACGCGCGCGTAGTTCAGCTTGCCACGGAAGTAGAGCCCGCTGAGGAAGCTGAACACCTCGCCAAGAGGGGCCCCCTCGTCGCTGCGAACGCGTTCTGCGACCGTGAACTCGGCGCGCGGATTGAACAGCAGCGCGGCGCGCTTCCCGCCACAGCTCGCGGGTGAGAGCAGGAAGATCCGTCGTGGGTGCACGCGCCGAATTGAAGCAAATCTTTCGCCGCGCTGTCAGAGGGGAGCGCGAGTGCGATTCAAGGGTTAAAATTCAGGAGGGGGAATTGCCATGGCAAAGAACAGGTTGCAGGAACTTCACGACGTCGAACAATCCATTTGGCTGGACAGCATCGACCGGCGAATGGTGCACAATGGCGAGCTGGACCGCCGCATCAGTCAGGACGCGCTCACTGGCATGACGTCCAACCCAACAATCTTCCAGAAGGCGCTGGCGTCGAGTGACGCGTACGACGAGCAGATCATCGAAGGTGAAGAGAAGGGGCTCAGTAACTGGGAGCTGTTCGAGCTGCTCGAGACGACTGACGTCCGCGACGCGTGCGACAGGTTCGCCGATGTATTCACCTCCACGCGCGGCGGCGACGGATACGTCTCGATAGAGGTGTCGCCAGGAGTCGCGAACTCGGCGGACGCGACCGTCGAGGAGGCGATGAGACTCTGGAAGACAGTCGACAGGCCCAACGTCATGGTGAAGGTGCCGGGAACTCCCGAGGGCGCTCTCGCCGTGCGCCGTTTGACCGCTGCCGGGATCAACGTCAATATCACGCTGCTGTTCGCGCTCGAGGCACACGAGCGCGTGATCGATGCGTACATGGCGGGTCTCGAGGATCGTGTTGCCAAACAGCAGCCGATTGCGGGTATAGCGTCCGTTGCCAGCTTTTTCGTCAGCCGCGTCGACACGGAAGTCGACAAGAGAATCGACGCTTTGATTGCCAAGGCAACCGACGCCGAAAAGGAAAGGCTGCAGATGCTCAAAGGCCGCGCTGCGATTGCGAACGCCAAACTGGCGTATCGTCTCTTCAGACAGAAATTCAGCGGTCCACGGTGGGAAGCGCTTGCAAGGCACGGCGCGCGTTTGCAGCGGCCACTGTGGGCGAGCACCAGTACCAAGAATCCAGCTTACCGCGATGTCATGTACGTCGAGGAGCTGATTGGTCCGGATACCGTGAACACAATGCCGCCGGCGACGATCGAAGCGTTTCGCGAGCACGGCGTGGTCGACAAGACCGTGGACAAGAAGGTCGCGGCCGCAGAGGGACTGCTGAAGGAGATCGAAGCGCTGGGAATATCCATCAAGGACGTCACCGCGAAGCTGCTGGTGGAAGGAATCGCCAGCTTCCAGAAATCATTCGACGAGCTGATCTCAGGACTCGAGTCGAAGGTCGGTTCGCTAACTCCAGGAAAGTGAGCGGTATCTACACACCTCGCACCAAGATCGTCTGCACTCTTGGACCCTCGACCTCGACCGATGAGACACTCAGAGGGTTGATCGAAGCGGGAATGAACGTGGCGCGTGTGAATTTTTCGCACGGCACGCACGAGCAGCACGCCAAGACGATCGCGATGGTCCGTCGGCTCGCCAAGGAAGTCAGGAAGCCGATCGCGATCCTCGGTGACCTTCAGGGGCCGCGCATTAGAATCGGAGATCTCGCCAACCCGATCAATCTCACGGTGGGCGAGGATGTCGTTCTCGTCCACGAGGGACACGAGAGCAACGGCGAGATTCCGGTTACCTACGACCAGCTCGCGCACGACGTTCGCGTCGGGGATCGCATCCTGGTCGATGACGGTCTGATCGAGCTGGTGGCTTTGGATGTTGCCAACGCGCGAGTCAAGGCACGTGTGCTCAATGGAGGTCCGCTCAAGAGCCACAAGGGAATGAACCTGCCCGGGATTCAGGTCTCGGCGCCTTCGATTACCGACAAGGACGCGGCGGACATCCGCTTCGCCGTCGAGCAGCAGGTCGACTATCTCGCTCTGAGCTTCGTCAGAAAGGCAGAAGACATCGAGTCGCTGCGAAAGCTGATTCCCAAGTGGGTGCTGGTGGTGGCGAAGATCGAGAAGGACGTCGCCCTGCACAACATCGAAGCGATCGTCCGCGCGACCGACGCGGTAATGGTCGCCCGCGGTGATCTCGGCGTCGAGCTTCCGTTCGAGGCGGTGCCCGGCGCGCAGAAGCGAATCATTCGCCTGGCGAACACATACGGACGGCCGGTGATCACCGCGACGCAGATGCTCGAGTCGATGATCGAACATCCCCGGCCGACGCGCGCTGAGGCCAGCGACGTGGCCAACGCCATCATGGATGGAACGGACGCGGTAATGCTGTCGGCTGAGACTGCCGCGGGAGCGTATCCACGTCTCGCGGTCGAGGCGATGACTCGCATCATCAAGGAGATCGAGACGCATCCACCCGTGGCGCCGTTCTCGGGCGCTGAACAGGGCGATGGTGTCGTCACTACCGAGGTCGCCATCGCGGCCGCCACCGTGGCCGCAGTCGACATGCTCGGTGCTCCACTCGTGGTTGTCTTCACCAAGAGCGGGTTTTCCGCGCGCGTTGTTTCATCCAAGCGACCGGCGGTTCCAATTCTCGCGCTCACCGACGAGCCGCGCACCTACCGGCAGCTGGCGCTCGTATGGGGCGTCGTACCGGAGCTCGTCCCCCACTGCGCGGACTACGACGAGATGATGGATCGCACCAAGACAGTGGTAGTGCATCGCGAGCTGGCGAGCAGCGGGGACCGCATCATCGTCACTGCGGGCGTTCCCTTCGACATGCCGGGAACCACCAATCTCCTGAAGGTGGAGACTGTCTGAAGCTCATTTTTCTGGGGACGGGAACCAGCTTTGGTATCCCCCAGATCGGTTGCACATGCGAGGTCTGCAGATCGACTGATCCCCGCGACAAGCGAACTCGTGTCGGCGCAGTCGTAGAGACCGATGGTGGCACACGCATTCTCATCGACACGCCGCCGGAGTTGCGGTTGCAGCTGATCAACACCGGCGTAAGCGAGATCGACGCGATTCTCTTCACACACGACCACGCGGATCACGTCAACGGCATCGACGACATCCGCGCCTTCTCTGACAGAACCGACAGACCGATCGAGATGTACGGGCCGCCTGACACTATGGCGCGGCTGGCGAAGCGCTTTGCCTACATCTTCGACGATTCGATCAAGGCACTGCCGGGAACGAGCAAGCCCGAAGCCAGCGCTCACTCGGTGGAGGCAGGCAAGGCGTTTCACGTTGGAGATGTCGACGTGCTTCCCGTACCGATCCCGCACGGGTCGGCCTCGGTGTACGGCTACAGAATTGGAAAGCTCGGTTACGTCACCGACGCAAAGCAGGTTCCGGACGACGCCGTGAAGGCGCTCGAAGGAGTAGATGTCCTCGTGCTAAATGCTCTCTTTCGAAAAGAGCATCCCACACACCTCAGCATCCCGGAAGCCGTCGCGGCGGCTCGTAAGGTTGGCGCGCGGCAAACCTGGCTCACCCATCTCACCCATCGCACCGGTCACGCCGAGCTCGAGGCGGAGCTGCCGTCCGGTATCGCTCCTGCGTACGACGGTCTGACTGTGGAAATAGGCTGATGACACTGAGACTCGACTACTCCAACATGATGATCTCGCCGGGCGGGATCGACGAGAAAGCCTGGTCGGTTGCGGGGAATCAGTTCTCCGCTGCCAAAAGCGGATTCGAACAACTTCGCCGCTCCGGAACCGTTGGCTTCGTGGATCTTGGTGGGGATAAAGCACTTCTCGAACAAGTGACTGGGTTCGCCAGCCGCGCTCGCGGGAAATTCGACGACGTAGTGATACTCGGGATCGGCGGATCGGCTCTCGGCCCAATTGCACTTCGGACCGCGCTGCGTCCGAGCGGCTGGAACATGCTGGACGAAAAAGCTCGCGGCGGATACCCGAGACTTCATGTGCTCGACAACGTCGACCCGGAAACGATCGCTGCGCTGCTCGATCGTGTCAGACTGGATCGGGCGCTGTTCATCGTTACTTCCAAGTCGGGCGGGACAGCGGAGACGATGGCGCAGTTCCTCATCGTGCATGACCGCATTGTGGCGGCGGGGCTCGACGTGGCCACCCACATGGTCTTCGTAACCGATCCCAGTCAGGGTGCCTTGCGCCCGCTGGCGCAACGGCTGAAGGTGCCAGCACTCGATATTCCTCCGAACATCGGAGGAAGATTCAGTGTGCTTACACCGGTGGGCACGTTGCCGGCTGCGCTCATTGGGATTGATGTGCAGGCATTGCTCCGCGGCGCCGCGGAGATGGCGAAGCGGTGTGAGTCAGAGGATATGACGCGCAACCCGGCCGGTGTCTACGCGATGCTTCAGTGGCTGGCGGACACGCAGCTTCGGAAGTCGATCGCCGTGTTCATGCCCTACTCGGACCCGCTTCGCGATTTTGCCGCCTGGTTTGTCCAGCTATGGGCCGAGAGCCTTGGCAAGATCAGATCTGACGGAATCTCCGTCGGTTCCACGCCAATCGCCGCACTCGGTGCGACGGATCAGCACGCGCAGGTTCAGCTGTTCATGGAGGGTCCGGCCGACAAAACCGTGACTTTCGTCGCTGTAAAAGAGCGCGCGACCGATCTGAAGATTCCGGCTGGATTCCCCGACGTGAAGGAGCTCGGCTATCTCACCGGACACTCACTCGCCGAGCTGATCGACATCGAGCAGCGCGCAACCGCTGGCGCACTCGCCAGGCGTGCGCGGCCAAACATGACAATTCACCTCCATCGCGTCGACCCGGAGAACGTGGGCGAGCTGATGATGTTTCTCGAGCTCGCCACGGCGTATGCCGGCCAGCTTTATAAGGTCGATGCCTTCAATCAGCCCGGTGTCGAGCTCGGGAAGCAGTTCGCTTATGCTCTGCTCGGCCGGCCCGGGGCAGACGCCGCGAAGAAGGAGTGGGAGTCGCTTCCCAGGAGCGACCCGCGGTGGAGCGTGTGAGAGGGATGGGGGATGGGGGATGAGGGATGGGGGATGAGGGATGGGGGATGGGGGACGACGGTCCGCCTCTGACCTCTCGCTCCCGCCTCTCATCCCCCTTCCCCCATCCCCCATCCCCCTTAGTTTCCCAAACATGTTCTCTACTCCATTCAGTAATGCAGTCAGCGTCGTAGATGGGCGCGTTACCGTCCACAACGAGTCAGCGATCGCGAGCTCGGCGATGGACAAGCTCGTTCACACCGCTGTATTCGGTGAGCCCGACGATCGCGAAGATGCGCGTTGGTTGATCTGGGAAATCGGGCAGGCAGTGGGCGTGCAGCCGGCGTCGATCCACGATCTCTATGTCGCCCGCGGTCGGGGCGAGACGGGAGGATTCACCGTCCCGGCGATGAATATCCGCGGCATGGCCTACGACACCGCGCGCGCACTTTTCCGCGCGGCGGTCAAGCTCGACGTTGGCGCCCTCATTCTCGAGATCGCCCGCTCCGAGATTGCCTACACCGATCAGCGCCCGGCCGAATACGTCTCGGTGATGCTTGCGGCGGCGTTGCGCGAAGGCTTTCGCGGTCCGGTCTTCATCCAGGGCGATCACTTCCAGCTCAACGCCAAAAAATTCGCCGTCGATCCGGTCACCGAGGTGAACGGAGTAAAGCAGCTGGCACGCGAGGCGATCGCCGCCGGGTTCTACAACATCGATGTAGATACGTCGACGCTCGTCGATCTTTCGAAGGCGACTCTCAGGGAGCAGCAAACCACCAACTTCGAGCAGGCGGTGGAGCTCGCGCTTACGGTACGCGAGCTTCAGCCGGAAGGCGTGACGATCTCGATCGGCGGGGAGATCGGCGAAGTAGGTACAGCCAACTCAACGGTGGAGGAGCTCGTCACCTACATGGACGGCTTCAACCAGACACTGGCGAAGCGCGCTCCGGGCACCGAGGGACTCTCCAAGATCAGCGTCCAGTCGGGCACCACCCATGGCGGAGTAGTTCTCGCTGACGGCTCGATCGCGGATGTGAAAATCGATTTCGAGACGCTGGCCACGCTGTCAAAGGTTGCGCGCGAGAAGTATGGCCTGTCCGGCGCGGTTCAGCACGGCGCATCGACTCTTCCCGACACTGCTTTCCACAACTTCCCACGCACCGAGACGGCGGAGATCCATCTGGCCACGAATTTTCAGACGATGTTGTACGACAACATCTCCGATTCGCTGCGCAAAGAGATCTACGACTGGCTTCGTCAGAATGCGAAGGATGAGCGAAAGGCGAGCGACACGGACGAGCAGTTCTTCTACAAGACCCGGAAAAAGGCGCTGGGTCCGTTCAAGAAGCAGTTCTGGGAGCTTCCGGCCGAGGCCAAAGCGCAGCTGGCGCGGGCGTACGAAGACAAGTTCAGCTTCCTGTTCACCCAGCTCGCAGTAACGGACACCCGCGACATCGTCGACCGGTTCGTGAAGCCCGTCGAGCAGCACAAACCGCAGCCTCATCCGGATCTCGCGGTAGTCGAAGCCGCTCCCGACGACGCAGATCTGAGTGACTGAGGCAGCCGCAACGGATAAGCAGACACCAAAGGCTGTTCGTGAAATAGTTCGCCGCGCCGGGCACGAGCTTCGTAATGCCCTGAGCGGCATCTCGGTCAACGTCGAGGTCGCCCGGAGCCGGGCTGAGCGTGGCGCGTCTGGTGACGAGGTGACCTCGTTCGCCGACCGGGCCCGCCTGCAGGTCGCGGTCGCGACCCAGCTTGCCAACGGCCTGATATCGCTGATAAGCTCGGTGCTGACTGCGGCGTCCGACGGCACCCTGCGCAGTCTACCACTATCGGGCGCTGGCGCCGAAAGTCAAATCGAACTAATGATTTACGGGGACAGAGCAGCGTCTGTGTTGTCCGAAATCGAACGGTTGGCGAAGCTCATTGATGTCGAAGTCGAGCTCAGTGGTCAGAGAGTTATATTAAAGGTCTTGCCCGAAGGAAAAAGCCATTCCAAAGTCTGAGATGAAGCACCCCAAGGTACTCATCGCGGATGACGACCGTTCAATCACAGAAGGATTGAGCGCGATCCTCCGCGACGAAGGTTATGACGTTGCCGTAGCTATCGATGGCCAGAAGGCTCTCGATCAGCTGGGCGCCGAGCCGTTCGGCGTTGTCCTCGCGGATCTCAAAATGCCGAAGGTCGATGGGCTTGCCCTGTTGAAGGAGCTTCAGCAGCGTGCCATCCCGACCGAGTGCATCATCGTCACCGGCCAGGCGACGGTTGATTCGGCCGTGCAGGCGATGCGTGAAGGAGCCTACGACTACGTCGAGAAGCCTCTCACTGCCGACAAGTTGAACCGTTTGAAGGCGCTCATTCCAAAAGCCCTCGAGAAGTTCACCGTCCAGCAGAAGAATCGGGAGCTGTCGTCCAAGCTCGAGGGTCTGACGCATTACGGGGAGCTCACCGGACAGTCGGAGGAGATGCGCGCAGTCTACCAGATCATCGAGGCCGTGGCACCGTCGAACGCCAGCGTGCTCATCTTCGGTGAATCAGGAACCGGTAAGGAGCTCGTTGCCCGCGCCCTCCACGCCAAGAGCGAGCGCGCAAAGGGTCCGTTCTTCGCTCTCAACTGCGCCGCGCTGCCGAAGGACATCCTCGAGAACGAGCTATTCGGTCACGAGAAGGGCGCTTTTACCGGCTCTGTAAACGAGAAGCCCGGCGCCTTCGAGATGGCCGACGGCGGCACGATCTTCCTCGATGAAGTCGCGGAAATGCCGCCTGACATCCAGGTCAAGCTTCTGCGCGCGATCGAATCGCGAAGCATTCGCCGCCTCGGCGGCAAGAAGGAAATCGACGTCGACATTCGCATTCTGGCAGCGACCAATCGTGACCTGCAGAAGGCATTGTCCGAGAACGATCTGCGCGAGGATCTCTACTACCGTCTGGCGGTGGTCGAGCTCTTCCTGCCACCGCTCCGTGAGCGCCTCGGCGACGTAAAGCTGCTGGCCAACGAGTTCCTTGTCCGGTTCGCCGAGCAGAATGGAAAGGTGGTCACTGGATTCGACGATGCAGCCTGGGAATGGATCCTTTCCTACACCTGGCCCGGCAACGTTCGTGAGCTCAAAAACGCGGTTGAAAGGGCTGTGATCATGGCAGCCGGCGAAAAGATCCGCGCCTCGGACATTATGCCGCGGCACCTCCAGCGCACCGGAGAGTTTGCGGCGGCCATTTCCGTCCCGCCTGGCGCTACTCTCGCCGACACACGTCGTCAGCTTGTTCTGCGCGCCTTCGCGTCCACCAACGGTGACTACGCGCGCACGGCCACGATCGTTGGCATGAATCCAGCCGATGTGCGCGCGGAGATTGCATCACTGCTGAACGGGAGGAGTGACACAGCCACTGCTTCGACGGCCAACGGCGCGGTGCGGGCCAGCAAACCCGCCGAGCCGGCAGCGAAAGCGGTGAAAGCTCCTGCCAAGCCGGCGCCCGTAAAATCAAAGACGAAGAAACGCTAAGCAGCCCAACGCGCGTAAAACGGTACCGACGATGAGGTGGAGGACGCGAATGGACGAGAATGACTGGTACGATGAGGACGAGGAGTATTATCCGGCGCCCTATGTCATCGTCGAAAAGCAGGACATTGGAATCGGAGCGTTTGTGATTGGCGCTCTCCTTGGAGCCGGCGCCGCGCTGCTATTCGCGCCGCAGACCGGCGAAGAAACTCGCGCCGGTATCGCGCGCAGCGCCAGACGTGCTCAGGGAGCCGCGCAGGATTTCGTATCCGACGTCAGTGACACTGTCGCCGACAAGTTCCAGGAAGTTCGCGCCACCGTCGAGGACCGCATCGAAGCCACTCTCGACGCAGTCGACCAGCGAAAGCGTCGCGTGACGAACGCGTTCCATGCAGGTCGAGCGGCGGCGCGTGACGCGCGTGGCGAGCTGGAGCAGCGCATCGCCGAAAGCAAAGCGGCCTACAAAGACAGCTAGTGCCGCAGCGCGGGCTGGCAGCCCGGCTCGGTTGGCTGCTCCGCGACTACGCGAAGCGAGTCTGGGACAACAGCGGCGAAGACAACGTTTTCTTTCTGGCCGGCGGGATCGCGTTCAACATTCTGCTCGCGGCGGTGCCGTTCTTCCTGCTGCTCGCGACCGGCCTCGTCTTCCTCCTGAATCAGTCGACGGAGGCGACCTCCGCCGAAGTCCTGCAAATCGTCGACAAGTTTCTGCCTCCCCATCCGCCAGGTGATTCAGGCCCGGCCGCGACCATTCTCAACGAAGTCATCAAACGAAGCGGGACGCTGCGGATCTTCAGCGCCATCGGCTTCATCTGGTTTTCGACCAGGCTTTTCGGATCGTTGCGCACCGTACTGGCGGCGATCTTCGACATCGATGCCGATCGCGGGATCATCGCCGGCAAGATCTTCGACATCGAGATGACGCTGGTCTCCAGCCTGCTGCTGGTGGCGTACACGGCGCTGAGCGCCTATCTGGCGATCGCCACATCGCGAGGCGTACAAGTGCTGGCAGACATCGGGCTGCGTCGAGACCTGATGGGCCAGCTCGAGTACAATCTGGGCCAGTTGCTCGCGTTTTCGTTCATCGCGACGATGTTCTTCTGCCTCTACAAGTTCCTGCCCCATCGGAAGATCAGATGGCGCCAGGCGCTGATAGCGTCACTCTTCACGAGTGTGCTGCTGGAGGTCGCGAAACGTGCGTTTTCGGCCTATGTCAGATCATTTAATCCGGGCTCTTTCTACAGCGGCACGGTCGCTGCATTGGTATTGGTCGTAATCTGGGTTTACTACGCCTCTTTCATCTTCATCATTGGCGGCGAGGTGGCGCAGGTTTACGAGCTTCGGCGCGTACGCAAAATGCAGCGCGAAGCATTCGAGGATTGAGGCATTGTCGCTGTGCCGGGTGGTCCGGCGAATTCACTTCTGAGGGGAGGCGTCTCGTGCGCAAGTTTGCGGTAGTTGCGGCCATTCTGGCCGTTATCTCGGTTTCGGCTTGCAAGAAGACGGGAGAAGGGGAGTACCAGGTTGAAAAGCCGGTTGTCGGAACACAGACTGACACCATTCACACGCCGACCGTTGATGTGGGAACTGACACTGCCAAGGTGACCGTGCCGAAGGTCGAAGTGAAGAAGGACACGGCGGCGATCAAGGTCCCGACCGTAAAGGTGAATCCGCCGAAGCGGTAGTTTCGCTCGACGCTCGAGGACCACCCGCTCGATCAAGCCCCGCTGCAAAGCGGGGCTTTTTGTTGACACAGTCATTGCGACTGAGGCTGCTTATTGCTTGTGACCGCTCAGTTGCCTTTTGGCGTTTCTGTAACGAGTTGCCCGTAGCTATATTTCCTTTGCCCCAGGTCCCGGAGGGCGTTAGCCCACTAACTCCGTCAGGACCCCGAAGGTAGCAGCGGCATGCGGTGTCTCACGTTGCTCCGTAAGACCTGGGGTACTCCCACCTCGCAATGGCCCTCGCACTCGCCCGCAAATACCGACCAAAACGCTTCGCTGACGTTGCCGTCCAGTCGCACGTTTCGAACACGCTGCGCGGCGCAATCGCCAGAGGCAAAGTCGCGCATGGCTATCTGCTTTCGGGTCCGCGCGGTGTCGGGAAGACCACTCTCGCCCGCGTCCTGGCGATGGCGCTCAACTGCGAGAACAAGCGGGAGGACGGCGAGCCCTGTGGTGAGTGCATCTCGTGTCAGCGCATCTGGAGCGGCTCATCGAGCCTCGACGTTGTCGAGATAGACGCTGCCTCGAACCGCGGCGTGGACGATGCGCGCGAGCTGCGCGAACGCGCCATGTACGCGCCATCGGGCGAAGATCGCTACAAGGTGTACATCGTTGACGAAGCGCACATGCTCACGCGCGAGGCGTGGAATGCATTGCTCAAGATCCTCGAGGAGCCGCCGCCGCGCGTGATCTTCGTGTTCGCCACCACTGAGCCGCAGAAGATCGCGCAGTCCGCCGCTCCGGTACTGAGTCGCTTGCAGCGGTTTGATCTCAAGCGAATCGGCATCGGCGACATAACCCGGCGGTTGACGACGGTGCTGGAGCGGGAGGAGATTCAGATCACGCCCGACGCGCTCGGTATGATCGCGCGCGCCGCCGACGGCTCCATGCGCGACGCGCTGAGCCTCGCCGACCAGGTGATCTCCATCGGGGCGGGCTCGGTCACGCCGGAGCGCGTGCGTGAAGCGCTCGGTCTCGTGCCCGAGGATGAGTTCATCGCCATACTCGATCTCATCGCGCAGCATCGTGCCGGCGAGATCTTCGACGCCGTTAACAGGCTCGCCGATTCGGGTGTCGATTTCGGCGTCTTCCTCACCGGTTTCGCCGATATCCTTCGCGCCCAGCTCACCATCGTCCTCAACGGCAAAGCCGAAGGCGTCTCGAGTGCCGCGATCACGGCGCTGCGCGACCGCAGAGATCAGTTCGCAGCGGGCGACCTGCTACGGATGATCAGCGCGATCAACGCCATCGAATTCAACTTCAGAAAGAGCGCGCAACAGCAGCTTCTCGTCGAGATGCTTCTGGTGCGGATGGCGTTGCTGGATCGAACGGTGGCGCTGGAGGATCTGCTCAAGGGCCTGGGCGACGACGCATCTGCATCCGACCGAGTCGAACAGCCGGCAACTTCGCGACCTGTTGCTTCGACTGCGTCGGCTGCGCCGCGGCCCGCTCCTCGGCCTGCGACGCGCCCCGGTTATCCGCCACAGCTGGACGCCCCGAACGCGGTTCCTACTGAGAAGCCTCCGCGAAAAGGTTCAGCGCCCGCGCCCAACGACGCCCAGCTCCTCGAAATGAAACGAGCGATGGAGACGACGGCACAGGACACCAACCGCAGTCGCATGACACCCGAGGCGCTCAAAGAGGAGCGAATCGGCATGCTGCGTCAAAAGGACCCCGCGCTTGGCGCAGCGATCGACGAGCTCGATCTTGAATTACTTGACTGAACCGCATCCATACTCCAATGGCAGACTTTTCGAAGATTTTTGAGCAGGCGCAGCAGATGCAGGCGCGCATGCAGCAGATGCAGTCCGAGCTCGAGAAGCAAACCGTAACCGCTGCCGCCGGTGGCGGGATGGTGAGCGTCGAAGCCGACGGCAAGGGCACGATCACCAAGGTCAAAATCGACCCGAGCGTGGCCGATCCAAAGGATGTCGAGATGCTGGAAGATCTCGTCCTCGTGGCGGTGAACGAGGCGCAAAAGAAGGCCGCCGAGCTCGCCAAATCAGAGATGGGACGCCTCACCGGCGGGTTGAATCTTCCGTTTAAGCTCCCTTTCTGACGTGGGTGCAATCGACGATCTGGCGACAGAGCTCTCGAAGCTGCCCGGTATCGGGCGGAAGACCGCACTGAGGCTCACTTACCACCTTCTCAAGCAGTCGCCTGACCAATCCAAACGCCTTGCAACAGCGCTGACGACGCTCGCCGAGAAGGTCCGTCCCTGCCCCCAGTGCTTCAACCTCACGGAGGAGGAATTGTGCTCCATTTGCCGTGACGTGCGCAGGGACACGGCAGTCATCTGCGCAGTAGAGGAAGCATCCGATATCGGCGCTATTGAGCGGTCTGGCGAGTACCGGGGCGTGTACCACGTCCTGGGCGGGCGCCTGTCTCCGCTCGACGGCATCGGGCCCGAGGATCTCACCATTCCACAGCTGGAAACCAGAGTGTCCGCTGGAGTCGTCCGCGAAGTGATCATTGCCACGAATCCGAGCATCGAGGGAGAGTCGACTGCCCTGTACGTGCAGCGTCGCCTCGCCCGCTATCCGCTGACGGTCTCCCGAATCGCGCGCGGTCTCCCGGTCGGAGGCGACCTCGAATACGCGGATGGCGTAACCATTGCCCAGGCCTTGACGGCACGGAGGGCAATGTCATGAGTGGACAGCGGACACGATTCGTAGCAGTGGGTTTCCTTGGCGGAATGGCCGCTGGTTCCCTGGTGTGGAGCCAGATGCAGCGGAACTGCCGGCGCAACCTGTTTTCGCGAAACCCGCTGTTTCGCGTCGCCGCCCTCGGATACCTGCGCGGAAAGCCCACCGTGACTACAGCGCAGCTACTGCGCGAGTACATCGCGTGGGAGCCGCGTCCCATCCTCCGCCAGCGCGGAGCGCGGATGCTCAGGCGGCTCGAAGCCGCGCTGTGAACGGAGCAAGATGACCGCCGGCACGGCCAACTGGTCGTTCACACAGGACGACTTTACCGCGATAACTGAATCCCTGAGCCGTTTCCTCGGCGAGACGAAGTCGAGCTGCGCGCTGCTCGTCGACCGGTCGGGACAGCTCGTGACGTCGGTGGGGAATGCTCCCGGCCTCGACACGACTACATTTGCAACTCTGACCGCCGCGGATTACAGCGCCAACGATCAGCTTGCCAAACTGGTCGGCGAGAACGATTTCTCCAGCCTCTTTCATCAGGGCGAAAAGGAGTCGATCTACGTTGCGGACATCGCTCGGCGCTTGCTGCTGGTAATAATCTTCGATTCACGTACGACCGTCGGTCTCGTCAGACTGCGCATGAAAGACGAGGTCGAGGAGTTGACGCTGCTGATCGATCGTGTATTCTCACGCGGTCGCAACGGCGACGCGCCTGGGGAGCATCTGCTCCGCGGCGCGGATGACGAGATCGACAAACTGTTCAACTGGTAAGAGGAAGATCTAGACAGTGTCGATGATCAACTACGCCTCGCGCGAGATCAATTGTAAGATCGTTTACTATGGTCCCGGACTTGGTGGCAAGACGACGAATCTCGAGCACGTCTATGGCAAGGTTAAGCCGGAGACGCGCGGAAAACTCATTTCGCTGGCGACCGAAACCGAGCGCACGCTGTTCTTCGACTTCCTGCCCGTCGACCTCGGCACCATCCGCGGCTTCAAGACCCGCTTCCACCTCTACACTGTGCCCGGCCAGGTCTACTACAACGCCAGCCGCAAGCTCATTCTCAAAAACGTAGATGGCATAGTCTTCGTCGGCGACTCACAGGCCGAGCGAATGGAAGCCAATCTCGAGTCCATGCAAAACCTCTACGACAACATGGCCGAGTACGGTTACGATCTGACGCAAATGCCTTTCGTAATTCAGTACAACAAGCGAGATCTGCCCAACGCGGCACCGATCGAGGATCTGCAGGCGTCGCTCAACCCTGGGTGGGAGGTTGAAGACGCCTCCAAGCATCGCGTGCAGCCGGATCCGTATCAC
>Ga0207706_10000647_pt1 | contig 36854 bp, 30 predicted proteins | sample KBSC53metaG_FD_184318 | JGI IMG/M metagenome (GOLD analysis project Ga0207706, IMG submission 184318) | Corn rhizosphere microbial communities from Kellogg Biological Station, Michigan, USA - KBS C5-3 metaG (SPAdes) (version 2) | ecosystem: Host-associated > Plants > Roots > Rhizosphere > Soil ... | reverse complement strand
GCCCTCTATTCGACGACGGGCGTCGTCATGCCGCCGAACCGGGCGCTAATGCGAGGGCGGCAGTTCGTTCAGCAGTACTACGACGATCGTTTCGCGGAGGGCGCATCCGATCTGGAGCTTATGTCTTCCGATGTCTCGGGCCAGGGCACGCTCGCCTTCGCCAGCGGCGACTACCGGTTGAATCTCGTGCCGAAAGATGGCGGGCAGAAGCGCCGCGATCGCGGCAAGTTCCTGTGGGTCTTCCGCGAGAACAACGGCACATGGATGATCGAATACGTGATCTTCAGCAGTGATTTCACGGCGCCACCACCCGCGTAACACGATCGGCGGGTCCACAAGGCAGGACCCGCCCTACGGCCGGACACTACTAATCGCCTGATCGAGGATCTCGATCGCGGTATCCGCTTGCGCCGTCGTCAAGACCAGCGGCGGCGACAGGCGGACGGCATTCTGACCGGCGCCGAGCACCAGCAGCCCGCGCTCGAAGCATTCGTGGACGATGCGGTCGCGCTCGGTGGTGGCGCGTTCCTTGGTCTGCCGATCGCGAACGAGTTCGACTCCGATCATCAAGCCACGGCCTCGAACGTCCCCGATGATCGAATGCTTGTCCATCAGGGACCTGACGCCGGCGATCATGTGCGCACCGACCACTTCGGCGTTCTTCACGAGACTCTCGCGCAACAGCTTGAGCGTCGCGAGGGATGCCGCGCACGACACCGGGTTGCCACCAAACGTGCTGGCATGAGTGCCCGGTGGCCAGGACACGATCTCCGATCGCGATGTCATCACGCCCAGCGGTAACCCTGAGGCAATGCCCTTGGCCATTGTGACCACATCCGGTGTGACGCCGGTGTGCTCGATCGCGAACATCCTGCCCGTTCGCCCCATGCCCGACTGCACTTCATCGACGATGAGCAGCATGCCGAACTTGGTTGAAATCTCGCGCAGGCGCTCGTGAAAGACGTTTGGCGGCACCACGTAGCCGCCCTCGCCCTGGATCGGCTCGACGACGATTGCCGCGACATCCTCCGGATGCACGAGGTGAACGAACAGCTGTTCCTCGATGAAGCGCAGGCACTCGGCGGCGCAGTTGTCGGGACTGAGGCCGATCGGACAGCGATAACAGTTCGCGTAGGGCGCGTGAAACACACCTGGCACGAGCGGTCCGAAACCACGCCGCTGCGTCAGCTTGCTCGCCGTCAACGAGAGCGACCCCATCGTCCGGCCGTGAAACGAACCGAAAAACGCGATGAGGTTCGGCCGCTTCGTGTAGTAGCGCGCGAGTTTGATCGCGGCTTCGTTGGCCTCGGTTCCCGAGTTGCCGAAGAACGATCGGTGCGGCCCGGGCATCGGCGCGATCGCAGAGAGCTCTTCTCCGAGGCGCACCTGCGGCTCGTAATAGAAGTCGGTCCCCGACATGTGAAGGAACTTCTGCGACTGCTCGACGATCGCCTTCACGACGTCCGGATGGGAATGGCCGGTCGAGGTGACCGCGATGCCCGCGGTGCAATCCAGGAAGACGTTGCCGTCCACGTCCTCGACGAGCGCGCCTTCCCCACGCGCCATCACGAGCGGATAGTCGCGGGTGTAGGACGTCGAGACGACTTTCGCGTCGCGCTCGATGAGCGCCTTCGCCCGCGGACCCGGGAGTGCGGTCTTGAGGGCCGGCCCGGTCATCTCATTTCTTCTTCCATCTGGTGCCCGACGGTCCGTCTTCGAGCAACACGCCCTGCTCGGCCAGGGAAAGCCTGATCCGATCGGCCTCGGCGAAGTCGCGGCGCTGACGCGCCGCCTTGCGCGCCTCGATCATGCCCTCGATCTCTTCCACCGGGATCGGTGGCTTCTCGTCTTCTGCACGACGCAACGACACGACGCCGAGCACGCGATCGAACTCATCGATCGCCGATCGTACCAGCGCTGCGTCGTCGTTGCTCATCTTGCCGGCATCGATTGCGGCATTACCGCTCTTGACGAGGTCGAACAGCGCTGCCAGCCCGGCGGCGGTGTTGAGATCGTTTTCGAGCGCGGCCTTGAACCCCTCCCGCGCTTTCGCGACCGAGGCAGCGATTTCGGATGAGCCATCTTGTGCTGTCAGACCGTCGAGCCGCACGAGAAAGTCGACCACGCGTCGGAGCGACTCTTCGGCCTGCTCCATTCCCGACCAGGTGAAGTTCAGCTGCTTCCGATAGTGCGACGACAGCAGCAGGTACCGGAGCGCCGACGGACGAAATCCTTTGGCGACGATGTCGGGGACGGTGTAGACGTTGCCGAGTGACTTCGACATCTTCTCGTTCTCGACGAAGAGATGCTCGACGTGCACCCAGAAGCGGGAAAACGTCTCCTTCGTCGCGCCCTCGGCCTGCGCGATCTCGTTTTCGTGATGCGGAAAGATCAGGTCGACGCCACCGGCGTGAATATCAATCGGCGCGCCATCGAGCAGGCGAAGCGCCATCGCCGAGCACTCGATGTGCCATCCCGGCCTGCCCGTCATCCCGCCGCAGTCCCACTCGGGCTCGCCGGGCTTGGATGCCTTCCACAAGACGAAATCGCGGGCGTCGTCCTTGGAATATTCATCGACGTCGACGCGCGCACCGGCGTGGAGACCGTTGTGATCGAGGCGAGCGAGGCGGCCATAGGTTGGAAGCGACTCAATCCGGAAGTAGATCGACCCGTCGCGACGATAGGTGTGACCGTTGCGCTCGAGCGCGAGGATCATGTCGCACATCGCCTGCATGTTGGGCTCGTCGGTGGCTCGCGGGCTCTGTTCCGGCGTCTCGATGCCCAATAGCTCCGAGTCGGAGCGGAACGCGCCGATCCATTGCTCCGTGTACTCGCGCAGCGGCATACCGGCCTTCTGGGCGCCGGCTATCGTTTTGTCATCGACGTCGGTGTAGTTGATGACTTCCGTGATGCCATGTCCGCACAGGTATTTCAGCGTGCGGCGCAATACATCGAGGCAGACGAAGGTCCGGAAATTCCCGATGTGCCCGCGCGCATAGACCGTGAGCCCGCAGGCATACATCCGCACGGTGTTGTCGCGCGCAGGTGCGAACACCTCCTCCTGCCGCGTGAGGGTGTTGTAGAGGCGAAGCATGTCGGCGCGTCAGGGTTCGACGGCGACCGTGCGGCCGTCGATGAGGAACTCGAGTGGCCCGGCATCGCGGCGCACGATCACCGAGATGGTGGCGTCCGAAGATGACTCGCGAAGACACGCGTGGACGGCGGCTTCGACTGAAATCGCGAATGTCTCGGCTTCGGAGTTGCCGCACGACGCGTAGCGCGCCGCCTGCATCGCCAGTCCGCGCACCATCGAGACGAACTGTTCGTCGCGGGGAACCGAGATGGTGAATTCGAAAGTGCTGGCGTCCACGCTACACGCAGAACCGGCTGAACAACCGATCGGCCACACGCCGATCGGCTTCGATTTGCTCACGCAGCGCGTCGACGTCTGGAAACTGACGTTCGTCTCTCACACGCTGCACGAATCCCAGGCGCACAGAGCGCCCATACAGGTCGCCCGAATACCGGAGCAGATGCGTCTCGACGGTCAACTCCTTTTCGCCGAAGGTGGGACGGATGCCGATGTTTGTAAGCCCCGCATGGACGATGCCATCGATCGTCGTCGTCGTCGCATAGACACCATGGGGTGGAATCAACTCGTTCGACGTTTGCAGATTGGCGGTGGGAAACCCAATCTCGCGTCCACGCCGCCGCCCGGCGATCACGGTGCCGTCGACGTAATAAGGGTGTCCGAGCAGGGCGCCCGCTTCGTCGACCCGACCCTCTGCGACCAGACGCCGTATGCGTGTGCTGCTCACGACGAAGTCTTTGTAGCGTACCGGGTCGATCTTGTCAGCCCGGAAACCGTAATGCTGGCCGAGCGTGCGCAGCACTGTGAAGTTGCCGCTCCGCCCGTGGCCAAACAGAAAGTTGGCTCCAACCCAAACCTCCGACACCCGCAACCAGTCCACGAGCACGGTCCGAACGAACGTCTCCGGGTCCCACTCCGACAACTCGCGAGTGAATCGCACGACGGCCACACAGCTGATGCCCGCGCGATGGAGCGACTCGAGCCGCTGGCCTTTCGTCATCAGCAACTTCGGTGCCTTGTCCGGCCGCAGAACGCGCGGTGGATGAGGATCGAAGGTCATCGCCATCGGCGTGCCGCCATGCTCGGCGGCGCCACGCCGGACGCGCTCGATGATCTTGAGATGGCCGCGATGCAGACCGTCGAAATTGCCGAGCGCCAGAACCGGATGCACCAGCCACGGCGGTCGAGGGTCGTCCGGGAAGTGGATGGTTTCCATTCACTCCACGTCGACTCGCACGTCGAGCACGAGCCCATCATATGCCAGTTCGACGCCGGGAGGCAGACGCGCACAGGTCGCGGCGTGCCCGAGATCGTGCGTCATATGGGTCATGTAGGCGCGTTGCGGCCGCAGCTGCGCGATGACGGCGAGCGCCTGGTCCACGCTGAAATGGGTCACGTGCGGACGATCGCGCAGGGCGTCGATGACCAAGGTCTCCACACCCGCAACCAGCGCCATCGACGCCTCGTCAATCCGATTGCAGTCGGTGAGATAGGCAAAGTCGCCGAAGCGGAACCCGAGTACCGGCATGTCGCCGTGCCAGACCGGCACGGGGACGACTCGCACGCCTTTGATCGACACCGGCCCTCTGATCTCGTGGGCATCGATCCGGGGAACACCGCCGCCCTTGCGCTGCACGCCGTCGAACACGTAGTGGAACGTCCGCCACACCGTCTGCCATGTCTCCGGGCTCGCGTAACACGGAATCGGAGTGCCCGTGATCACGTTGAAGCGGCGTACCTCGTCGAGGCCGAGGATGTGATCGGCATGCGAGTGCGTCAGCAGAATCGCGTCGACATGCTTCACCCCAAAGGTGAGCGCCTGCTGCCGCAGGTCGGGCCCGGCATCGACCAGGATCCGGGCGTACGACGGCACGTCGACGAAAATCGACGGTCGCAGCCGCTTGTCACGCGGGTCGGTGGATCGGCAGACGGCGCAGTCGCACGCAATCATCGGCACGCCGTGAGAAGTGCCGGTGCCAAGAAAGGTAACGGTGGCGTTGCTCAAGGAAGAATGATGCGCGGGCCTTCCTGCGGCCCGGTCTTGCTCGCTTCGACGTAGCGTATCCGGAGCTCGTAGACGATCTGTTCCAGCAGTTGCCGCTCCTCGGCGGTGAGATTGCCCCGCGTCTTCTGCTCGAGCAAGGCGAGGATATCGATGATCTGCTGCGCGGCCGCGAGATTTGGCTCGGCCTTGCGCCCGCTCACCGGATCAGGCACGTCGCCGAAATGAAACGCAGCGGTGTGCGCGAGCGACAACACGAACCCCACGAAGGTGACGTCGCTGGCTTCGGCCGATTCCTGCTGCTCTTCGGACATGCTCTCGCGATCCTAGCACGCGCCCGGAGGCTAGCGAGACTCCGACGAGGCCTTCTCCCGCTCGGCTGCTCGAGCCGCGCCCAGGATGTTGAAGATCGCGTGGTTTCCCTCGTGGCACTCGTATAACTCGACCGCCTCGTCTTCGTTTCGGGTCAGCGGCATCGAGAACGTCCACGGTCTTGTCCAGGTCGACGGGTCGTCGACGGTAACCGACCATTCGACGCGATCAGATGATGTGCGCCTGAAACGCTCGACCAGGCGCAGCGTGTCCGCCGTGGCATTGCGATACGCGCTGCGCTGCTTGAAGTTCGTTGTCTCGACGACCAGCGTGTCGCCTTCCCAGTGCCCGCGCGCGCTGCCCACATCGAAACGAAGCGCCTTGCCAAGATTGGGGCGAGCATCCAGCGGAATGACCCGGGTCTCGTGAATCATCTCGTAGCGGATGACGACGACACCTGGCGCCTGCACGATCTGATACGAGTTGCCATAGACGCCGGGGAGCATCGAGCCTGGCAGCCCGCGCGTGATGCAGCGCTCCCAGAGACTGAAGTCTTCCGGACCATTGAACGGTCCATTGCCAAAGCTTCCGCTTCGTCCCGGGTCCTGCAGACGCGCACGCGCCTCAGGGAGCACTGGCGGAATCTTGCCGTCCGCAGGATCGATCACGAACCACGGACGGCTTCCCTTGGTCACTTCATAGATGTCACGAAACTCCGCGGAGTTCCCGATCTTGCCTTCGGGGTCGCCGCCGAAGAACGGCGCACGATCGATCGCTTCCTGCTGGCGCTTCTTCATCAACTCGGCAATTTCCTGCGCGCTCAGCTGGTCGGCGCTTCGGCCGGAGAACGCCGCAGGCTTTTCGAACGGCGTGCCGTACTCGTACTTGTTGGTGTAGTAGCCCTGCAGGTCAGGATCGCCCCAGGGCGTCCTGGGTGCGGGGGTAGTGCTCGATTGTGCAGACGCGGCCAGCGGCCACAGCAGCACAAGTGAGAAGGTCAAAGTAAAAAGTGGGTAAGTAAGTGCGAAGTACGCCCAGCTTGGTCCAAAGACTCCGCCGCACTTCCAACTTACTTCCCCACTTTGAACTTTGAACTTCTCCACTTCGCCCCTACCTCTCAGTGGCGGATGGTAGCATGAGCCCGTGACCCCATCTGTTGGAACCCGATTCGAGCGTCTCGTCGAAATTATGCGCCGCCTGCGCGCCCCCGATGGCTGCCCCTGGGACCGCGAGCAGACGCCAGCGTCGCTGCGCCCGTTCGTACTCGAGGAGACGTACGAAGTCCTCGAGGCCATTGAAAGCGGATCGCCGGCACATCTCTGCGAGGAGCTCGGCGATTTCCTGTTCGAAGCGGTGTTTCTGGCCCAGATGAACGACGAGGCTGGCCACTTTGCCATTGGCGATGCCATCGACGCGATCTGCGACAAGCTGGTGCGGCGACACCCCCACGTCTTCGCCAGGGCCGACGGCGACGTGCCCCTCACCAGCAACCAGGTTATTGAGAAGTGGGAAACGCTCAAGGCGCGCGAGCGCGAAGCGGCGGGCCTGCCTGGCAAGAAGCAGAAGACGACGCTGGGTGGCGTCCCGAAGACGCTCCCCTCGCTGCTGCGCGCCTACGAGATCAGCGCGCGCGCCGCGGCCGTCGGGTTCGATTGGGCCAGGGCGGCGGATGTGCTCGACAAGATCGACGAGGAGGTCGCTGAGGTCCGCCACGAGGTCGAGTCGGGCGCGACCGGTGACCTGTCGCGCGCAGAGGAAGAGATGGGCGATCTGCTGTTTGCAATTGCCAACCTGTCGCGCAAGCTCGGCGTCGAACCGGAAGCCGCGCTGCGGCGGGCGAACGAGAAATTCACGGCACGATTCGATGCTGTCGAAACTGCGTTCACATCGCGCGGACAGTCTCTGAGTGGAGCCAGCCTCGAAGAAATGGAGGTGGAGTGGCAGCAGGTAAAAAAGACAGTACCTTAGCCACGAAGCGCACGAAGATCACAACGACGTAGCCACGAAGAACACGAAGATCCACGATGATCACAAACGGCTTGCCACGAAGGACACGAAGATCACGATGATCACAAACGGCTTCGCCACGAAGGACGCCACGAAGGACACGAAGATCACGATGATCCACAAGGAGTTAGTCACGCAGCGTCACGAAGCATTGTCCGAAGCCGCAAAACTGTTGCTTGAAGACCTCTGTGTTCTTGTCAGAGCACGACACGCTTCAACCCCTCCTTCAAAAGCATCGAATTGAAGTTAATCAGAAGACCAGCCCGCAACCCGGTTGTTCGCAGATAAGAAATCAGTTTGGCCTGAAATATCGGATCGAGCCTGGCCACAGATTTGACCTCGATGATGACCGACTGGGCGACGATGAAATCTATCCGCTGCCCTGGAATGGGAGTTCCGCGATACTCAACCGAGATGGCTCGTTCTCGCTCGAAAGCCACACCTCTGGTCGACAGTTCGATGGACAGCGCCGTCGCGTAAATGTTCTCCAGAAATCCCGGGCCCAATGCCCTGTGGACCGTGAGGGCACATGAAATGATCTCGGAAATGACCTCCTCTGTTTCATTCGGCAGGTCACTCGCAATCAACAGCGTCATATCGGCCTCCTTGTGTCGATTCCTCGTCCTTCGGGCTTAACCTCGCGCCTTGACTCGTGCCACTACTCCGTGTGCGTCATGCTCTTCGTGACCAGTCCCTCGCATGCTCGTACTCTTCGTGGCCAATCCCTCGTGTGCGTCGTGTTCTTCGTGGCCAATCCCTCGTGTGCGTCGTGGCTACCGCGTGCTCTTTCGCGCGCCTTCGAAGGTCGCAAACTCCACGCGCCGGCCGTCTGTCTCTAAGGTGATCTGCCCATCAAGGTCAGTGCGCAGCACCGTGGCCCCGATGTCTTCGAGGCGCCGCAGCACCTCCGGCGTAGGGTGGCCGAACGTATTCCCGCGCCCGGCGCTGATCAGCGCGAACTGCGGGCGCCACTCCAACAGAAGCGCCGGTGAGGACGAGGTCCGGCTGCCGTGATGCGCGACCTTGAGGATCCTGGTTGGCGCGCGAGTGAGGCGCGGAAGGATTTCGTGTTCGACTTCTGCGGAGATGTCGCCAGTCAGCAGGACCGCGACGTCGCGGTAGACGACTTCGAGCACAACTGAATCGTCATTGCGGACCCGTCGACGCTCCCAGTCGGGAGGTGGAGGATGGAGCACACGAACGCTCGCGATCCCGCGCGCCTCGATGTCGTCGCGACGTCGATGGTCGACTGAAATGCCGAGGCGCGCTGCGGCGTCGCGGATGTCGGCCGTCGGGCCATGATTCGGGACATCGATCCCTACCCATAACTGCCGAGGCGCAAAGTCGGCGAGCACGTCGAGCGCACCGCCTATGTGATCGGGATCGCCGTGCGTGAGCAGCAAGGTGTCGAGCGCCCTAATCCCACGAGCCCACAACGCTGGCGCCAGTACGCGCGCGCCGATACCGAACGATCCGCCGAATGGGGCGCCGCCGGTATCGACCAGCATCTTCCCGCCGCTCGGCGTCTCGAGCAGAATCGACTCACCCTGCCCCACGTCGAACATCGTCAGACGAAGTGTGTCGCTCGCGCTGGCTGGCTGCGCGATTCGTGAGTCGACCGCGCCCACGACTGTCGCTGCCGCTGCCACCCACAGCAGCGCCGCGATCGCGCGCGACGCGCCGCGATGCGAGAGAAACATCACCGATACGGCCGCATAGTAAAAGGCAACAATGAATGCATCCGGCGGGGGCACACGTGCCGTCGACCACGGCGCGAGCGTGACCAGGTTTGCGCTGCCGATCAGTCCCTGGGCGGCGAGATGCGCAATCATGCCGGCCGGTCCGGCGATCACCGGGACGCTGCTGGCTATCGCGGTGACGAGCGCCGCGATCTGGACAACGCCCATCAAGGGGACAGCTATCAGGTTGAGCACGAGCCCGGCGCCAGTGACACGCGAGAAGAGCACGGCCGACACCGGAAGCAGCGCGATCTCGACGGCGAGTGACGCGAAGACCGATGCAACAACCCACGACAGCGTTCCCGCGCGTGGCGTCAGCCTGGCACCGATGCGTGCGCCTTCAAGCAGCGCAAGTGTTGCGCCAAACGTCAGAATGAATCCGCCATCGCGGATGTCGAGCGGCCTGAAGACGATCATCAGCGCGGCGGCGACTGACGCGGTCTGCCAGCCGCCACTTCGCTGATCCAGGACGCGGGCGGCGAAGTACAACACCGCCATCAGCGTGGCGCGCCACACTGACGGCCCGGCGGTGACAACCAGTCCGTACGCGGACAGGACCGCGATGGCGACACAGGCCGCTCCCCTTCCGCGGACGCCGACAATCATCAAGACAATCGTTGCGGCGGTTGCGAGAATGGCGATATTGCCGCCGGAGATCGCGATGACGTGGTAGGTGCCGGCTTGCTGCAGCCTCTCGCGGGTCTCGTCGGGCAACCCGGTGCGATCGCCGATCAGGACAGCCGTCGCGATGGCGGCGGAGACTGGATCGTGGACCTCGACCCACCGCTTCACGGCGCGCCTGACGTGCTCCCGGACATCAGCCGACCGCTCGGAGAGGTATCCACCCGTCTGCACCACATCGATCAGGAAGCCGCTCTTAACGGTGCCCAGAAGCGTCACGCCGTCGAGCGCCTGATCGCGTTCGAAGTCGGGAACGCCTGCATTCAGGTAACGCGCCGGCCGGCGGAACGTCATCGGTGCTTCGATCGTCCGGCCGGCGCGCCACTCGCTCACTCGACCATCTTCGGCCGTGCCGTTGACGCTGATCGCGATCTCGCCCGCAGCGGGCTGCCACACGCCGCGAAGCTTCACCGCGATGATGCCGGCGCGCAGCGCCACGAAACCGTCGCGTGGCGAGGCGTCCTCAACGAGCACGACTCGCGACGGCAGCGGATCGTGCCGACCGGCCGGGCCGATGGAGTCGATCTGAAAGCCTCCGAACTCCCTGTCCAGGACTTGGCGTATCGACGAGTGGAGAGCGCCTTCGCGTGCGTTCACCGACAGGGCCGCGCCGCCCACCAGGAACCCGGTCACCACCGCCACGAGCGTCGTCCGCGGTGACCGGCGCCGCCAGCCCGCGAGCGCGCCAAGGCACGTCAACGGAAGCGCTGCCGCGTATGTCCAGGCGGTGACACTGGTGATCAGCCCAAGCGTTGCGCCGATGAGAAGACTGAGTGCGGGAAGAAGACCGATCGCAGCCACACCTTGCTCGATGCAAGTTGCGGCAACCCCTGGCACGACGCCCGGGTCAGTGACTTACGGGTGAAGCAATGGAGTTATTGCGTGCTTGTCGCATCCCGAAAGGAGCAGTTTCTTCAAGGGTCCGTCAGACGTTCGCCCAGCGGCGCAGGAGGTTGTGATAGACGGCAGTCAACTGGACGACTGCGGGATGATCGGGCAAGTCGACGGTCAGTCGCTGAATCGCCGTATCCAGATCGAACAGCAGCGTCCGCTCCCCATCGTCTCGAATCATGCTCTGCATCCAGAAGAACGAGGCGATGCGTGCGCCGCGCGTCACCGGCGTGACGTTGTGGAGGCTCGATGCGGGATACAGCACCATGTGTCCCGCCGGTAGCTTAATCGAGTGGACGCCGTAGGTATCTTCGATGATCAGTTCACCGCCGTCGTACTCGTCAGGATCGGCCAGGAACAGCGTGGCCGAGAGATCGGTCCGCACGTTCAGCCCGGTTGCTTTCACTTGTCGAATAGCGTTGTCGACGTGGTTGCCGAACGACTGACCGCCTTCGTAGCAGTTGAACAGCGGCGGGAAAACCTTGAGTGGAAGCGCGGCCGAGATGAAGAGCGGATTGCGCTGCAGCGAGGCGACGATCATCTCGCCGATTTGCTTGGCGACTGGATGGTCTTCTGGAAGCTGCTGGTTGTGCTTGGCTCGCGCCGATTGGTGGCCGGCGGTAACACGGCCGTCCACCCAGTGAGCCGTAGCCAGCAGCTGGCGCGCCTGCGCCACCTGCTCCGGAGTGAAGACGTCTGGAATCTGGAGGAGCATGTAAAACCTAGAAACTGAAATCCGCGTTCAGGATCAATTGCCGGCGCGGCCCTGGGATGTAGTGCCCGCCACCGACGCGATCTACGTACTCAATGTCGGCGAGGTTCTGTCCGTTGAGCCGCAGCGTCAGCCCCTCGTTCACCTTGTAGCTTGCCATCGTGTTGACGAGCCAGTAACTGGGAACCGAGGTGGTGTTGGTGGTGTTACGGAACACTGTGTCCATGTACTGCGCGCCACCGCCGAAGGTGAAGTCCCACGGCAGGCTGAAAGTCGTCCACAGATTGAAGGTAGCCTCCGGCGTCAGCGCGAGGTTGTTGCCTTCCTCGGCAGCGTTCGCCGAGCGCGCGATGTCGCTGTGCATGAACGCATACGATGCCAGCGCCGTCCATCGTTCCGTGATACTGCCGGTCAGCCCGAGCTCGACACCCTGTACCGTCTGCCGTCCGGCGAGCACGAACGGATCGCTCGTGGCGTTCCGCGTGCGCGCGTTGACCTTCTCGGTGCGGAACACCGCGCCAGTCACCGACAACCGGTTCCGCTTCACATCCCACTTGGTGCCGACCTCGTAGTTGCGCGATTCCTCGGGCTCGAGAGTCGGGTTGTTGGCCGCGGTCTCGGCCGTACTCAGTGCCGCGCCGGTGGCCGCTGCATCGACGGCGGGATTGAACGACGTGCCGTAGCCGAAGTAGATGCTGCCGGCAGGCCGCGGCTTGTAGACGACGCCACCACGCCAGCTGACCATCGAGTCCGACGTTCGAATCCGGGTGAGATCACCCGTCGCCAGCGCTGTCTGGGAGTAGTCGACATCGACGACATCCACACGAGCGCCACCAGTGAATTGCCACTGCCGTCCAACCGTCACCGTGTCGAATACGTACACACCCGCCTGACCCAATCGCGTATCGCTCGGGTTGCCCGTGTTCGGCGGCATCGGCCCGAACGGCAGCTCACCCGGGTTGGGGTGTGCCACGTCGATTTCCGGCTGATTCGTCGTCTGCGACGAGTTCTGGTTGAACGTCGTTTCGCGAGAGACCTCGAGCCCGGCCACGAGATCATGCCGCGCGCGCGTACCCAGCGAGGCCGTCAGATTGGTCTGGTTCGCAACGTTCCCATTGCCCATCGTCCGGCGCTGCAGCTGCCGGTTCGGCGGCCGTGGCGAGGTGATTGCCGAGTCGCGATCGGTGTCGCTGTAGCGGGTGATGTTGCGCAGCGTGAACGGACCGTTGAACCGATGCGAGATCTCGGCGGTCGCCATATCGCTTCGGATGTCCTCGAAGTCGTAGTCGCGCAAGCCGTAGAAGTTGCTCTGATCCACCGCTGGCGTGGCTTGGAATGCACCGGTTGGGAATCCGGGGGACGCTCCCCACGGCAAGCCGTAGTCCGGCACGTTGTCCTGCGTCAGTCTCTGGTACTTGAGGGTGACCTGCGTGGGCTTTCCGACGCCAAACGCAAGAGAGGGCGCGAACCCCCAACTGTTGTTTTCGACAACGTTGCGACCAGCGACACCGGCGTCCGTCCACATCAGGTTCAAGCGAAGCGCCGTGCCGATTGAGGGGTCGCCGATCGGATGATTCATGTCGAGCGTGCCGCGGCGATACTCGGCATTTCCCATGCCGAGCGATCCGCTATGAGAGCGCTCGAGCCCAGGTGACTTGGTCACCTGGTTGATCGCGCCGCCCGTCGCGCCACGGCCCGCGATCGATGAAGATGGGCCCTTCGCGACTTCGACCTGCTCGAGATTGAACGCATCGCGCGAATAGCCGCCGGGATCGCGGACGCCGTCGACGAACATGTCGTTGCCGGCACTGAACCCACGCAGCGTGAGGCTGTCACCAGGCAGCCCCCCTCCGCCCTCACCGGCCTGGAAGGTGATGCCGGGAACATTGCGCAGGACATCGCGCAGGCTCGTGGCGCCCTGCGACTGCATGATCTCCTTCGGGATCACCGCGATCGTCTGCGGTATGTCGCGCAGGGCCTGCGTGAATTTCGGTGAGGCCACAGCGGCCGCTTGACCGGTGACTTCGACGAACTCAGTTCGCCTGATGTCGAACGTCACGCTCTCACGCGCGGTGAAGCTGAACCCCACGCCGGTGCCAACGAGCATCTGATCGAGCGCCTCTTCCGGCGTCATCAAGCCGGTTACACCGGGTGACGGCAGGTCGCGCACCATTTCATTGGCGAGGGTAATTCGGATTCCGGTGGCAGCTGTGAATTTTTCGGCGACTGTTCCGATCGTTTCGGCAGGGATATCGAACTGCTGGACCTGATGCGGCTGCTCCGCGCTGCTGGCAGCGCTCACGCTCGACGCAGGGGAGTTGGATGGCCGTTCGTTACGCGACGCATGTTGCGCGTGAATCACCTTGCCACCGACGGCAGTTGACGCGACGACAGCGGCGCTCAGCACGAACAGGCGCGAGGTGCCCCGGCGGCGAGGACGGAGACGTGAGGTCTTGCTGGACGAAAAGGTTCGGTTCTTCATGCCGCGGTTTCCTGATGTCGTGGGTCGAGCTTTTCGGTTCGCTTCCGCCGCGCGATCCACGCTCGGCAGCGACGAAGCGCGAGCGCGATGCCGGTCCAGACAAGGACGACGGCTCCGGCAGTGGCCAACCCGGCAATCGTCTGACCGGGAAGCCCGAGAACCTCACCGGTGTGAGCGAAGCGCGAAATGCTCCGTAATCGCCGGCCGAGGCTTTGATCCGAAAAGGTTTCCGAATTGACAACCGCTCCTGTCGAGCGATCCAGCGAGAGCGTGGACCGCAACTGTGGCTGCCCACCGTCGCCGCGATCGATCGCGAATGCCACGGGTGCGCGGTCAGAGGCAGGAAGACGCAGGTTGATGGTCTTCCAGCCAGGCGATTGTTCCGCCGCTTTTGTCACCAGAGCGTCGAGCCCGCCGAGCGCCGGCTGCGGACGATCGCGCCGCGCACCTTCCCTTGGTGGCCCGCCTTCCCGCCCACCGCGCCCGCCCTGTTGTGGCGGTTCCTCTCCAACGACGCGATACACGAGCGCGTTGGCCCACGGGAACGAAATAGGCATCGCCGTCAACACGACGATGAACAGCGGCACCGCCGACCAGGCGCCGATCGCGTTATGCCAGTTGAAATCACGAGCCTTGCCGCGAAGGCCGCTGCTGAACCACACGACCGGGCGAACGTGCTGCCAGGTCCATTTGCGTGGGAACCACAGATAGATGCCGGACGCGACGATGAAAAGGAAGATGGCGTTCGACCATCCCGTGATTGCGCGGGCAGCAGGTCTTCCCTCCCCTTCGACGGCGAGCCACCGATGCCACGCACGCACCTGGGTCATGAAGCGGCGAACACCCTGCGCGCTCTCCCCGAGCACGCGGCCCGTGTACGCGTCGGCGTACACCGTCTGGCGACCGGCCGCGATTGACACGGGGGCGGCAGGATACGAGGCCAGCGTCACGGCAGATATTTCGAGGTCCGGATGGTCGCGACGAATGGTGGTCAGCAGCGCCTCCAGCGAGAGCGGAGCTCGTCCGTCGGCGGCATCAGTCGATCGGAAGCCGCTGTCCGACCACGCGATCAACTGCCGCTCGTAGGTGAGGAGCACGCCGGTTGCGGACATCAGCAGGATGACGGATCCGGCAAGGACGCCGGCAATCAGGTGGGGCCAGAAGATCAGCGTGCGCAATGTCATGTATTTCGCCTGGTGAGCCGTCCACCAGGCGAACGGCACCGAACGTTGCGAGACTGAGACTGAGTCTCACAATCATGGAACAGCTTATCTCCCACCTGTTTGGTCGTCAAGTGCGAGAGGCCGGCCTCGATAACGGGAACAAGCGCGAGCTAGCGGCGGGGCGCGTCGGACGGTGGATTCGCGTAGTAACCACGGCGGGCGCGCGCGAAGTACTCCCCGTTGCGAACGCGCACGCGTATCGCCCGCCACATGCCGTCGGGCGGACGTGACGAGCTGTAACCGAGCGTGTACTGCTTGTTCAATTCGTCGGCGATGCGAGCGGTCGCAGGGCCAAGATCGGCCGCCGTCCTCACCACCTCCGTGTAGCCGCCGGTGAGACTCGTGATCTCGCGCAGCGCTTCCGGATTGACCCGCGTGCTCTCGCGCGCCTCGGCCGAGTCGATGGCGATCGCATAGACGAGCGCGTCGCTCCGGCGAATGTCTTCGAGGGTCTGGAACAGCGAATGTTCGCTGGCGGTATCGGCGCCATCCGAGATGACCACCATCGCCGCGCGAACGTGATTGCGATGTTCGAAGAGCTTTGATGTGCTCGCCAGCGCATCGTAGATCGCCGTGCCGCCCGACGGCTTCAGCGACTCGAGCGCATTTCGCGTCTTCGACGGCGGCATCGTCCACGGTATCGCCAGTCGCGGCAGATGATTGAATGTGGCGACGAGCGCCTCGTCCTCGACGAGCAGCAGCTCACCGACGAAACGATCCACAGCACCGCGCGCGTCGACGATCGGCTGACCACGCATGCTGTCGCTGGCGTCGAGCAGCACTCCGAGACTGACCGGGACTCGCGCGTCGGTGAACTGAGTGATCTCTTGCGGATTACCGTCCTCGAAAACCTGGAAGTCACCCTTGGTGAGGCCGGTGATCAGCCGGTTCTCCGAGTCGGTGACGGCGACGGTGACCTGGACGAGGTCCGTCCGCGCTCTGAACGACTGCGCATCCAGCGCCACGAAGGTCACGACGCTCAAGGCGGCCACGAAGGGCACGAAGATCAATCCGTACAACAGCCGACCTTCGCTGATTCGACCGTTGCGAAGCGGCTTGGACATCGGCAAATCCTGGGTAACCTTCGTGATCTTCGTGACCTTCGTGGTCACTGGTCTTGTTCGTGATCCTCGTGGCTCAAGCTTTTGTTTCCAAGCCTGCCACCCCCGCGTAGTAGTCCTGAAGCGAGCGCACGCTCAGCGCCTGCTGGCGGAGCGCCTTGATCGCGCTGACGGCTGCCGACGCGCCGGTCAACGTGGTGATGCACGGCACTTGCGCCATCGTCGCGGCCCGGCGCACCGCGCGATCGTCGAAGAACGATTCGCGGCCGAGCGGCGTGTTGATCACCATATCGATGGCGCGATTGACGAGATGATCGGCCACGTTCGGTCGTCCTTCGTTCACCTTGTACATGACCTCGACCTCGAGGCCGTGCACGCGCAGGAAGGCTGCTGTACCGCGAGTCGCCGCAAGCGTGAACCCGAGGCTCGCCAGATCGCGCGCAATCGGCAGCACGGTCGGCTTGTCGCTGTTGTTCACGCTGATGAACACGCAGCCCTTTTCCGGAAGCTTCTGTGCGGCTCCCATCATCGCCTTGCCAAAAGCTGCGCCGAAGTTATCCGACCCACCCATCACCTCACCCGTCGACTTCATCTCGGGGCCGAGGATCGTATCGACCCCCGGGAAGCGAACAAACGGGAAGACCGGGCTCTTGACGAAGACGCCTGCCGCGGTCAGATCCTCCACGAGTCCGAGGTCCGCGAGCGTTCGTCCGGCTGCGACTCTCGCCGCCACTTTCGCCATCGGCACGCCGGTGGCTTTCGAGATGTACGGCACCGTGCGCGAGGAACGCGGATTCACTTCGAGCACGTACACGATGTCGTCCTTGAGCGCGTACTGAATGTTCATCAGACCGACGACTTTCAACGCGCGTGCGATACGTCGTGTGTACTCGCGGATTGTCGCGAGGTGACGCTCGGCCACCATGAACGGAGGCACCACGCAGGAGCTGTCACCCGAGTGGATGCCCGCCTCCTCGATATGCTCCATGATGCCGCCGATGACCACAGCCCCTTCGGCGTCGGCCACCGCGTCCACGTCGAATTCGAACGCGTCTTCGAGAAATCGATCGATCAGAACTGGCCGGTCGTGTGAGACATCGACGGCACCGGTCATGTAGCGATCGAGAGCGCCGGAGTCGAAGACGATGGCCATGCCGCGGCCGCCGAGCACATATGAGGGGCGCACGACCACTGGGTACCCGATCCTCTCAGCCACCTCTCGCGCTTCCTCGCGCGATACGGCGGTGCCACTCGAGGGCTGGGGCACACCGAGGTCCCACAGCAACTGTGAGAAGCGTTGCCGATCCTCGGCAAGATCGATCGAATCCGGAGAGGTCCCGAGGATGGTGACACCGGCATCGAGCAGTGGCAGGGCCAGCTTGAGCGGTGTCTGCCCGCCGAACTGGACGACACAGGAGACGTCGCCACCGGCTTCGCGCTCCCGCTCGATGACGGCCATGACGTCTTCGAACGTCAGCGGCTCGAAGTACAGGCGATCGGCCGTGTCGTAGTCAGTCGAGACCGTTTCCGGATTGCAATTCACCATCACCGTCTCGAAACCTTCCTCGCGGAAGCCGAACACGGCGTGACAGCAGCAGTAATCGAACTCGATCCCCTGGCCAATGCGATTCGGACCGCTCCCGAGGATGACGACCTTCTTCTTCGGTGTCGGCTCCGACTCGTCGACCTGCTCGTAGGTGCCGTACATGTACGGCGTGAACGACTCGAATTCGGCGGCGCAGGTGTCGATGCGCTTGAAGGCCGGGACCAGGCGGTCTTCGATGCGACGTTGTCGCACGAGCTCTTCGTCGATCCCGAACACGCCGGCGATGTCCGCGTCCGCAAACCCGCTTCGCTTCAGCGTCCGCAGCAGGTCGGTCGAGATCTCGCGGAACTCGCCGAGGCCCGCCATCTTGCGCAGCGCAACGATGTCATGGAACTGCTGCAGGAACCACGGATCGATCTTGGTCAGCTCGTGCAACGTCTCGATCGTCCACCCGCAGTCGAGCGCCCGGAAGAGCGCCCACATGCGCCGATCGCTGGGAACAACCAGCCGCTGGCGCAGCGCCGTCTCATCTTCCTCGTTCGGGTCGATCGTGAGCGGGAACAGACTTCCGTTCCTCCCAAGCTCGAGCGACCTGACCGCCTTCAGGAACGCTTCCTTGAACGTGCGGCCGATGGCCATCGCCTCCCCCACCGACTTCATCTGCGTCGTCAGCGTGGGATCGGCCTGCGGGAACTTCTCGAAGTTCCACCGCGGGAACTTGACGACGATGTAGTCGATCGTGGGCTCGAAGGAGGCGGGCGTGAGCCTGGTGATGTCGTTGGGGATCTCGTCGAGGTGATACCCGAGCGCCAGCTTGGCGGCGATCTTGGCAATCGGGAAGCCGGTCGCCTTCGATGCCAATGCCGACGACCGCGACACGCGCGGGTTCATCTCAATCGCGACGATGCGGCCATCCGCCGGGTTGATGGCGAACTGGATATTGGATCCGCCAGTTTCAACGCCGACACGCCTGATGATGCGACGGCCCAAGTCGCGCATCCGCTGGTATTCCTTGTCGGTCAACGTCAGCGCCGGGGCGACCGTGATCGAATCACCGGTATGCACACCCATCGCATCGACGTTCTCGATCGAGCAGATGACGACGAAGTTGTCCGCAACGTCGCGCATCACTTCGAGCTCGAACTCTTTCCAGCCGATGACCGACTCCTCCACCAGGATCTCGTGCACAGGGCTCAGGTCGAGTCCGCGCCCGGCCAGTTCCCTGAACTCTTCGACGTTGTAGGCAATACCACCACCGACGCCACCGAGCGTGAACGAGGGGCGGATGATGGCCGGGAATCCGACGTCGTCAACGATGACCAGCGCCTCTTCGAGCGTGGTGGCGACACCGCTCTTCGGCACCTCGACGCCGATTTCCGTCATCGCGTTGCGGAACAGCAGCCGATCCTCGGCCACCTTGATCGCGTCGATCTGCGCGCCGATCAGCTTGACGTTGTACTTCTCGAGCGTGCCGCGCTCGTGCAACGCGACGGCGAGATTGAGCGCGGTCTGGCCGCCGACAGTCGGCAGCACGGCATCGGGCCGCTCCTTCACGATGATGGCTTCCACCATCTCCACCGTCAGCGGCTCGATGTAGGTCGCATCCGCCAGCTCGGGGTCGGTCATGATCGTGGCCGGGTTGCTGTTGACCAGCACCACTTCGAGCCCTTCGGCGCGCAGGGCTTTACAGGCCTGCGTACCGGAGTAGTCGAATTCGGCCGCCTGGCCAATGACGATCGGACCCGAGCCGATCACAAGGACGCGTTTGATGTCGGTGCGCTTGGGCATTCAGTTACGTTTCGTCTGACTCAGCGTCGTTCCATCGACTCGAGGAACTGTTTGAAGAGGTAGTCGGCGTCGTGCGGTCCGGGCGAAGCTTCGGGATGATACTGCACCGAAAACATCGGCTTCGTGACGTGGCGGAATCCCTCGACAGTCTTGTCGTACAGGTTCAAATGCGTCACGGTCGTGTCGGCTGGCAATGAATCGGGATCGATAGCGAACCCGTGGTTCTGCGAGGTGATCTCGACCTTGCCCGATTGCAGTTCCTTTACAGGATGATTCGCGCCTCGATGGCCGAACTTGAGTTTGTAGGTCTGGCCACCAACGGCGAGCCCCATGATCTGGTGCCCGAGACAGATGCCGAACATCGGGACGTCCGAATCAATGAGTTGACGCACGTTGTTCACCGCGTACGACAACGCGGCGGGATCGCCGGGACCGTTGCTCAGGAAGATCCCGTCCGGCTCGATCGCGAGCAGCTCCGACGCTGGAGAAGACGCTGGGAACACATGGATGTCGCATCCGTACACGTCCAGCCGCCTCAGGATGTTGTATTTGATCCCAAAGTCGTACGCCGCGACCTTCAGTCGCCGCGAGGCCTGACGCCCCGGGGCAACACCGAACTCACGGTGATCCTGCTCTCCCGCCTGCGGCGCCTGCTCGCGCCACCAGAACGGCGCCTCGCAGGTCACCTCCTTGACGAGATCGGCACCTTCCATCTTTGGAATCGCGCGTGCCTTCTCGACCAGCTCCGCCGGGTCGACCTGGCCCGTCGCAATCACACCGCGCATCACGCCAGCAGAGCGCAGGACGCGCGTCAACGCTCGCGTATCGATATCCGCGATCGCGACGATGCCATGGCGGGTCAGGTAGTCGCGAAGCGTGCCATCCGCGCGGTAGTTGCTGGCGAGCGGCGACGCCTCGCGCATGATGAAGCCGGCGACATGCAGAGCGTGTGATTCCGCATCACCGGGCGCCACACCGTAATTCCCGATTTGCGGCGCCGTCATTGTCACGATTTGGCCGGCGTATGAGGGATCTGTGAGAACTTCCTGGTAACCGGTCATGCTCGTGTTGAACACGACTTCACCGGACGTCTCTCCAGGCGCGCCTGCGGCAACGCCGCGGTACCAACTGCCGTCTTCAAGTGCCAGAGTTGCGTTCATGCGGGTATCAGGAATGTGATCGCGGTGCTGCCAGACCCTGCTGGAGCGGAGCGCTCATCCAATCGACCGATCGTAACATTCACAGCCCATTTTCTTGACACTACGCGCAGCGCTCTGCAACAGTACCTGCCGGTGCACTCCGATACGAGCCTGACCGCCCAGTCCCCTGGTGCAGAGGCGGCGACGATGGGTCGTCTTCCGGTCGATATCCGTCGCTTTCCGTGGATCAGGCGGCTCGCCTCCGACTACGCCTTCGACTACTCACGGCTGGCAGACTTCTTTGCGGGCGATCCCGGTGATCCGGCGGCCTGGCGCGATGCGATCGCACGGGTATCGAGTCATCCCAGACCGCGCGACGCCGTCGTCGAGGTGCTGCACTCGCAGCAACGACGTCGCGAGGCACCCGCCGAAGCGGTGACGGCCGCAGCCAGGCTGGCCGACTCGGCATCAGTGGCCGTGGTCACGGGACAGCAGGCCGGCTTGTTCGGCGGACCGCTGTTCACGCTTCTCAAGGCGTTGACGGCGATCCAGCTCGCTGAACGCGTGCGATCAGAGCATCGCGTGCCGGCTGTCGCGGTCTTCTGGGTCGATGCCGAGGATCACGACTGGAACGAAGTGAAAGCCTGTCGCGTGTTGAATGCGGAGCAGGCGCCGCGGTCGGTGTCTGTGGGTGATCTGCCGGGCGCGCACGCCGGTCCGGTCGCTCGCGTCCGCTTGAACGACTCGATCGCAACAGCCCTCTCCGAGTTGCAATCAGCCCTGCCCGGCACCGAGTTCACACCTGCACTCCTCGACGATCTTCGACGCTGCTATGAGCCCGGCGCAGGCATGGCGGATGCGTTCAGCCGTTGGCTGGAGCGGGTGTTGGGACCGCGCGGCCTCGTGGTATTCGACTCGTCAGATGCGGCAGCGAAGCCGCTCGTAGCCAACGTCTTCGCTCGCGAGATCGAGCGCCCGGGAGAATCATCGCGCCTGGCAGCGGAAGCCGGCGACGCATTGACCTCGCGCGGGTATCACGCGCAAGTCACCCCGAACCAGGGAAGCCTCGCGCTATTTCACATCAACGCGGGGCGCGAGCCGATCAAGGTTTCTTCAGGCGGTTTCCAGGTCGGCGACAGCACACATTCCAAGGCGGCCCTGGCCGAACGCGCCAGAACGCGCCCGGCGGAATTCAGCCCGAACGTGCTGCTGCGGCCGATTGTGCAAGACACAATCTTTCCGACAGTCTGCTATGTGGCCGGGCCAAGCGAGCTCGCTTATCTGGGACAGCTGCGTCGCGTGTATGCCGCATTCGACATTCCGATGCCGCTGATCCAGCAGCGCGCAACGTGTACGATCGTCGATTCAAACGCGATGCGTTTCCTGTCGAAGCATGATGTCTCGATCGAGGTGCTGCGTGCGCAGGACGAAGCGGCACTCAACGAACTGCTGATCGCGCAGCTGCCGACATCGGTCGAGGTCGCCATGCAGGTCGCCGGCGACACGATCGGGCAACGCATGGACGCGCTCGCCAGGGAGGTGCCGCGAATTGACGCAACACTCGAGGGGGCGACACGCTCGACGCTATCGCGGATGCAGGATGACCTGAAGAAGCTGCACGCGAAAATCGTCCAAGCCGCGAAGCGGAAGGACGAGACACTCCGCCGCCAGTTTCATCACGCGCGGGCGCAGGCGTTCCCGGGTGGCCATCCTCAGGAGCGTGAAATCGGATTCGTGACGTTCCTGAACAAGTACGGTCCCAGCCTCGTCGATCGACTGCTCGAGTCGCTTCCAGCCGAAATGGGGACCCACTGGATCATCACAATCTGATAGTTCCCGGCTCCTGGTTTCTCGTTCCGGGTTCGGGTTCAGAATTCCGGGTTCCGGGTTCGCTCACCACCAGCCGCGACGCCGGTTTCGCGAGAACGCGTTAACAATCAGCAGCAGAACCACGGCATACAAGCCTCGCCGAGCCCAGGATTCGTTCCGGGACTGAAGCGAGGACAGGAGCTTGGCGCCAAGGATGGCGGCCAGGCCGGCCATGAGCAGGAGAAGGAAGGGGTGGTTGCGGTTCCGCTGACCGTGCCGCCAGGCTCGAGCGGCAGGACCCCGCCTCCACGGACCAGCGTCCCATCGGTAGTCGGTCCAGTTCAGGGGGTCGGTGAAGGGGGCATGCCGATAGCGTGGTCGGAACACCTCTCTTTCGACGAGTTGGCGAGTTCGGAAGTTCGAACGCTTATAATTTCAGTTGATGAATCAGGAAGTCTTTGCGGCCCTGGCCGAGGCACTCGAGCGCGGCGAAGAGGTCGCGCTGGTCACCATCGTCGCCGCCCACGGTTCCACTCCGCAGCGTGTGGGCGCGAAGATGCTCGTCTACCCCGACGGCCGGACGGTCGGGACCATAGGCGGCGGCTGCTATGAGAACGATGCGTTCTGGAAGGCTCGCGAGGCCATCACGCAGCGCCGCCCGATGAACGTGAAGTACGAGTTGAACGACGACTTCGCCCAGGAAACCGGTCTCGTGTGCGGTGGTCAGATGGAAGTCTTCATCGAACCGGTCGAGGCGTCACCGGACGTGTATGTCTTCGGCGCCGGGCACGTTGGCTATTTTGTGGCGAAGCTGGCGCACGAAGTCGGCTTCCGCGTCCATGTCATCGACGACCGCGAGAAATTCGCCAGCTCCGAGCGCTTCGGCGAAGGAATCAACGTCATCGTGGACGACATTCCTCAGTGGATCGCGACGCACGCTCTTCCCCCAACCGCCTACGCCGTCATCGTCACGCGCGGGCACACGCACGATCTCGATGCGCTCCGCGCGCTGACGGCTGCCCCGCTTCGTTACCTTGGCCTGATTGGCAGCAAGGCCAAGGTCCGACGTATCTTCGACGCGCTCGTCGAGGAAGGCACACCGCACAAATCGCTCGAGGCTGTGCACGCACCAATCGGGCTGGACATCGGCGCGATCACCCCTCAGGAGATCGCCGTGAGCATTGTCGCCGAGCTCATCGCCACCAAGCACGGAAAGATTGCCGATCCGCGCGTGGCAGCCGTCAGCATGCGCTGGGAAGGGGCTCTCAGAAAATAGTGGGCTATAATTCCATTTGCAGGCCCTAAGCTCCTGACTCGTAATGGGTTCCTTCGAATTAGCCGAACGCTCACTCCAGCTGCTGGCGACGCTGGTACGCGAATACATCGATGGCGGCGAGCCGGTCTCGTCGCAGACGATCGCGCACCGTAGCGGTCTCGGTCTGTCGTCGGCCACGGTTCGCAACGTGCTGGTGCAGCTCGAAGAGCTCGGCTACGTCCACCAGCCCCACACCTCAGCCGGTCGGGTGCCAACCGATCTCGGGTATCGCGCCTTTGTCGACATGCTCCTGGAGAGCCGAACCCCGGCTATTTCGCATGCTGATGTAGAGCAACAGCTCCGGCGCCAGGCAGTGCAGACCCCACTCATGAACGACCTGCTGGCGGCAGTGTCGCACCTGGTATCACGCGCGGCGAAGCACGTCGGTTTTGCCCTCTCGGCGGACGACGCGGCGGTCCTGAAACGTATCGAGTTCATCCCGCTCGACGGGTCGCAGGTGCTGGTCGTCGTCGTCGCTCGAAGCAATCAGGTTACGCAGAAGGTGGTGGATGCGGGCGAACGAGTGCGTCCCGATGACCTGAGCCAGGCGGCGCGATACCTCAACACGGAGTTCGCGGGTCTTCCGCTCTTCGAGGTGCGCGACGCGGTCCAGGCGCGGCTGCGGCAGGAGCGCACGCTGTACGACCAGTTGCTGGCGCGGGCGCTGCGGCTCGCGAGTTCCACGCTCGAACACCTTCCCAACGTGCAGACATTTCACGTCGACGGCGCGGCCTCGTTGCTCGAACATGGCAGCGAGGGCTTCTCGACCGTCACGTTGCGGGCACTGTTCGAGATGATGGAAGAAAAGGAGCGGATGATTCATCTGCTCAACGCGTATATCGACGGCCCGGGCCTCACGGTCGTCATCGGCACCGAACATACGTCTCCCGATTTGCGTCGATTCAGTCTGATCGCGTGTACGGCAGTCGACGGCAGCACGACGAGGACGGTCGGAGTCATCGGACCGACGCGGATGCACTACTCGCGAACGATCGCGCTCGTAGACGGCACGACGCAAGCCGTCTCGCGCGTGCTTCGCGAGGCCCATTAGCCCGTTATGCGAGGGCAAAAGGCCCTCGCTCTAAGATATTGACTGCTTCACAATGAGCGAACAGGCACTCAACGAACAGGACCCGCAGCCGGCGGAGACGCAACCCGATCCGCTCGAGGAGCTGCGTCGCGAGAAGGACTCGCTGCAGGACCGGCTGCTCCGCACCGCAGCCGAATTCGACAATTACCGCAAGCGTGTCGAACGCGAACGCCGTGAGCTCGCCGACTACATGAAGGCGGACGTCCTGGCGGAAATCCTGCCGATCCTCGACAATTTCGAACGCGCCTTGCAGGCGCCATCGCCGGAAGGCGACGGACTGCGCAAGGGCGTCGAGTTGATCCACAAGCAGATGCTGGATTTCCTTCGCAAACGTGGAGTCACGCCGATCGAAGCGCTCGGCGCGGACTTCGATCCGAATTTCCACCAGGCCGTCATCCACGAGACCAGTCCCTCGCACCGCGAGGGCGAAGTCATCGCGGAACTACAGCGCGGCTACATGTTGGGCGATAAACTTCTGCGACCCGCCATGGTGAAGGTGGCCAAAGCCGCGTGAGCAAACAAGATTATTACGAGATCCTGGGCGTATCGCGTACGGCGACCGACCAGGAGATCAAAAGCGCGTACCGGAAGCTGGCACTGAAGTACCACCCTGACCGCAATCCGGGCGACAAGTCTGCCGAGGACAACTTCAAGGAAGCCGCCGAGGCCTACTCCGTGCTGGTGGACACGGACAAGCGGCACATGTACGACCGCTTCGGCCACGCCGGTCTCGGAGGCGCAGCGACCGGCGGTTTCGACCCCAACGCATTCTCGGGGTTCGAAGACATCCTGGGCGGTCTCGGGGACATCTTTGGTTTCGGAGATGCGTTCGGCGGGCGACGCCGCGGCGGACCGCAGCGCGGCGCGGATTTGCGCTACGACCTCGAGATCTCCTTCGAGGAAGCCGCAAGAGGTACTGAGGCTTCCCTGCAGATTCCGCGACAGGAGATCTGCGAGACCTGCAAGGGAAACGGCGCGGCGCCGGGCACGTCACCGGTCACGTGCCCGCAGTGTCACGGTCGCGGGCAGGTCCGATACCAGCAAGGCTTCTTCACGGTTGCGCGGACGTGTGGACAGTGCCGTGGCACGGGGTCCATCGTCGCCAAGCCGTGTCAGACCTGCCGTGGCGCCGGGCGCGTGCAGAAGGAAAAGAAACTGAGCGTGCGGATCCCGGCGGGGATTGCGACCGGGCAGCGGCTCCGTCTCAGCGGCGAAGGCGAGGCCGGACCCGGCGGTGGTCCTCCCGGTGATCTCTACGTCGTCGTTCACGTGCAGGAGCATCCGTTCTTCCAGCGAGATGGCAACGATCTCTACTGCGAAATCCCGCTCAACTTCCCTACCCTGGCATTAGGCGGCGAGATCAAGATTCCGACGCTCGACGGCACGGAGCCGTTCTCGGTGCCGAACGGGACACAAAGCGGCACCACGTTTCGCGTGCGCGGCCGCGGCATGCCGGACGTCGGCGGCCGCGGGCATGGCGACCTTCTCGTCACCGTCAGGGTCACCACGCCAAAGAAGTTGTCGAAGGACCAGAAGAAGCTGCTCGAGCAATTGGCAGCGTCTCTTCCCAACGAAGCGTTCGAGCCCACACCGACATCCGAGCAGGCCGACAAAGGGCTCTTCGATCGAGTCAAGGACATCTTCGGCTAGCGCGTGAACGACAGCGTTCGTACCTGGCCTGCGCTCGACGTCCATCCCGTCTCGGAACTGCTGCAGGCAGCGCTCATTGATTACGAAACTACGGCAATCGACGAGCGTTCGCCGGATGATTGGCGCGTCTTTTTCACGACCGTCAGCGAGCGGGACCGTGCAGCCACGGCGTTGCGGTCTGCATTCCCCACTTTGACCATCGCTTCTATCGACGTTCCGGACGAGAACTGGGCCGCGCGATCGCAGGCCAGCCTGCGCGCTGTCCGCGTCGGGAACATCGTCGTCGCGCCACCGTGGGACGTGCCGGCGGGTCCAAAGAACAGGACCCGCCCTACGGGCACGACTGCTTCGGCGGGTCCACAGAGCAGGACCCGCCCTGCACAGGATCTCGTCATCGTCATTCAACCGTCGATGGGTTTTGGAACGGGACACCACGCAACGACCCGCTTGTGTGTCGCAGCGCTACAGCGTCTCGATCTCCGGGGACGCTCAGTTCTCGACGTGGGCACGGGATCCGGTGTCCTCGCCATCGCAGCGAGTCTTCTGGGCGCGAGCCGATCGGTTGGCATCGATGATGACGGCGACGCAATCGCAGCGGCTCGGGAAAACCTGGACTTGAATCCGCAGGCCGAGGTCACTCTGCTCGTCCAGGACCTCCGCTCGACCGATGTGGGGTCAGCGGACATCGTGATCGCAAACCTGACGGGAGGACTGCTGATGTCGGCGGCACTCACGATCCAGGATTTCGTCACGCGCGGCGGCTCGCTCGTTCTGAGCGGTCTCATGACAGTGGAAGAGAGTGATGTCCTTTCCGCATTCCCAGCCTGGCGCGTCGAGCACCGATTAGAAGAAGACGAATGGCTTTGCCTCACGTTGATCAGGCGGGTCTGAAGACCCGCCTCTACCGAACCGCTGCAGTAGCCCAGTGCTCGGACAGCTTTCGTATCCGGGCGAGGGCTTCCTCAATGTTTTCAAGCGAGTTCGCGTAGCTGAAACGCAGATATCCATCACCGTAGCTGCCGAAGGCGGTGCCGCTGAGACAAGCCACACCAGCATCGTTCAGCAGCATGTCGGCCAGTTCCCTGCTGGATACTCCTGTTCCAGTGATATGGGGGAACACGTAGAAGGCGCCGGCAGGCACCGAGCAGCGGAATCCCGGGATCTCGTTCAAGCCTTTGACGATCGCATCACGCCGACGACGGAACTCGGCCACCATCCTGTCCACGTCATCCTGCGGACCCTTGAGCGCTGCAAGCCCGGCTCTCTGCGTGAAGCTGGCCGTGCACGAGTTCGAGTTGACCATCAGCTTGTCCACCGCGTCGACGACCCACAGCGGCATCACGCCGTAGCCGAGACGCCAACCCGTCATGGAATAGGTCTTCGAAAATCCGTCCAGGATGATTGTTTTCTCCAGCATGCCGTCGAACTGCGTGATGGAAGACGGCACTTCTTCGTAGCAGATGCGTGAATAGATCTCGTCGCTCAGGATCAGCACGTCGAGATCGCGCACCAGGTCTGCGATCCGGGCAAGATCGGCGCGCGGGATGACGCCACCGGTCGGGTTGGCCGGCGAGTTCAGCACGATCATCTTCGTGCGATTCGACAGTTTCGATTCGAGCATATCCAGGTCGAACGAGAAGCCGCGCGACTCGACGAGAGGAATGGGCACCGGCGTGGCGCCGAGAAAGTTGATCACCGACTCGTAGATCGGGAACCCGGGATTGGGATAGATCACTTCATCGCCCGGCTCGACCACCGCCAGCATCGAGAAGAACATGATCGGTTTGCCACCCGGTACAACCACGACGTTCTGCCCTGTCACCGAGATGCCGCGCGAGGCGGAGATGTACTCGGCAATCGCCTGGCGGAAGTCCGGGAACCCGGGCGTCGGTCCGTAACCGGTCCATCCTTCGTCGAGCGCCCGCTTCGCCGCTTCCTTGACGTGCGCGGGCGTTGGAAAGTCCGGCTGTCCGATTTCCAGATGGACGATGTTCTTGCCCTGGGCCTCGAGCGCGCGCGCCTTCTGCAGCACTTCAAAGGCGGACTCGATCCCGATACGTGTCATTCGTTCAGCTAAGTTCATAGCCTTCTCTCGTAAATTCGACCGACCACGGCGGGTCTGCCTTCGACAAGGCTCAGGCCAGGGAAGACCCGCCACTACGTTGTCTCTGTCAACTAATTCGCCGGCTCGATACGAATGAGCGCGGCGTCGTTTTCCTCGGTCAAGACATACAAGTACCCGTCGGGACCCTGCCGGATGTCGCGAACTCGCTGTCCAAGCTCGCGCAACATCGGCTCGCGACGGATCTCCTCCCACTTGTCGTTGAACTCGATGCGATTGATCTGGCCCGTACGTGGACTCTCGCCCTGGCGTAGCCCACCGACAAAGACGTTACGCTTCCATCCCGGAAACTTGTCGCCGGTATAGAACGTCATGCCGGAGAGCGCGATCGACGGGATCCAGATGACGACCGGCTGCTCCATTCCCTCCTGCCACGGCTGCTCGGACACCCGCGGTCCGGGATAGCTGCGGCCATAGCTGACGACCGGCCAGCCATAGTTCTTGCCGGCTTGGATGATGTTGATCTCGTCGCCACCATTGGGCCCCTGCTCGCTGGCCCAGATCTCTCCGGTCTCGGGGTTGACGGCGAGGCCAAGCTGATTGCGATGACCCAGCGTGAAGATCTCAGGCTTGTAGCCGGCACGACCGACGAACGGGTTGTCGGGCGGCACTGTCCCATCGTCACGAAGGCGAATCAACTTGCCACCGAAGTTGTTCGGATCCTGCGACGGCGCGTTCGCGCCTTCCTGCGATCGGCCGAGGCTCATGTAGATCATGCCGTCGCGGCCGAACACGATGCGCGAGGCTTCAGTCGTTACATCGGCGGAGAAGAGATCCCGGACGTCGGTGAGCCCGTTGCCATCCCACGTGGCGCGCGCGAGTGTCGCCAGACGCGGTGGCGGCCCGCCAGGTCCGGGCGGCACGCCGGAGCTGCCATCAAGGGCGGGATTGGGCTTGTGATAGGTGAAGTAGACGAACTTGTTCTCAGCGAAACGCGGATGGAGAGCGATGTCCATCAGGCCAGACAGCCCTTGAGCCGAGATCGCAGGCAGGCCAATCAGCGGCTTCGGATCGAGCACTCCGTTGCGAACGATACGTAAGCATCCGGGACGCTCGGTGACGAGGATATTCCCGTCCGGCAGGAAGGCCATGCCCCAGGGATGCGTGAGCCCCTTGGTCACGACCAGTTTCAAGCTGCGGTGAGCGACGACGGCCGATTCGATCATGATCGGGCCGTCCGGCAGCGGCGGATCTGCCCACGGTATCGCCGGAGGTGTACCTCCGCCACCGCCGCCACGACGCGGCGCGCCCGCTGCCGGAACCTGACCCGCCGGCCCGGCTCCACGACCTGCTTGAGCTCCGGCGCCTCGTGCGCCGCCTTGCGCCGCAGCAGCCAGGCACGCTGGCACGGTCGGAACCGCCGAAGAGGGCTGGCTCGCTTGCCTGGCATGAGGCACGGCGACGAGCAGCGCAGTCAGCGCAGCCGACACTATCAGGCCTCGCAGCCACATGGTGACGTCCCTCCTCGTGAAGACGTCAGTATATTCGGGCTACGAGCTACGGGCCACGGGGGTGGCCGTTCGAGGTCCCTCTACTTTGGCTTTTTCTCGTCGGGATACCAGTAGACGACGTGGCAGCTTTCGCAGGCGCTGTCGATCGCTTCTCCCACCTCCAGCAGACCGTCCTTGTCGTGCGCCTTCGCGGCCGCCATCGCCTTCACCGCGGTGGCCTGAAGTTCCTTCGCGTGCTTGACCCACTCGGCGCGATTGTCCGAGATCTTCTTTTCGATCTGAGCGGGCGTCAGCTCCGGTGCGCCGGGTTGGCTCGTGGAGTTCGCCTCGTCGGGACGTGACATCGGACGGCCAGGAGTCATCAACAGGTTCGCGGCTTCAGCGAGCGTGAGCGCGTTGTGCTCGATCACGGCCCACTCCGCATCGGTCTTCGGCGCCTTCTCAACTACATCACCGTTGGCGGCGGATTCGGCCCCGACCGAGTCCCAGATCGCCATCGCGTTGGGATCGACGATGCCCTTCATCACGTCCTTGACCGTGCCGATTGGCGACACCTCGACGGTGGGAGGCGCAACCGGCGTCGCGCTTGCCGCCGCCGCCCCGGCCCGCTGAGTCACCAACGCGGTACCTGAAATCGCCACTACGAGTACAAGAAGCCAATAGGCCGTGCGCATGGCACCTCCGTCTGGCTGGCGATCGTACTTACGACGAGCGCCTCTGTCCCTGAAGACTTGATGAAATCTTCGTCAGGATCCGCGGGATCGGCTAACGTAAAGCCGGTGACGCCGCCCACCACTTCCCGCATCATCCGCCGTCCTTCTGGTTCATCGCCTCAGACAGTTACGGCCGACATCTGCGTCCTTGGCGCAGGCATCGCAGGCGTTTCCGCTGCTCTCGAGGCCGCGCGTCTGGGACGGCGAGTAGTGATCGTGGACGCGGCGCCGTCGCTCGGCGGACAGGCGGTCGGCTCGATCATCGGCACCATCATCGGGCTCTATACGCATGGCCCGCAGCCTTACCAAATCACGCACGGCATCGCGGATGAACTGATCGCAGACCTGACCCAGGAAGGCTCGTTGAGCCGCCGGGTCTCGATGACCGGTACCATCACGTTCCAGTACGACGAGGTCAGGCTGGCGCGCTGGATTGAGCGCAAGGTTGAAGAAGCCGGCATCCGCGCCCTCGTGGGCGCCGTGCTCACCGGCGTTGGCTTCGACGGCCGGCGCGTCCGGCACCTCGAGCTCGCCACGAGATTTGGATCGGCCCGGGTCGAGGCGCGTTCGTATGTCGACGCGTCGGGCGACGCCACGCTTTGTTATCAAGCCGGCCTCGAGGTGCGTGAGCCAGACGCACCCGTTTATGGTTCGCTGAACTTCATCATCGAGGGTTACGACACGGACGCCGTCAAGGATCTCGTGATCAAAGAGGTGCACGATCGGCTCGCCGAGCGCGGCAGCCAATACGGACTCGTTCGTCACGACGGCTTCCTGATGCACTTCCCCGGGAAGACGGTCATGCTCGCCAACGTCACCCACTTCGAGACGCCGCTCGACCCGGCCGCGGGCGCGCAGATGGTTTTCGAAGGACGACGCCAGGCTGACAACATCATCCGGTTCCTGCGGGCCGAGTTTCCGCGCATCTTTGCCAACGCGAAGGTTCGTACTTACGGCAACCCAGGCCTCCGGCAGACGCGCTGGATCGTCGGCGCACGTCAACTGACCCTGGATCAGATTCGCTCCGGTGAGCGCCCTGCGGATGCAGCTGCGCGCTGCGCGTGGTGGGTGGAGCTCCACAACGCGAAGGAGTTGGTTCACTGGGAGCGTTTCGAACCGGACCACGTCTACTACATTCCGCTGTCGTGCATGGTGCCGCGGGAGGCTGACAATATCGTCGCGGCGGGACGCTGCGTCGATGCAGACGTGAGTGCTCTGTCAGCGATCAGGGTGATGGGGCCGTGCATGGCGATGGGCGCGGCGGCCGCGCACGCGCTCGATCTCGCTGCGGGCGGCTCGGTCCACGAAATCGACATGACCGCGTTGCAGAATCGATTGACCGACAACCTCGATCGACGGTCGTAGGGCGGGTCCACGAGATCGACTCGCCGGGTCCAAACAGCAGGGCCGGCCTACGCTGCCTGCGCGTTCATAGATTCGGCGCAACGGTGATCTCTGTCTTCACCGAGTTCGCGATGTAGCACGCCTCGTGCGCCTGGTGGTGGAGTTCCTCTTCTATCTCCTGCGTCGGATGCGCGCCGGCGTACGCCACGCGGGGATGAAGGACGACCTTACTGACCCAGGGGACGCCTCTCTCGTTTTTCGTCATCCTTCCAATCGCCTCGTCCACATAGCTCGTGACCTCGAGACCCCGGCGTGACGCGACCCAGAGAAAGGTCAGCATGTGACAACTCGAGATCGCGGCGACGTAGGCTTCCTCCGGATCGACGTTGGCGGCATTCGAATACGGGGGCTTCACAGAAGTCGGCGAAGGCGACGCGGGCACGGTCACCCCTCCATCGAAGGTCCAGGTGTGCTCGCGCGAGTAGCTTCCCTTGAGGAATTCGCCCTGCGAGTGGATCCACTTGATGGTTGCTTTGTGTTCGGACATGGCGCCCTCGTTCGGAATAGAGAAGCGCGGTCGCCTTCCCCCGCTGCAACGCTGAAATCTGGTTCGCGTGCCCGAACGTTGCTTACGTGCGTTTCTGAATCTCGACGATCCCGAGATCGCCGTCGACCATGACCCAGTCACCGGTCTCGATAAGGTCGAGCGGGTCGCGATCGAGATCGGTGACGCTCGGTACGCGCATCACCACTGCTCCAAGCGCCACTTTGGTCGTCATCTCGTTGAAGACGAGTGCCCTGGGCGCGGCACCGGCCAATCGCGCTGTGTGATACATGGCCGACCAACCCGAGGAGCCCTTGGCCCCGCGAAACACGAGGACCTTGTCTTTGAAGCTCTTGCCGCGGAGCTCGTGATGGGTCTCGGTTATGACCCCCTGCTGAGGATTCACGCCGCCCCATCCCGGGATCGCCTCCCGCGTGACCAGCGCCTCGCCTTCGGCACGACCACCGACCACGCCGCGGCCGCGCAGCACAATTGTCGCGGACACTGTCATGGCCGTTCTCCGTTCCACCGGCCGGTCACGGCCGCTTGAATGCAGTCCCGCGTCGACCCGAACCACGCCTGGACGCCCAGGATGGCTGGCAGATAGTGCGCCTGCTTCGCCGAGTCGAGCGCCGCGACCCTGGTGCCCGGCGGGATGGCCTGGGCAAACGCCGAGCAGGTATCGGTGAGCACCACGCCTCCGGCGTCGGTGATCGCCTTCACGTATCCGAGTGTTCGCGCCTGGCTGTCGACGGCACGCGACGTGAAGATCCACAGATGGCAGTTGGCGCTGACACGCTTTCCCTCGAGCAGCGTTGCCGCTTCCCGCAGTTGATCGAGCGCGGCGTGTGGACATCCCAGCATCACGTAGTCGACATTCGGGTCGCTCGCATTGGCGTTGAGTCGATCGTACACCTGTCGCTGTTCGGTTTTGCCGTACGTGAATTGCTCGCGAGGCCGGTTCGGACCGAACGCCATGTCCACCGATTCGGCTTCTGGTGTCGTACCGACAATGTGATACATCTCGACGCCGCCCGACGATGAGGCGGATGCCCCGAAATGTTTCAAGCGCACGATTTCGGGCGTGGCAAACGTGCCGACGACAACCGGGATGTGCTCCTGTACGACATCCCCCACGTAGTAGCCCAGCATCCCCCAATCCATCACTGATTCCACCGGCAGGTCCACGTCGATACGATGAGTTCCGTAACGGCATTCGGTGCGGTGCAGTCCCCAATCTGGAATCTTCCCGGTGAGCATCGCAGCGCTGGTGCTCTCCCTTCCTTCAGTGTTGGTACGCGCGCCGAGTACGGAGTTCGCAAAGATGACGGCAGACGACTCCATCCATGCGCAGTGCTCGCCCTTGGCGGGAACATTACCCGCGAGATACGGCGTGCAGGTCTTCAGGATTGTGACGTCGTGACGCGCCGCGAATGCTTCGCGCTCCTGGTAGTTCCTGAACACCTCGACCTTGACGCCGAGCGTCTGCCAGTTCCGCGGGTCTGCCCCACCCTGCAGGTGGTACGTCGGCACCAGCGCGTCGGGGACATCGACGAGCTCATCGGAGTCGAGGTCGAAATGCGAAAAGATCGCATCAAGACCGCCGGCATCCTTGCCGGCATAGTAGCGCTGCAGGAATGGGTTGGCTGAACCTGGCACGCCCGCTACGTTTCGCGTGTCGACGAACCGTTCGGCACCCAGCGCTTCCGCATAGCGAACCAGCAGCTCCATGGCCTTCTGCCGCGCCTTGCCGTCGCGGCCGTCGAGCATCGCTTTCTCGCTATCCGTAAGTTTGACGGTCATTTCGTGACTTCGCTTGCGACGTCATTGTCTGGGGATCGGTGTTTCGCGTCGGGTTCACGATGCCGCGAGTCTCTCGCTCAGCTCCAAATCGCTCCGGAGACTTCGTGCTCCCACCATGTAATGTATCGCGGCCCACAGATTGACCACTCCGATCGCCACGAGCGCATAACGAAGCGAGTCGCTCTGAAACGCAGGGGCCATTCGATCGCTGATGAAGCCGGTCACAGCGGGTCCCATTCCGTTACCGATGAGCGTCTGAATGAACAGCAACACCGAGGTCGCCACAGAGCGCATCCGTAGCGTCGCCAGCGCTTGTGTCATCGCGAACGAAGGCCCGAAGAAAACGGCGGCCATCAGCATCAAACCGACGAACGACGGCAGACTCACGGCGAGGCTGGGTGATAGATACGCGAGGAACTGAAAGGGCACGCAGACGAGCGTTGCGATTCCAGGCACCCACATATACCAACGCCGATCGTTGGTGATCGTGCTGAGGCGATCGGACAGATAGCCCCCGAGAAACGTCCCGACGCCGGCGATCGCCGCCAGGATAGAGATCCAATATCCCGCCTCGGCCACGTTCATCCCGTGGGAGCGCTGCAGAAACGCGTTGTTGAAAGCCCCGCTCGCGTACCACACCACCGAATGAAGCGCACAGGCCAGGCTCAGATGGCGGAACGAGGCACGAAGCCACAGGAAGCGCAACACGTCCCACATGCCGGGAGTTGTCTGACTTGCTCCGCGGCTGACGGCGCCATCGGACATCCCTCGGGGAGGCTCCTTCACGGTGAGGAGCACGAGGATGGCGATGATGATGCCGGGAATTCCAATCGCGATGAACGTGTTCCGCCATCCGAGGTTTTGGTTACCCCAGCCACCAATCGCCGCTCCGATGGACGTACCGACCGGCACCGCCAGCGCGTAGATGGCAAATGCCGTGCCCCGTCGAGCTTTCGGGAAATAGTCCGAGATGAGCGAATGTGACGGCGGACTGCCGCCCGCCTCGCCAACCGCAGTGCCGATGCGCGCCAGGAACAGCATCGTGAAATTCACGGCTGTGCCGAAAAGCGCCGTCATCCCGCTCCAGGTGGCGACTGCCAGGACCAGGACGTTCCGGCGATTCGACCGATCCGCCCATGCCGCGATCGGGATTCCCATCAGCGAATAGAAAATCGCGAACGGCATTCCCGTGAGCATTCCCATCTGAAAGTCGGAAGCACCAAACTCCTTCTTGATCGACTGAACCGACGCCGCCAGGACCTGCGATCGATCGATGACGTTGACCACATAGCAGAGCGTCAGCATCACCAGCACGTAGTACGCGTATGTCATCGTCGCGGTCTGTGTATTCCGCTCGCCAATCGCGTGAGAGTGTGTGCGGGTCGCGGCCAAGGGGCCTCCTTTTTCGGGACTCGGGGCTCGGGATCCGGGGCTCGGATTCAGTCTCCCTCGGTGTTCATGATACGGCGCGCCACGCGCGTGGCGCGGCCTGATAGATTACGTCGAAGGAACTCCGATACGCCGTATTGAGGCCGCCCAGATGCCACGAGCATTGCGAAGCAATTTTGAGCCCGGATCACCGCGAGAAGCGGTGCGGCGCGCCCAGTGGAAAGCGCTCGGCCTGAGCAACGAGGACATGCTCAAACCCAAGATTGCCGTCGTCAATAGCTCGTCAGAGCTGGCGATCTGTTTCAGCCATCTGGACGGCATCGCACGCGTCGTGAAGGATGCGGTCCGTGAGGCCGGCGGCCTTCCCTTCGAGATCCGCACTGCGGCTCCGAGTGACTTCATCATCAGCGCGGCCAGGGGCGGCGGTTACATGCTGGCCAGCCGCGACCTCATCGTCAACGACATGGAAATCGCTGTCGAAGGAGCGCAGCTCGACGGCATGGTATGCCTGTCCTCTTGCGACAAGACGCCGCCGGCTCACCTGATGGCGGCCGGCCGCTTCAACGTCCCGACCATTCTCGTCGTGTGTGGCTATCAACCGAGCGGGCAGTATGAAGGCAAACACGTCGATATCGAAGAGGTCTTCATCGGTTCGGTGCAGGCAATGTTCGGCAAGCTCTCCAAGGAAGCGCTGGCCGGAATGTGCGATCACGCCATCACCGGACCCGGCGTCTGCGCCGGCATGGGCACCGCCAACTCGATGCACATCGTGTGCGAGGCACTCGGGATGACGTTGCCTGGTGCAGCACCTGTGCTCGCCAACAGTCCGAAGATGTTCGACCTGGCGCGACAATCCGGACGTCGCATCGTGGAGATGGTGTGGGAGGACCTGACTCCGCGAAAAGTGCTGACGGCGGGGGCATTTCGCAACGCGGCGGCAGCGGTGCTGG
>Ga0207706_10000646_pt1 | contig 36855 bp, 29 predicted proteins | sample KBSC53metaG_FD_184318 | JGI IMG/M metagenome (GOLD analysis project Ga0207706, IMG submission 184318) | Corn rhizosphere microbial communities from Kellogg Biological Station, Michigan, USA - KBS C5-3 metaG (SPAdes) (version 2) | ecosystem: Host-associated > Plants > Roots > Rhizosphere > Soil ... | reverse complement strand
GACACTGAAAAAAGCCTGGCAAGAATATGGTCTAATGTGCTGGGTGTTCCGGAGGATAAAATCGGTTTGAAGAGTGACTTTTTTGATCTGGGTGGACATTCACTTCTGGCTATTCAAATCGTAAATCAAATCAAGAAGCAAACGGGTAAAATATTGCCAATTTCAGTTTTATTTAAATACAGTAATATTGAGGCGTTAAATGCGTTCCTGAACGAGGGTGATACTCAAAAGGTCTCTAAATCGTTGGTTCCGATAAAGCCCTCTGGCAATAAAAGGCCAATATATTTTATACATGGTGCCGGCTTAAATGTTATGAATTTTGCCGAGCTCGCCATGTCCCTTGATAAGGAACAACCGGTTTTTGGTATTCAGGCTTTGGGGTTAGGTGGAAAATTTCCGCCAGTTACGACGATAAGTGAGATAGCTAAAATATATGTTTCGGAAATAATGGAACATGATCCTAATGGGCCTTATGCTCTTGCGGGATATTCCCTGGGCGGTTTTATAGCGATCGAAATGAGAAAACAGTTTGAGGCGTTAAATAAACAAGTTTCAGTATTGGCGATGATTGACACCTATGCTGATCATACGGATAATTTTTTTACTTTGCTGCCCAAAAAGCTGGACAGGCACGTCAGGAAGTGGATGGCCCTTGGAATTTCACTTATTCGTAACCCAAATAAAACAATTCGGGAGCAACGGAGTATTTATCTGGAAGATAAACAATATCGTTACGATGCGATCAAATTGGCGAAAGAAAGCGGTGACAAAGAGTTTTACAAGCTGATGAAACATATAAGGGCAACTTATTATGAATCTCAGAAAAAGTCGAAAATGGAGCCGTTTGATGGATTTTTATATTTATTCAGAGCTGTAAAATGTTTGCACTATACGGATGACAAAGTATACCTTGGATGGAGAAAATATGCGTTAAGAGGAATGAAAGAATTTTTAATCCCCGGAGATCATAGGACTATGTTTTTAAAGCCAAATGTAGAAGTGTTTGCGAATGCTTTACAAGAAGTACTTAACACAGCTAACTCCGAAGCAAAGAAGAAAAAATAAGATTAATATTAGCGGTTACATCCAAACTCGAGCACCCTATTGTGCATACAACTATTTAAATGAAAATAAATCACATAATAATGAATTTTGATGCCGGTGGCGCGCAGACATTTGTAGCTGCCTTGGCAATGGAGCAGATTGATCTGGGGCACGATGTTTCAATAATTATAATTGACGAGCTTATAAATTCGGATTTTCAGAAGCTTTTGGTGCAAGGCTTACGTCAAAAATCAGTTGACCTTTATTTTCTCAACAGAAGGCCGGGACGAAATATTACTATCATTAACACGATAAACGGCATTATAAAAACACTTTCAGCAGTTAACCCGGATATTATTAATACGCATATTTCCACGTCGCATTTAATTGTTAGTATTTGTTTAAGGCTTGCGTTAAAGAGGTTAAAAAATAGACATGTTATTACTGTACACAATGCTCCCGAACATTGGAGTAGTATGAATTACAAGTTTAATGAGCATACGCCAAGTATATACTGTTCTTATTCTGCGTTAGATTTAAATCCGAAAAGAGATTGTTTGAGCACGGCAATTCAGAATGGCATACCTAAATTAAAAATTGACGACCGTGCGCTTCCGATACTAAAACAGTTCAATAACAATGGAGTAGCGCATCGTTTTGTCCTATGTGTTGGCAGGCTGTCCAAACAGAAGAACTATGATATGGTATGTGAGGTAGCGCAACACTTTGAAAATAAGAATGTGCATTTTCTGGTTTGCGGCATTAAGCAGGAGACTGCCGAACAAGATCTGGAGAATTTCAATAAGATACCCAACATTCATTATTTGGGCACTAAAACCCAGGAGGAAGTTTATTCGTTAATGAAAAATTGTGATTGTTTTTTTAATGCCTCATTATGGGAAGGACTGCCAATAACCGTATTGGAGGCCTTTTTTTCAGGCATTCCTTGTGTTCTTTCGGATATACCTCCTCATATAGAAATTGGCACCGATATGCCTTACTGTTATATCTCAAGTCTTGACTCGAAAGACTCTTTTATTCATAATATTGAAAAAGCACTTGCTAACACCGAAAGCAGGCGGGAGATATTAGAAGCCCGCCAGCCATTCTTACGGAAGTACAGTATTGCTACAACGGCGAATAATTATGTCGAGTTTTACAGCAAAGTATTGGAAAACGTGTAATTTGAAAAAATAATTGGCGATTTATCTCTTATTTATATTATGGGCAAAAATACCGAACGCAATTTTAATGCATTAGATTCTGGAAGATACGCCTGAATTCGATCGTTTTTTCAGTTAACGAATGCTTTTCTTTCGCAACAGCGATAGCTCGTTGGGCTAAATTTTCCCTTTCAGTCTCATCTTGTATTAATGATATTATTGCGTTACTTAGGCTAGTAGCGTCATCGTGAGTTACAATTTTTGCCCAATTATACTTCCTGGCATATTTGACCACGGCAGTCTGTTCTGGCGAAAAAATAATTATCGGCGTACCGCTGATCATGTATTCTGTCGCTTTAGTCGGCATAGAATACCCTATAAATTGAATTGATTTTGGTGAAAAATCGTATGGAAGTATCAAAAAATCCGCCTGCGAAAAAGTTTTAGGTAAATCATTATACGCTACAAAGCTTCTATGCTTTACACATGAATATCTTGAAATCCATGAAGGCTTATCCTTTGTTTGGATAACGAAATCTAATTTTATGTTTAGCGCCTGATTAACTGTCTCGACTGACTGGGCGATTAACTCCAACGACTTATCTATTCCAATTCCAAGTCTGCCAGCGTACAGTAAAGTAGGGCTATCACTTAAAACATAGTTGTTTCGCTGATATTTGCTCCAAAAATCGAGATTAATAGGATTATGAAAGGGTACAAAATCTTTGTTATACCTGGCTTTATATTCGTCTGTCATTGCGTCGCTGATACTTAATAAAACGTCTGCCTTGTTTAACAGCGCCCTCATGGCTCTATCATTGCGCTTTAACTGTTTTTTTGTTAAGAATTTACTTCCAGTAATCATTAGTGGCCAATCATCCATCATGTGAAAAATCAACGGTTTTTTAAGATAAGCCTTAATAGAAAGTATTAGTTCAATATCCTGCACATTGTGCGCCTGTGCATAAATGATATCGGGTTTAAATTCATTTAACCAATTACAAAAAGAACGAGAAAGTTTGAGTTTAGTCATTTTGCTCATAACTCCAGTATATTCTAATACCGGAAACAAGATATTCATTACGAACTTATGTCTGATGCCGTTTTTTTTATTCCTTTTTACTAATTCACCGGACCCGTATTGTTTTTTATCAAAATTAATCAGTCCAGAAGGTCTTTGTCTGCTAATTAAATTGAAAGGAAATATAAAACGATATTCTTCGCTGCCCAGCCGATAATATGTTTTACATATATTGGTATCCAGTTCACCTTCCAACCGAACACTGTTGCAACAAACAGCGATTTTGTCACTATCCCAACCGTGGAATAAATTAGTCAAGGTTATACCACCGCCACTGTGGCTATTAAATATTTCATTAAGTATTAATATTTTGGGTAATTCCATTTTTATTCATTTTGAATCGGGCATTTTGAGCCCGATAGTAACTGGAGCTTTTAAAGCTATTTTTCCAATTAATGTTTAGTATTTTGTAGGATTGTTGGCCACAATGGCCAGTTTTAAAAAGTACGTTTTAAGTACCTCTTCCGGTATTTGTCTTATTTTTTTATTGTAGCAGATTGCAATGGCTATCCAAAACAACAAGAAATTCATATTGAATGCAACAACCGTGGTGGGGTAGAGGTTGAGCACCCAAACAAATACCCAACAGCCCGCGGCCTTTCCAAAGTTATTATTTGAATAAAACATCCCTTTGATGGCGGCAGGAATGGCGATTAGCAATAACAGCGAAATACTAATTATTCCACCCTTCAGAATCACATTTAAATAATCAGTTTCTATTATAGGACGATAATTAGTTTTAGCGTTAGGATCGACATTCGGACAATAGTATGAACCATTGATGCCCTTACCAATTATCCAGTCTGTTCTTTTCATATCATTATAAAAACATTCTTCAACACCGGATCTGGTATCCTCGCCAACGCGCGATCTAAATGAACTAAAAAAAGTACTTTCTGAAAAAAACTGCATCCCGTAAATGGTTACGATAATCATTGAAAACAGAACAACAAAGAATATTCCTATCTTTTTTTTACTTTCCAAAAAATAAATGATACTGGCCAATGCCAGCGGCGCAACGAAAGAAAATAACATACCTCGTCTGGCGCGTATAATGGCAAAAGCTATATTAAGTATCACCACCAAAAAAGCGAGATACTTTATTCTGTTAGTCTGATAACTATAAGTGAGCAAAATAAAAGCGGATGGTAATGCTAAATGCCGGCTTAGGTCTTCAACTACACTTCGGTTGGCTGCATTTGAAATGTCATGGCTTAATAATGCCCGAAAATTGACGACATCTAAAAGGCAGGAAAAGACCGCTAAAACGACAATGACCTGAAAAAGTCTTTTATATAAGGTTATTTTTTGTGGAAATAAAAGGAGCAAGGGTGTGAAATATGGAAAGATACCATTATAGTCATCGAATAATACATTATTCAGGTATTGATAATTTAAATGAAAGCCGCGGGCGACTACACCAATCAGCCAGATTAGGTATAATGTAGATACGATTTTAAGATATAAATTTTCAATTTTTAAATGAATAAGAAAGGCGGCAGCCAAAACCAATATAAATGCGCCGAACCCTTGTCCGACCTGTACATATTTAAAGTTTGTAGTAAACGAGGTAGCAAAGAGGGTGAAAACTAGTGTATAAATAACAAATCCGATCCAAAAGAAATTAAATGCCGTTAACTGCTTTTTTGAGGTTAGTAAATAATCATAGTCGGTAGATTGATACATAATAGAAAAAATTACAGTGTAACTTCATTAATAAGTTCTTTATGTTTTTTTATTATTTCATCAGAATTAAATTGTTCAGCCAAATAGCCGGATAATTGTTCGTTTATACAAAACTTTATACCCTCTGCAAGATCCTTAGCGTCTTTGTAATCAGCCAGATACCCATTTTTTTTATGTATTACCATATCCGGTATTCCTCCGGTTCTGAACGCCGTAACCGGTGTGCCGCAGGCCAGGCTCTCCAACACCGTAAAGGGTAAATTATCCGCAAGCGATGGAGCAACAAAAACATCAGCCGCATTATATACCAGAGCGCTTATATACTCATCCTTTAAATATCCCATGAATTTGGTTTTAAAAGGTATAGTATTGGCAATCTGTTGATTATGATTGCTTCCGAATATCAATGCAGATATCTTAACTAATTCAAAACTGGATTTTAATATCTCCAATGCGCTTTTTAAATATTCCCAGCCTTTGTAGGGATTATTCAGTGCCATAGCTCCAAATGCAATAACAGTTTCGTCTGGATCAATATTCAATATTTGCTTTGCTATTTGCTTCGCGAACGGTTTAAAAATGGTCCTGTCAAGAATATTAGGAATATAGAAAATAGGCTTATCTCTGGTTAAGGCAGATTTTTGTGTACAGCCCTGGAGCCAGGTGCTTGGGGTAATAAAAAAAATATTCTTACTTTTCGAGTAGAAGCTTTTCTTCTTTTGGAATTCTGAGGCCGCCCAGTCGATGGTCGTCTCTTTGTCGAACATCGGGCATTTGATACAGGCTGTTGTATACTTTTCACATTCAAAACTATGATGGCAGCCGCCAGTGATCGACCACATATCATGCAGGAAAAAAATTACTGGTTTTCCAAGTGATACCAGTTGTTCAAAATTCTTGAGATTAAGGAAGCCATGCAAAACCCAATGAACGTAGATAACATCGCTATTGGCAACCAGTGGATGTTTAGAAATATCATTTCCAAGAATGGGATAAGAAAATAAGCCTTTGTCGGGTTTTATATGTTTCCTTATTAAAACCGCTTGCAGGCGCTGATCGAAATCTGCAGCTATTTTATTCCTTTTCCGCAGCCCCATTATTTTTTGGTCTGCTATGCCAGGAGGTAACAGTGACAAAATTGATGAATCTATACCATGAGCTAAAAAAGCTGTGTGGAGCCTGAAAGCAGCACTTCCAGCTGAAGACATAGAGAACTGTATATGGGTTATTTTCATTATCAAAATTTATTTAACCCAAATGCCCTTCTTGTTTTTAACAATAATCTGGTAATACTGTATTGGGGCCACTATGATATTTACGTTGGCTACCACGGAGGCAATAAACAAGGATTCAGGCCCCATTCTATAATACTTTATCAGTACTACCGCTACTATAACATACAAAATTGGGGTTCCCAGAGATATCCAAAACTGGAGTTTGAGCGCACTGATACCATTCAAAAGGTTAACGTATTTTGAGCCATATATATTAAAGGCAACAAATACGAAGCCCCAAAACGATAATATAAAATCGATGTGTACTTTGTTCTTACCCAGCCACAACGTATAGATCCGGTCGGATAAAGCAAGCATAACAATGCTCAGTAAAAAAATGATCACGTTCAGCATATTATATTTCTTTATGCTGTTTCTTATCCATTGATAATCATTTTTGAAGTATGCTTCGGTCGAGGCTGACCAGAATGGGGTCAGGAATATAGTAAATAACATTGTGAGCATGCCAAAATATTTATAAACTATATTGTAGGAGGTAACCTGTGCAGTACCGAAATTTCGGGCTATAATGATATTCGCAGATTCGAACTGGATTACCGCGGCGATCTGAATTATAAAAAATGTAAGCCCCAAATTAAAAAGAGACTTTGTAAACGAAAAATCTATAAGCGAAAATTTGGGCCTGTATATCGCATATTCATTTTTAAAAAAATAAAAAGTAGCTCCGATATATGCCAGTATAGGGGCAAGGCATAAGCCAACACCAAGCCATATTAACGATCCTTTGGTTGTTTTTACCAGAATAAATATAAATATCAGCGACGCACATTGCCCTAACAGATCGATTACGGATGCTCTTGCCGGTTTTTGATCGGCGACATTTATTGTAATGATAATTTTTAAAACAAATAGCAGGCAAAAATAAGTGAATACGATTATCGCTAAAATAGACACTTCAGATGCCATATCCTGTGGTAACTTTAGCAAAGTAGACCAATTGAGGAAATTGTTGACTATAAGGAAAATAATCCATAATAGACCGAAAATTATGCCTAAAACGGCATATGTTGTACTTATGTATATTTGGGCGCCTTTAACATCGTTTTTTGCTTTCGACTCGGCAAATTTATTTCTTAAGCCCTGTGTTAAACCGATATCAAAAAAGCTGAACCATGCGACAATCGAACTTAACGTCAACCAAATGCCATACCTTGAAGCATTAATATAATTTATTAGCAGAGGTACCAAAACCAGGCTAATACAAATACTCAACCCCTTAATTATAAAAGAAAATAAAATATTTTTTTTTGCTTGAACGCTGCGTTGGTGACCTTTATTAACAAAGCTGTTTACGAAGTTTAGAATAGGTAGTGTTTTGTTGTCCATTTTTTATTAAAAAAGCAACATGTCTAGGTCGCTTCGGGGTTTTATATTACTTTTTTTTGTTCTAAGATTTAATACGCAATAGCTAAAGTTTTGTTTGAATAAAAACCAAAACGGGGATTGTGGTTGATCCAAAGATTCTCACGCAATAAATTTTTACTGTCAAATCTACTGAAATTTATAAGAATTAAATGAGCCCCATAAATTGAATTAAAAAAACGGCTTTTGCAGAATTGCGGAAATTAAAATTCAACGCTTGTCTTATTCGTTTGCCAGTAATGAAATGACATTTATGACTGATAAAGTCTACCGATCTTTTCGGTTTTTCGGTTCTTTCTAAATTGGTTTATTGTGTCTGTACCATTGATAAAAGAAGGCTAGGAATTGACTTAGGAAAAATGAAAATACCCTGCAGCAAGCTGCAAGGTATTTTAGAATAACCGTGATTATTGGTCTGGGTGCAATGAGATGCTCCCATTATTGAAGCTTCACTTTGTTAAATATTTCAATGAGATCACCATTACAGAACTTATTACTCGAATGGTCTTAGTTCATAGTAATAATTGTTGTAGGCAAAATGCTTGCAGAGATGGCAGCACCCCATGAATTAGTACTAAAACTTACAGGTGTTGGTGATGCAGGCGAGCCTAAGTAATATTGAGTTTCTCCATCAGACAATAAGGCGTTGATGCCATTGCGATTGGTCCAGTTGGTTTTATTATAAGAAACGGTTATTTGGGTATTGTCCAAAATATTTATCGCGTTACTGTTTATCGCGGTTCGGGTACTGAATACCTGGTTATGGTCTATTTTAATACCATATCCGGTTCCTACGCATTGGATACCTGCATAGCCAGGGTTGATCAGGATATTATTTCTGCATGCCTGATATGAACCACTTACATCACCCATTATTATACCTGCGGCTCCGCTATAAGCATCAGGCCACAAAGATATTTGACCACCTCTTATCCAGTTGCCAATCACCTGTATGCTATCGCCTTGCAAGCCATTGCATTGATAAAGGTTAATCATATCGTGAGGGTGCAATGCCACACCGGCAATATTTTCTATCCGGTTATTGTTAATCTGGCTTCCACCACCGTTTACAGCATTAAATTGTACCGCATGGCCAAGAAACGACGTGTTAATACCATTAATATTCAGGAACTGATTGCTATTAACTTTTATTACCGAAGAAGTACCTTGAGCATATACGCCAAAACCAACATTTGAGATAAAGCAATTGTCGATGGTAATATTAGAACAGCTATTAAGCAAAATAGCAAAGCCGGTGGTATTAACAATTCGGCAATTTGTGATATGAACGTTGGTTACATTGTTACCGGTAATACCAACGGTGGATGCATTGCCCAGGTCAATACTCAGACCGCTAATGGTCATATTTGACTGAAGCACAATCGCCCCGGATGGTTTATAGGTAGTAGTACCAGTTGTGGTAGTTGTTGTGCCTGTAGTACCAGTTGTCGTAGTTGTTGTGCCTGTAGTAGTACCAGTTGTGGTAGTTGTTGTGCCTGTGGTAGTACCAGTTGTGGTAGTTGTTGTGCCTGTAGTAGTACCAGTTGTAGTAGTTGTTGTGCCTGTAGTAGTACCGGTAGTGGTGCCACCGGTAATAGATCCACCGGATTTTTGATGCTTGTAATCGATACTATTGAGAGCCGGAGTTGAAGATGATGTATCATTCGGCGTTACCGAAGAGTCTTTTTGACAAGATACGAACATTGTTGCGAGTAGTAATGCTAGGGAATACATTACATTGCTCATGGGAGTTTTAATTTTTTTCATTATCATAACAGCATTTTTGGTGCTTATACGCCCATAGTTTTTTCAATGTTTCGACAAAGTTTAATTATTGGGAAAAAAAGTTAATTTTTATTTTATATAAAATTTACAACTATCTGATTATAAACATAGTATGCATTTTTGGAAAAATGCATACTATGTCCATTACTAGGTTGTTCACCATTTCATGTGAGTTGAACGATAATAAATTAATTACTAATAAATTGAATAGGGCATTACTTCATGCTAATAATAGCGGTAGGTAAAATGCTTGCAGAGATGGCAGCGCCCCATGAATTAGTATTGAAATTTATTGGTGTTGGTGATGCAGGTGAGCCCAAATAGTACTGAGTTTCTCCATCTGACAATAAGGCATTGATGCCATTATGATTGGTCCAGTTGGTTTTATTGTAAGAAACGGTTATTTGGTTGTTATCCAAAATGTTTATCGCGTTACTGTTTATGGCAGTTTTGGTACTGAATATTTGGTTGTGATCTATTTTGATACCGTACCCTGTTCCTATGCACTGTATTCCTGCATAGCCAGGATTAACCAGGATGTTATTTCTGCATACCTGGTAAGAACCGCTAACATCAGCTATAAGTATTCCTGCAGCCCCACTACCAGCATCAGGCCATAAAGTTAATTGACCACCTCTGATCCAGTTGCCAATCACCTGTATGCTATCGCCTTGCAAGCCATTGCATTGATAGAGGTTGATTATATCGTGGGGGTGCAATGCAACCCCGGCAATATTTTCTATACGGTTGTTATTAATCTGGCTTCCGCCACCGTTTACAGCATTAAATTGTACCGCATGGCCTAGAGAGGACGTATTAATGCCATTGATATTCAGAAACTGGTTGCTATTAACCTTTATAGCCGAAGAGCCACCCTGAGCGTACACGCCAAAACCAACATTTGAGATAAAACAATTGTCGATAGTAATATTGGAACAGCTAGTAAGCAAAATCGCAAAGCCGGTGGTATTAACAATTCGGCAATTTGTAATGTGAACGTTGGTTACATTGTTACCGGTGATACCAACGGTGGACGCATTGCCCAGGTCGATACTCAGACCGCTGATGGTCATATTTGACCGAAGCATAATTGGTCCGGATGAAGTATAGGTATAGGTCGTTGTCGTTGTGCTGGTTGTTGTGCTGGCAGTGGTACCTGTCGTTGTGCTGCCAGTGGTTGTACCTGTTGTGCTGCCGGTGGTTGTACCTGTCGTTGTGCTGCCGGTGGTTGTACCTGTTGTGCTGCCGGTGGTTGTACCTGTCGTTGTGCTGCCGGTGGTTGTACCTGTTGCGCTGCCGGTGGTTGTACCTGTCGTCGTGCCCGCAGTCGTAGTTGTTTTTGTACCTGTAGGTGAATTAGCGGTTGTCGAACCAATATTTTGGCTGGTCAGAGGAGCGGTTGCTAAATAATTTTCGGAATCTTTTTTACAGGAGAGAAAGAAAGGGAGTATAAATCCCCCTAACAACATTGCAATAAAAGGCCTGTTGCCTCTTGAGGCGTTAGATAAAATAAACATAGTTAAATTAATTAGTCAGAAAATAATAAAATTTATTTTCTTGCACTTAAACGCCAAGTTATTGAAATGTGTATGTGCATGCAAAAAATATCTTTCAACAAGTTTTTCAACATTTTTCCGCGGATGAACAAAATCCTTTGATAATCGCCGGGTGTTAAAAATGTTTAATTGACAATTTTTTTTTTACAGCAAAATATTAGACGTGGATACCGAAAAAGGTATTTAATATAAGGGCAGTTTTATCAACAATTAAGGTGAGATAGCCGGTATAACAGGTTCAATAACATTTATTTGAGTAGTTGAATGGCTGATTTAAGATGCTGAAAGACTATATAGACAATATTTTGTCAACATTTAGTCGCGAAACATTTTGCTCGTCATAGGACCTGATTTTTTTCTTGTAGCTATTAATCAAATCCCTATTAGTCAGTATATTCCGAATTTTATTTTTTAAATCAGTTAAATTTCCATTTTCGAACGAAAAATTTGCCGGATCAAAACAATATTCCAATAATCCCGGGCAATCGGATACTAAAACCGGCAGGTTATACGCATAGCAAGTCATTACAACACCACTTTGGGTTGCGTCTGTGTAAGGTAATACGCATAGGTAGCTTCCTGACATCAACTTTGATAACTTATCTAATTCAATAAATTGATTTATTATTTCAATTTTATGATTTGAATCAGCATTCAAAAAGTCTGGAGAATAACCAGGAATCGCTTTGCCTGCAATAATAAATTTAACGTTATTAAATTCATTAATAAGTTCTTTAGCTGCATCATAAAATAGATCAACCCCTTTATAAGGCGAAATTCTGCCAAAAAACAAAATTGATATCATGTTATCAGACAAGTTAGTCATTTCAACAGATGTTGCAAGATTGTGGTACACCGGCGTGTTCAGTGTGAGCGTCTTTGAGGCATATTCAGGAAAATGTTTTTTAAATAGTTCAGTTGAAAAGGAAGAATAGAGTAAGAACCTGTTAACCTTGTTAAACAATAAATGTCTGATTGAAATTCGCTTATTGTCTTCCCCGGAATGCGGGACTGGATCGTGCATAATATAGCACAAGTTCTTTTTTCTGATTTTGAAAAGTAAATACCAGTCAGCAAAACTGCTGAAGCTTTCCATAATTATCAAATCACTGGAAAGAATCTCTTTCTTTTTCGCCAGGAGCTTTTTCCACGTCAAAGTGTTTTTAAAATTTGATGTTTTTCTTTCTTCGTATTTAAATAAGATAGTTGCACCTTCAAAGTAGCTTTTGTGCTTCTCAAGGATTTTTTTTTTAATTCGATCGGTCAGTTTGAAAGATTTGCCAAATCCCTTTAAATTTTCGTCCTCAATTCCTAAATAATTAACATTCCACGGAGAAACGACTATCACTACAGTTAAAACGCTTTTTTGCTTAAGTTCTTGAATTAGTTCAAGCGCGATATCATGAAAATACGGCCTGGTGATGTATGATATTTCTAACATTATAATATGCTGTCTATACAGTATTTAAAAGTCTTCGTTTAGCCCAATTGTAGAATTTAAATCTTGTTTATTCAAATTCGTTTTCGTAGTTGTTTAAATACAGTGTTGGTCGATACAGGGCAGCAACTGATATTATACCGTTAGCGAGTAAAATTAGAAGATTATTATTAAATAGATGCATATTAATTCGGTTGCAATAAATACAGATTGAAGAGAAGTAAGTAGCAAAGGATATTTTTTTGTAGTTAAATAAATCTATAAGATGCTCATGGAGGTTACAGTTTCCTAGGCTTCTATTTTAAAGATCAAAGTCAATGCATTTTAGGAGAGCGATATGCTTTATGCTTAATAGAGTGTATTGGTTAATATGCATCTTTGTCACCTGAGACTGATTTCCAAAATGTCATTGCAATGATTTTTAAATCGAGTAAGAAGGTCCAGTTCTCGAGATACCACACGTCGGCTTCAACACGCTCAAGCATTGCTTCTGTCGTTTTTGTCTCACCACGCAGGCCATTTATCTGCGCCCAGCCTGTTATTCCAGGTTTCATAAAATGGCGAACCATAAACTGATCTATTAATTGAGCGTATTGCTCGGTATGGCTTAACATATGCGGACGGGGACCCACTATAGACATATTGCCAATTAATACATTAAAGAACTGAGGAAGTTCATCAATACTGGTTTTACGCATGAAAGCCCCAAGTTTGGTGACACGTGTATCACCTTTGGTTGCCTGGACATCTTCATTTTTATTATCTTTTCTCATGCTTCTAAATTTATAACATGTAAAGGCGTGATTATCACGTCCTGAGCGCATCTGTTTAAAGAATACAGGGCCTTTTGACCCTAATTTAATCAGGATGGCCATTATTGGGAATAACCAGGTAAACAAGAAGATTATTACCATCAACGAGAATACGATGTCAAAAGCGCGTTTAATAATTCTGTTAACAATATTCTCCAAAGGCTCAGCTCTTACCGTTAGGATTGGAATATTACCTAAATTTTGGAGATAAGAGGTATTTTTGAAATATTCATGATACTCGGGTACAATTTTAAATCTGATTAGGTTTTTGTCCGAATCAGACATTAAACGTTCAATAGTTTTATGTTCCGAGTAAGGCAAGGCACAAAATATCTCCTCAACATTGTTTTTAAGAACGTAGTCCATACACAGGCTAGTATTACCCAGATAGAGGTGCTTCGGGTTCACCCTTGATGGTTCATCATCAAAAAAGCCCAGTAAATTATACCCTTTCAATACTTTATTGTTGAATTGATTATAAAGCTCATTCCCCGCGCGGCTAGCACCAACTATAATAGCATTTCGCGAGTTGTTCATCAATACTTTATCGCTCTTCCTGATCGCAAAGAATCCAATTTTCCATACACCAAGAAATATCCCGAATGCCGACATTGAATAAAATAAATATTCTTTGGTTATAAAATGGGTTTTAGTACCGGTCATTGCCAATATAATAAAGCATATCAAACTAAGGTAAAGCAAGTAAGTCTTAGCCACATTACGATAAACCTTAAGGTCAATATCTGACACGTTATTGTAGAGGTTCGTGATATTAGAGGATAGTAACCATAGTAGATTGAATATCAGTGATATAGGCAAATAGCTCTGATTGTTTACCCAAGATATTTGCGTATGATTGAAGTAATTGTAAACAAGGATCAACGACAAGTTTAGCAACAAATAGTCTAATGTTATATTAATTACATTATGAAATTGTTTGTACCTGTGTACCATAGTTCAATAGGTTTGATGTTTACTATTATGCAATAACTATGCATTAAAATAAATTCTACGATTTATTGTATTTTTTTTGTAGAAAAATTCAGTTTTTATTCGTATACACAATGGTAAACCCACTTAATTGTTAATTAAAAACGCAAATATTTAACTATTAAATTGTTGATCAATTTTAAAGGACGAAAAAATGCACTCTCGTCCGGGAAAAAAAATCCCCATTTGAGTAAAAGTTTATACAAGCATATTTATACCTTAAATTGTTACTTACGAACAAGAAATATTGTACTTAATACAAAACAGTTGTTTGCAAATAAGGCCATTGACACGGTCAAAAATTTAGTAGTTAATAAAATTTTAATACTGCGATCAGTAAGGTTGGTGACCTGATACGCATTTAAGAGTTTAAAAGTTAGCCATTTCAGGAAATTAACGATGAAGGCCTGGCCGATACAATCCGGATATTTTTTCCTTATATAAAATTAAGTTGATTTTAATTATCGCTGTATTATTAAGGCTTAATAATCAGGTATTATTAAAATTCAGATCGTTTTACTGTTCTTTGGTATGCTTTTTCGTTACTCGCAGGTATTATTAGCGTGTTGGACTAATTTATAATTGAAACAATCACCTAAGGCAAGTCGTTAAATGTCGATTAAAAATTAGCCTATAACATGAAACATTTTTTGAAAATAATAGTTGTTCTTTGTCGAAAGTGAGTAGGGTGAGGTGGAGGGCATTTAGTAATAATTACAAAACAATTCGAGGATTTTATAATTATTTTATTGTCATAAAAACAGGCGGTTAAGTATAGTTCTGGTTGTGTTTTAAGCGGCGGTACAAAAAATCAGTCATAATTTTAAAGCAGCTAAATAAAATTTATAGTAAAAAACGAATGTAATAGCCCGTTGAAATTGATTACTATTAAAAATAAAACTTATATTACTATCGCCAAATCTTTATAATGTATTAATAGTCACAAGAACTCATTTATAACATCTAAATAATCTTCACTATGAACTTCAAATCAACACTATTTCTCTTATTCGTACTTGTTACGGTATTCTGTAGCTCGTGCGCCAATTATGAAAAAGTTCCTTATTTTCAGGATCTTAATCAAAATAACATCACCAAAGAGGATATTAATAACTTTTCTCCGCTAATTATACAGCCGGGCGACATATTGGCTATCAGCGTTACAAGTCCGTCAGAAGGGGCTAACCTGTTTGGCTACAATCTTAACAGAATAAGCGGATCCGGTACCACAAGTGATAACACAACTCCCGAGAATTCCGTTATAGGTTTTATGGTTGATTTAAACGGCAATATTAATCTGCCTTATTTAGGCCAGGTTAAAGTCGCTGGTCTGAACACAACCAATCTTACCGATCAGCTTCAGGCTTCGCTATCGAGTTACTTTAAAAAACCAATTGTAAACGTCCGTATTGTCAATTTTAAAATATCAGTATTGGGCGATGTCGCTAAGCCGGATGTTTTCACAATTCAGAATGAAAGAATTACTATACCGGAAGCATTAAGCCTTGCAGGCGACCTTAATATTACGGCAATACGCCAGATATTTTTGATCAGGGAGATCAACGGAAAGCGAGAATACATTCCAATTGATTTGAATTCAAAAAGATTATTTGATTCGCCATATTACTATTTGAAAAATCACGACGTATTATATATTACGCCGAATCGCACCAAAATTTCTAACAATAATACAGCGGGATTCCAGCGGGTTAGTTTAATAATATCAGCGCTTTCTGTTGCTGCGCTCATACTGGTTTCCCGTAAAAACTTTTAATAAAATATGCCTGTAATTAATAAAGATAATACATACGCAACAATAACATTGCCTGTGTCAGAGGTAAAATCTGGTGATTTTACGAAGTCATTCAAGAAATATGTTTTTCATTGGCCAATTTTCTTATTGTCATTACTCATTTGTGTTGTTGCTGCTTTTTTTTACTTGAAATATACAGCGCTCGTATACCCGATAAATGCAACAATTGAATTTAAAAATGTAAAGGGGCCTGAATATGGGTCAGGACAAGATAAAACGGGATTACATGAACTCGATCAAATCAGTACGCCTATTGTTTTTGAAAATGAAATAGAAATACTGAAATCAAAAAAAGTTATGTTGCAGGTAGTCAAAGATATGAACCTGTGGATAGCGTATTCAAAAAATGAGGGTATGTTATCATCCGATTTGTACCAGAATACTCCGGTAAAATTCCAATTTATCAAAACGCCTGCGAGAATTGATGACAAAGGTATAAAGCTCAATATTACCATCGATGATGCGCAAGGCTTTACCATAGAAGACAAAGATGGTAAACGGAGCCAGTTTAAATTCGGTCAATATATTCAAAGTGAGTTTGGACAATGGAAACTGGATGCAACTTCGTATCTCCCTGCTTTTATTGGATCGAAAATAAACGTTTCTATAACAGATCCGTCAAGCGTCGCTGATAGCTATGTAAGCGGTCTTAAATCAACTTTGGATGATAAAGACGTTCCCTTTGTTAACTTGTCGATAAACGACGTGGTTCCTCAACGTGGGGTTGATGTTCTCAACTCAGTAATTAATACTTACCTCAAAGCTGCCGTTGACGAAAAAAATAGGAAAACGGAAGCAACTATCAAGTTTATTAATAAACGCATTGATTCAATAGGCCGGGATTTGCATATGAGTGAAGCGGAAATACAGAGTTATGCGAGCTCACGTGGCCTCAGCAATATAGATCAGCAATCGCAGACATATGTGCAGGATGCTCAGTCAAGCCAAAAGGCACTTGACGACATTAATTTGCAGATAAGAATCATCAATAGCATAGAAAACTATGTCAACTCGCCGGGCGCAAATAAGCAGCCGTCAACGGTAGGATTACAAGACGCGAGCTTGAATTCAATGTTGGATAAACTTACAGATGCTGAATTGAGAAAACAAAACTTATTGGCTAACAATCCGCCTGATAATCCGGTATTTGAGCCTATCAATAATGAGATCAAAGCTCTGCAGGCTAATATAAGAGAGAAAGTCCGTAATGATAAGGAAACACTAATGCTTACAAGGGGGCAGCTCCAATCCACAAATTCCAGGGCTGAAAGCCAGATTAGAAGTGTCCCGGGCCAACAAACCCAGTTAAATGGGATGCAAAGAGATAAAGACGTTGAGGCAAAATTGTACTCTTTTTTGTTGGAACAACGCGAGGCGTTATCGCTGAAATTCGCTTCGACGGTAACGGATGCTAAAGTGGTGGATTATGCCCATGCAGGTAATTCTAAATGGCCAAAGCCGTCAATTGTATACCTTTTTGCAATTTTTGCAGGGATGCTTGTTCCAATAGGGATAATTTATACACGTAATAGCTTTGATGATAAGATTACCCATAGAAGACAAATAGAACAGGAGGTGGATGTCCCTATACTTGGAGAGCTTTCTTTTCAGGAATCATCAACACCTATAGTGATAACAAAAGAACGCGGTAGCTTTGCGATTGGTGAACAATTCAGAGCGTTACGTTCCAAGTTGTACCAGGTACTCAATAATAATGAAAGTGGAAAGGTATGCGTTGTTACTTCCAGTACCTCAGGTGAGGGCAAAAGTTTTGTAAGCGCAAATTTAGCTGTTACCTTAGCTTATGCCGCCAGAAAAACTATTATCCTTGAGATGGACCTTAGGAAGCCGAAAATAGCTTCAATTTTCGAATTACCGGATGAGCATCTGGGTATAAGTGATTATTTGGAAAGCGACCACTTACAAATCGACAATCTTATTCGTCCATCAGGTATCTCTGGATTGGATGTAATGAGCTCAGGCACCATCCAGGAAAATCCTTCAGAATTGTTGGAAAAAGTCAATCTGGATAATCTGATTGATATTCTTCGAAGACAATATGATTTCATTATCATTGATAGTCCGCCAATACACCTGGTAACCGATGCTTTGATTATATCCAGGGTATCTGATGCTGCTTTGTATGTCATTAGACAGGGTTATACACTGAAGGAAGAACTTGAGTTTATTAACGAGGTGAAAAAGGAAAACAGATTTTCCAACTTGAACCTTATTTTCAACGGCATAAAAAGAGAAAAGTACGGTTATGGGTATAATTATAACAATAGTTATTACAATGCCTACACCAGCCAGCCCAAAAATACATTCGGCCGCGTTATGAAAGGCTTTTTCAGCAGATTCTAATGAGCTGCAATAATAGATTCTGTGCAACTTAATTCTAATCAAGATTTTGGGGATGACTGGGCAAAAATCAACTCGATATTTTCTAAATGAAATATTGAGTTGATTTTTAACGAGGTATTAATTAATTTAAGATTTTAACCTTAAATATTTGTCATAGATATTGACAATTCATAAATGGAAAATTTTCAAAGCCAAAGCCCTTTAAATATATTAATGGTAAATTGGGTATGGTTTCAGGTAGGGGGGGATTGGACCTATGTTGACAATGTAAGAAAGCTTTATCAGGGCAAAGGGCACAATGTAATTCCTTTTGCCATGAAATCGGATAAAGATTTTGAAAGCTACGGATACGATAAGTACTTTGTCGATTTCATCGACTATAAAAAGTTAAATGCCAATAAAGGCGTTTTAAGCGGGGTCAAGGCCCTGGGCAAAAGTATTTATTCAAAACAGGCTAAGGTAAATATGGAGCGATTGTTGTCTGAGACAAAGATCGATATAGCCCATTTACATAATATTAATCATTACATCACCCCAAGTATTTTGCCCGTGCTTAAAAAGCATAAGGTGCCGGTTGTTTGGACGCTGCATGATTATACATTAATATGTCCTGAGAACTCGTTCATCTCGCATGGCAGCATTTGTGAGAAGTGTAAAGGAGGTTACTTTATTCAGTGCGGCATCAATAAATGCAAAAAAAATTCATTTTTGGCAAGTTCATTAGCGGGTTTGGAAAACTATGTGCATCGGTATATGCACCTGTTTAAGCACGTAGACTATTTCCTTTGCCCGTCTGAGTTTTTATATAAGAAGTTTTATGAGTTCGATTTTTTCAGAGACAAATTAAGGTTAACTAATCTCTGCTTTAATTTTAACCGTGAAGCCTTGACTGCCCAGCAGAAAAATGACAATGAAAAGTATATCCTGTATGTTGGCCGCCTGGAGAAAATCAAAGGAGTATCCACATTATTTAAAGCCATCAGCGGATTGGATATTCCGCTTAAAATAGTTGGGGGCGGAAACTTGCTTCCTGAATTCCAGGCACACATTAAAGAGAATAACATTACCAATGTACAATTGCTAGGTCATAAAACTTTACCGGAAGTTTATAACCTGATCACAAATGCGCAGTTTACGGTATGCCCGTCGGAGTGGTATGAGAATTATCCATTTTCCGTAATTGAGGCTATGTCTTTCAAAAAAGCGATCGTTGGTGCAAGAATAGGTGGAATCCCTGAACTGATACATGACGGCGAAACGGGCCTGTTGTTTGAATCATTTAACGCGGATGACCTGCGGGAAAAAATCGTTAAACTTTGGAATGACGATGACATGAAGAAGAGGTTTGGTGAAAATGCATACAAATTTATCTCGAACCAGGTAAGTTATGACCGGCACTATGGCATATTAAAAGATATCTATAGTAACTTAAATGTTGCACTCTAACTAATACCCTGATGAAAATAATGGTAATGGGCACCCGCGGTATTCCTCATATTCCGGGTGGAGTGGAAACACATTGCGAGCACCTTTATCCGAGGATGATAAAAGGCGGTGAGCATTCTATTACTGTAGTATGCCGAAGCAATTATGTTACAGATAAAAGTCTGAAAGAACATCATGGCATCAAATTAAAGAACATATATTCGCCTAAAAGCAAATCATTTGAGGCGATTGTACATAGCACTTTAGCTGTATTTCATGCGGCCTTTAAACGCCCTGATGTTTTACATATCCATGCTATCGGACCCAACCTTGTGACAGGTTTAGCACGGCTGTTGGGGCTTAAGGTAGTGATGACTCACCATGGGCCCGATTACAAGAGGATGAAATGGAACGGAATAGCTAAGTTCTTTCTTAAAACCGGCGAGCTGATGGGGGTGAGGTTCTCCAAAAAAATGATCGTTATATCTCAGGAAATAAAAGATCACGTTTCAGCTACTTATGGGCGCAATGATTGTGTGTTAATTCCTAATGGTGTTGATAAGCCGATAACCAGCGATAATACAGATTATATTGAATCGCTGGATCTTGTTAAAAGTCAATATATATTTACATTAGGCAGATTTGTTCCTGAAAAAGGATTTGACTACCTGGTGCGCGCTTATGCAGCATCGACCATTTCAAAAAAATATAAACTAGTTATAGCCGGTGATGCTGATCATGAATCTGAATATTCTTTACATCTGAAACAGTTAGCAAAAAAAAACAATGTGGTTTTAACAGGTTTTATTAAGGGAGAAAAGTTATATCAACTGTTTTCTCATGCTGCTTTGTTTGTTATCCCATCATTTTATGAAGGACTTCCAATCGCATTGCTTGAGGCTATGAGTTATAGGTTACCGATTCTTTCCAGCAATATTCCTGCAAATACCCAGGTAAATCTACCCGCGGGAAATTATTTTGAAGTAGGTGATGAAGCTTCTTTATTGAATCATTTGAATAATGTCGATTTAACGCAAAACCAGCGTATTGATTACGATATGAGACAATATGACTGGAACCTTATTGCTGATGAAACCCTTGGTGTTTACAAAAGCATCGTTAAAAAATAGACGTGGTTTTATTTTCATAAAAAAGCCTTTAAGCAAAATCTTAAAGGCTTTCTGTTTTATCTGACGTAAGTAATTATTCGAACTGGTTCTTGATGGCGTAACCATATTCTTTCAGTAACTTTTCTTTTCTGAAATGATCGACATCTGCCTGTACCATTTCGCTTACCAGCATTTGCAGATCGTATTTTGGTTCCCAACCCAATTTGGTTTTAGATTTGGTAGGGTCACCAATTAACAGATCTACTTCTGTTGGACGGAAATATTTAGGATCTACTGCTACTACTTCTTTGCCTAATTCTATTTGGTAATCAGGGTTGGCGCAGGAGATCACATAGCCTTTTTCATTAACTCCTTCACCACGGAATTCAACTTCAATTCCTAACTCCTGGAATGACATCCTCACAAACTCGCGTACACGTGTAGTTACACCGGTTGCTATAACATAATCTTCAGGAGTTTCCTGTTGAAGGATCAGGTACATTGCTTCAACGTAGTCTTTGGCATGCCCCCAATCGCGTTGTGCATCCAAGTTACCCAGGAATAAAGTATTTTGCAGATTAAGAGCGATCTTTGATACAGCACGTGTAATTTTACGGGTTACGAAAGTTTCGCCACGCAAAGGGCTCTCGTGGTTAAATAAGATACCGTTGCAGGCATAAATGCCATAGGCTTCGCGATAATTCACCGTAATCCAGTAAGCATATAATTTAGCAACTGCGTAAGGTGAACGCGGATAGAACGGTGTAGTTTCTGATTGAGGAACTGCTTGCACCAAACCGTATAATTCAGAAGTTGAAGCCTGGTATATTCTGGTTTTCTTTTCTAAGCTCAATATACGGATGGCTTCCAGCAACCGCAAAGTGCCTATTCCATCTGCATTTGCTGTATACTCAGGTGTGTCAAAACTTACTTTTACATGTGACATTGCACCGAGATTGTAGATTTCATCGGGCTGAACTTGTTGTATTATCCTGATCAGGTTAGTTGAGTCTGACAAATCACCGTAATGCAGCGTGAATTTTATATTAGCTTCATGGGGATCCTGGTAAAGATGGTCGATACGATCAGTATTGAATAATGAGCTTCTTCTTTTTATACCATGTACCTCGTAACCTTTCTTTAATAAAAGTTCTGCCAAATACGCGCCATCCTGACCGGTAATTCCTGTGATTAATGCTTTTTTCATTATTAATTGTTGTTCTTAAGTATAAAGTTTAATATCCTGATCTATTTCACGATATTATCCGCGTTTGTTAACGAAAATTGAAGTTTTTTGTTCTGAACTAAAATAAACCCTTTTTCAAAAATCTATATTTTATCCTATGAGCTCTTGCCAACGAAAAATGTAGCGATGAATAAAAGAACGAGTACGCCGATAATAATGTAATGACTTTGGGGGATATGATAGTTTTTGTCTTCGATTTTAAATGTTACATTGAAAAGAGTAATACTTATTATCGGAAACCAAAGGAAGTTTCTAAATAGTTGAACTTTTTTCATTTCTGCAGACGCGCTTTTTATAGCGACAATGTTTTTCGCTGCTAAGATATTCAATTTATTGATTGGCAGAAACCATAATTGCCAAAATTTAATTAGAAACAAATTAGTTTGCCTGAAAAAATATAAATGCTTAAGCAATGAACATAGTCTGTTAAAAGAAACTTATTTATTTGGTTAATAATTATTCTTTTGCAAGGTTTGTGCGGTCGATGACCCGATAGAATCAGACAAGGTCAATTGCTTACTGCCAGCTATAATTTTATCTGAGTGATGGCTGGCAAATTTTGATAATACGGATATCGATGTCATCAATATCCCTGACATAAAATAACCTATAAATCAATGAATGATAAATTTTCTTTAGAACGTAAAGTAATTGTTGTAACCGGTGGCACAGGCATATTGGGTAACTCATTTGTAAATGGAATTGTCGATGCTGGAGGCACCGTGGCAATATTGGGACGCAACGAGGCAGCTGCCAATGAAAGAGCAGATGCTATAAACAAAAAAGGTGGTAAAGCTTTAGCTGTTGTTGCCGACGTGTTAAATCAGGAGGATTTGGTTAATGCGAAAGACAAAATATTAAAATCTTTTGGCCGGATTGACGGTCTGGTAAATGGGGCAGGGGGGAACATGCCTCAAGGAGTACTGCAGCCTGATGAGGACATTTTTAAAATGAACCTCGAAGGCATGAAGCAGGTGATGGACTTGAATCTTTGGGGTACTTTACTACCAACACAAGTTTTTGGCGAGGCCATTGCTAAAACGGGTAAGGGCAGTATCGTGAATATATCATCTATGAATTCGAAACGAGCAGTAACCAAAGTTATCGGCTATAATATGGGTAAGGCTGCTATGGATTGCTATAACCAATGGTTTGCGGTTGAGCTGGCTAACCGTTATGGTGATACTATCCGTATGAATGCACTTGCTCCGGGTTTTTTCCTGACAGAACAGAATAAAAACCTGTTGACCAAGCCCGAGGGTGGTTATACTCCAAGAGGCGAATCTGTGATCAGAAACACGCCATTCAAACGTTTTGGCCATCCGGATGAATTGATAGGGGCCCTGGTTTGGCTGTTAAGCGATGCATCTGCATTTGTTACAGGTGCTATGATCTGTGTAGACGGTGGCTTTTCAATCTTCAGCGGAGTATAAAACTTTAAAAGGCTTCGTTCAGATTCAGGAAAAATCCTTTGTTACCGAACTTACCCCAGGCATAATCTAACGCAAGGTTGGTACGGGTTGCTTTATTAAACAATACTCTTAAACCAGCGCCACCACCGGGTTGAAAAACCTGGAATAATTTGGTGCCGTGCTCATCATTAGCGGTTTGCATATTCCCAAAAACAACACCGCTAATGAATTTATTGTTTAATATGGGAAAGCGGAATTCAGCCTCTGTATCATTAAATTGCGTTCCTTTAAAATATTGTGCGGTATATCCACGGCCACTTCTAAAAGAGCCATCACGCGCAGTGCCCGGCAACTCAAGATAGGGAATGGCACCGCTGGCCAGGTAAGAGCCCCAGTTCCAGAATGCCAGAACCATTTCAGGATATTCCGAAGATAAGCTAAGATACTTCCTGAAATCGGTAGTAAACTGTACGGCATTTTTTGAACTGCCGATCCGGGTTTGGTTGATACGCATGCCCGCATCAAAATAAATGCCCCTATAAGCCCGGTTTGGATTATCACGTGTCGTATATTCGATATTGAAAAGAAAACCATTGGCTGCATAATGATCCTGCTCAAATCCATGCCGATTGTTGTAAACGCTGTAAGGGGTAGCATTATTAACGGTGTCCTTGTTTTCAATCCGGCGTCTGATTTCGAATGATAAACCTGCGCCCAGGAAAAGGTTTTCGGCCACTTCCTTGTAAGCTTTTTCCCTGAAATTATAATATTGAGAATGGATAGCATAACCTTTATGAGTTGGATCGGCCAGCACATTGTCGGTGGTGCTGCCATTGTTAATACGGTTGCCTATGCCTAAGCCATGATCGGGAGTGATACTTCTAGAGGCAACGATACTACCCTGAAAATTCCATTTATTACCGGGTGTGAAAATATTATGATTGATATAAAAATAGACTATGCCTTTAGTGGTAATAGATGCCGAAGTGGCACCCACGGATAATAACGTTTTAGGATCATCACCAAGCTTTCTGCCCGCAACTGCCTTTATCCCTAACTGTCCTCCAATGGTAGGGTTAGCAGCAACGTTGGGTACAACCGTAATACCCGAACCCTTGCGCAGTGAATCCGGCCTTTTATGTGGATGAAGGATATCCCGGGTTAGATCTCCAAAATCATATTGTTTACTTAAGTTATATGAAGGAATATGTTCTTTATTATTTTTAATACGCAAAGAATCGGCTTTAAGCGAAACAATCGGTGCATTGCCCTGGGCACGCGCAATCGACGCAATGCTCAGAGAGACGAATAGCAATAATAAATTCCGGGGTAACGAATTTTTAGAAGTTAGATGATATCGCACTGGTAAGGTGTAAACAATTAATGTATCAGTTTAATAAGTCGTCTTAAGTTTTAACCGGTACATTAATCAAATGTTTTTAGAAGGATACCGGTGCGAGTGCTGGTGGGATTTATTTTCAAATTTTTGTATTCCAGATAGGTTTAATATCGATCACGGGTGTTTGATCAAGTACCTCAAGCCCATCTACTTTAATCTCACCACCTGTTATCGAGATAATCTTCACAGAATGGATACCAATAGGATTGGGCCTATCGGGTGAGCGGGTTGAAAATATGCCGGTAAGCGGAGCATGGGGGTTGTTTCTTGGCCTGGTTTCCAAAATTGTTCTGTCGCCCAAATTCAGCCAGGTGAGCAATAGTATCTCATCGCCGGGCCTTATATCTTTTATGCCGGATACAAATTCAGGGTAAATTATTACCGATGCTCCGGGTGCATTTTCGTCAGCCTGCCTCGGGCAATCAGTTATATTTTTTAGTTCAGAACTAATTATGCCTATGTAGTGTAAAGCCGGGTTCATAACTGGGCCGCTTTTATTTTTTAAAGAATTCGCCAAAGTGCCAAAGGATGCCAGAAGGGTCATGCACAAAGCACTCTTTTCCCCAGTTGTCTGTCCGTACGGGAGTAAGCCTTACGTTTTCATACTTCAAAGGTAAATTTAGGGCAGAGAGCTCATTGAAATATCTGTCAACACTATCAACTTCCACAAAGACCATCGTATTATCAATCCAGTCTTTCACAAAAGCATTTTGCAGATAAAATCCCACCTCATTGATTTTGAAAAGAGACATACCAGGCGAGATGACAACCTCTTCAAAACCCATATCGCGGTAAAAACGGCTTGAAAGATCAAAATCCTTTGCCCCGATAAACGGCCGGATTGATTTAGCCCGATGTTCCATAGTTTAGAATTGATGATGGTGAATGCTAATATTTGGCTTTACTAAGGTAGCAATTTGCAACTCAACTCATATTATTTCTACAGATCTGTCGGTTCCATTCGGTCTGATTCTTTGTCCGTGAACATAGTTGCGTTAAAATCACCCTTGTGATGCTCAGCCAACGGCAAGCTGCACTCTGACCGTAGTGCCTTTTCCGGGTGCCGAACTAATGTCAAGCTTACCATTATACAACGCCAGCCTGTTTCTTATACTAATAAGGCCCGCCCCTTTTGGGGGTTTGTCCAGCTTTTCATATTTAAATCCTTTGCCGTTATCTGTAACCAGGATCTCGATCAGCTTATTCTTCTTGACACTGATATGTATATGGCTTGCGCCTGAATGTTTCATACAATTGTTCACCAGCTCCTGTATGATCCTGAAGATTGTCTCCTCCAGGAATAATTCGCCGGGAGCACTAAAACCTGAAACATTTGCGTCTATTTGTACGTGTGGTGTCGAAAGGCGCCGGCATAGCTCATTAACTGTTGCCGCCAAGCCAAAATCGGCCAACATAGATGGCGCGAGCTGAAATGAAATGTCCCTGGTTTCGTGGATGACGGTATCCAGCAACTTATTTGCCTTAGCAATAGCTTCAGCATAATCTTTTTCGCTAAGCTGAAGTTTTATCCCGTAAAGAAGTTGGCTGACACTGTCATGAAGCATTTCGCTGATCCGTTTGCGTTCATTCTCTTCGGCATGAAGTGCGGCGGCCGTAATCTCCCTCTGGCGATCAATGCGCAGCTCCTCGGCCTTTTCCTCCAGGAGCTTTTTCTCTGTTATATCCCAAATAATACCAATAAAACGCGGGCTGGCAGGAACAGAGGTATCAACCAAACGGCCGCGAATATGGGCAAAATGGGCCTGACCTGTCGGGTTGACAAACCGGCAACTGATATCGATATCTGTTTTGGCATTTATTGCTGTCCGAAAATGCTGGTCGACCATAAAATGGTCATCCGGATGTATCAACGCTATAAAAGATGAATAGGTGTTATCGAACCGGTCCGGCCCGGCAAGACAAATATCATGATTGTGGGAATCCAGGTAAAAATGCATGGACGGGAGATGCAGTTCCCAGGTACCGGCAGCTGACGTGTCCATAGCCAGTTGCAGGCGTTCGCTAATCTCCGTCAATTGCATATGTGTCCGGATATTTTCTGTAATATCAATTATTGCGATATAACATTGTGAAGCGCTGCTTATTGCGCATCCTTCGGCCCGCGCATAAAATTCGCGCCCTGTGCGGGAAATAAATTTGAACTGACCGTCATGTTGCTCGCCCGACTGCAATAACTGCTCAAAAAAACTAAAAAAAATATCCCTGTGATTCGGGGCGACAAATTGAATCAGTCTTTTTCCTTCTATACCGGCTTTGCCCGTTTCAAGCATTTTTGCGCCGACCGCATTTACCTGGTTAATAACTCCCTGACGATTTAGAATAAAATAGCCAACAGGCGCCAGGTCGTAAATGCCGGTGAATTTTATCCGCTCTGTTTCCAGCTGCTCATTAGACAGAAGAAGCTCGTCATTTTGCATTTCCAGTTCTATTTGCATGATTTGCAAATCCTGAAATATGGCATCAAAGTCCTCTTTTGGCGCTGGGTTGGGATGATCTGCTACTATATTGAACACCTGTTCCGCCTGGGCGCGCAGCCGTGAAAATTGGTCGCCTTTACTGAGTTGTCCTTTACTTTTCAATGTCAGGTGTCTTTAAGTCGATTTATAGTTACTAATACCAGTAAAATCTCTCGTGTCTCTTCATCAACAAATGGGCTGGCCGAAAGTTCGTAAGTAACCCCTTTAAAAGAAAATTGGCCGTTTGTGGGTTTCCCGGTTTCACAGGCTACCGCAAGCTTTGTCCCGAGCTCCGCCGCCTGCCAGTGCGCAAGGGCGAAATGCTCAAATGAAATTTTTTCTAGGTCTTTAGACTTGATAAGAAACATTTCCCGGAAAAGGTTATTGGCTGATATAACTTTCAAATCTTTATCAAGCTGCAGTGCGGGTTGCTGCAGGCGCGACATCATGCTGGTGGAATAATTTTGAAGAGCTTTGAGCCTGAACTCCATTTGTTTGTAATCCGTCACCAGCGTAAAGGTCATTACCACTCCGGAAATGTAATTATCGAGCGTGCGGTAGGGCATCACCCGGACCGTGTACCAGTCGTTCGTTTTTGTTCTCACCTCTATCGTGTTGGTCGCCAGGCGGTCGATCACTTCTTTGATGGTGTCTTTCAGTTGCCCGAAGTCAAAATTGGATACAATATCTGAAAGCGGGCGACCCACATCAGCCGGGATAATGTTAAAGAGCTTTTTGATCTGTGGAGTGTAGCGCAGAATTTCCAGGTCGTTATTCAAAAACACCGTACCAATCTCCGTAGCGTCGAGCAGGTTTTTCATGTCATTGGTCAACCTGTTCAGCTCCTCTGCCTTGGATTCATACTGTGAATTTACAGTCATTAGCTCTTCGTTCAGCGACTGCATTTCTTCCTTGGTGGTAAGCGACTCTTCGTTAGTGCTTTGTAATTCCTCGTTGGTGCTCTGAAGCTCTTCATTACTCGATTTAAGCTCTTCGAGCGAGGTTTCCATCTGCTCAATGGTGCTGTGCAATTGCTGCTTGGTATAGGCCAGTTCTTTTTCGAGGTCCTGGATAACTTGCCTGTCGCCGGCATCTTTTTCCCCACGTGGGTGGCTATTTTTCTTGGTGAGTCCTTTATCTTCGATTACCACCAACATCAGTCCCGGCAGGCCCATTTCTCTAAGGTCCTCCGCATAAAGATCAACCAGCCGGCTTGCTTTTCCATCTGTCAGCTTGACATCGTTAATGCTGACCATCACTTTTTGATTGCGTGCCTGGTGGATCACATTCCCTAATACATAACGCAATTCCTCGCGCACCATTTTATGGATGTTCATCACCGCTTCGCCGCGTGGCAGCTGCATATAATTGCTGGATTTGCCGTTGGTGTATAGTATATCGCCTTTCTCATTAATCAAAAGCGCTGTTGGCGTAAAGTTTTCCAGCAATACCTTGTTGAAAGTATCTGCAGCTGATATTTTTGCCGATGCTGTTTGCGTTTCTTCCAGGCGCGACATCGAAACTGGATGGTGGGTGACGTGAAAAGGGAAATCGATCATTTTGGAGGATGAAGCGCTACCGTCCTTGCGCTCGAATATCTTCCACTTGGGGTCGATGATGAGAAACATATCGGTAAAACCGCCGATAGTTTCTGCCGGGCCCATAAACATGATACCCCTGGCATTCAATGAATAATGAAAGATGGGTATGATCTTTTTCTGAAGCTCTCCGGTAAGATAGATCATTACGTTACGGCAGGAGATCAAGTCTACACGTGTAAAAGGGGCGTCCTTGATCAGGTTATGCTGTGCGAAAACGATCATTTCCCGCAGTTCTTTTTTAACGGTGTAGCCTTGCTCGCTTTTAACAAAAAACCTTTCGAGTCGTTTTGGTGATACGTCGGCTGCAATATTCTCATGGTAATTACCCCGGCGTGCCTGCTCAATGGCATCCAAATCCAGATCGGTAGCAAATATTTGTATTTTTGGCAGCTTTTTGCTCGGAGCTACATCCAGCGATTCTATCAGCAGTATGGCAATTGAATAAGCCTCTTCGCCGGTTGAGCAACCGGCGACCCATACGCGAATTGGATCAGTATCCTTTTTATGTTGGATAAGATTTTCCAATTTTCGCTTTAGCGAATCAAATGCCGGTGCGTCCCGGAAAAATTTAGTCACACCAATGAGCAGTTCATTAAACAGTATCTCGATCTCTTTCGGGTTTTCCCTTAGGTAGTTAACATATTGTCCGTAGTCGGGTAATTGGTGAAAAGCGATCCGTCGGTCGATCCGCCTGATGACCGTGCTTTTTTTATACAGCGAAAAATCGTGCCCGGTCTGTGAGCGCAACAACATGAGTATTTTTTGTACCGAATTGCTATCTCTGATGTCAGATCGCGCCTCCTCAGTCTCGTCTGAAAACACTGGGTGATTGAGATATTGGATAAGCTTTATGGGCATTTCCTCCGGCGCTAAAACGTAATCCACCATGTTAGTGCCAATGGAGGCGCGCGGCATGCTGTCATAACCAGCCGTTTCAGGATCTTGCACCATCACCAGGCCCAGCTTTTCTTTGATCATGCGCACGCCGGTCTCACCATCCGAGCCCATGCCAGAAAGAACCACACCTACAGAACGATTCCACTGATCGTCTGCAAGAGTTTGAAAAAAGTAATCGATAGGCTGTCTGAAGCCATTATGCTTCGTGATACCCAACAATAACAACTTTCGGTTATGGATGCCCATATCCTTATTGGGCGGAATGACATATACATGATTCGGCTCAATGGGCATGCCATCGACAGCCTCACGTACCGGCATAGCAGTATAATTTCCTATTACATCCGCCATATGCCCTTTATGATCCGGTGAAAGATGCATAATGATAACGAAACCCATGCCGCTATCGGAAGGCATATGAGTAAAAAAACTCTCAAGCGCCGGAAAAGCGCCCGCCGAGCCACCAATAGCAACTATCGGGAAATATTTCGTTTTTTGTCTTGTCTGCACTTCTGTTTTTTTGACCGAAAATGTTTCCCTTTCCAACTGCGCTTTCTTTTGTTCCGGCATGATTTACTTTAAATATTGAAGGATTTATCGAAGAGTAAATCTAAAGATTAACTAGTTAAATGTGGCGTAATTCAGGATTTATTTCATCGATTTCAAGTAGCCTTTAATGTTTAATAACCGTGATTGTATAGGATGCATAGAAATATGAGCCGTTTGAAATCCAGTGAGGATTTTGTTTAGCTAAAAAGTTAGACGTTCGTGAGACGTAGAACACTTGGAAGATAGGCTAAAGCTGTTTCAAACAAATAAAGCCTGACGATAGTCAGGCTTTATTTGTTTTGCGGAGAGAGAGGGATTCGAACCCCCGGACCTTTAACAGTCAACGGTTTTCAAGACCGCCGCAATCGACCACTCTGCCATCTCTCCGGGGGCAAAAGTACAAAACCGGGTCGAATTGGCAAATTTGATGTTAAGTTTTTTTAAATAAATAGATAAGTAACTGATTGTTAGTTAATTAATTGATTAAATCGTTCTTTTGGGTTGTACGAAACGTATTGAATTTAGGTTTTACAATCTTAATACTTCGCTTGCAAAGCTCTATACTGGCGTTAAGTTCGAAGCCAACCAGGATAATAAGTGAGTTTAAATACAGCCATATCATGATTACGATAAGCGTGCCGATAGAGCCATAGATTTTGTTGTAAGAGGAGAAGTTGTTGATATAAAAAGTAAAACCTAAGGATGTTAAAACGGCCAGACTTGTCGCCAGAACCGAACCCGGACTCAGAAACTTCCATTTCTGTTTATGTGCCGGGCCGTAGCGGTACAAAATAGATACCGTCACGAAAAATATGGCAATTACGATTATCCATTTTAATAATGCAATTGCAATAAACCAGCCATGCGCCTTACTATAAAAGTGATGCTGCAGGAACACCAGTATCTTATGCCCGGCTATCATGATGCCCACGGCGATAAACATTGAAAAGCAAATCATCATAGTAAGTACCAATGCCACCCAGCGCCTGTGGACATAACTTCTGGTTTCTTTTACTAATGACGATTTATTAAAAGCTTGCATTAATCTGTTAACACCGTTGGTAGCAAAAAACATAGTGGTTAAGAAACCGAAGGAAAATAAGCCACCACTCTTTTTTGTAATGATTTCGTCAATAGCATCCTGAAATGCATCATAAGCATCCTGCGGCATTATTTGTCCCATGATACTAATGAGGTTCTCTTGAAAATGCTTGATAGGAATGTATGGTATCAGCGTGAATAAGAAAATGGTAGCCGGAAACAAAGCAAGCATAAAGTTATAGGCCAGCGACGATGCTTTATTGGCCAGTGTGCCCTGTTTTATTTCGCTAAAAAAGAAAACCGCAACGGTATAAAGAGATATAGGTTTAAACCCCGGAAAGGCTATATACTTGGTACACTCAATAAGGTACCTGTAGAAAACAAACCGTCGTAAAAAGCGGTGCAACCATTCCATCTAAGCCAAATCTACTGAAAAAATGGCTTCAACTTATCAAGAAATTCCTGAGGGGGCATACATGGCCGGTTGGTTTTCATGTTCACAAACACCAGCAATGTTTCGCCGATATTGATCAGTTCGCCGCCAGGATTGTATAGTTCATACCGGAAATGGATCTTAACTCCCGGCATTTTATGCATGATCACTTTTATGCTGATCTCTTCATCGTATAGAGCAGGCTTTAGATATTTACAGTTCATTTCCAGAACCGGCATCATAACACCAGAAGATTCCATTCCGCTGTAAGTCATGCCCAGGCTGCGCAGCATTTCAACACGCCCAACCTCATAAAATTCGGCATAATTGCCATAGTACATGTAGCCCATCTGGTCGGTTTCGCCGTACCTTACCCGAACTTTAGTAGTGTGTTCAAACATTACTTTTTGATGTTGCGTTCGTTCAGGGCCTGCTGGAATTTATGCGCATTCACCAGGTGATCAGCTACGTTAGTTGCAAAAGCATGATAACCTGAGAAGTCGGCTTTGGCGCACATATAAATGTAGTCGGTCTTTTTGTAATCGAGTACCGCGTTCAATGCGTTTACCGATGGCATCATGATAGGGCCCGGAGGCAAACCGGTGTGCAAATAAGTATTGTAAGGTGAATCAAACGATAGATATTTGTTCAATACGCGTTTTATGGTAAAATCCTGCTTAGCGAAGATCACAGTAGGGTCCGATTCCAGTTTCATCCCTTTTTTGAGACGGTTTAGGTATAAACCGGCTATGGTAGGCATTTCGTCATCATGCAAAGCCTCCGCGTCAGTTATCGAAGCTAAAATGGAAACCTGGATAGGAGACAGGCCTATGGCTTCGGCCTTTTGTTTGCGCTCAGGCGTCCAGAACTTTTCATAATTAGCGTACATCCGCTTGAAAAACTTTTCAGGCGTGTTATTCCAATATACTTGATAAGTATTCGGGATAAACATGGCATACACGTTGTCCGGTGTAAAGCCATATTGTTTTAAAAAGTCGGTTGAATCTAAAAGACGAATGATTGAAGTTGAATCCGGCTCGATCTTTTTAGATACAAACCCCGCAAACTCTTCCTTTAATCTCAGATTATGAAAATTAAGGGTAACAGGTTCCTGCGTACCTGATGCCAGCATATTGATGAGTCGACGGTTGCTCATACCGCTCACTAAATGATACCTGCCCGGTTTAACACGGGTTGTATAGTTCATATTTTGAGCAGCCCAGTTAAAGCTGGCAGAATCTTTTACTATACCTTCATCGCGGATGGTTTTATATACATCCGGGTAAGTGGCGCCTGTATGTATATAGAGATATTCCTGTTTGTCGGTCACATTGGCGCCGAAGTATTTTAAATAGTAAAAAAGACCTGTGAGACCCAGTGCAATGATGATAACCGCAGCCAAGGCTATGATATACTTTTTAATAGAACTTGATTTCTTTTGCTCTTCCATTTTATAATGGTAAATTATTTGGATTGATTTTTTTGCCACGCGATCAGGCCGCCGGTCAAATTTCTGATATTTTTGTAACCTTTCAACTGCAAAATTGATTTGGCAGTAGCGCTTCGCAAACCAACCTTGCAGATAACGATGATCTCGTCGTCTTTATTCCATTCCAGATCGTCTATATTTTCCTGCAGATCAGGAAGGGGGATGTTTATGCCGCCGATGTTAAACGTATGGTATTCCATTTCACCACGCACATCAAGCAGGTTCAAATGCTCGCCATTTTGCAGGCGGGCAAACACTTCTTTAACATCGATATCTGTCATTGCATTTTTTTGCCCTGCGTAACGGTAACGTTGATGCGGGTACCGTTAGCTACTTTGGTTACAGAATCTGTTTTAGCAGGCATTTGCGACACTATAACGAGGTTGGTGGAGTCGGTAATTGTGCCCTGATACGTGACAACCCCCAGGACTAGTCCGTTGTTCTTTAATACAAATCTTGCAGCATCAAGGTCCTGATTAACAATATCGGGTATTTCTACTTCGCTCGCACCGGATCCATCGCCCAAAACAAGGTCGACTTTTGAGCCCTTTGGTATTTTAGTGCCAGCTTGGATAGTCTGTCCTGCAAATTTCACCTCAAGAACGTGGTTTCGGGCTATATCTGCTTTATAAGTGGTGTCGCCGATCTTCAATCCATAGTTGGAAAGCGTAGCTTCGGCAGATATATAAGGTGCATCGATGATGTCAGGTAAAGCTACAGGAGGGGCCTGGTTTTTTACAATTTTCAAGTAGATCATTCGGCCATCTTTCACATTAGTGCCTGCATCCGGGTCTTGCTCGATTACTGTGCCAGGAGCCTGATCTAAAACATATACTGAATCGATGCTCACACCAAAGCCCTGATCCTTTAGAATGTTCAGCGCCCGGTCTATCGGCATATTCATCACTCTGGGAACAAGAATTCCGGAGCCGTGACGTGTATAATAACCAAGACTATAGAAGGCTATTAAAACAACAACAATGACAACAAGTATGGCGGATAGGATGGTATTGCGGAATGATTTGGTTTTTAAGTAAGCCGTAAATTTGCTCATTTGAATTTATCAGGGTTGTACTATGATCCAGCTATCAAACATAGATTATTATTTCGAAATTCGAAACGCCGATTTTTGGATTTATACATCAAAGCGGATCAAATGGTTAACGCTATTTGGTTAAATATAAGTATAAAAAATAGTTCATTTGTCACTCATTTAAATCGGCAAAGAACAATTAAAAAAATATAATATTTAGATTGCGCCGACTTTATCATTATTTTCGAAATCCAAAATTGACCACAATGTCACGCAAAAATATAGCTCTTTTGGCCGGAGGTTTTACCGGTGAATATGAAGTATCTGTAAACAGCGCGAAGAATATCGCAGCTAACCTGGATTCTGAAAAATATAATGTATACACCATTTTTATTAATCGCGACAGTTGGTTTTATGCTTCAGAAAAGAGCAATATTCCTGTTGATAAAAATGATTTCACTATTACGATAGATAGTCAAAAGGTGAAATTTGATTTTGCTTTCATCACGATACATGGCACGCCAGGCGAGGATGGTAAGATGCAGGGATATTTGGATATGTTAGGTATCCCTTACAATACCTGCGACGCAACGACCTCCGCTATCACAATGAATAAGGCTTACACAAAAGCGATTGTAAATGGTATCCACGGATTAAATATTGCCCGTTCAGTTCAAATATTTAAAAGTGGCATACATGACATATCGGCCATAGCCGCTAAGCTGAAATTCCCACTTTTTGTAAAACCCAACAACGGCGGAAGCAGCGTAGGAATGAGCAAAGTTCAAAATGCTGCAGGATTACATGACGCCTTTGAAAGAGCATTTACCGAAGATGATCAGATACTTGTAGAAGAGTTTATTAAAGGCCGTGAGTTTAGTATAGGTATAGCTCGTTTACATGGAAAGATAAAAGTGCTCCCTGCTACCGAAATTATCAGCTCGAAAGAGTTTTTTGATTACGAAGCCAAGTACACTCCAGGTGTAAGCAAGGAAATTACTCCCGGAAATTTAACACCTGAACAAAACGAAAAGATCGCAGAAATAGTAACTGAAGTTTACCTGCGGTTGAATTGCAAGGGTATGGTGCGTATAGATTTTATTTTGTTAGAAGGCACTGAAGAGTTTTATTTTATCGAGATCAACACTACACCGGGGCAATCGGCCAATAGCCTGATCCCGCAACAGGTGAGAGCTGCAGGAATGAATGTTGGAGAGTTTTATGGAGAATTGATCGAAGGTACAATCAGGCATTAATTGCAATCCGAAATCGAACTTCCGAATTCCGAAATCATATAAGGTATTGTTCAATAATATCCGCTGGTATTTTAGCTGACCGGCCGTTTTGCATATCGATCATTGTATAATCAAACCAGCCGTCGCAACAAATTTTGCCGGTTGCTTTATTGGTGATAGAGAATTTTACCCGGCAGCCTTTATCGTCGATGCTATCGATGCCGGTCTTTACGATAAAGTAATCGCCCATGGTTAAGGCACGCTTATAGTCAACATGGGCTGTACGCACCACCCAACCAAAACCACGCTCCATAAACTTTTCCATGGCCATACCATAGCAACGTTCCATCTGATCATATCGTGCAGCCAGTACATAATCGAAGTACTTACTGTTATGCACATGCTGAAACATATCGATGTCGTCGGGGCGAACGCGGAATTCGGTTTCGAAGGTGGAGTAGTTTGGCATTTAGTGAATGAGTGATTTACACCTGCAAATCTATCAAATAAGGCTGTTCGATTCAAATTCACTCATTCACTAACTCACTCATTCACTAATTATTCCCTACTTCTTGTAATTGTCCAAGAATACCATTACCTTTGCACCTCAATTAACAAAAGTATTAACGCTTTAATATTATTCAAGTAATGTATTTAAGTAAAGAAGCAAAGGCTGATATCTTTGCAAAACATGGTAAAGGCGCAACCGATACAGGTTCAGCTGAAGGACAGATCGCATTATTCACAACTCGTATTGCGCATTTGACAGGACATTTGAAAAACAACAAAAAAGATTTTTCAACTCAGCTTTCGCTGCAAAAATTGGTAGGTAAACGCCGTGCATTATTGGCTTACCTTTATAACAAAGACATTGAAAGATACCGTGCTATCATCAAAGCTTTACAGCTGCGTGATATTATCAAATAAATCTTTCCGAAATTTCTTAAAAAGCCATCCCAATTCGGATGGCTTTTTTACTTTTGCAAAACATTATATACAAAATAAAAACCGGTGTGTTCTAAAGATGAAAAGCACACCACAACAAAAACAAGATGAGTTTAAATGTAATTAAAAAGGTTATCGATCTGGGTGACGGACGCACCATTGAGATCGAAACCGG
>Ga0207706_10000644_pt1 | contig 37010 bp, 28 predicted proteins | sample KBSC53metaG_FD_184318 | JGI IMG/M metagenome (GOLD analysis project Ga0207706, IMG submission 184318) | Corn rhizosphere microbial communities from Kellogg Biological Station, Michigan, USA - KBS C5-3 metaG (SPAdes) (version 2) | ecosystem: Host-associated > Plants > Roots > Rhizosphere > Soil ... | reverse complement strand
GCTGCTTATTTTTCGTATTTCGATCTGCAGCCGGGGTGGCGGAATGGCAGACGCAGCGGACTCAAAATCCGCCGGTAGCAATACCGTGAGGGTTCGACTCCCTCTCCCGGCACCAGTCATGTCGTAGCGCAAGACGTCACACGCGTCGCTTGCGCCCGCCCTGTCGATTCAATCCGCGATCCGGACGCGAATCCCGGCCTGACCCTCCCCGGGATACACCGTGTCGTAACGATATCGGTCGCGTAAAGTACGTTCTTCCCATAGCGCATTCAGGGCGCTTCGATAATTGAAGCACAGCGTCGGCCGCTCGCCGCCGTTCACAATGACCCTGGCGATGGCCTCCCGGTCCGGATGACCGAAGATGTCCCCGTTGCTCGACACGAGGTAACGCGGACATTCGACCTGGTCGAGCAGTGCGAGTGTGGTTGCCTGTGCACTGCCGTGATGGGCAAGCTTGATCGCGTCCAGCTTGAGCCTGCTGCCTTCGACCCCGCGCTCGCGCTGCAGTTGCCGGATCGATTCGACGAGGACGTCGGCGTGAGCATCGCCGGTCAGCAGAATGGTGTGGCCTTCGTATTCCGCGAGGAAGGCGATACTGCTGCCGTTGGGTGCGCTTGGATCTTTCTTCGTCGGTGCGCGGGCCAGCGCTTCGACGTCGAATTTCGAGAAGTCCGTGATCGCCGGCAGCGGGCGCCTGCGCCCCAACATGCCGCTGCGTGGCGCGAGTTCGAGCAGCGCCTCTTTCCACAGCCGACCGAGCCGCTCGAGCTCGGAGGGACGCGGCGAGAGCAACGTAATCCGCATGCCGTCCGCGAGATCGAACGTCGGCAAGCGCTGCCCATCGGCGATTACCACCGGAGCGGGCGGATGTTCGTTGCCACTGCGGAGGCTGCGGTTCCACGGCAGGTGCCGCTTCGAATCGCCAAGGATCGCCGAAAACTGTTCGCCCTGTCTGACGCCGAGAAACCGGTTCACCTGCTGCCAGCCGTTGAACCAGATGTCGCGATAGCGATCGTCGAGCGATCGGTCGGCAAACAATTTCGCGACGCCGCCGATGTGATCGGCATCGATGTGTGTCAGTACGAAGAGTTCGACCGGGCTCGCGTTGCCGGAGAGTCGCGGCGCGATCATGTCGGCCACTGCGTCGGATCCGCAGTCGACGAGCATGCGGGCCGGTTTCGCGGCGTTGCCGTATTCGATCCAGAGGCAGTCGCCGTTACGGGCCGGCAGCAATTCGATATTGAAGACGCGCGCCGATGCCGTTCTAGTTCCGGAAAGACGCGGGGACTGCGCCGATGATCCGCGCGGCGGTTTGACGGGAGGCGTGACCGCAGCCCTGGTCGCAACGGGAGCAACGGCGCGCTTCCCGCCGCCGTTGCCGCTTGGTGCGTAGCCGGTCGCAGACGCGACGCCGCGCAAGGATTCGACGATGCGTCGCGCCGTTGGCACGAGTCCGTGCTCCTCGTGCCAGTGCGGCCGCGGTGGAATGCCGATGGCTTCGAAAACAGGCGCCAGCGCCGGGTTACCCCACAGGGTCACGTAGCGCTCGAACTGGCGACTCGTCGTCATGACGTGTTCCGAGCCGCGACCGAGCAGTTCGACGACGCGGCCCGCCTGGGCCAGGGCCTGCTCGGCCAGCGCAGCTCGTTCGCTTGCCGGCAGCGCTTCTTGCGCGAGTCGCATCAGGGCAAGCTCCGAGAGGCTTACGCACGCCCACGCGCGCTCGATCTCGTTCGCGCTGTCGGTGTCGATTCGCGCGGCGAGGTGCGCCGTCGTCCAGAAGTCCGGGTCGAGCGTTCGACCGCGAACGACGTCGAGCGACAACACCTGACCGAGAAACCAATGGAGGTTGGCCTTGCGACGCGTGAGTTCAGAGGTCGGACCCAGGAAAGCCTTCGTGACGCGCCAGTATTCCGTTCGGGATTGGTCGATCCGGCGCAGGAACTCGTCGAGCAGTTGGCGCCGCCATGACTCGCCCGTCGACGGCAGCACCGCCACTCGCAAGGCGACCTGGGCAAGACGCTTGTAACCGGCCGCCCGCAATCCACCACATTCGAGGGCAAAGGGGCCATCTTTCGGCAGGCACTCACCGGTATCGCTTGCATCACCGACGCGCAGCGCGTACGTGGTTTCGAGCAAGTCGGCCGGCGCGCTCGCGTGGCCGACGTCGGCATGCGTCTCACGACCGTCGTCCGAACCCTCTTCTTTCGTGACGAACGCCTCCGCCCGCGCGAGCGCGCCGTCCTGCGCGCGGCGCGCCTGCCAATAGCGCAGTTCCTCGAGCTGGTCCCGCAGATCGGAGGGAAACGCTTCGTAGACGACCACGGATGCCCAGTCGTGCGTGTCCTGAGCCATCCGACTGCGCAGCAGGAGTCTCACGTGATACAGCGACAGCAGCGGATGCTCTCCGCGAAGCTGTCCTTGATAGAACCGCTCGACGAACGGCAGCGAGCCCTCGATGCTCAACGGAAACTGCGAAGCGACGACCAGTGGAATTCCCTGGTCGTGCAAGTCGTGAGCGACGCTCGCGTCGGGCGTACGCACATCGCGCACTTCGGCACTGTTGCACGTCGCGAGCGTCACTACGGCGGGACGGCCGACACCTGCATCGGTCATCGACGTCAATGCCGTCGCGAGATCCTTGCCCGACACCACGCGATCGTGCAACGCCACCCCAATTGCCGAGTAGCGATCCCCTACACTGATCTCGTCGCCGTGCGCGAGCACGTGCACATGGCTGAAGGCCTTGCCCTGCCGTCCCGCACGCTCGACCGCGTCGACAATCCCGGCCAGTGTCGCCTGCTCGACGACGACGAGACGTTCCGCAACGGAATCGCTCGAATTCCGATACGGCGCGAGGGCACGCTCCAGCACCTCCCGATGAGCATCGGCCGGCGTTTCGGGTCCAGCGACGAACAGAATGCGCGGATCGCTGGGCCAGCGCATGCCTTCGGCCGACGTCGACCGGATGTGCCGCGTGATGCAGACAGGCGACCGGGATTGCAGCGCCATCCAGGTGCCCGACGACCCGGCACCGTCGAGGACCTTCGACACTTCGAAAGGCAGCATCGCAAGCTCGGAGGCCGACAACACGATGCGAAGCTGCGTGAGCGTATCCGTTCGCTCGGTCTCGGAGTTGAGCGCGCCGGCCAGTCCGGGAATGGACGACAGGATTCCCGCGATCTCGTCACCGGTGCGATCGAGCGTCGTTTCACGCCTGAGGGGGTCGCCTTCCGCGACTACACGGTAGTTGAGATCGGCGAGCCGCTGTTCCATGTCGCGGTGCTCGTAGGGCAGCGTTACACGCCCTGCGGGCGCATCGCCGCAGACGCCGAGGTAGAGCGTCAATGGAGACAGCAGCTGGTTATGCCGAGGTCCCGCGCGCAGCAACTCGACGCTCACCGTCCGGATGTGCATCATGGTCTCTTCTCTCTGCGTAACTGACCGCCCGGCGAGCAATGAGTCGGCGCGATGCTCGGCTCACGCACGAAGAATCGCCAGGAGATCACCGGTCGAGTCCTCGGCGGCGCCTGTGCGTTGCGCAACCTCGACGATCGCGGCGCGGATGCTGTCGAGAACGGACGGGCTTTCCGAACCCTGATCGACAATGGAGCGCAGATAACCGCGGGCTCCGTCGATGTCGCCCAAAGCCACGCAGGCCGTAGCCGCCGTCGCGCGGCTCCAGGTGCCCTTTTCGTCGAGGCGATGGATGATATCGAGCGCCTGTCGATACGTGGCCCTCGCTTCGGTTCCTTCGCCGAGCTCCAGTTGGGTCTGCGCCAGCAAGTCCGCGAGGTAATACGAGTTCGGATTAACCGCCAGCGCCGCGCCATAGACGTCGGCGGCACCGCGCACATCGCGTTCGACGCGCCGCAGGTACTTCCCATACAGCGCGGCGGCATCGGGTGACGATACGAACGCATTCTGATCGAGATCCCTGATCGCGGCGAGCAACGACTGGACTTCCGCGCGCGCGCCCGCCTCGCGCTCCTGCGTGGCGCTTTCCCCGAGGAGACGTTTCATCGCGACCTCGACGAGCGGGCGCAGCACGTAAATGTCACGCGGCGCCGCCCGGCGAGCGAGTCCGAGCTGCACGACGGCGCGTCGAAACTCATTTCGACCCCGATAGAGCTCGCCGAGCCGCCGATGCAGGCGCACGTCGATCGGCACGCCGGCCGCCTCGCCGTCGCGGCCGAACGCAAGCATCAGCCAGCGCTCGAAATTCGAGAGCTCGGACAGGCGATCCGCGCGGACGAGTTCTTCGATGCGCGAAAGCCAATCCTGCACGTTCGCTTCGGTCACCATCGAAGGCGCCTGCAACATCGCCGTGCGCACCGACACGAGGTAGCGTTGCAGAACCCCATCCATGCGCGCACCCGCCTTGAACACGACGTTGCCGGGGACCTCGTGCGCTTGCAGGATTCGCTGCAACAGGTAATTGACCCGATCGGGATTCTCGCCAACGATGATCTGGTCGCCGCGAAGCGGATCGGGGCATTCGGTCTCCGACAATCCGTACGCGATGCTCACGTTCAGCCGGTGATTGCCCCTGGACGCCTCGGACGCTGCCGATCGGACAGCAGCCTGCTGCGCCAGCGCTGCGCCGACGCAGGCCCCCGCTTCCCACAGCAGCCACGGCTTCGCCAGCGCATGCGGCGTGACGACGACCAGCGCCGTCCGTGCGTCGACGACCTGCCGATGGATCCATTCCCGCCACTTCTCGCCGCCTTGCGGGCCTGCCTCGTCGCTCGTCGAGTAGCGAACGTCGATCAGCGTGTCGCTGTCGAGGAGCTCGTGGATTGCCGTCTCGAGCGCAACCGCATACGGGCGATCGACGGCATTGTGGCTGATGAAGAGGGCGTTGCCACTGCGGCCTGTCGATTCGAGCATGTCGGGCGAACCGGAATCGGTGGGTGTTGACCGAGGAACGGAGAATCGGGCGCTCGAGCCCACCGGCACTCTCTACGGACTCCGGCGCGCGCCGAGTGCGCTGCTTCGAATCGTACGCCGAGCCGCCGTTGCATGCATCGTCCGAGCTGATACTCGTCAGCGCTTCACGAGCGCGTCCCGAATCCTGTCGAGAATCGCTCGTGCCGACTCGACGTGTGCCGCAGCCTCCGTCGGCCTTCCGAGACGCGTCAAGGCCCGGGCGATCCGTTCGTGGCTGGTTGCGAGATCGCGTTGCAACTGTGCCTGTCTGGCATCGGCTCGGGCCAGGCGTTCGGCGATCTCGACGTCCAGCTGATATTCGGCGAGCGCGCCTGCCGCATTCCCCTGTTCCATCAACAGATCGCCGATCTTGGCGTGTGTAACGGAGAGGTCGCGTTGCAATCGAACGTTCTGCGGATCGCGAGCCTGAAGCGCACGGACGATATCGAGGTCGGCCCGATATTCGCGCAGCGCGCCGGCCGAATCGTTCTCCGCGGCGAGCACGTCGCCCATCTGCTGGTGATAGGTGGACAGATCCCGTTGCCAGTCGGGATTCTGCGGGTCGGCGGCGATGAGCTCGCGGATCAGCGGCTCGGCGCGGCGAGCGGCATCGCGTGCACCGGCAACGTCGTTCTGCAGGAGCAGGATATCGCTGAGCTTGAGGGAGTTGATTGCCAGCTCCCGGACCGACACCTGGTCGGCACCGATATTCGCCATCATCCGGCGCAGCGTCTGGATGTTCTGCGTGACGATCGCGCGCTCGACGTCGAGCATCAGCGGCGACAGCGCGTCGACGACGTCGAGCGATTTGTCCTGCGCCAGGCGATCGCGCAGCGTTTCGGGGATCGCGTGCAACTGGTTCGGAATGTCGTAGGTGAATCCCCGCTGGCCTTCGAGCGCGATGTTCGCCAGCGTCTTGAGTCGTTTCGCCTCGTCTTCGGCGCGCATCTGCTCCAGCACCGAGTAGCCGTACAGCAGCGCAAGCACGATGATCACCGGCACGATCGCGCGAGTGGCCCAGGCCTTCCGCCTGCTCCTATGCAGGAATGTGTCCACCGCTGCAAACCCGTTGCCGTATCGCATTGCCCATGCGACGTTCGGCTTCGCGCGCGCGAACCAGTCGAGCGCGAGCCGAAGGTCGGGATTGCCCCAGAGCCCTCCCTTCCCTGCCTCGTAACGACGGGCGCCGTCGGCGATGCGCACATACATCGCGCGCGACTCGTTCTCCTCGTTGACCCACGCGTCGAGTCGCCTCCATTTGCGAATCAGGCTTTCGTGAGAGATGTCGACGATCGAGTCATCGTGCAGCGGCAGCTCGCCGGCTGGCATCAGGAATGATCGGGACGGGGTACGAAAGCGGTCGATCACCGCGTTCGCTTCGGCCGAGGACGCGCCGGCAACGGCACAGAGTTCGTCGAACCGCGTAGGACGGCGGATCTCCCGCGTATCCGGACCGCGTTCGGTCAGCCGCTTGAAGAGCGCTTCGGCGATGCTGCGGCCGCGCTCGCCATCGATTTCGTCGTACGCCTCGTCGGCATCGCGGGACAGCGCGTCCGACATCGTGCCGATGTCCTCGTAGTCCTGCAGGTCGAGCATCGGGCGCGCATCGCGGTGCGCTTCCCAATGCTGCCAGGTTCGCATCAGCGCATGCTGCAGGATCGGCAGCTGGTCGGGATCCTCGCCGACGTCGTTCAGCAGGCGTTGCACGAGCCGCGGGCTGATGGCCGCGCCGCCTACGCCGATCGGCCCTTCGATCGCTTGCCGCCGCTCGTCGCGATTCATCCGCGGAACCAGGTATTGGCTGTCGTTCATCGTCTCGGGCAGTCCGCGAAACTGCGCGCAATCGCCGAGAAAATCGGAACGCATCGTTAGCATCACGTAGATCGGCAGCCCGGTCGCCTGGGGAGCCTCGATCAACAGCTTCACGAATGCCGCCGCATCGTCGTCCGCCGACGCACCGGCGCGCACGCGCTTGTAGCGGAACAATTCCTCGAACTGATCGACGACGACCAGCACGTTATCGCCGCGCGCGAGCCGCGCTTGGCGGACGACTTCGCCGATCCCGAGCGACGTGCGGCGCAGCGTTGCCTCGATGAGCGCGGTCGGCAACGCATCAGCAATGTCCTCGGGCTCGCGCAGAGCGCCGTGCAGCGCTTCGGCAAGCGCTCCCATCGGCGCATTCCCCGGCCGCAGGCAGGCGATCCGCCAATGCGAGCCCGCGGTCGCCATGAATCCGCCGCGAAGATCCGGAAACACGCCCGCGCGAACCAGTGACGACTTGCCGCTGCCCGAGCCGCCTACGACTGCGACAAAGCGTCTTTGCGCGAGGCGGTTGACGATCTCGTCGCTTTGTCCATCCCGTCCGAAGAACAGGTGCGCCTCGCTTTCCTCGAACGGGCGAAGGCCGACGAACGGATTGAAGAGGCGCTGCGCGACGTCGATCGCCGGCGGGTTCATGAGCGCGGCGACAACAGCCGGGCGAACGGGTCCAGCGCGCTGGCGATCGGCCCCTGCGACGCATCGACGACCATCGCCTCGCGCGTCGCAAAACTCGATTTCGCGGCGGTTGCGGGAGCGCCGACGATCACGGCGCTGGCGAGAAACGGTTGCGAGCGTCCCCAGCCCAGCGCCTTGCGCAAGTCATAGAGCTTGCATTGCACCCACGATTCGTGCGCCGTCCCGTAGTAGATGACGGTGGCGTCGCAATGGACGAGCGTCTCCTGGTGATATTTGCGCAGGTCCTTCTCGCTGCCGTCGAAATAGGAGGGTTTCACTTCCCATCCGCGCGCGGTGAGCTCGTCGCGAAGCGCCTTCACTGCATCGCTGTCCGGCCTGTCGTACATCAGATAGATCGTCAGCGGCGCGGGCTGCAGCATGTCGCCCGACTTCGATTCGGGTTCCTCGTCGAGCTTTCGGAGCACGTAAGTCTTGAGATTCTCGAAACCGGTCTGCAGCAGTTCGGTGTTCGCCTCGTTCGCCGCCGTCTTCTGCAGCACGTCGACGTACTGCCGCTGCCGATCCTCTGCAGTAAGGGCCTCGGGAAGCCAGATAACCCGACGCAACGCGCTGGCGCCTGCAAGACGGCCGGCTTCCTCGATCTGCATTTCGACGACGGAACGACTGTCGCCTTCGAGCGCCGTACCGTATAGATCGCCCAGCAGGTGAATGGACAGCATGGCGCCACGCATCTGGCCGGCCACGAACTCGCGATACTGCGCGGCACTCGGCGGTGGCGGCTCGAGCGGATGCACGACGAAGCCACGCTGGCGCAATTCGCGTCGAAGCTGTTCCGCAAGTGGGCGGAGATCGGAGATCGTCTCCGCGATGTAGGCGATGCGCTCGGGCTTCCCGGACTGAGTTTCCGCCTGCTGCGCAGCGCTCGCCTGCAGCGCGTGGGTCTGCAGCGCATCCAGCGCGAACTTGATGTCGTACGCGAGATCGTCGAGCGTATCGAGGCACGCCTTGTAGAAGGCGTCGCCTGCGGTTGGGGGAAGCCGGAATTCGCGCGGGCGCTTGTCCTCTCCCAGCGCATAGAACTCGTAGCCCAGCACGGCCTGCAGCGGCGACGGAAGCTGGTCCAGCGGCACCGCGGTCTTCACGACCTTGAGCAGCCGCGCCTTGTCTTGAAAGCGAATGCCGCCGGTCCGCTCGGCGCCGCGACAGAATTCCTCGATTTCGCTCAGACATGATTGCGATTTGAGATAGCGCGGCGTCACGACCGACAGCAGCAACGCCGTCTTCAGCAGCTTGTTCTTCAGCGTGTCTTGCAGATAGTCGTTGCCCGCGAGCGAAGGATCGCGCCAGACGGCCGGATCCTCGCCGAGCAGTTGGCGCAGGCGAACCTCGAGCGCCTGATGGAACACTTCTACCCAGCCGCGCTGTCCCTCGAACATCGGCTCGTTGTCGAAGTGGGCGTAGCTGATGAAGACGTCACTTTCACAATTGCGAACGTAGCTCATGTGTGGACTGTCCGCGTGCGGCCCCGTGGAGAGCGGGAAGCGAAAGCATAGCAATGTGGCGCACTCGGCGCGCATTGCGGAAGTCGAGCGATCGAATGCTCCGCCACCCGGAAAGCCGCCCCGATGCTTCCGGCAGCGCGCGAAAAGGAGGACACTTCCAGCTGGATCTCGCTCGGGAAAACCGACGCGATGGACGGAGACGCCCGTTGCATCGATGGCTGTCTGCGTAGATCGCGCGGCACGCACCGGAGTGAATCGGCCACATCAGCCTTTTACAGGAGCGTTCTGTGAATCGCTTTGACACGATCGACGACCCACGTCGGCGCGTACTCGTTGAAGCGCTTGCGGCCGGAGTATTCTCGGGCGGTCTCGTGGGCTGGAGTCCCCTGTTCGCGCAAATAGTCACGAAGCTCCCGCTCGACCGGCCGATATTTCGCGGCACCGGAACGGTCAACGGCCAGCCGACAACGCGAGAGTCTCAGATTCGCCCCGGGGACACGTTGCGCACGGGCAAGGACAGCGATCTCGTCGCCGTGGTCGGCGACTGCGCCATCCTGTTGCGGGCCGAGAGCGAGCTGGGAACCGTAGCGGAGTCGGGATCCGGCGGAGCCACGCGCCTCGGAGGGTTGCGGCTCCTCGCCGGCAAGTTGCTGGCGGTATTCGCACCGGGTCCCGTGCGCATCCAGACTGCGACGGCGACCGTGCAGATCCGCGGAACGGGTGTGTACGTCGAATCCGAGCCGAACCTCACGTACTTCTGCACGTGCTTCGGCGTGACCGAAGTTACGGCGAACGACGACCCGGACAGCCGGGAGACAGTCGTCGCGACCCATCACAACAAGCCCCTCTACATCGTCGGGGGTGCCAACAATCGCGGCAAGAGCATCGCGGGCGCACCGTTCAAGGACCATACCGATCAGGAGCTCGCGCTGATCGAGGCACTGGTCGGGCGAACGCTTCCGCCGGAATTCGCGTTTCCCGCGAAGGATTACGATCCGTCGAGGACCCGTTACGGGCGCTGAGCCGCTTCATTGGCCTATTGCGGCGCACCGTTCAGTATCCAGTTCTGGACGAGGTCGTAGTTCAGACGACCGGTGTTTCCCGGCTGTAGGGTGTCGTCGAAGCGAGGAAGTCTGCCGCCGTTGTGATGATGGCCGGCAGGCTTGCGCAGCAGTGCGCTGGCGCCAACGTCGGTGAAGTTGATGCGTCCGCGGACCTCCGCATAGAAGAGCGCGTCGTCGGCCGCGTTGACGATACCGTCGCCGTTGCGGTCGATGTCAGGGTTGGCGCCTGCTAGCCCGAAAAACACCGGCGGTCGCTGAATGCCCTGAGCGTTCGACGTGTGACACGTGAGGCAGGTGCCCGTGACCTGCAGCACCTTCTTGATGTCGGCGAATCGAATGTCCGGCGAGCGAACAGGCAGCGCGTCCTGAACGAATATTCTGAGGCTGGCCGGCTGGCTCTTGATCGAACCCTGGTTCGCGACGAGTTGCAGCACGTACGCCCCTGCCTTCGTCACGGTCAGCGTCGGCTTGACGGATTGCGGGTCGGCGAGCGTTGCGCCGGTCGGTGGCGTCGCGCCGTCGGGCCCGGAAACGATCGACCAGTCGTACGAATCCGTCAGCACGCTGTTCTCGGCGGAGAGGCGCGTGGGTCCGTCTGAAATTCCAATGACGCGATCCGGGCCGGGGTCGGCGACCGGACGCCCCGGCTGCAGCACGGTGGTGCCGTTGCGGACGGTGAATCCGCGCTGCTCGAGAAACGCAGCGAGGATTGGCGGGTTGCTCGAGCTCCAGAACGTGTCGTAGACGATCTTGGCGAGCGGCATGTTGCCCCGGTCGATGACGTGCGCCTTGATCCGATCGTCGAAGCCCTGCTGCTTCGGATAGCCGTTCCCGGGAAACACCGCATAGCCCTGGAACCTGTCGAAGGTCGTGAGATCGATGTCGGCTTGAGCGCGCGTGCCGCGAAGGATGTGGCAACCGCGACACGAAGGCGCCACGACGTTCTGATAGAGCGATTGCTGTCCGTTGGTGATCCAGTCGTCCGGCAGCAGCGTATCCACGAACATCGCATTGGGCAGGCCGGCGCCGCCATACGCTTGCTTGATCAGCGTGGCCGCGGTTCCCTGCCACTCCGAGTCGATCGCGTCGCGCCTGCAGTCGTCTTCCGGCGAATGCCTTTCCGCTGGGATCACCGGGTAGGTGCAGAGCACCAGCTGGTTCATCGCCTTCAGCGCCGCTTCCTGGTCCGGGCGCGTAAAGCCCGCGCGGTTCGAGAACTCGAAAGTACCCACTTCGAACACCGCCAGGTGCGCCTCGACGTCACCGCGCTGAAAATCCTTCTCGTGCTCGGCGGCGGAGTTCTGCACGAGGCTCAACTGCTGCCGACCGGTCGCGTCCGGCGGCGTCAGCGCATCGGCGCGCCCGCCGTGGCATGACACGCAGATGTTAGGCATCGCCTTTTCTCCGCGACCGTCGATGTCCGCCGTCAGCTGCCGTTGTCCTGTCGAAGGATTGAAGTTGAAGAACTTCGCGAAGCTCACCTTCCCGGAAGGTCCGGGACTGAACTCGATGGCGTTGACGAGGATGAGCCAGCGTCGATCCTCGACGACTGCGGCTTCAATGTTCAGCGGCGAGAAGCCGTACGCGCCACCGGGATTGGCCAGGTAGTTTTCGACCAGGAATGCGATCGTCCCGTCCGGCGATGTTCGCGCTGTCATGCGCCGCCCGTAGCCGAGGTCTCGCCTGTCTCCGAACACCACCGTGATTTGCGTTCCGGTTCCGGTGTCGAATCCGTTCGCCGCCTTCCACTTGACGAGCGTGTCCTTCGCATTCGCCGGATCGATGGCAGCGTAGTACGCCTGCGAGTAGGCCTGCGCGTTCGTCTGCAGGGATCCATCGGGCTGAACCTGCGGGTTGGGGAACAGCAGGAACTTGTCGGTACCCGTCGCCGTCGACACGGGCGGATCGTCCGGCGAGATGTCGTTACCCGACCCGCCGCCGCCGCACGCATTCAGCATCAGGCCTATCAAAGCCGACCCAAGCAGGGCTTTCATGCGCGTGTTTGTCACGTTCGATATCTCAAAAACGCTTCGAATAGACTAGCGTGAACTGGTTGTCCACGTAGCGCGGTGTCCCGGCAAAGCTGATGCCGTGCGTGGGCGTCGACTGGGCGATCTTCCAGGACAGATCCAGCGAGCCGCCTCGTCCGAGGGGCAGGTTATAGCCGAGCGTGCCGATGACCGTGTTGGCCTCGAACCGGTAGCTCAAAAGCTGGGGATTCGTGTACGCGTCGTCGGCGACGAACACCTTGGCGAGGTCCAGGTTCACGAGAGACTCGGGTCCGGTCGAGACGACATCGCCCCGCCGGTATTCTCCGTTCAGGTACAGCGTGCCGTGCGGCGCGAACGAATAATCGACGCTGAGCTGGACCGACGTATCGCGGCCATCGAACACCCTGCTGTTCGCGTTGCGCCAGTTTTGCGCAAGCGAGCCGAAGACATTGATCCGGTCCGTGACCGGCTGCAATATCGATACGCCGATCGAGTACCGGTAGCCGCTTCGCTGCGACGATCCGAAGTGATCGGCGGCGACGCGGCCGAACACGTCGAATGTCGGCGATGAAAAATCGGCCGATTTTCGATACCGGAATGTCGGCAGGAGTTCGCCGAAGACCCGTCCGAGCTTGGGGAACGACCGAGTGAGATCGCCGCCGACGCCGACATCAAGCAGGAAGCGGCTCGTCGCATCGATCGGGAACAGGATGCTCTTCGTCGCATTCAGCGAGAAGAACTGCTCCGCGAGACGCTCCTCGCCGTTCTGTCCGCGATTGACGTTGTTGTCGTACGTATAGGCTGCGTCCAGCCGGATATCGTCGAACAGATTGCTCAGAGGACCGGCGGGAGGCGTCTGCGCATTCGCCGCGAGGATCGGCGAAACAAGCGCGATGACCAGCGCGAGCCTGAAGGGCGGCAGCGCAACCGCTGCACAGCGGTCGATCCTGCCAGCGGGTGGCGCAACCCGGAGCAAGTCTCTCATCGAGATCCCCATCCCTCGCCGTGGTCGATGACGTACGTTGCGTACGATGAACCCAATTTTGCTGCTTGTCACGGCTTTCGACCAACAGCACGCGAGCGTTCTAGAGTTCCCGCATCACCTCTCTCGCGCGGCCGAGATCGGGCGATTGCAAATCGTCCGGCCAGGTGCCGACGATCTCTGCAAGCAGCGACGTGGCTTCCGCATGTCGCCCTTGTGCGCGCCACAGCAGCGCGAGACTCGTCGCTGCGCGCAACCGATAAGAGCGCGCACCTTGGGCGGATGCGAGGTCGAGGGCGGTCCTGTACGAAGCCTCCGCGCGCTGCGCTTCGTGCGTCCCGCGCGTCAACAGCAAATCGCCACGAATGCGATGCAGTTCGGCCTCTCCCCAGCGCTCGCCGTTCGTTGCGGCGCGCTCGAGCGCGTCGTCGATCACGGCCAGTCCCTGCTTCGCTTGAAGCAGCGCGCAATGCGCCGCTGCAAGGTAACCGAGAACGACGGTGAGCAAAAGCTCCGAGCCAATCGTTCGCAGCGCGGCGATGCTTGCCTCCATTTGCGCAATGCCTTCAACGGGCTTGCCGCCGACCACGCTGTTGGCGCCGGCGAATGCCGCGACGATTGCGTGGAAGTACCAGAAACCCTGTTCGGCACACAGTGCGAGTGCCTGCTCCAACGGGGCGTCCGCGCTTTGCGCCTCGCCGCGGAAGACGTGCACGAAACCAACTCCCGCCAGTCCGCGGGCGAGCAGGAACGGTTGCGGCGTGTCGCGAACGAGTGCCAGCGACTCGCGCGCACGCTCCAGTGCGGCATCGGGTTCTCCGAGGCACCACAGCGCCATGGAGAGCCAACCCAGCGCAGACGCTTTCGCATCCTGCCCATACAGTGTCCGGTGGATGGTGCGCTCGTCGGGGCCGTATCGGCGGATGCACTCCTCGAGATCCGCCTGGCCCCTGACGAAATCCCCCATCACGCAGGAAACGATGCCGCAGAGGTAGTGCGCCTCGATCAGGGAGTCGACGTCGTCGTGCTGGCAAGCGATGCCGAGGCACTGGTCGGCCACGCGTCTTGCTCCGTGCTGATCGCCCTGGACAAAGTGAAACGCACCGAGGCCCCAGAGGGCACGGAACAGCTTCGGCGTGTCGCGAATCCGTCGACCGAGCTCTCCGGCTCGCGTGAACGCCTGCGCGCTCTCCGGCGCCGACCATCCTTTCACCGGAATCAGCGCATAGCCGAGCTCCACCTGCAAGGCGAGTTCCAGCTGGTCGCGTCCTTCCGAAACCGGCAGGCGTTCGAGCGCTGCGAGGCCCTTCAGGTAATGCGCAATGGCTTCGTTGTACGACGCGCGCTGGAACGAACGCTGGCCGGCCCTTTGCCACCAATGCGGAGCCTTGTCGAAATCGCCCCCCTCCGTGTAATGCATCGCCACCAGTTCCGGATGGGCGTCAACCTCGCTGCCGAACTGCTCGATCAGCACGTGCGCGATGCGTTTGTGCAACTGGGCGCGCGTGGTTCGCAGCAACGATTGGTACGCCGCATCCTGGATCAGCGCGTGCTTGAATATGTAGACGGTTTCGGATTGAGTGCCTCGTTGATACAGGAACTCGGCGTCGACCAGTCGCGCGAGGTCCCGCTGAAGCGCGCCCTCATCCACCGTCGAGACGGCTCGCAAAACCGCCAACGGAAACTCGCGGCCGAGCATCGCGCCAAACTGTGCAGTCGATTTCGCGCTCGCAAGCCGATCGAGGCGCGCCGTCAGCGAATCCTGCAGCGTGGCGGGAATGGCGAGCGGCTGCAGCGAGCCGGTGAGTCGGTAACGATCGCCTTCCAGTCGCAGCCGACCGGACTCCAGCAGCATCTTGGTCAGCTCCTCGACGAACAACGGCACACCATCCGTCTTGGCCACGATCTGCAGAACCACATCGGTCGGCAACAGGTTGCCACCCGCTGCGTGGACGATCATCGTTTCGGTTTGCCGCCGGCTGAGTCGGGTCAGCATCAACGATGTCACATGCGAGTGCGGCGGCCAGGGCGCTTCGAAATCCAGGCGTGCGGTGAAGAGCGCGAAGAGGCGCACAGTCGGCGCCTGATCGGCAAGCATCGCCAGCAGCTCCATCGTCGTCGGGTCGATCAGGTGAAGATCTTCCACGACCATCAGCAAGGGCCGTTCGGCCGCCAGTGCCAGCGCTGTCTTCAGCAGCGTCTGCAACGTCAGCTGCTTGCGCCGCTCGGCGCTCATGGGTGCCAGCGGGAAGTCCGCAAGATCGGGCAACGACAGCAGCGAAACCAGCAGCGGCAAATCGTCGGACGTCGACAGGTGAAGCCGGGCGCAGAACGCCTGCAGTTTTTCGAGCCGGGTTGCGTCGGAATCGACGCGTCGCCAGCCGAGCACGCCGGGAACGAGATGGATGACCGGGTACAGCGGACTGTGCGCGTGATAGGCGGACGAACGAAACTGGAGCTCGTAGTGTGGCGTGTCCCCGACGCTCGATGTGAAGGCCTGCACGAGGCGCGACTTGCCGATCCCGGCATCGCCGAGCAGCAGCACTACGCGACCCTGCCCTTCGGTCACCTGCTGCCAGCGGTCGCCGAGCAGTCCGAGCTCCTGCTCGCGTCCCACGAGCGGCGGGCCGGGGCGCACATTCGTCTCGCTCGGCGCGGCCGGCGTCTGCGGTGCGTCGATCGCCGCCAGTCGATGCCTGATGCGTTCCTCGCCGACCACCCGCCACGCGCGAACCGGGTCATCGAAGCCTTTGAGCGTGAGGAGGCCCAGGCCTTGATAGCCGAATCGCTCGCCGGCGAGTCGTCGCGTGTTGTCCGCGATCACGACGGTATCCGGCATGGCGGCCGCTTCGAGGCGCGCGGCGAGGTTGGGCGTCTGCCCAAGCGCGGTCTGCTCGCGCGTCGCCCCGGCGCTGACCAATTCGCCAACGATGACCAGACCGGTGGCGATCCCGATTCGCGTGCTTAAGGGTTCATTGCGCGTGCGCAGGTTCGCTACGTTGCGGCTGAGCGCCAGCGCTGCCCGTACAGCGCGCTCCGCGTTGTCTTCGTGCGCATTCGGATAGCCGAAATAGACCATTGCCCCGTCGCCCATGTAGCGGGCGACGAAGCCGTCGAACGCCTCCACGGTTTCGGCGACGCATCGATGATAGGCACCGATGATTTCCCGCAGGTCCTCCGGATCCAAGCGCGTCGACAGTGCGGTCGAGCCGACGAGATCGCAGAACAGCACGGTGAGCTGACGCCGTTCCACGCCTGAATCGGCAGGGTAACGGGCGAGCGCTTTCGACGAAGCGATCTCCGCAGCGTCCTCGGATGGCTGTCGATCGGTGGCTTTCGCGCCGCATCGGGGGCAGAAGTTAGCCCCGGCCGAAAGCGCCTGTCCGCAGGCACTGCAGACAGGCGGAGCGGCAGCACCGCACCCCACGCAGAACCTGGCTGCGTCCGGCAGGATGGCGCCGCAACCCAGACACTGCATACGCTACTGGCAGACGGTGCCGGGCGGACGGAAGACTTGGCGCGTGATGGCTTTCGCTTGCGAAACGCCGTTCACCGTGTAGGCAAAGGTTCCCGTTTGTCCGTTGCCGAATGCGAACGTCGCAGTTCCAACCTTGGTCACCGTGGGACCACCAGGGCTCCCGATCGGTGGGAACGGCACTGCGTTGAAAGGCGGGCCCGTCGTACGATAAAGATCGCCGGCGTATATCGTCGAACTGGTCTGCAGTGCCGTCACGACGAGCCACATCGGTGCGCGATCGCTATCGTACGTGAACCACGTGCCGAAGATCGTCGAGCCCTGGTGCGTCAGATTGATTCCCCAGCCGTCTTCCGATTGCGCGGGCGCGGCCCACCAGATGTCCTGGTAATTCGTTGCGGCTGCAGCACCGACAACAGAGTTGAAAACACAGACGGGCGGTGCGGCAGCGCCGAGAATCTGGCGCGTAATGTTCTTGGTCTGCGAGATCCCGTTGACCGTATAGGCGAACGTGCCGTTGTTCTCGTCGCTGAACGTGAGCAGCCCGCTGCCGACGGGGAACGTGGTCGCGCCGCCAGGACTGCCAAGCGGCAGAAACGGTACTGAATTGAACGGGGGACCACGAGCTTCGAACAAATCCCCGAAGAACGTGTTCGTGCCGGTCTGGTACGCCACCATGACGAGCCACCATCCCCTGCCGTTCAGATCATAGGTGAACCAGGACCCGAAGATGACGTCGGCTTGATGGGCGAAATTGATTCCCCATCCGGACTCGGAGCCCGCGGGCGAGTTCCACCATAGTCCCTGGAAATTAGTTGTACTTGGCGGGGGTGGGCTATCGTCGTCGATGATGGTCGCGATGCCTTGTCCATCTGCGATCGTCGCATTGACGGCGTTACCGAGCTGCACACTGAAGGTCCGATTCGCCTCGACGGTCGTATTGCCGATGACCAAAACGCTGATCGTCTTGCTGGTTTCGCCGGGCGAAAACGTCAGCTGACTCGACGTGCTCACGTAGTCCACGCCTGCCGTCGCGGATCCGTTGGCGGTGGCGAAACTTACGGTCACGGTCGCGCTGGTCGGTGCGGAAAGGCTGACCGTGAACACGAACGGCGTGGTTCCGCTGTTGCCTTCGGTTCCCGTGACGTCGCCGATAGACAGCGTTGGCAGCGCCGGAGGCGGCACCGGGTCGACGCTTCCGGAGATGGTTGCGGGTGGGGAGACCGTCGGACCCACCGCCGCAAGCGTGGAATCGAAAATGCTGTTGCCGCTGCCCGCCCGCCATCCGGGCTGGGTTCCCGCATCGATCTCCGTCTTGTTCGACGCGCCGCCGGAGTCCCCGTCGGAATTGATGCTTTCGATATTGGTCAGCGCGCTATTGAGAAGATTCGACTGCAATGCCTGCTTGAGCGCCCGGCCATAACTGTTCCAGCGCGTGCCCGACGTGTCGGACTTCTCGTGACACAGCGCGCAGCCCGCGTTGTTGTACGAAGCGGATGCCGAATACTTGCTGGTCCATCCGCTGGCGATCGTTGAATTGGCGTCGGCGAAAACCGGCTGCAGGAGGGCGACGAGGAACAGTGCCCCGAGCCTCGACAGCCTGGCGTACCGACGGTCCGAACGGATCATCGCAAGCCCTCCCCGCGATCCTATCCGTACGATACGCTCCCCTCGCCGGGGGATACAACGAATGCGATCGGCCGCCGTGCCGCGGCCGCCGGTCGATTAGCGGAGCTTGCCGATCAGATAACCGATCGCCAGCGCCGCGCCGACGGCGGCGTAAGGACGCGCGCGAATATACTCGGCGCCGGCCTCCACCACGTCGATCGGCGCCTTCTTGGCGGCATCGACCCTGTCGGACGCCCACTGCGACGCCGCGTTTGCGCGGTCGGCCACCGTGTCCACCGTGCCGTGGATGGAAGCCTTGGCTGTATTGACGGCGCCCGTCGCGCGATCGGCGACTCGATCCACCGCAGAGCGCGCCTGCTCGGCAACGCTGTCGATCGCCGGATTTCCCGATTTGCCCACCATGTTCGCTCTCCGCATCAGCCTCATTCGACTGCTAACGATACGTCACTCGCGGGATGCGTCCGCAGGACGTCGCCGCATTCGCACGTAGGACAGCTCCGTCATCGGCGTACGGTCCTACACCAGGAACCGTGTCGCGCCGACTCCCGCTGGCAATTTCCTGGCCGATGCTGCGCTCATGCATCACCTCTCGCAGCACCCGAACGGAGGTCACGATGGCATACGCACTTGCGAACACCCTGGTACGGCGGCGGATGAGTCCGCAGCCGAACGGCCGTGACGCACTCGAGCCGATGCGTGGCGTCATTCTGTGGACGCTGATCGCGACGCTGCTGTTCTGGGTGCCGCTGGGAGCAGCGCTCGTCCACTGATGGCGGCGACCTTCGCGGCGTTGCGCCGGTCGCGTAAGATTCTTTCAACAGTTAACCTTGCTTGCCCGCTCCCCCGACGCCGGGGCGGGTCACTGGACATGCCGAAGATCGTCAAATCCGACGCCGAGTGGAAACAGCAACTCACGCCGATGCAGTACAAGGTGACGCGACGCGCGGCAACCGAGGCACCTGGTTCCGGCGAGTACGTCGATCACGATCAGTCGGGCATCTACACGTGTGTCTGCTGCGGCACGCCGCTCTTCGAGTCCGACACCAAGTTCGACGCGGGGTGCGGCTGGCCGAGCTACTTCAAGGCGCTCGATCCCGCCAACGTTCGTGAACTGCTCGATACGAGTCACGGCATGCGCCGCACGGAAGTGATCTGCAACATCTGCGATGCGCACCTTGGCCATGTGTTCCCCGATGGACCGCCGCCGACCGGACTGCGCTATTGCATCAACTCGGCGTCGCTGAGGTTCGATCCTAGATAACGGACCGATGGCCAAGCGGCGCTGATGTCGGCGCGCTACACCGTCGACGATTTCGACTATTCGCTGCCGCCGGAGCTGATTGCACAGCATCCGGCGCGCGATCGCGCCGGCAGCCGTCTGCTTCACGTCGACGGCGATCGGCTGACCGACCTCCGCTTCACCGACTTGCCAAGCGCCCTCGCGGCGGGCGACCTGCTGGTGTTCAACGACACGCGGGTCATCAACGCGCGGCTGCGCGGCCGCAAGCCGACCGGCGGCAACGTCGAGCTGTTCATCGAACGCATCGACGGCCCCGACACGGCGGTCGTCCAGGTGCGCTCGAGCCATCCGCCGCGCGTCGGTACGACGATCCAGCTGGCGGCGGGCGCGGCCGCGATTGTCGAGTCCCGCAACGACCGACTTTACGCAGTTCGCTTCGAAGGCACCGGTGCGCTCGATGCGTGGCTCGAACAGCACGGCGAATTGCCGCTTCCGCCGTACATCACGCACGCGCCCGATGCCAGCGACGCCAGCCGCTATCAGACCGTGTACGCGCGCGACCCGGGCGCGGTCGCCGCGCCGACCGCCGGCCTGCACTTCGACGCGTCGATGTTTGACGCGCTGCAGCGAATCGGCGTCGAGCGTGCGTTTGTCACGCTGCACGTCGGCTCCGGAACATTCGCGCCGGTAACCGCCCGTGACATCGACGGTCATCGGATGCACGCAGAGCGCTATTCGATCCCCCAGCCGACCGTTGACGCGATCGCCGCGACGCGTGCGCGCCGGGGCCGCGTGGTCGCCGTCGGAACGACGTCGCTGCGCGCGCTGGAAGCGTCCGCGGCAACTGGATCCCTGCGCGCCGGCAGCGCCGAAACCTCGCTGTTCGTTACGCCGGGCTATCGTTTCCGCGTCGTTGACCGACTACTGACCAATTTCCACATGCCGAAGTCGACGCTGCTGATGCTGGTCGCCGCGTTCGGCGGCCTGCACGCGATGCGCAGCGCATATACCCATGCGATCCGCGAGCGCTACCGATTCATGAGCTACGGCGACGCGATGCTCCTGGAGCGCGACGTGGGCAGCGGGCCCTCGACGTGAATACCCCCGCCAGCCGACAGGCGGCGCTCCACACCGGGCGTTAGTGTAGGAAAACGTCGCCGTTCGGCGACATTTCGGCCATTTGGCGCTTCCAAACGCAACAATCTTCGATCAGAGGCCTGGTTTTCGCGCGAGTTCGATTGGCAAAATGCCGCGTGTCCGTTACGCTTCCGCCATCCCACTTCCTGCGGGGACCGCGCGAATTCTCGCGACGGTGCCCACGCGACTAAGGCACCATGTCATCGTCGTTCCGCGTTCTGGCGGCATTTGTCGTCGGTTGTCTGATGGCGACCCCGTCGCACGCAGCGCGCGTTGGCGTTTTGTCCAACGCGCTCGCCGTGCAGACGGCAGCGGACTACAGCGCGAAGGCTCCCGAGAATACCTATACCGCGGTCGACGTTTCGACGTCGGTTCCGTCGCTCGATTTCCTGGTGGCGAATTTCGACGTGCTGCTGTTGTTCGAGGACTCCGTGTTCTCGAACGCAACGGCCGTCGGCAACCGCGTCGCGGAATTTGCCAATAGCGGCCACGCGGTGGTGCTTGGCACGTTTTACGACCAGGACCGCAGCGACGCCCTCTCCGGAACGCCCGCACCGCACGGATGGGGCAACCTCGAAACCATCGATCCCAACACCACCGACGGCGTCGGCACGGCGTATGCGCTGCGCACGCTGGCGCCCGATACCATCCTCCCTCATCCGCTGACGCAAGGCGTCATGACGCTGACCGCCGTACGTGGCAATCCGGGTGCTTACGCAGGAGGCAACCAGGCCAAGCTCGGCACCGTCGTCGTCGCAGCGTGGACGCAACGCAACGCACGCGGCGAAACGGATCCCGCGATCGACTACCGGATCACCGGCGCGGCGTGCGTAATCCATATCGGCATAGCGCCGCAGTACGGCGTCGTCGCGAACTTCGGCACGTACGGCACGGACTTCAGCGGCGACTTCTACCGCGTCTGGAGCAATGCGTTCGCCTTCGCCGCCGCACGCTGCGTAACCGGCATCATCCCGGGCGATTTGTCGCAGATCGCGAGGGGCTGGGCCAACCGCTCGGAGCTCGACGTCTGGCGCGCAGGCTTCTCGTTCGCGGTCGTTCTCGACGGCGCTTTCCTGCAGAGCGGATTCGGTCCCGCCCTCCGGCTGGTCAGCCAGCCCGACGGCCGCATCGTCGCGCTCTAGCGTCCCCCCGGACGCTTTCGCTCCATGCAGTTCGAAGTCATCGCGCGCGCCGGCGCAGCGCGACGCGCGCGCCTGACACTTGCCCACGGCAGCGTCGAAACGCCGGTATTCATGCCCGTGGGCACGTACGGCGCCGTCAAGGCGATGTCGCCCGCCGAACTGGACGAGATCGGCGCGCAGATCATCCTCGGCAACACGTTCCACCTGTGGTTGCGGCCGGGAACGGATGTCATCAAGGCGCATGGCGGCTTGCACCGCTTCACCGGCTGGCAACGCCCGATCCTGACGGATTCCGGAGGGTTCCAGGTCTTCAGCCTCGGGACGATGCGCAAGGTGCGCGAGGAAGGCGTCGAGTTCTCGTCTCCGGTCAACGGCGACAAGCTACTGCTGACGCCCGAGCGGTCGATGGAAATCCAGCGTGCGCTCGATTCGGACGTCGTGATGGCCTTCGACGAATGCACGGCGCATCCGGCCACGCGTGACGAGACGGCGAGCTCGATGGCGCTGTCGATGCGCTGGGCGGCGCGGTCGAAGGCGGCGCACGCGGACAATCGGAACGCGCTGTTCGGCATCGTGCAGGGCGGCATGCACGAGGACCTGCGCGACGAATCGACCGACGCGCTGACGTCGATCGGGTTCGACGGGTACGCGATCGGCGGCCTGTCGGTGGGCGAGCCCAAGCCCGAGATGTTGCGCGTGCTCGCGCATACGGCGCCGCGGCTGCCGGACGACAAGCCGCGCTACCTGATGGGCGTAGGGACACCCGAGGATCTGGTCGCCGGCGTGTGCGCGGGCATCGACATGTTCGACTGCGTGCTGCCGACGCGCAACGCTCGCAACGGGTGGCTGTTCACGCGCCACGGCGACGTGCGCATCCGCAACGCCCGCCACCGCAGCGACGTCGGGCCCGTCGATGCAACGTGCGGGTGCTACACGTGCCGCCACTTCTCGCGCAGCTACCTGCATCACCTGCAGCGGATCAACGAGATCCTCGGCGCGCGTCTCGCGACGATTCACAACCTGTACTACTACACGACGTTGATGGCGGAACTGCGCGGCGCGATTGCGGCGGGGGACGTCGCGACCTACGCCACGGCCTTCCGTGCGGCGCGGGCCGGTCTGCTAGAATAATGGGTTGAATTGGCTCTGAATTGCTGGTCCGTGGGGCGGACGCCCGCCCCTTAGAACGCGCGCCAACGACGCGTTTGCCGCGGCCGCTGTCGCCGCATTAGGCGTATCTCAAACCGGAGACCCCGTCGTGCTGATTTCCAACGCTTTCGCGCAGGCCGCTGGTGCCGCGCCGCAGACCGACACGTTGCTCACGTTCCTCCCGATGGTCGCGATCTTCGTGGTGTTCTACTTTCTGCTGATTCGCCCGCAGCAGAAAAAGGCCAAGGAAGCACGGTCGATGCTCGAGGCGCTCGAAAAGGGCAACGAGATCGTGACTGCCGGCGGCATCCTGGGCCGGATCGTCAAGATCGACGAGCAGTACGTGACCGTCGAAATCGCGCCGAACACGCAGATGGTCGTGCAGCGCGCCGCGATCTCGCAGTTGCTCCCCAAGGGCACGATCAAGGCGCTCTGATGCCGGCCCGTCGCACAACTATCGCATCCGGTCGCCGATGAACCGCTATCCCGCCTGGAAGTACATCCTGATCGGCGTGACGCTGGCATTGGGCCTGTTGTACATGGTGCCGAACTTCTTTCCCGAAGTTCCGGCCGTGCAGGTTTCGTCGTCCAAGGCATCGGTGAAGATCGACAGCGCGCTGCTTGGAACCGTCGAGGATGCGCTGAAGGGCGCCGGCATTGCCTACCGCGGCGCCGAGCTCGATCCGCTCGGCATCAAGGTGAAGTTCGCCGACACCGATACGCAGCTCAAGGCCAAGGACGCGCTGCAGACGAAGCTCGGCGACACGTACATCGTCGCGCTCAACCTGCTGTCGTCGTCGCCGCACTGGCTGACCGCAGTCGGCGCGTTGCCGATGTACCTCGGACTCGACCTGCGCGGTGGCGTGCACTTCCTGCTGCAGGTCGACATGAAAGGCGCCCTCGACAAAGCCGCCGATCGCTACACGACCGACATTCGCTCGCTGATGCGCGAGAAGAAAATCGTTTACTCGGGGGTGGTCCGCGAAGGCTCGAACGTCGTGCTGCGGTTCAAGGATGACGCCGAGCGGACGCGCGCGCGGAACGAGATCGCCAACGCATTTCCCGACCTCGCCGTGCGCGAGCAGGAAGCCGCCGGAGGCGAATCGCGGCTCGTCGCGGGCCTGAAGCCCGAGGCGCAGAAGCGGATTCAGGACGGCGCGGTCCTGCAGAACATCACGATCCTGCGCAACCGGGTCAACGAGCTCGGCGTAGCCGAGCCGATCATTCAGCAGCAGGGCAGCGACCGCGTCGTCGTCCAGCTTCCCGGCGTGCAGGACACGGCGCGCGCCAAGGACATTCTCGGCCGCACGGCAACGCTCGAGATCCGGATGGTCAACGACGATGCGGGTGCACAGGAATCGGCGCGCGGCGGCTCCGTGCCGTTCGGCAACGACCTGCTCACCGACCGGAACGGCGAGCCGTTGCTCGTCCGACGCCAGGTCGTGCTGACGGGCGACCGCATCAACGACGCCCAGCCGGGCTTCGACCAGCGCTCCAACGAGCCTGCTGTGCACGTCGGCCTCGACGGCACCGGCGCGCGGATCTTCAAGGAAGTCACGCGCGAGAACGTCGGCAAGCGGATGGCGATCGTCCTCGTCGAGAAAGGCAAGGCCGAGGTGATCACGGCGCCGGTGATCCGCGAGGAGATCGGCGGCGGTCGCGTGCAGATCAGCGGCAAGATGAACACGCGCGAGGCCAACGACATCGCGCTCCTGATGCGCGCCGGCGCACTGGCCGCGCCGATGGAAATCGTCGAGGAACGCACGGTCGGACCTTCGCTCGGCAAGGAGAACATCGAGAAGGGCTTCGATTCGGTCATGTACGGGTTCATCGTGCTGGCCGCGTTCATCTGCATCTATTACGCGCTGATGGGCGTCATCTCGACGATTGCGCTGGTCGTGAACCTGATCCTGCTCGTGGCGGTCCTGTCGGTGATGCAGGCGACGCTGACGCTACCGGGCATGGCCGCCATCGCCCTGACACTCGGCATCGCGATCGACGCCAACGTGCTCATCAACGAACGGATCCGCGAGGAGTTGCGCTGGGGCGCGACACCGCATGCGGCGATCCAGGCGGGCTACGAACGCGCGTGGGGAACGATCCTCGACTCGAACGTCACGACGATGATCGCCGGCATCGCGCTGCTCGCGTTCGGCTCGGGACCGGTGCGTGGCTTCGCCGTCGTCCACGTCCTCGGCATCCTGACGTCGATGTTCTCGGCCGTGTTCGTCTCGCGCGGCATCGTCGCGCTGATCTACGGCAGCCGAAAGAAGCTCGACCACATCTCGATTGGCCAGGTGTGGAAGCCGAAGGCCGACGTGCCCGCGTCGGTGCCGGTCAAGACGTAGCTTAAGCGCCGCTCTCACCGACCCGACAGGCCGCAATGGAATTCTTCCGCATCTCGCGCGACATCCCGTTCATGCGGCATGCGCTCGTGTTCAACATCATCTCGTTGGTCACGTTCGTCGCCGCCGTCATTTTCCTCGCGGTCAACGGCCTGAACCTCGGTGTCGATTTCCGCGGCGGCACGGTCATCGAGGTCACGTACGGTCATCCGGTCGACTTCAATCGCGTCCGCAGCGCGATCGACAAGCTCAACCTGGGCGAGTTCGCCGCGCAGAGCTTCGGCAGTTCCGACACGGCGCTGATTCGGCTGCCGCTGAAGGAGGGCGTCTCGAGCGCGCAATTGTCGGAACGCGTCATGGGCGCGCTGAAAGCCGACGACCCGGGCGCCACGCAGCGCCGCGTCGAGTTCGTGGGCCCGCAGGTTGGCAAGGAGCTCTATGAGAATGGCGCGCTCGCGCTGTTGCTGGTGTCGATCGGAATCGTCATCTACCTCGCGTTGCGGTTCGAATGGCGCTTCGCCGTCGCGGCGATCATCGCCAACCTGCACGACGTCATCATCATCCTGGGCTTCTTTGCGCTGTTCCAGTGGGAGTTCTCGCTGCCGGTGCTCGCCGCCGTGCTCGCAGTACTCGGCTATTCGGTCAACGAATCGGTCGTCATCGCCGATCGGATCCGCGAGAACTTCCGCAAGATGCGCAAGGCATCCGTCACGCACGTGATCGACAGCGCGATCACGCGGACGCTGTCGCGGACGATCATCACGCACGGCTCGACGCTGCTGATGGTGCTGTCGATCTTCTTCTTCGGCGGCGAGACGCTGCACCACTTCTCGCTGGCGCTCGCGATCGGCATCTGCTTCGGCATCTACTCATCCGCGCTCGTCATGGCGTCGCTGGTGATGTGGCTCGGCGTGTCGCGCGAAGATCTCGTGAAGCCCGATCGCAAGCGCGACGGGATGGCGGGCGAAAAGATCCTTCCTTAAGCTGCGGCCGGACGCGAGGCTCCCGTGACCGCGCCCGATTACCTGCCCGCGTGGCCGCCGGCGGCCAATGCATTCCTGACGTTCGGGCTGCTGCTGCTCGCCGGGCTCGCCGGCGGACGCCTCGCCGCGTCGACGCGCGGCCTGCCCGCAATCACCGGCTACATCGCCACCGGCCTCGTGCTCGGTCCAGGTCTTTTGAACTGGCTCGACGAATCGATGATCGCGCAGTCGCGGGTTCTCGCCGAATTCTCGCTCGGGCTGATCGTGTTCGACCTCGGACGGCGGCTCGATCTGCAATGGGCGAGCCATGACCGGTGGCTCCTGCCGATGGGCGTTGCCGAAAGCGCGCTGTCGTTCGCCGCGATGTTCGCGCTCCTGCACTTCGTCATCGGTATCGACGTGCTCGAGGCCGCGGTGGCCGCCACGATCGGCGTCGCGACGGCCCCTGCCGTGGTGCTGCTTGTCACCAACGAGCTCAAGGCCGAGGGCCCCGTCACGCGCCGGATGCTTTGGCACGTCGCGCTCAACAACGTAATCGCAGCGGTCGGTGTGACGCTGCTCCTGCCGTTCATCGAGGCACGCGCGTCGGGCGCATCGTGGAACCCGGTCGCACGCGCCGTGTGGCTCATCGCGGGCTCTTTCCTGCTCGGCTTCATTGCGTTCCAGCTGATGACGCTGCTCGCGCGCTGGCTCGGCAAGTCTCCGGCGCCCCAGTTCATCCTCACCGTCGGCACCGTCATCGCAACGGTCGGCACCGCACAGCAGTGGCGGCTGTCCGTGCTGCTTTCGCTGCTCGTGCTCGGTGTTTGCGCGCGCAACCTCGACCGCCAGCACCGGCTGATCGACGTCGAGTTCGGCCGCGCCGCGCAGATCTTCTTCGTCCTGCTGTTCGTGCTGACGGGCGCGACGCTGCACCCTGATCAGCTGGGCGCCGTCGCGTGGATCGGACTCGCATTCGTCATCGCCCGCTCGCTCGGCAAGGCCGTGGCCCTTTATGCGCTCGCGTGGCCCGCACACATCTCGGCGAGCCAGGCCGGCACCCTGTCGCTCGCGCTGACGCCGATCGCCGGATTGGCGATCGGGATGACGCAGCCGATCTACGACATCGCGCCTGAATTCGGTGCACGCCTCGCGGCGATCGTCATCTCCGGCGTCGCGATCCTGCAATTGCTCGGTCCCATCGCCACGCGCTACGCGCTCATTCGCGCGGGCGAAGGCGAGCCGGGCGCGCGCGACTGACCTGTCGATCTACGCGAACGATGCCCGCCCTCGACTTCACGACATCCGCTGCGCTGTCCGTCGGCGTCGAGCTCGAGCTGATGCTCGTGAACACGCGCGACTTCAACCTGGCGCCAGACGCGGACGATCTGTTGCGGCGCGCGACCCGCGAAGCGCCCGGCGGCGAGCTCAAGCCCGAGATCACGCAGAGCATGGTCGAGATCAACACGTCCGTGCATGAGCGCTATCCCGAGCTCCTCGCCGAGTTGCACGGCACGCGCGACGTGCTGACAGGACACGCGCGCAAGATGAACGTGGCGATCGCAGGTGGAGGGACGCATCCGTTCCAGAAGTGGAGCGACCGCAAGATCTATCCGACCGAGCGCTTTTTGTCTGTGTCGGAGAAATACGGGTTTCTCGCGAAGCAGTTCACCGTTTTCGGCCAGCACGTGCACATCGGCTGCGCGAACCCCGAGGATGCGATCTACCTCAATCACGCGCTGATCCGCTACGTGCCGCATTTCATCGCGCTGGCGGCGTCGAGCCCGTTCTACCAGGGCGTCGATACGGCGTTCGATTCGTCGCGGCTGTCGATCGTCAACGCGTTCCCGCTGTCGGGAACGATGCCGCTCGTGGCGTCCTGGGCGGAGTTCAACCGCTACTACGACCGGATGTTCGACCTCGGCATCGTCGCCAGCATGAAGGACTTCTACTGGGACATCCGGCCGAAGCCCGAGTACGGCACCGTCGAGATCCGCGTCTGCGACACGCCGCTCACCGTCGACCGTGCCGCGCAAATCGCCGCGTTCGCGCAGGCACTGGCCCGCTGGTTGTGGGAAGCGCGACCGATCGACGTGACGCCGGATCTGTACCTGACGCACAGCCACAACCGGTTCCAGGCCTGCCGCCATGGCTTTGCGGGCACGCTGATCGACGCGCGCACGGGCAAGACGCGAACCATCGCCGAAGACCTGCGCGAAACGCTGCGCGACTTGGCGCCGCATGCGCAGGTGCTGGGCTCGGAGGACGCATTTACGGCACTGCTGGCGACCGTCGAGCAAGGCAACCACGCCGCGTGGCTACGCAACGTCTTCACCGAGCACCAGACGCTGCCGGACGTCGTGCGCAGGCAGTCCGAGCTGTGGACGGCGTAGCGGCCGCGCACGCGCGCCCGCCTTCGACATGCTGACCACACTGTTGTACTCGCTGCTCGCACTCGACCAGACGGTCGCCACGCTCGCCACCCAGTATGGCCCGTGGCTCTACGCGATCCTGTTCGTCGTGATCTTCGCCGAGACGGGACTCGTCGTCTGCCCGTTCCTGCCCGGGGACTCGATCCTGTTCATCGCCGGCGCCGTCGTCGCCGTCGCCAACTTGAACGTGCACGTGCTCGCCGCCGTCCTCGTCGTCGCCGCGGTGTTGGGCGATTCCGTCAACTATGCAGTCGGACATTACATCGGACCCAAGGTATTCCACCGTCCCGATTCGCGCTGGTTCCGGCAGGAATACCTGCGGCGCACGCAGGCGTTCTACGACCGCTACGGCGGCGTCACGATCATCATCGGCCGGTTCGTTCCGATCATCAGGACGTTCGCGCCGTTCCTGGCCGGCGTCGCGGGCATGTCGTACCGCCGTTTCCTCGCGTACAACATCGTCGGCGGATGCCTGTGGATCGGGCTTCTCGTCTACGCGGGCTACCTGTTCGGCAACATCCCGTGGGTGAAGGACAACCTGTCGCTGATCGTCGTGGCGATCGTCGTCGTGTCGCTCATTCCGGCGATCACGACGTTCGTGAAGGAGCACCGCGGTGCGAAGGCGGCCAAGCCGTAACGAAGTGCGCTAGACGCGACGCGCGAGGCGCGCCGCAAGGCCGACGTACGTTGCGGGCGTAAGGGCGAGCAAACGCGACTTCGCATCCGCCGGCAATGCGAGGCCCTCGATGAACGCGCGCAGCGACTCGCGCGTCATGCCCGTCTTTCCCCGCGTCAACGCCTTCAACTGCTCGTAAGGCTCGGGCAGTCCGTGGCGCCGCATGATTGTCTGGATCGCCTCCGCGAGCACTTCCCAGTTCGAGTCGAGATCGGCGGCGATGCGGTTCTCTTCGACGTCGAGCTTGGCGAGCCCCTGCCGTAGCGCAGTCCACCCGAGCATCGCGTGGCCGAGCGCGACGCCGAGGTTGCGCAACACGGTCGAATCGGTCAGGTCGCGCTGCCATCGCGATATCGGCAGCTTCTCGGCGAGATGGCGCAACAGCGCATTCGCGAAGCCGAGGTTGCCTTCGGAATTCTCGAAGTCGATCGGATTCACCTTGTGCGGCATTGTCGACGAGCCGACCTCGCCTTCGCGCATCCGCTGCCGGAAATAGCCGAGCGAGACGTAGCTCCATATGTCGCGGTCGAGGTCGATCAGGATCGAGTTGGCGCGTGCGAGCGCGTCGCAGTACTCGGCGATGCCGTCGTGCGGCTCGATCTGCGTCGTGTACGGATTGAATTCGAGGCCGAGGCTCGCGACGGTCCGCGCTGCAACCTTCTCCCATTCGACGTCCGGATAGGCGATCGCGTGCGCGTTGTAGTTGCCGACGGCACCGTTCAACTTGCCCTTGATCGGCAATCGGGCGAGCGCGGCGATCTGCCGCTCGAGGCGCGCGTAGACGTTCGCGAATTCCTTGCCGAGCGTCGTGGGCGTGGCCGGCTGCCCGTGCGTACGTGCGAGCATCGGCACGTCGGCGTGCGCGTGCGCGAGTGCGCGCAGGTCGGCCGCGACCGATTCGAGCAGCGGCAGCAGCGTATTGCGCCGCGCTTCCTCGAGCGCGATGCCGTACGCGAGGTTGTTGATGTCCTCGGACGTGCACGCGAAATGGACGAACTCCGCGACGCGCACGATCTCGGGCGACGACGCCAGCCGCTCCTTCAGCCAGTACTCGACCGCCTTGACGTCGTGGTTCGTCGTGCGCTCGATCGTCTTGACGCGGGCGGCGTCGGCGACGGAGAACGATGAGACGACCGCGTCGAGCGTCGCGCGCGCATCGTCCGAGAACGGCGGCACTTCGGTGATGGCGGGTTCCGCGGCAAGCGCCAGCAGCCAGGCCACTTCCACGCGCATGCGCTGCCGAATCAGTGCGAACTCGCTGAACTGCTCGCGCAGCGCGTCCACCTTCGCCGCGTAGCGGCCGTCGAGCGGCGACAGCGCGGTCAGGCGTGCGTTTTCGGCGTCGTTCATGGCATCTTCGCGAGCAATCGAGTCTAGCATGCGATGTTATAATGCGTGCCCGCTGCGTTGCACTCCGCCTCGCGTCTTCCGTGCTGAAACTGATCGCTTCCACGACGAGTCCTTACGCCCGCAAGGTGCGCGTAGCGCTCGCGGAGAAGAAGATCGAGTATCAGGTTACAGCGGCAGCACCCTGGGATCCGGGCAACCCGGTGCACGCATACAACCCGCTCGGCAAGCTGCCCGTCCTCATCCTCGACGACGGCACGCATCTCTACGATTCGCGCGTCATCGTCGAGTACATCGACCTGGTGAGCCCGGTATCGCGCCTCATTCCGGAGCCCGCACGGCAGCGCATCGCCGTCAAGAAATGGGAAGCGCTGGCCGACGGCGTCTGCGATGCAACGGCGGCGATCGTCGTCGAACGGCGCCGTCCGACGCACCTGCAAAGCGACGAATGGATCGATCGCCAACGCCGCAAGATCCGCGAAGGCGTCGCCGAACTGTCGCGCGAGCTCGGCGATCGCGCGTGGTGTCACGGCGAGAGTTACTCGCTGGCGGACATCGCGACGGGTTGCGCGCTCGGCTATCTCGACCTTCGTCACGCCGAGCTCGACTGGCGCGAGCCCTATCCGAACCTCGAGCGCCTCGCCGACAAGCTCGGCAAGCGCGCGTCGTTCGCCGAAACGGCCCCTTAGGGGTCATCCCGGCGACGCGCGCTCGGCGTTCCGCGTTACAGCGCCTGCTTCAACTGCTCGAGGATCGCCGGGTTCTCGAGCGTCGAAACGTCCTGCGTGATCGCCTCGTCCTTCGCGATCGAGCGCAGCAGCCGCCGCATGATCTTGCCCGACCGCGTCTTGGGCAGGTTGTCTCCGAAGCGAATGTCCTTTGGCTTCGCGATCGGCCCGATTTCCTTGCCGACCCAGTCCCGCAGCTGTTTGGCGATCGCAAGCGCTTCGTTGCCGCTCGGTCGCGCGCCCTTCAGCACGACGAATGCGCAGACCGCCTCGCCGGTCAGGTCGTCGGGGCGGCCCACGACGGCGGCTTCCGCGACCAGCGGGTTCGACACGAGCGCGGACTCGATCTCCATCGTTCCGAGCCGGTGGCCGGACACGTTCAGCACGTCGTCGATGCGACCCATGATCGTGAAGTATCCGGTGTCCTTGTCGCGCACCGAGCCGTCGCCGGCGAGATACAGGTTGCCGCCGAGCTCGTCGGGGTAGTACGAATTCTTAAACCGATCGGGGTCGTTGTAGATCGTGCGGATCATCGCCGGCCACGGCCGCTTGATGACGAGAATGCCGCCCTGGCCGTTGGGAACGTCGTGGCCGGTCTCGTCGACGATCGCCGCCATGATGCCCGGCAGCGGCAGCGTGCATGAACCCGGCACGAGTGGCGTAACACCCGGCAGCGGCGAGATCAGGTGGCCGCCGGTTTCGGTCTGCCACCACGTGTCGACGATCGGGCATTGCTCGCGCCCGATATTCTTGTGGTACCACATCCACGCCTCGGGATTGATGGGCTCGCCGACCGAGCCCAGCAGGCGCAGGCTCGACAGGTCGTGATTCGACGGCGCCGTCGCGGGAGCAATTTCGTTTGCCTTGATCAGCGAGCGGATCGCGGTCGGCGCCGTATAGAACACGCTGACCTTGTGATCGGCGATCATCTTCCAGAAGCGGCCGGCGTGCGGATGCGTCGGAATGCCTTCGAACACCACTTCGGTGGCGCCGCACGCCAGCGGCCCGTACGTGATGTACGTATGACCGGTTACCCAGCCGATGTCCGCCGTGCACCAGAAGACGTCCGACGGCTTGATGTCGAACACCCATTTCATCGTCAACGCCGCCCACAGCAGGTAGCCGCCCGAGCTGTGCTGCACCCCCTTCGGCTTCCCCGTCGAGCCCGACGTGTACAGGATGAACAGCGGATGCTCAGCGCCGACCCACTCGGGCTCGCACGTATCGGCCTGCGCGTTCGTCAGCTCGTGCATCCAGACGTCGCGCCCGGCCGAAAAGCCGACGTTGCCGCCGGTGCGACGATAGACGATGACGTTGCGGACGGCGTCGCAGCCGCCCATGCCGAGCGCGTCGTCGATGATCGACTTCAGCGGCAGCGGCTTGCCTCCGCGCATCTGCTCGTCCGCGGTGATGACGGCGACCGCACCCACGTCGACAATCCGCTCCTGCAGCGACTTCGCGGAAAAGCCGCCGAAGACGACCGAATGCGTGGCCCCGATCCGCGCGCAGGCCTGCATCGCGACGATCCCCTCGATCGACATCGGCATGTAGATGACGACGCGATCGCCCTTCTTGACGCCGAGCGACTTGAGGCCGTTGGCCAAACGGCACACGCGCTGGTGCAGGTCGCGATACGTGATGCGCGTGACCTTGCCGTCGTCGGCTTCGAAGATGATCGCGACGCGGTCGCCTTTGCCCTGCTCGAGATTGCGGTCGAGACAGTTGTACGAGACGTTCATCTGGCCGTCTTCGAACCATTTGTAGAACGGCGCGCTCGATTCGTCGAGCACCTTCGTGAACGGCTTGTGCCAGGCGAGTGTGTCGCGGGCGAGATCCGCCCAAAAGCCCTCGAAGTTGCTGGCGGCCTTCGCGCACATCGCGTCGTAGTCCGCCTTCTTGACGTTCGCCTGAGCAACCCACTCGGCGCGGGGTTCGAAGACGCGGCTTTCGTGCATGACGGATTGAATCGACGACATCGAGGGTTCCTCCAGGGGTGGAGCGGTATGGGCCGCCGACTTCCGGCCGCTTGCATCCCAAGTCTACCGAACGGCGGCGCCGCCTGCCACGCGGCAACGCAAGGCGGGCGCAGGGGTGCGGTGGTAAAATCATCGGTTATCGTTCGTAGGCATCAACACGCGTGAAAACCTCCACGAGGCCTCCCGGCGATCCGCGCCTGCGCCCGCTTCCGCAACTGATCTTCATGAGTCGGTGGCTTCAGCTGCCACTCTACCTCGGCCTGATTGTCGCCCAGGGCGTCTACGTCTGGCAGTTCTGGCTCGAGCTCGTCCACCTGTTGCAGGCCACGATGGGCGACCTCGAATCGGCGCAGGCGGTCATCGCCAGCGTGACGCCACCGGGTGTCTCCGCGAACTTCAAGATGGGTCGCGAGACGATCACGATGCTGCTCGTGCTGGGTCTGATCGACGTCGTGATGATCTCCAACCTGCTGATCATGGTGATCATCGGAGGTTACGAGACGTTCGTGTCGCGGATGGATCTCGAGAACCATCCCGATCAGCCGGAATGGCTGTCGCACGTCAATGCGAGCGTTCTTAAGGTCAAGCTCGCAACAGCGATCATCGGCATTTCGTCGATCCATCTGCTGCGCACGTTCATCAACGCGCAGGCATACGACACCAAGACGCTGTTCTATCAGACGACGATCCACGTCGCGTTCCTATTCTCCGCGCTCGCGATCGCTGCCGTCGACCGTATCCTGCCGACGCCGTCGCACGTTCGCGACATGAACGGCAACGACCGCCACTGACGTCCCCTCGATCGGATGCACACGCCATGACGACGATTGCACAGGAAGACCTTATCCGGAGCGTCGCCGACGCGCTGCAGTTCATTTCGTATTACCACCCCGCCGATTACATAGCGGCGCTTGGCGACGCCTATGCAGTCGAGGAGTCGCCGGCGGCGAAGGACGCGATCGCACAGATCCTCACCAATTCGCGGATGTGCGCCGAGGGTCACCGGCCGATCTGCCAGGACACCGGCATCGTCGTCGCGTTCGTGCGCGTGGGAATGGACGTCCGCTTTTCCGGCGCGACGATGGGCGTCACGGACATGATCAACGAAGGCGTGCGCCGCGCTTATCTCGATCCGGACAACACGCTGCGCGCGTCGATCCTCAGCGATCCCGCCGGCAAGCGGACCAATACGAAGGACAACACGCCGGCCGTCGTGCACTTCGACCTCGTACCCGGCGACACGATCGACGTGCGCATCGCGGCGAAAGGCGGCGGCTCGGAGAACAAGGCGAAATTCACCATGCTCAACCCGTCCGATTCGATCGTCGACTGGGTGCTGAAGACCGTGCCGACGATGGGCGCCGGCTGGTGCCCGCCCGGCATGCTCGGCATCGGCATCGGCGGCAGCGCCGAGAAGGCGATGGTCCTCGCGAAGGAAGCGTTGATGGATCCGATCGACATGCACGAGCTCAAGGCGCGCGGGCCGTCGAACCGGCTCGAGGAGTTGCGCATCGAGCTCTACGACAAGGTCAACGCGCTCGGCATCGGCGCGCAGGGGCTGGGCGGCCTCGCCACCGTGCTCGACGTGAAGATCCTCGACTACCCCACGCACGCCGCGAGCCTGCCGGTGGCGATCATTCCGAACTGCGCGGCGACGCGACATGCGCATTTCACGCTCGACGGCAGCGGCGCTGCGAGACTGGATCCGCCCGATCTGCGCTCGTGGCCCGACGTGCACTGGTCACCGGCGCCGGAATCGCGACGCGTCGACGTCAACGCGTTGACGCCGGCGGAGGTCGCGAGCTGGAAGCCCGGCGAACGGTTGCTGCTGAACGGACGCATCCTCACCGGCCGCGACGCCGCGCACAAGCGCATCGTCGAGATGCTGGCGCATGGCCATGCGCTGCCGGTCGACTTCAGGAATCGGATCATTTATTACGTCGGGCCGGTCGACCCCGTGCGCGACGAAGTCGTCGGCCCCGCGGGACCGACGACGTCCACGCGGATGGACAAGTTCACCGACACGATGCTTGCGAAGACCGGCCTGATCGCGATGATCGGCAAGGCCGAGCGCGGTCCCGTGGCAATCGACGCGATCCGCCGCCATCGCGCCGCCTATCTGATGGCCGTCGGCGGTGCCGCTTACCTCGTGTCGAAGGCGATTCGCCATTCGCGCGTCCTCGCGTTCGCCGACCTCGGCATGGAAGCGATCTACGAGTTCGACGTCGTCGATATGCCGGTCACGGTTGCCGTCGACGCGAACGGTGAATCGGTGCACGACACCGGTCCGCGCGAGTGGCAGAAACGGATTGGCAGGATTCCGGTGGCGGTCGTGTGACGAATTGACCGTCGGACGCGTCAGAAGTGGAACTTGGCGATGCGAAAATCGGCATCGAACGACGTGTTGTTCTGGACCGTGCAGGACGCAACGAACAAGACGGGCGCTCCACCCGCCACAGGAACAATCGACTCGAACGTCGCGCGCACGTTGTCCACATCGCCCGGCGGCGCGTTCAGCGCCGCAAAGACGTCGAGCAGTCGAATGAACTCCATCGCCTTGACGTCGACGATCTGACTTGCAACGACTTGGCCGTCGCCACTGGCGAGCGTCAGCACGATTCGACCGGCACGCGGTTCCTGATTGAAGATGAAGCAATTCGACTGGAACGTCGGCGCCGCCGCCTGCCGAACCAGTCCGATCACTTCGCTAACGGTGCCGCAACACGTGTTGGCGACCGTTCCTTCGATGGAAAAGCCATTGCCCTCGGGAGTCTGCACTCTCGAATACAGTGCATACGTACCACCGCCGCCGGCAAACGCCGAGATCAGCACGCCGAAGTTCGAACCGGCATTGAGCGTCGGGCACAATGCGGTGAGCGACGTCTTGACCGTGTTGCCGGGTGCGACGTTGACCGGTGCGCATGTTGACGTTCCGGGAGTCGCGCTGCTCGTTGCGCCGATGTATGTGAACGACACATTGAGCGTATCCAAGTTGGGGTTGTGCAAGTAAATCGTATCTTCGATTCGGATCGATGGACGGTCGTCCGCCATTCATCGTCCGGTCAGCAAGTCCGACGGCGTATCGACATCGCGCACAACGCCGGCGTCTTCGACGTCGATCCACGTCACCCGGTCGAGATTGCGCTCGATCAGCGAGCGGGCACCGGAATCGCCGATGAGCGACGAGAGTGCGTCGCGATGCCGACGCGAGAAGCCAACGGGATGGCCGCGCTGGCCGCGATACGACGGCGCCGCGATATGAGCGCCTGACACCACCGCCGCCGCGATCGCGCGTATCGTCGCCGGCGCGATCCACGGCATGTCGCCCAACGCGATGATCCAGCCATCCGCATCGACGGTGGCGGCGATACCGCACGCGAGTGTCGCGCTCATTCCGTCACCCGCGTTCATGCACGGCACGACGCGCAGTCCCGCGGCGGTGAATTGCACCGCGAGTTGAGTGTCGCGGGGGCGGACGACGGCGATCGAATCGGGAATCGCGTCAATCAGGTTGCGCGCAGCGGCGACGCCGATTGGCACGTCGACGGCGGTGCCTGCCGACGGCATCGCGATCGGCGCAAGCAGCTTGTCGCCGCCGAAGCGCGCACCCTGCCCCGCGGCAAGCAGGATGCCGACGATGCGGGCCATCGAATTTCGCTCGCCCCGGTCGCGCTGATTTGGCTACTCGGGCAGCAACCGGAACTTGCCGTCGCGCACGGTGATGAGCACCCGCGCGCGCTCGTCCATCCCGTTGTGATTCGTCGGCGACATGTTGAACACGCCCTGGCAGCCGATCACCTCACGCTCGTTCTCGAGCGCATCGCGTAGCGCTGCGCGAAACGCCTCG
>Ga0207706_10000641_pt1 | contig 37090 bp, 30 predicted proteins | sample KBSC53metaG_FD_184318 | JGI IMG/M metagenome (GOLD analysis project Ga0207706, IMG submission 184318) | Corn rhizosphere microbial communities from Kellogg Biological Station, Michigan, USA - KBS C5-3 metaG (SPAdes) (version 2) | ecosystem: Host-associated > Plants > Roots > Rhizosphere > Soil ... | reverse complement strand
GTCCTGGTCACAGCAGCCCTCCTTGTCTTCGGCGATCAGTCGATCGATATTCGCGCGCGGCCGTGGCGCAGCGTCTTCGCCATCCAGATGAGTTCTTTCAAAAACTTATCGATGCGCCGAATGTAGGACTCATCGAGAAGTCTTCCATCCTCGGTAAACACTTTCTGAACGCTGGAGAAATTGACATCCCAGAAAATCGTAACCAGCCCCAGTTCACGCATAACCGGCAGCAGGTTCTGAATTACTCTGGTTCCACCAAACGGCCCGGCTGATACGCCCACTATACCGACCGCCTTGTGAATGTATTCTTTGAGACAACTGTCCAACACATGCTTCAAAAGACCGGAGTAGCCGTGGTTGTACTCCGGCGACACGACCACCAATGCGTCAGCCTTGATCATCTTGGCGGAGAAGTCGGCGTGCTTAATGGCCTCGCCCGCATCGTTGGTGGGCAGGGGAAGCTTTGCGATATCGATGAGGTCGGTTTCAACCCCGGCGCACTTGCTCAGTTCTCCGGTAACAAGCTGAGCCGCGTGCAGGCTCATGCGGCCCATCCGGGCTGTACCCAGGATCACCGGGATAAATAAAGGACGGTCTGCTTCCATAACCAGTTTCTTTGAGCAATTAAAGTGACCGAGTCTTTCTGCGAGCACAAGGTCCGTTACCTGCGAGTGAGATTCGCATAATGGCAGGAAGTGACGAAATCCAGTCTCCAAAAGTGACCCGATGCTTTGGCTGGATTGTCACTGTGGGAGAGGGCGGAGCATCCTATCTTTGTATATGGCTACAAGAACCCTCACTCCCATCGCTGACCTGTTCGAGGCCCATCTCACGGTCAGCGACCTTGATCGGGCGGTCGCCTTCTATAGAGACCAACTCGCCTTGCCACTGGCGCACATTGTTCCCGAGCGAAAAGTTGCGTTCTTCTGGATTGGTGCTCGCGGGAAGGCGATGCTCGGCCTTTGGGAGGCGGGGACCATGCCGATGAGTTTCAGTCTCCATGTAGCTTTCCAGGTTACGCTCCCTGATCTGCAAGAGGCGCCTTCGCGTTTACAAAGCGCGGGAATCGAACCGAGAGACTTAGCCGGCCTTCCAACCGAAGAGCCCGTCGTCCTGGCCTGGATGCCTGCGGCTTCGGTGTACTTTCAGGACCCGGACAATAACCTGCTGGAGTTCATTACGATGCTGCCGGATCCCCCGAGACCCGACCTTGGCGTACTCCCCTGGAGTGACTGGGTCCGAAAGACAACCGCAGTCTAGTCAGCGCTGGTGCTCAGGAGCACAGCCGCTGGTCCGCGATAGGAAAAAGTCGGCCCGCCGATAGCAAGCTGCTCAATAAGAGACGATTCAGGGTTAAAATAAACCGTTGATCGGTTTCACGTCACTAAGGAGGAGCAATGGCATCCGCGCAGAACTGCGGCAGTGAGCAAGTACCCGCGGCACTTCGATCCAGTGACCGCTTGACCCTGGGATTGATTGGCATCGGAGTGGTATTCGCTTCCCTGGGTCTGGGCGAGGCTGTGTATCGATTCCTGTTCCTCGATTTCGATGGAGCCACCGATCGTCTTCCGATCGAGATGTTGTTCGGCCTAACCTTTGCCTGGATAATTACGAAACTGGCCAGAAGGATTTACCAATACCGACTGGAGACGTCCGCCAGAATCAACCTGATACGGGATCGCAATTACAAGATTCGTCACGCGGTAGAGGCAATCATTCCCGTACCATTTCCGGGCAATCAGCAATCGATCCGGGTGATTCGTGAAGAAGTGGATCGAATTGAGGGGGCATTGACCGAGATCGCCTCCTGGTAGGCCACGACCTTCAAAGGCGGCCGTTCTACGGTAGGATTCTTAGAATTTGCGCACCGGGCATGACGCGGGTCTGACTCGGATCGGGACGGACTTCCCTGGAACTGCTTTCTGGCAGGTCCCCATTATCGGCCCGCAGATACTTCATGTAGTTTGGCCGCAGGGAGGCAATCAGTTCCCGCCGGTTCCTGGTCGCGAGCGGCTTGCCCACATGAATCTTGCCCATTCCCCGGAGGACTGTTTCCGGCGCCACACCTGCGAACATCATAAGTGGCCAGGTAAAATTAGGGCCGTTCAGTTTACGCAGACGGTAGAGCCACATGAATATCGATCCCGCGCGCCAGGCCATCGGACCCCACCAACTGTACTGACCAGGGCGCAAATTGTGCTTCCAGCACTTCATCATCAGCTGCCATTGCAGTGGGCTGAGCTGGCGGGTGCGAGTGACGCCGGTTTGATGCTCCATGCGAGTGTCGTGCAGAGGGGTGAAGATCGAAGGCACGAGAAACGCAAACAGGCCGCGACGATCCATCTCGTACACGAGGTCGAGCGTTTCTCGCGTGTCCTGATCGGTTTCGCCCGGGTTGCCGATCATCAGCGTCATCATGGGAAACCAGTTGTTCTGGTTGGCGACGCGCAGCCCTTCGAGAACGACGCTCGGCCAGTCGTCAATGGGGAATGGAACCGCTTTGCTGGGCATTATCTGCCTGGCCATGCGCACCGAGCCAGTCTCCAGCCCAATCAACGGAACCAGGGCCTTCTTCTGCGGGTGAGTGCTGAGCCGCGGCAGATGAATGGGACTCTTCGGGAGCAGCACCTCCGAGAGCTGCCGGATCAACTCCGGGTCCACCACGAAAGGCGCCATGGTGCAGTGGCTCAGCAGGTGTTGTTCGACCCCCGGTGTGTTGACGATTTCGGAATACAGGTCAACCAGAGCTTCACGGTTGGGGAAGAAGAACGGAGTGTCGGTATGCACCTGGCCCCAGATGAACATGTCCTCGGTGGCCAGAGAGATCAGTTTGTTGCCCTCGCGCACGTTGGCGCGCACGGCATCCATAATCCGCGCCTTGGGCATATCGATCTGCGGGTTCAGGTCGGGCACACAGAACTGACACCTGCGGCCGCACCCGGTAGTCATCTCTACCACGCCGAACGTGGTGCGCTTATCGGGGAAGAGGATAGCGTCGCGGGAGGTGGGATGAGCCAGGCTGATTTCTCGCGGCAGCTTTTTTCCCGCAATCGCCTTCTGGAATAGCGCCAGAGTGTCCGGAGACTCGCTACGGCCTTCGGCCACGCAGTCCACCCCCAACTCCTCGAACGCGTTGGTTTGCGTGATCTGCCAGCCGCCCGACCCGCCCACCACCACCTGAAAATTCCCGCGATAGGGGCTGGACTTGATCTTATTGAACATCACACGGGAGTAAATCGAATTCAGGGGCTCTTTCGACGAGCCATAAATCGAGGTATATACGCCTGCCGCGAATGTGACGCCCAAAGGGTTGTGCGTGGAGACGGCCACCACGCGAGTGTTGGGGCCGATGAACTTGTCCAGGTCGTCCGGAAAACACGCCACAACATCGTCAGGACTGTATTGGCGCAGGAGCGACTTCTCCAGCACACGCACCCCTGCAGGCATGTAACGCGCGGTGCCGTCATCGTTGCGCTCCACCTCGCGCCACTGCGGATACTTCTTGTCCAGCACAAACTCCAGCCACTGTGGTATCGAGGCCAGGGCCATCTGGATGAAGAACCCAGCGTGATCAATCGATTCGGTCAACGGCGCAGTCAGGACAATGACCTTGCCGCCGCCGGCGGCAGACTGGCGTGGTAAAGCGCTTGCGACTTCGGAGGCCGTGCTCTTCCGCCGGTCTTCCTTTCCGGTGACCGTTTGCATGAAAACGATTCCTCTGCGACCGCTGAGAGCGGCCTCGCACAGAGAGAGCAGGAGATTTGTGCGAGGCCGAGTCCTTCCGTTCGGGGCGCAAGCTGATTCTGCCCTTCGCCAGCGCGGCGTGGAGTTTAGTCTTCTTTGTCGTTGTCTCCCACCTGCTGCGTCAAATAGCGCTCATAGCCCAGTTCGTCAATCTGGTGAAGCTGGGCCTCCAGCCAATCTACGTGGCTTTCCTCATCTTTGAGCAGTTGCACCAACAGGTCGCGCGACCCATTGTCGCCTTCTTTCGTGGCGATCTGGACGGCATCGTTGTACTGTTTCACCGCCGAGACCTCCAGCGACAGATCGCTTTCCAGCATCCCCTTGACCGTCCTCGATACTTTCAGCTCCAGGGGCTGCATGGAAGGCGTGCCGTCGAGAAACAGGATTCTCTCGATCAGGACCTCGGCATGCTTCATCTCTCCGATGGATTGTTTCTTGATGTATTCGGCGAGACGGTGGTATTTCCAGTTTTCGCACATCTCCGCATGCAGAAAATATTGGTTGATGGCGGTCAGTTCCTCGCGGAGTGCCTTGTTCAGCTCAGCAATGACTTTGGGGTTTCCCTTCATGGGCAGCGAGTATGACAAAAATCACTTCAGCGGGCAAACTCTTTTACGGAAACCCTTTTACGGAAACGAAGATCGAGCCGCCCGCATTGCTTTGTCAACTTCTTACGGTTGATTGATCAGGCAGACCTCCTATAGGGTTGTGCTGGAGTTGCGCCCTGGAAATCCATCTGGTTGACGGCACCTACGAGTTGTTCCGGCACTACTACGCGCTGCCCTCCGCGCGGGACCAAGGCGGCCGCGAGGTGGCGGCGGTGCGGGGCGTCCTGGCCTCGGTGCTGGGCATGATCAAAGGTGGAGCCACGCACGTCGCGGTGGCGACCGATCATGTGATCGAATCGTTTCGCAACGACCTGTGGCCAGACTACAAGACCAGCGACGGCATCGAGCCCGACCTGCTATCGCAATTCCCCCTGCTGGAAGAAGTCCTTTCGGCGGCCGGCCTTGTGGTCTGGCCGATGGTTGAGTTTGAAGCGGACGATGCCCTTGCCGCAGCAGCGGTCGCGGCCGCTCGGGACCCACGGGTCGAGCGCGTGATCATCTGCACTCCGGACAAGGACCTGGCCCAGTGCGTGCGCGGCAGCCGCATCGTCCAGTTGAATCGCCGGACGGGCGTTACTTTCGACGAGCCTGGCGTGATCAAAAAGTTTGGCGTCGCGCCGGTATCGATCCCCGACTATCTGGCGCTGGTGGGCGATTCCGCGGACGGCTATCCGGGACTTCCGGGCTGGGGAGCGAAGTCTTCGGCGGCGGTGCTGGCCAAGTTCGTCCATCTGGAGTCAATCCCTGTGGACGCTCGGGAATGGCGGGTGAACGCCGCCAACGCGAGTACCCTTGCCGCTACGCTCTCCCGCGAGCGCGAGCGGGCACTGCTCTTTCGCACCCTGGCTACGCTCCGGACCGACATCGCGCTCTTCGAGAACGTCGATCAGTTGCACTGGAAAGGCCCCACGGCTGACTTTGAGGCGCTCGCGGCCGGACTGGATGGGGCGCGCACTGAAAGCCGGCGGTCAGGGACACATCGGTCTCCGCGAAAATCATAGAGCGGCCTTTCAGGCCTTAATCCTGGAAGGCGTGACCGGCGTCGGAAGGACCCAGCCAATTCTTTCCCCAGGAGGGTAACCATGGGTCTCCGTGCCAAAGGGGTCCTCCCGGACACCCCCTTCAGAGGACCTTGGTGTTTTGCTCACTGGGAAAGTGGCCGCTACGATGTTCACAAGCCCTTCCCTGGAGATACGCAATGCTTCGCTGGCTGACAACCATTGGCACCGCACTCTCGCTGTTGGCGTTAATCACGAGCGTGTCAAACACCAGATTTCGAACTCACCATGCCAAATCGTCAGGGTGGCCGGTAGCGTTAAAAGCGAACAATCAATTTGACAATTGGACCTAAGTCCGCAAGGATAGCCCGATTCAGGCGGAGGAGGCGAGCATGACGACAAATGATACGGGAGACTGGCGCGACCTCTTTGATGTGGCGTTGTTTGAGCCGAACCGGGTCAAGTTGCGAAAGCGCATCGAACGCGCCCGGAATGCTATCAACGAGCGCCTTCACTTTTTGATGGGCCAGCAAGGCGAGAGCGGGAGGGACATGTCAGAGCGCATCGCACTCAACGATGCCTTGACCACCCTGACGGAGTTGCACAGGATCGTCTATACCCGGAAGCCGAACACGCAGGTGGGCGGCGAAGGTGGCCGAGCCGCAAGCTAGTCAGCAGGCCCGGTGAAACGGGATTTTGCAGGAAGGAGTTCTCTTGGCAATAAAACCGTTCCCGGATTCCATTCCGTCTGAGCTCCCACCGGCGAAGCTCTACCTCGATGACATTAGTGAAATCTTACAAATCCTCACCGATTCAGACCAGGGCTGTCAGGCCAGCTTTGTGGTCGGCAAGTCGAAGTGCGACACGTTGGACGATCTGAAAGACCTGCGGGGACGCACCACCCGTTTCGTGCTGGACATCTCCTCTCCGGGGAAGCACCAGACCCTGGAACTCACGCCCTCCGCCACGCGCATACACATCCATGAACTTGGCGACCAGTTGCCGGCCTGGTCAAAATATGTGAACGTCGCCGCAATCTTTAAGAAGAGAAGGCTGAGGCTCAAATCTTTTGTACGCACCGCTGCGGCGTGGGTATTTGCGGCCTTGTGGCTGGTGGCGGCTGCAGTGTGGATCTTTGCCCCCCATTTCGCTCGACCCATCTCACTTCAAAAATTGCCTAACCTCGCGACCGGCTTCTTTCTGGCGGTTGCTGTCGTCTATTACTTTGTCAGTTCGCACAGCATTGTTTACCTGCGATATCCGCAAAGGGTTGGCGTAGGAAGATGGCTGGAAGATCACAAACCGGAAATTATTGTGGGCGCGGTGTGCGCTGTGCTGGCAGTGGTTGCCACCGAGGTTATCGAAAAGGGCTGGAAGTGACGAAATAAAGCCGTAGGGACCATGGCTTTGTTCGCTTACAGGGGTCCTTCGACTCCGCGAGATGTTTCGCAAGCGAAACCTCTCGCTTCGCTCAGGACGACAGGGGTTTACTCCGCGGAGTTTACTACCGCCTTGCTTTGACTCCTCAGGATCTCTCCCACCAGGAACAGGTCGGTCAGCAGCGCCCGGAGATGGATCGAGGCGTTCAGATTGTCGATCAGCTGGGAGCTGATGGCGGGTTGGGCCAGCACCAGTTCGAGAGCGGCCAGCGAATCCTGCGCATCCCGGTCCAGCACAGAAATAAAGGCCTCATACTTCACGGCGGGCTCAAGTCCAGAGTCCGCGATCGCGCCCGTGCAAGTCCCGGCCAGGCCGGTCAGGGCGCGGACAGCGCGCTGCAGGAATTCGCGGACTTGTCCCCCGGATTGACTGCCCTGGTCGGTGGGCAGGCCCTGCCCTGCATAGGCCAGCATGAACTCGTAGCACTCTTCAATGGCATCGCAGCGCTCAACAAAATCAGTCGCCATCCACTGCACCTCGCGGTGTGTTGGGCGACGCCTCGACCACCCACCGTTTTGGATCGTGCTCTTTCAGGTAAAACTCCCGGCTCATGGTGCCCACAATCATGGACGCGGTGATGGGAAGCTTCTCCGGTCGAATAGCAAAATAGACGTGCACGATGACCAGCGTAATCAGTCCGACGCCGGCCAATCCGTGCAGCACATACATCAGGCCCCAGGTCATATCGCTGAACAAATAAGGATTGCGCGGGAAGAAGATCGTGCGCACGCGGGACATCATGAACACGCCGGTCAGAATCACCGACATTCCGGTCACGATGATGGCGCCGTGGTAAAGCTTGTTCTCCAGCGGATACTTGGCAAACTTACGCGGCAGAGCGGAAGACTTTCCCATGAAGCGCTGGAACCTCTTCCATGCGTCTTCGAGGTCGGCCCGGTCGGGCCAGATCGACCAGAAGTCCAGATAAAAGGACGCGTGGATGATGTGAAAGATAATCGAAATGGTAAGAACCGTGCCCGCAATCCAGTGGTACGTTACCCAGTCGAAGCGGACGCCCACCTTGGGCAGGAACGCGGTAAACAGCAGAACGAACATGGACGCCGCCATGATCCAGTGAAACAGCCGCGCCGCCAGCGAGTGCCGCGGAATGCGCGCCGGCAACTGGGCGGCAACTTTCGGGGAAGCGTCGGCTACGAATTCCTTCTCCTTGGCGAAGTAGCGGATGTAAATCGCGTGCACGATGAGGAACAACATGCCGGCGATGAGTGCAACCCAGATCAGGAACCACGCGATGTGAATCGGAACGTTCTGCCCCAGAGGACTGGTCGCCCACTCTATGATGCCCATGCTGCCTCCTGCGCGCCGCTGATGGAACGCTTCACAAGGTTCCGCATGAGCGGGATTTTGTAGGCGTTGGACTGCAGCGGAACGGCTCCCTGTACCGCCAGCTTTCCCGCCATCTCACCAGTGGCGGCGCTGCGCGGCTTGCCGCGCACCGAGTCTTCCACCGCCTTCAGCCGCAAGGGCCGAGCGGCGGCGCCGTTTACCGCGATGCGGAGGTTTTGAATCGTGTCTCCGGACAATCTCATGGCCGAAGCTACGTTCAGGAGAGGGAAGTCCCATACGTTCCGGTCGCGCACTTTTTCAAAATAAAACTGTGCGCCTGCCCAGGTGGAGGGAATGCGGATCGCGGTCAGCAAATGCCCGGGCTCGAGAATATTCATGTGGGTGATGTCGATGTCGGGCCCAAGGAAATAGTTCTCCGCATCCACCACGCGCTCGCCCTTGGGAGTTTGGATGACGAATTTGGCATCGAGCGCGATCAGCGCCGGAGCCGAATCGGAGGGATTCACCGCCACGCAGCGCTCGGCATGCAGAATCGCGTGCTCGCGATTTCTGCCCACCGGGGTATCGGCGTAGCAGATATTGCCGCCGGCGCGGTAGCAGGGCCAACCCGCGCGGTAGTACCAGCAGCGCGCGTCCTGCGAGACGTTGCCGCCCAGCGTGCCCTGATTGCGGATCTGGGGTGATGCCACCAGTTCCGCGGCCTGCGCCAGCAAGCCATATTTTTCTTTGACCACGGGATGGCGCACTACTTCCGTGAGCGTGGTCATGGCCCCGATTTCGATTCCATCACCAGTGGTGCGCACACCCCTGAGTTCGTCGATTCCGCTCAGGTCCACCAGCGCCTTGGGTTTCTTGATGCGGTCCTTCAGCCAGTCGAAGCTATCGAGCCCGCCCGCCATCACCCAGGCATCGTTCCCGTGCTGCTGGAGAAGCTTTTGCGCGTCCGCAACGGAACTCGGCTGATACAACTGGAACGCCGGCATGATGTCTCGTATTACAGCCATGATTCTCTCCGTTTTAACTCGCCCTTAGATGAATGCCGTCAGGGGGTCCTGCATGGGCCGCCCGGCTTCGAGCGAGGTCAGAATCGTGTCCAGGTTGACCGGCGCGCGGCGATAGATCTCATCGCCCAACGCATCCGAGAGAGCGTTCAGGATGGCGCCGCACCCGCCCCCTACCGGAGGTTCGCCAATGCCGCGCGCGCCCACCGGCGTCTCCGGATCCGGAATGTCGAGCGCAGCCCATTGCATGTCCACGGGTACATCGAGGATGGTGGGCGGCTTGGTGTGATAAAAGCGCCGCGAAACCGTGTGACCATACTGCGGATCGAAGACCCACTTCTGTCCGATGGCGTGGCCGATGCCCAGAATCGACCGGCCCAAAACTTGTCCCGCCAGCGCCTTGGGATGGATCACCGTGCCGACGTCGGCGACCGCGAGAAAATCCGTGATGCGGTACCTGCCGGTTTCAGTATCCACTTCGACTTCCGCGAAGCTCGCGACGTAGGAAAAGCTCTGCCCATCGTGCGGATATTTATCTTTGGCCGCCGCCACCAGGCCCTGTCCCGCCAAACCCGCGATGGAAGCCTTGGTGTACTTGTTCACATCTTCTGGTGCTTCATGACCATCGTATTTGCCGCCCAGTTTGATGGCGTACTGCGCCGCCTGGGCAAGGGTCATACTCTTGCCGCCACCCTTGTGAAAGACTTTTTCGTTCGCGACTTCGTACTGCTCCGGTTTGCCGCCGTTCGTTTTCGCGGCAATTTCCTGCAACTTCTGCTTTGCGTCCATGGCCACCGCGTGCGCCGCGCGAGTCATGGCGTGGGTGGTCTGGCTGCCGCCGGAGACGCAAGTCCAGGGCAGGTTCTGGGAAGTGTTGCCCCAGATGACATCGCACTTTTCCCAGGGCACGCCCAGGACCTCGGCCACTACGCGGTGAACATCGCTGATGGATTCCGTACCCAGGTTGCCGATTCCTGACTGGATCGCAATTCTTCCATCAGGACGGATGACAATGAGCCCGTCATATCCCGTCGAGCCGGCGAAGAATGCGCTTGAAGATACACCTACCCCGCGCACCTTGGTGCCGCTCCGTTTGGGGCGCGCGATCCGCTCTTTCCATTTGAATTGTTCGGCGCCGCGATCGAATGCTTCCTTGAGAAACGCGCTGGTCGAGTGTCCCCGCTTGCCGTTCATTTCCGGCCCGAAGGGCGCCTTACCTTCCGGTGCGTTGATCTTGCGAATCTCCACCTGGTCGAGCGAGAGTTGGCGCGCCGCTTTGGCCAGAATCGGCTCCATGAGGATGATGCCCTGCATGCCACCGGGTGCGCTTTGCGGTCCCCGGGGCGGAGTGTTGGTCAGCACGGTGACGCCCCGCCATCGCATCGCCGGGGGTTGATACAACAGCGAAACAATTCTTCCCGAGGCGTTGGCGTCGCCCACTGCATCGTAGGGACCGTTGTTGCAGATGGCGTACATGTCCACCGCGGTGATTCTGCCGTCCTTGGCAAATCCAACTTTCATCCGGCCCTGGAAGCCGGGCCGCGCCCGTCCGATGAAATGTTCTTCTTCGCGGCTGATGCGCATCATCACGGGGGCGTTAGCTTTCTTCGACAGCAGTGCCGGAATAATCGCGAAGATATAGCCGGTGGCCTTGCTGCCGAAACCGCCGCCGGTGTACTCGCTGATCAGCACGATCTGGTTGGGATCCATATTCAGCCAGCGTCCCAGGCCAGCCAGGGTCTGAACCGTGCTCTGCGTGCCCATGTGAACGAAGACCTTGCCATTCTGCCAATAGGACAAAGCGGTGCGAGGTTCGAGCGTCTGATGGCTGCTGTCCGGCGTGGAGAAAGTTTCGTCCAGGACCAGCGCGGCGTTCTTGAGGCCTGCATCCACATCGCCGTACGACCACTCATCTTGCGCCTTACCCATGGGCAGGCGTCCCTGCTTCAGTTCGGCGAAGTCAGCATCTGTCCATTTGAGTTCACCGATCTGGGGCGGAGGTGGGCTCGGCGGTTTCTCCCCCGGCTTGGCTGGAGGCGCAGGCTGCCTGACCCATACATTGCCTTCCGTGCGTGCATTCGGGCCATTGGGGCGGAGGCTATCGAGCGGATCGACCACGAACGGGAGATGTTCAAACGCGATGTCAATTTTTTCGATGGCCTCGGCGGCCGTCAGTTCGTCCACCGCAGCCACCGCCAGAATAGGCTCGCCCTGGTAGGTCGGCTCCATGGTTAGCGCTTTTTCGCCTTGCTGGTTGGCCTTGATCACAACTCCGAGATCGGTCACGCTGTCAGCGGGGGCGGGAAGATCGTCCTGGGTAAGAATCGCCTTGACCCCGGGCATGGCCAGCGCCTTGCTCAGATCGAGATGCTTGACGCGCCCGTGGGGCACCGGACTGAGCAGCAGCTTGCAGAACAGCATGCCGTCGGCGCGGTAGTCCTCGGCATATTTTGATTTGCCGGTGACTTTTGCGTAGAGGTCGGGCGTGGTGTAGTCCTTGCCAATGAGCTTGTATTTGGCTCCGAACTCTTGTTGAGCGGGCTTGCTCTTGGAGCTAGGCATGGTTCACCTTCCTCATGTTTTCTGCGCCTTTCATCATGGCGGTGAGGATCTTGTCGTAGTCCTGGCAGCGGCATAAGTTGCCGGAAATGCCGTGCGCCAGTTCCGACCTGCTGGGATTGGGATTGGTCTTGAGGTATCCGACGGTCGCCATGATGAAGCCGGACATGCAGAAGGCGCACTGGAATCCCTGCTCGTCGATCACGCCCTGTTGCACTGGATGCAGCTTGCCGTCGGCGCTGGCCAGACCTTCGATGGTCTGGACTTTCCGGTTCCGTACCGTGTGGGTGAGCACGGAGCAGGAATAATGCGGCACGTCGTCGATCAGCACGGTGCAGGCTCCGCACTCGGCGCGGTCGCAGCCCAGCTTGGTACCGGTGAGTCCCAACTTGTAGCGCAGGGTCCAGGCCAGGGTCTCCTGCTTCATGACGTCAACCCGCCGCGGCTGGCCGTTGACGTTCAGGGTGATGAGCCGCTCGCCTACGCCATCCGTTGCCTGAGCAAACACCGTGGAGGCGCGAAAAAGATAGTTCGCCGAGGACACCGCCACGCCGCTGCCGATGACCCCTTTGATGAAGTTGCGCCGCGAGATTCCCTTCGCCGTGTCGTCCATCATCTTGTCCAATGGGTCATCCATGCCGGGCCTCCTCTTCTCGTACATTCAACTCCCAGCCGGCTATTTTTTGCAACCTTCGCGGGCGTGTCAAACGAGAAATTCTAAGCGATGCGTTCAGCCCTTCAGCATGATCGGATCCGGCCATTTTTCGTTCCGTCCGGAACAGGAGGCAGAATTCAGACTTGAGAACCTGACCATGTCAATGCACAGGTTTACAAAAACCAGGCGGGAATGATACGTTCCGCGGTTATTTCCGTTACCATTTAGCGCGAGGGAAAAGATGACACTTCGGTGGATGAGCGGTTTGATGCTTGCCCTGACCCAACTGACTTCGGCCCAGCCTGCACCAGGACAGGCCTCTGCTGTTCCATCGTCTTCCCAGATTGCCGGATACAACGCGTCAAACTCACCCCTCGAGAGTGATTGGGAGAAGAAGTTCCGGGATGGCATTTCGCCGGCGAACATTCGCGAAAACATGCGGCGCTTGAGCGCCCGCCCCCACCATGTGGGATCGCCCTACGATAAAGACAATGCCGAATGGATTCTGTCCAAATTCAAAGAATGGGGATTCGACGCGAAAATTGAGAGCTTCAACGTTCTGTTTCCCACTCCGAAGGTGCGCGTGGTCGAGATGCTGCAGCCGACGAAATTTCAAGCGAAGCTGCAGGAGCCGGTGTTGGCGGTCGATCCCACCAGCGGCCAGACCGCTGAGCAACTCCCGACCTACAACGCTTATTCGATCGACGGAGATGTGACCGCTCCACTGGTTTATGTGAACTACGGCAATCGCGAAGATTACGAGCAACTCGAACGCCTGGGAATTTCGGTCAAGGGCGCTATCGTGATTGCCCGTTACGGTTCGGGTTGGCGCGGCATCAAGCCCAAGGTCGCCGGCGAGCACGGAGCGGTGGGCTGCATCATTTATTCCGATCCGGAAGGCGACGGCTACTACAACGGCGATGATTACCCCAACGGGGGCTGGCGGCCGCGGGAGGGCGTGCAACGCGGCAGCGTGATGGACACCGATTATCCCGGCGATCCGCTGACGCCGGGTGTGGCTGCGACCGCCGACGCCAGGCGTCTCTCCATCAAAGAAGCAAAGACGATCACGAAGATTCCCGTGCTTCCGATTTCCTATGCCGACGCAATTCCGCTGCTCTCGGCGCTCCACGGACCGGTCGCTCCGGAGAGTTGGCGTGGGGCGCTCGCCACTACCTACCACATCGGTCCCGGGCCCGCCCAGGTGCACCTCAAAGTCGCTTCCAACTGGGACATCAAGCCGCTCTACGACGTCATTGCCAGGCTGCCCGGCTCGGATGGCGGCCGCCAGTGGGTGCTGCGCGGCAATCATCATGATGCCTGGGTGAACGGCGCCGACGATCCCATTTCCGGGCAGGCCGCCATGCTCGAGGAAGCGCGTATGCTCGGCGAACTCCACCGCCGGGGCTGGACTCCAAAGCGCACCATCATCTACTGCGCCTGGGATGGGGAGGAGCCCGGGTTGCTGGGTTCGGTCGAGTGGGTGGAAGCTCATGTGGATGAACTGAAGCAGCATGCCGTCGCTTACATCAATTCCGACAGCAATGAGCGGGGCTTCCTGTTTCCCGGAGGGACGCAGGATCTGCAGAGTTTCATCAGCGGCGTCGCACGCGATGTGCAGGACCCGGAAACCCGCCTGTCGGTTTTCCAGCGCGCGCATCTCGCCGCCATCGCCCGGGCAAAGGACGCGGAGCAGCGCAGCGACCTACGCAAGCGCAGCGATCTGGTGGTTCATGCGCTGGGCGACGGATCGGACTACACCGCGTTCCAGGACTTTGCCGGAATCTCCACCTTGAGTCTTGAGTTCGGCGACGAAGACGACGGCACCCAGTACCATTCCATCTACGACGATTTCTACTGGTACACGCATTTCGTTGACACCGATTTCTTCTACGGACGCGCCCTGGCACAAACCGCCGGCAGCGCGATGATGCGTCTGGCAGGGGCTGACCTGATTCCAGTGGATTACTCTCCCCAGGCCGAGGCCATTGCCAAGTATGAAAGCGACCTGGAGAAGCTGCTCAAAGACAAGCAAGCTGAATTTACCGAACGCAATCTGGAGTTGCAGGAAGGCGTGTTTACGGCGACGGTGGACCCACGCCGGCCCACTCTGCCTCCTCCGGTTGAGATCGTGCCGCCCTACATGAATTTTTCTCCGATGAAGAATGCCATTGAGCTTCTGAAGAAGAGTGCAGAGCGTTATTCCAAAGCCCTCGCGGATTGGCAGGCCAAGGGTTCGCCCGCCCTGTCTGAGCAATCGCTGCAGTTGGTCAATGCGGACTTGCTCAATGTTCCGCGGCTGTTCTTGAACGAAAAGGGGCTTCCCGAGCGCCCCTGGTTCAAGAACCAGATTTACGCGCCCGGCGCGTACACAGGTTACGGGGCCAAGCCGATCGCAGCTGTCCGCGAATACATGGACGAGAAGAAGTGGAAAGAAGCCGAAGCGCAGATTCCCCAGGTGGCGCAGGTGATCGAGAATGTGGCGGCCGGGATCAACAAGGCGGCGGACGATCTGCAGAATGCACATTGATGGAGGACGGGCGTCCCGCCCGTCTGGCCGGGCGAGGACGCTCGGTCTCCACCCAAGGAATTAGCCTGATGATTGTGAACTTTGCGGAGCGGGCGCATAACCACAACTGGGAACTGGACCCGGTCACGCGATCCTTGCTCGACACCGATTTCTACAAGCTGCTGATGCTGCAGTTTATCTGGAAGCACTATCCCAAGACTCCGGTGTCATTTTCGCTGCTGAACCGGACCATGTCGGTCCGCCTGGCGGACATGTTCGCCCCTGAAGAATTGATGGCGCAGCTGGAACACGTCCGCCGCCTGCGCTTTCGCAAGTCGGAACTGGTGTGGCTGGCGGGCAACACGTTCTATGGTCAGCGCGGGATTTTTGAACCTGCGTTCCTGGCCTGGCTGGAGCGGGATTTCAGGCTGTCGGATTATGAGTTGTCGGTCAAGGACGGCCAGTTCGACCTGTGCTTCAAAGGCTTGTGGACCGAGACCACGATGTGGGAGCTCTACGCCCTCGCCATTATCGACGAACTGAAGACCCGGGCCAATCTGAAGAAGTTGAGCGAGTTTGGCCTGGATATCCTGTATGCCCGGGCGAAAACCAAGTTGTGGGGCAAGATCGAACAACTGGTGGGCGTGCCCGAGTTGCACGTGGCCGACTTCGGAACCCGGCGCCGCCACAGTTTTCTGTGGCAGGAATACGTGGTGGAAGCCATGGCGTCGAACCTGGGCAGCGCCTTTACCGGAACTTCAAACGCCTTTCTCGCCCACAAGCACGATCTGGAGGCGATCGGGACCAACGCGCACGAAATCCCCATGGTCCTGGCTGCGCTTGCACCCGACGATCAGGCACTGAAGGCGTCTCAATACCAGGTGCTCGAGATGTGGCAGCAGACCTACGAGGGCGAACTCCTCATCATGCTGCCGGACACGTTTGGAACAACGCAGTTCTTGCAGAATGCGCCGGACTGGACCGCGGACTGGACCGGCCAGCGTATCGACAGCAAGAATCCATACCAGGCGGGGGACGAATACATCCTGTGGCTGAAGGGGCGCGGTCGCGATCCGTACACCAAGTTGATCATTGCCTCCGACACGCTCGATGTGGATGAGATTCTCGGCCTGCATGCCTATTTTGGCGGGACCCTCGCGAAGGGGATGACACCCAAGGATTTTCGCAGCGCGTCTGATTTCGAGGACCGCGGAAAATGGACGCCGGGGCGGCGGATTCGATTCAGCTCTGGTTGGGGGACATTGCTCACCAATGATTTCCGCGGCTGCGATCCCGCCGGAGGAAGCGGATTTGATCCTGTGAGCCTGATCTGCAAAGTGACGGACGCGGACGGCCGCCCCGCAGTCAAACTCTCCGACAACTACGCCAAGGCCCTGGGCTTGCCTTCCGAGATCGAACGCTACCGCCGTGTTTTCGGCACGGTGGGTGTCAGCAATGCCCCGGTGATTGCGTGATTCACGTGGGGACAGCCGCCCCCGGCTGTCCAGTCGAGCGCAGCTCGACCTGTTTCTCCGTTTGGAGCAAAACACACGCGGAGCTTCGCTCCGCCGGGCAGATGAGGACATCTGCCCCTACGCGGTTCGTTCGAGCCGCACGAGCGAGGACGCTCGCGCCCACACCAATCTATCTGTGCTACACTCCGGCAGATTTTTCAGTCATCTCTCTTTTTATGTCCAGGGGTCACACCGATGAAGCTTCGCTCAAGCGTGCTGCTTATGGCAGTGCTCGTCTTGGTATCGTCTTTCTGCCCATCCCTCGCAGGCGCGCAAGCGCCTCGCCCAATCACGGTTGACGATTACTTTCAGGTGCGGGAAGTCGATGACCCGCAGATTAGCGCCGACGGCCAGTGGGTCGCATACACGGTTGCGACGTTATCGCTGAAGGATGACGAGGAGAAGACGCGCATCTGGATGGTGCCCGCCGCCGGTGGCGATGCCATTCCGCTGACCCTGGAAGAGGTCTCATCCGAGCATCCGCGCTGGAGCCCGGACGGCAAGTATCTCGCGTTTCTTTCCAAGCGAGACGAGGGCAAGACCCAGGTATGGCTGCTGAACCGGCAGGGCGGCGAGGCCCAGCGCCTCACCGAGACCATTCAGGACGTAAAAGACTTTGCCTGGTCGCCGGACAGCAAACGCCTGGTGCTGATGCTGCAGGACCCGACCCCGGAGGACCTGGACGCAGCCAAAGAAAAAGCCACAGAGAAGAGCGAAGGCAAGGACATCAAGGACAAGAAGCCCAAAGCTCAGCGTCCCTGGGTAGTCGATCGCTATCAGTTCAAGGAAGATGAGATTGGTTATCTGGAGCGGTTTCGCACTCATCTTTACGTTTTCGACATCGCCGGCAAGTCGCTGACTCAGGTCAGCTCCGGCGACTTCGACGATGAGCATCCTGCCTGGTCGCCCGACGGCAAGCTCCTCGCCTTCAGCAGCAAACGCACTGGTGCGGACCCGGACCGTAACTATGACTCAAACATCTGGGTGGTGGCCGCCGACAATACCGACAAGGGCGCGCATCCGACGCAGGTCACGACCAGTCCCGGTAGCGAGGATTCGCCGGCCTGGTCGCCGGATGGTAAGTGGATCGCGTACGAATCCCAGCCCGATCCCAAGCTCTTCATCTACGGCACGGGTCACATTGGCATCTCGCCCGCCGGCGGCGGCGAAGCCAGAATCCTCACCCGGGCCCTGGATCGCATGTCCACCCAGCCGCGCTTTTCGCCGGATGGCAAGTTTATCTATTTCATTGCTGACGATGACGGCACGCAGAACTTATGCCGCGTTCCCTCCGCGGGCGGCGAAATCACCCGGCCCGTCGGCGGCCGCCTGATGCTGTATTCCTATTCCGTCGCCAAGTCCGGCGACGTGGCGGCGCTGATCACTACTCCTGACCGCCCGAGCGAGGTTTTCACCATCCCGGATGGCAAGCTCACTCGGATCACACACGTTAACGACGCATTTATTTCGCAGCTCAAACTCACCGTACCCGAATACGTCAAGTTCAAGAGCAAGGACGGTACTACTGTCTCCGGCTACCTCTACAAGCCGCTCGACTATGTTCCGGGAAAGAAGTATCCGGCAATTCTGAGGCCGCACGGCGGGCCGGTCTGGGCGTATTACGCCGAGTTCACCCACCTGGCGCAGCTCTTTGCCGCCAACGGCTACGTGGTTCTCTACCCCAACCCGCGCGGTTCCACCGGCCGGGGGCAGGACTACGCCAAAGCCATCTTTGCCGATTGGGGCAACAAGGATTTTCAGGACGACATGGCCATGGTGGACTACGCCATCGCGCAGGGCTTGGTTGATTTCGACAAACTTGGAGTTGGGGGATGGTCCTACGGCGGCATCTCCACCGATTTCATCATTACGCAGACCACGCGTTTCAAGGCCGCCATTTCGGGCGCCGGCGCGGCCCTGTTCGCCTCCCTGTACGGCCACGACCGCTACATTCGCGACTACGAATACGAGCTGGGATATCCGTGGAAGGACAGAGCGGTCTGGGACCGGGTTTCGCCCTTCTACAAGATTGAAAACGTCACCACGCCCACGCTGTTCATGGGCGGCAATATTGACTGGAATGTGCCCATCCTTGGCGGGGAGCAGATGTACCAGGCCTTGAAGAGCCTGGGCCGCGACACCGAACTTGTGGTCTATCCCGGCGAGTATCACGAATTCAAGGCGCCCTCTCATCTCAAGGACCGGATGGAGCGCTACCTGGCCTGGTATGCGCATTACGTCAAGGCCGACGGAACTCCGGCGCGGCCGGCCCCGAAGCCGGAGCACTGATGCCCGCGAAAATTACGTAGGGGCGGGTGCCCTCACCCCCCCGGACGAGGGCTTCCGGGCCTACGTGGACTGTCCCTGAACAACGGACCCAACGAGATCAAGTGCTTGGGTAGCGCCGCCGTCCCGGCGGCTGTCGTGGGGCGTCCCGCCCGCACCGCCGAGGGCGAGACGCCCTCGGGACAGCCGGCAGGATGCCGGCGCTACGTAGTCCCGGCGGCCTGGCCAGGTGTATCCTAGTTGAGGGTTTTTATGCGGGTGTTTGAGTATCTGAAAACCATCAAGTCTCCGGAGCTTCGCCTGGCTTGGTTGGTGGCAATCGCGGTTGACGCGATTCAGATCGGTGCGTTGCCGCTTTTTGTCGCCGGGGGCTTGTCGCCAGCGGATGCCATCCTCGATGTCGTGGCAGCCGTAATTCTGATCCAGTTGCTGGGATGGCATTGGGCCTTTCTGCCTACCCTCGCGGCGGAGCTGGTTCCTGGGTTCGATCTGTTTCCTACCTGGACGGCGGCGGTTTTCTTTGTGACCCGCCAGCAGATGCATTCGGGAGAGCCTGAGATTTTGCCTCCGGGCCCCGCGCCAGCTCGCCGGCCGTGAGCGGCAGTAAGGAAGAGCGGCCGGCTCGCGCGAAAGCGCCCGCGGATCAGCACGAGCGGGACGCTCGCGCCTACATTGAGCGCAAAAACAAAGCGCCCCGGACTCGGTTAAGTCCTGGGCGCTCGTTGAACAACCTCTCCCCCGAAAAGCTGTTCTCCAGACAATCCTGGCGGTAGATCCAGCGGGTACTAAACACCGCTGATTGCTGCGTGCCTGACCTGTGTAGTGGCAGTTTTAATGCCAAAAGGCGGTCTCTGTAGGTGGCTGATGAAATGAGGTTTCTACCGGCAGAAGGGACCGGCCGCGTCACAATTGTGCAAAGATTTGCGCATCTGTGGCGATCACTGGTCTGGGCTTACGACTGGGCTGGAGAGGCCGCCGGAACGACGCGCATTCTATGCCAAGCCGCCTTCGAACTCGCCCCTGCTGCGCCCTTTGCGGTTCCGGGCTTTAGGAGGGCCAAGAGAAGTCCAACCTCGTACCGCAAAGGTCGCCAAGAAAAGCGGCAGAGTTAGCAAAAGAGGCTCGGTATTCGCTTGCCCAGCGACAGGACGTATGGCACTATCCTGTTCTTCCCTCAAAAATTGCCACCGGAGTTCTGTGCGCCATGAGTGCCGCGCGTGGCACTTCTCTGCGACGCGAGGTGTTCCCGTGGCGACGAGGTGATTGATGAAGAGGATTAACCACGGAATAGCGCTAAGTCTGGTCTATCTCCTGGCCTTCAACACGCAACTGTTCGGTTGGGGAGCAGTCGGACACATGGCGGTGGCGTATATCGCGTATAACCGGCTGACTCCCGCGACCAAGAGCAGGGTGAGGACGCTGCTCAAACAAAATCCGGATTACAACAAATGGGTGGGGATGGTTCCCGCCGGCACCGCGCCGAAGTTCAGGTACAGGATGATCTTCATGATCGCGTCCACGTGGCCGGACCAGATCAAGAGCGAGACGGGTTATACGGATGATGGCCCTGATCCGCATGGCAATCGTCCCGACGGGGCTTCGTCCTCCCTTAACATTGGATACTCGGACCATCTGCACCACAAGTACTGGCACTTCGTGGACACACCTTTTTCTCAGGATGGCACGGCGCTGCCCGCGATCCCTTCACCCAACGCGGAGACGCAAATCGCAACGTTTCGGGCGGTGCTGGGTACGAGTCCGGCCGGCGATGTGAAATCTTACGATTTGGTCTGGCTGCTCCATCTGGTGGGAGACGTGCATCAACCGCTGCACTCTTCGACCCGGGTAAGCTCGACGGATCCGGATGGAGACAGCGGCGGAAACAATGTAAAGCTGTGCGCGTCCCCCTGCCGGAGCGAGTTGCACGGTTTCTGGGACGGACTTCCCGGCACCGGCTCAGACCCGAATACCGCCGTGGCGTATGCCAAGACACTAGCCGCGGTGAATGCGGCGGACGGAAGCGACCTGGACGCTACGCATTGGATCAAGGAAAGCTTCGATGACGCGAAGACTTTTGTTTACGTGACACCCATCGGCGCTGGCGACGGGCCATTCACGACCACGGCGGCCTACCGCGCCGCCGCGCGGAAATTGGCCAAAGAGCGTGTGGCCCTGGCCGGCGCGAGGCTGGCGAATCTCTTGAACGACGAACTGAAGTAAAGGCAGGCGAGTGTGGTCGCGGGCGACCTCGCCCGCGGCTTTTGACCTGGAGCCCAAACCGTCGCGGGCGAGGTCGCCCGCGACCACACACTACAGGCCACACAAATCGTCAGCGGCTACTTGGGCCGGGTGATCGCGCCTTCCGATGCCGTGGACACCAGCGCCGCATACTTGGCAAATACGCCGGTGGGATATCGGGGCTGCGGCGGCTTCCACTGCGCCATGCGCTGGCGCAGCGCGGCGTCGCTGACTTCGACCTCCAGCACGCCCTGGTTGACGTCAAAGTGAATGGTGTCGCCTTCGTGCACGGCCGCAATGGGGCCGCCCAGGGCGGCTTCGGGAGAAACGTGTCCGGCCATCAGGCCGCGAGTGGCGCCGCTGAAGCGACCGTCGGTCAACAATGCCACGGACCCGCCCAGGCCCTCGCCGACGATCGCCGCCGTGACGCTCAGCATCTCGCGCATCCCCGGTCCGCCTTTGGGCCCTTCGTAGCGGATCACGACCACGTCGCCCGCCTTGATGCGCTTCCCGGTGACTGCGGTCATGGCGTCTTCTTCGGAGTCGAAAACGCGCGCCGGGCCGCGGTGGCTCAGCCGTTCGTGGCCGCTGATTTTCGCCACGCATCCCTCCGGCGCAAGGTTGCCGTGCAGAATGACCAGACCGCCGGTTTTCTTCAGCGGCTTGTCCAGAGGCGCGATCACTTCCTGGCCCGGGGTTTCCACCGCGCTCTCGCCTTCGGCGAACAATGTCTTGCCGCTGACCGTGAGCGTGTCCTCGCGCAGGTATTTCCCCTGCAGCAATCTTTGCACCAGCAAGCGGATCCCTCCAGCACGGTGCATATCGGAAGCGACGAAACGGCCCGACGGCTTCAGGTCGGCCAGCAACGGAGTGCGTTCACTGACCTTCTGGAAATCGTCGATGTGCAAGGGGACCCCGGCCTCGCGCGCGATGGCCAGCAGGTGCAGGACCGCGTTGGTCGAACCGCCGGTGGCGGCGACGCCCGCGATCGCGTTCTCGAATGCCGCACGAGTGAGAATGTCTCTGGGATTGATCCCCCGGCGCAACAGATTCATCACCACCGCACCGCAGTCATACGCGATCTGGTCTTTGTGCGGGTCCATGGCGGGGACGCTGTTAAAGCCCATGGGAGAAAGGCCGATCATCTCCATCACCGTGGACATGGTGTTGGCGGTGTACTGGCCGCCGCAGGCGCCGGCCGCGGGGCAGGCAACATCTTCCAGTTCGTGGAGTTCGGCGTCCGTCATCTTGCCCGCGGCGTTAGCGCCCACGGCTTCGAACACATCCTGAATGGTCACGTCTTTGCCGCGATAATTGCCGGGCGCGATGGTGCCGCCATAGAGCACGAGGCCGGGAAGATTCAGCCGCGCGAGGGCCATGGCCCCGGCGGGAATGGTCTTGTCACAGCCCACCACACAGACCACCGCGTCGAACAGCTGTCCGCGGCAAACCAGTTCGATCGAGTCCGCGATCAGTTCGCGGCTGACCAGCGAAGCGCGCATGCCTTCCGTGCCCATGGTCTCGCCGTCGCTGATGGCGATGGTATTGAACTCCATGGGAGTGCCGCCGGCGGCGCGGATGCCTTCCTTCACCTTGGCCGACAGCCGGCGCAGGTGGAAGTTGCAGGGCATGGTTTCGATCCAGGTGTTGGCCACGCCGATCAGCGGTCTGCTCAGATCGGTGTCGGTGAATCCGATTGCCTTGAACATAGCGCGCGACGGGGCGCGATCGCGTCCGTCGGTGATGCCGTGACTGCGGTGTTTGAGGTCCATGAGAGAAAGATTATGACAGAGAAGGGTTCATGTTAGAAACCTGGGGCGCTGCGAGAAACATCCAGCAGAGATTTGGTTTGCGTTCTTTGCCGCATTGCTCTGCGTCCTTTGCGGTAAAAGGGTTTTCCCGCTTTTCGTGCTGTATATTCTCATGCGTGCGGTTGACTGAGCGCCGATAGCTTGAGGAATGCGCAGAAATGAAATAGGGGTCCTTCGACTCCGCATGTCCGTTCGCGAGCGAACGGACATGCTGCGCTCAGGATGACATTGGAAAAGATATGAAGCGAGATGAGAACTTTTTCCAGATTGATCAAATCGAGCAGGAGCGGGCGCGGTCAGGGAAGTCGTACCTGGAGTTTCTGCGCGTGCCGGCCCTGAGCGCCGGAGTCTATACCTTGCCGGCCGGCGGCACTGACTTGCAGAAGCCTCACCAGGAAGACGAGATGTATTACGTAGTAAGGGGGCGGGCGCGCATGAAGGTGGGAACGGAAGACCGCGCCGTTAGCCAGGGAAGCGTGGTTTTTGTGGCAGCACAGGTGGAACACCGTTTCTACGATATCGCTGAAGAGCTGGTCGTGTTAGTGTTCTTTGCGCCCGCCGAAACCTAGAAGCAGCAAAAGCGCAAAACACACGGGCAAAAAGGCATCATGCTGAGCTACTGGCGCGGTCCCGAAGATGAATTGTGGGAGTTGACGATCGCGCAAGTGCTGGATCGTGCCGTGGAACGCTGGGGCGACAGCCTGGCCCTGGTTTCCTGTCATCAATCGAAGCGCTACACCTGGCGCGAACTGCGCGCCGCCGCCGATGGCCTGGCGCGCGGCCTGGTGTCGCTCGGCATTCAGCCCGGAGACCGAGTGGGACTGTGGTCAACCAACTGCGTCGAGTGGGTGCTGGGGCATCTGGCATGCGCGCGGGCGGGGGCGGTGCTGGTCAATGTGAATCCGGCGTATCGCACCCACGAATTGGCCTTCACACTGCAGAAGTCACGCATGAAAGTCTTGTTCCTGTGGGAGCGCGACAGCCGGGCAGAGTACGTGCAGATTCTGGACGAGGCGAGGTCAGGAAAACAGCTGCGCCTGGAGCACACCATTTGTTTCGGCACGGACCGGTGGAATGAATTGCTGGCGGCGAAGGCCGAGTTCAGTACAGCCGTAAAGCCGACGGATGTCGCCAACATTCAGTACACCTCGGGAACAACCGGCCAGCCCAAGGGAGTGATGCTGACGCATCGCAACCAGGTGAACAACGGCAAGATGCTGGCCTGGGGAATGCGCTACACGGAACGCGATCGGATCTGCGTGCCGGTGCCGCTGTATCACTGCTTCGGGTGCGTGATCGGGACCATGTCGGCGCTGGCCAGCGGCGCTGCGATGGTTCTGCCCAACTGGACCTTCGATCCGCGAGCGACGCTGCAGGCGGTACAGGCGGAGGGGGCGACATCGCTTTATGGCGTGCCCGCCATGTTCATTGCAGAGCTGGGACTGCCGGACTTCAAGTTGTATGACTTGTCCAGCCTGCGGACTGGGATGATGGCGGGCGCGCCCTGCCCCGTGGAAGTAATGAAGCGGGTGATGTGCGAGATGCGTTGTGCCGAGTTGACCATCGGGTATGGACAGACCGAGAGCGCGCCGGTGGTGACCATGTCGCAGCCGGATGATCCCATGGAGCACCGGGTTTCAACCATCGGCAAGGCATTGCCCTGCACCGAGATGAAAATTGTCTCGGTGCTTGATGGAGAGACTGTGCCCACCGGAGAGCAGGGCGAAGTTTGCGCGCGCGGCTACATGGTGATGAAGGGATACGACGATGAGCCCGAGGCGACGGCGCGCGCTATCGACGCCGAAGGCTGGCTGCACACCGGAGACCTCGGCCTGATGCGGGAAGACGGTTACATCCACCTGACCGGGCGGGCCAGGGACATGATCATTCGCGGGGGCGAGAATGTTTATCCCCGCGAGGTGGAAGAGTTCTTATATACCCATCCCAAGGTGGCGGAGGCGCAGGTGGTGGGAATTCCGGACGAGCGCCTGGGCGAAGTGGTCGTGGCCTGGATCCGGTTGAAGGCGGGACAAGCGTCAACTGACGAAGAGATACGGAAATTCTGCGAAGAGAAAATCGCCTACTTCAAGATTCCCCAGTATGTGCGCTTCGTGGATCAGTTTCCCATGACGGTGACCGGGAAGATCCAGAAGTTCCGGATCCGGGAGATCGAGATTACGGACCGCGGCCTGGAGACGGTGGCGAAGCGGGAGACGGCGTAGATGCAATCTAAAGCTGCGCGCTTAGACTTTCTTTTCCGGGATCCAGTAAATTTCTTCCTTCAGCACTTCCTTGCCAAAGCCAATGCGCTGCAGGATGCCTTTGCCATGTTCGATCATCTGAGGGTGCCCGCACAGGTAGCCGACTGAGTTGCTGCCGTTCAATCCCCACATGTCAGTGTATTTGCGGACCAAGTCATCGACGCGTCCGACCTCTCCCGTCCACTTCGGATCGTCCCAGGGGCGGCTCACGGTGGGAATATACTTCAGCCAGGGCACTTCGGCGGCAAATTTCCGCAGTTCGTCGAGATAGCCGAATTCCCAGGACCGGCTAGCGCCGTTGAGCAGAAATAATTTCTGCTCGCCGGCAAACTTGCCTTCTTTCCAGTCCTTGTGGAGAGTGCGCACGTAGCTCACGAAGGGCGCAATGCCGGTGACAGTCGAAATCAGAAGGTGATTGGTGCGGCCGCTTTTGGTGTCGAGGGTGAAGCGTCCCTTGGGCACCTTTCGCATCAGCATTTCATCGCCGACTTGCAGCTTGTAAATGTCGGGCGTCAGTTCGCCGTGGGGGACCAGTTCAAAAAAGAACTCGATTTCACTTTCATAAGGGGAAGACACGATGGAATACGGGCGCTCCGAACGCTTCTCCGCGCGCTGCACCCCCAGGGTGGCGTACTGGCCGGGCGCGAATTTAAATTCGCCGCTCGGCTGTACGCGGATCATCCACAGATCGGAGGCGAAGTCCGTGCGCTGGGTGATTCTGGCCTGGTAAAACTTGTCGTCGGCAGTGCTCATTGCGGCCGTCCCTCGAGTTCGGCGAGCCTATAAGGTGCCTGAGTCCGCGCGCGGATGGCAAGTCGGAAGTGTTCTCGCGTAGTTTACTGATTCAAGACGGGCGGCGGTTCGGGAGTGGGCACAGCGGCGGCCTGCTTCAGTTTTTCCAACTCATCCTGCAATTTTTGCCAGGCGGTTGCATCCTTCCTGGCGGCATTCGGCGCATTCGGGTCGGAGTAAAACTGAAGTATGTTTTCGCTAAGAGCCGGGTTGAGCGGATCTGAGTTCTTGTCCGCCAGCTTGTCGATCAGGCTGGCATAGGCTTTGTCCGTGAGCGCATATTCTCCGGCGCGGGTTTCGCGTCCGGTATCGCAATCGCGGTTGGGCAGGTCAAGTTTTGGGTCGTCTGCCTGGCTGAGCAGGTGAGCATAGTTCTCGACCGTTTCGTTTACGCTCTTGATGTACATGTCCTCGGTTTGTTGGGTGGGGATTTTGAAGTTGACCGCCTTGAAGGGGCCGACTTTCGGTATCAGCCTTAGAAGGAACGCGAGGATCCGGCTTCCGAGTCCGGGCTTGCGATACACCGTGCCCCACTCATGCTCGTAATTGCTGCGAGAAAGGTGGTAGAGAAACTTCTTCTTGTTGAAGTTGGGCGTCTCTTTCACGATCACATCCCGCCGCGAGAGTAGGGCCACCCGGGTCATTTCCGGGATCAGAACGCTTATGCTGCGCCGGTAACTGCCGATCGCCAGATCGACGCTGCCGAAGACATCGTCAAGCTTCAGGCCATAAGTTTCAAAGAAGGCCCGCTCCAAGAGTGGTTTGGAAACCTCGAAACCAATCATGTCGTGATAGCGATCGGAGGTATAGCGGTTTTTGGCCACTTGCACCATGTCGAAACCGAATTCGGTCCGGATGTGGGCCTTGGGATCATTCCCATAGGTTACGGTGTCGCCGTATTTCCTTTTCAGCTTGGGAAATTCCAGGGCGACCACACGATTGATGGTGGGATGCCCGCTGTTATCGGAAGCATAGTGGGAGAGGGCGCCGAGCGCGAAAGCATATTCGTCGAGGTCAGAGGAGTCCCGCAGGAGCGCTTCCACAAAGTCGCCACTGCGCACGTAGTGGAGAAGATCGCTGAAGAACTTATTGCCGAACGGATAGTAGCCCATGTCCTGCAGAACGCATCCGCCGTAGGCGTAGGCATGGGCTTTCTGCAGGTCCTGTTCCGTGGCGTCCGGGAAGCGCTTGAGCAGCAAGGGTTGAATGTGGTCGTTCCACATCAGGTCCACGACCTGCTCGTGGGTCAGCACCGAATAGCCCGACGTGAAGGGAGAGCACAAGCCGATAAATATGATCAGCGCAAAACTCCACGCGAAATGTCGTTTCAGCGAGTGCATGAACAGGCTTTGGATGCTGAAATGAGCCCCGGAGGCTATTTGGATCATTAATTCGCGGACAGACATGCTTCGGAGTTCAGACCGTCTGGGCCCGGCGTGCAGTTTGGGCCAGGGTGTCGCCGATCAGATCGCACCGGTGACGGAGCCTCTGCAGCGACACTTTGATGGTGTCGCCGGCCGCGCTGTTACCCTCGGCGCCGGCTTCCCTGGCCACCCTGGCGGCGTTTTCCGACAGTGCAGAAGCCACTTCCAGCAGCGCCAGAAGGGAGTCGGCGTGCAGCTTCCACAGCGACGGCGCGTTTTCTGCCCGCTTGAGTTCTTCCATTTCCGTGGTCATGCGAGCGACCACGGCCACAATACGCACCAGCACCCGGGCCACGCCCCCGCGCGGACTCTTTTCTTCCAGGTAGTCGGCGCTGCAGGCGTCCGCTTCGGCCGGCGTCAATGTGAGATTGAAAAACCGCATGGGCACGACCTGGCGAAACTTCGGGTCGGCAACACGGACGAACACCCGGATGGATTCCTCGACCTGGCGGACCTTGGTCTCTTCGGTGGAAATCTGCTGCGGCGTGACCGCCGAACGCATGGCCTGCACTTCGAAGGCCGGTCGCGAGGGGCGAGCAGGCAACGCCTTGGCGCCGGTGGTGCGAGAGGTCCTTTCCGCCGCTGGCGTGGGGACCACCGCAAAATATGAGGTCCGTCGGATCGGCGGGCGCCTTTCCAATGCCTGTTTCAGCTTGGAAACACGGCGAAACTTTTCCAGCGCGGTGCTGTAGTCCACTTTCAGCAATTCGCTCTCTTCCAGGCCGGCCACGTGCTCGACGGTGACGTCCACGCCTTCAACATTGCCCAGAATCGTTCCGCCCTGCTCCTGTAAGGCTGCGGCGAAGTCCCTTATTTCGGCCGCTGCGGCGTGAAAAAACTGGTCAAACTTTTTGCCGAAAGCCGCGTTGTACGGCGCGATTGTAGCCAGCACCCCAGGATGGTAGAACGACGAATCCAGCGATTGCTTGAGCTCCCGGACGCGGGGGATTATCTCCGACTCGAGCAGAGAGTTCAGGTCGTGACAGTTCTGAGCCTGCTCCTGCAGGGGATCGAAGCGCCGCAGCAATTGCACATGCTCCTCGGGCAGCGAGGGGACATCGCTGTCGGCCAGTATTTCGATCAGCGCAATCTCGAAGGGCGAGAGCGGCAGCGAACCATCGAGCCCGTAGCCGCGGCGCTCCCACTGTCCAGGCACGCGCGGATGGCGATAGAGAAATGTGGCCACCAGGTCGGTCTTGTCGCGATTTACGTCGTCGGTATCTTTTTTGCGGGTGAAATAGCGGAGGACGGCTTCCGCGATCTCGGGGTCGGTCTCGGCCGTGAATGCCCGCCGCAGCATGGCCGGCGTAATGGCCTGATCGAGCAAGCGCAACCAGCGCCGCATACGCTCGAGCGTGGCATGAACTTCGCCATCACCCTCCTGCAGCGAAATGGCCTCCAGGCCAGCTGGAACCGGGACTTCGCCTCCAATGGAGTCCTGCAGGAGCTTCTCATAGAAGCCCTGCACCGTGGCCAGAATGGCCAACTCCCATTTAGGATCCTCTACCACACTTTCACTCCCGCTGATCTGAGCCTGCGGAATGCTGTGAACACAGGTTTGGATTAGTAAAACCTAATGCAGGCGTCCCGCACAATCGTTTTCCCGAAGGGATGGCACTAAAGTCACAATGGAGGGGGGTGCTGATTTCAGATTGCTGATCTCAGATTCAGATTTGCCCCGAAGCGGCTACTAATGCGGTTCAATCTGAAATCTTCAATCTAGAGTCTGAAATCGATCTTTTCCTCTATCTCTTGAGGTCTTTCAGAATTTCGCGGGCTGCGTTGGCTCCCGAGCCGCCGGTCAGCCCCGCGCCGGGATGGGTGCCGGAGCCGCACAGGTAGAGGTTCTGAATCGGGGTGCGATAGCGCGCCCAATCCAGCAGCGGACGCATGGTGAAGAACTGGTCCAGTGAAAGTTCGCCGTGGAAGATGTGGCCGCCGGTGAGGCCGTAGGTTTCGTCCAGGTCCTGGGGAGTGATGATCTGGTGGCTCAAGATCAGTTCGGGCAGATTGGGTGCGTACTGCGCCAGGGTCTTGACCACGGTGTCGCCGAGCGGCACGCGCTGTTTTTCCCAGTCGCTACCTTTTAGTTTGTAGGGAGCGTACTGCATGTAGATCGACATCACATGCCTGCCCTCGGGCGCGAGCGAGGGATCGGTGAGCGACGGGATTGCGACTTCGAGATACGGCTGCCTGGAAAAATTGCCGTACTTGGATTCGTCGAAGGCGCGCTCGAGATAATCGATTTCCGGTCCAATATGAATGCGGCTGCTCAGCGCGCGATCGTGATTTTCGCCCGCGAGCGCAGTGAATTTGGGAAGTCCGGCCAGCGCGAGATTCACCTTGGCGACCGTGCCCGGCATGCGGTAGTGCTGCAGCTTCATGACGAAATCAGGCGAAAGCTGCGCCGGATCAACCAGTTTCAGCAGCGTGCGTTTGGGATCCGCGTTCGAAATCACGGCTCTGGCTGTAATTTCTTCGCCATTCGAGAGCACGACCCCGCTGGCAATGCCGTCCTTCACCCGAACTTCGATGACTTCGGCGCCGCTGCGAATCTCGGCCCCGGCCTGCTGCGCGGCGGCGGCCATGGCCTGCGTCACCGCGCCCATGCCACCGCTGGCGAACCAGGAAGTACCTGCGGCGTGTTCGTCGCCGGCGGCGCGGACGAGCAGCACCAAACTGCTTCCCGCGGACCAGGGGCCCAGGAACGTCCCGAAAATTCCGCGCGCGGCGATGGTGCCGCGCAGCAGTTCCGTTTCGAAATATTCCGCTACCAGATCAGCCACCGCCATCGGCCCCCAGCGCAGCAGGCGGTACATGTCGCGCCGGCCCAGTTTGCGCAGGGCGCGGCCGGTATTGAGCATTCCCCACAGATCGCCTGAACTGGGATTGTCGATGTCGGGCGGGGCCAGGGTGAGCGCTTTGCCAATAACGCGGCCCATTTTAGCGAGCGACGACTGGAACTGCGGATACCTGGTCGCATCCTTCTGGGAGAAATCCGCGATTTCCTGGGCGGCTTTTTCGGTGTCGTTGTAAAGAATGAGAGCCCGGCCTTCGGGTGACAATGCGGTCACCGCAACGTCCGTCTTGATCATGTTCAGGCCGTGCTTCTCCAGTTGCATGGCGCGGACAATGTCGCGACGCAGTGGCCCGGCCGAGTGCGCCAGAGTAGAGCAGCGGAAGCCGGGATGAAATTCTTCGGTGATGGCAGCGCCGCCGGGTTGAGCGCGGCGCTCCAGCACCAGCGGCTTGTATCCGGCCTTAGCCAGATAGAAGGCGGTAACCAGCCCATTATGGCCGCCGCCAATGATGACCACATCGCGCTGCCCGGGCACGTTCGCCTTTCGAGACATGCTTAGGCTGCCCCCTTGAAGTCTTTCAGAATTTCAAGGGCCGCCAGCCTGCCTGGACCCCCCATGATTCCGCCACCGGGATGGGTGGCAGATCCGCACATGTATAAGTTTTTGATCGGTGTGCGGAATTGCGCCCAGCCCGGCACCGGACGCAGGAAGAAAAGTTGTTCCAGGGAAAGTTCGCCCTGGAAGATGTTGCCTTCGCTCAAGCCGAACTCGCGTTCGAGGTCGAGCGGCGTGACCACCTGACGATGCAGGATGACGTCCTTGATATTGGGCGCGTACTCGGCAATGGTGTTGATCACGTTGTCGCCGAAGGCTTCTTTCTGATCGTCCCAGTTGAGGCCGGGGCGCAGCTTGTAGGGCGCGTACTGCACGAAGCACGACATGATGTGCTTGCCCGGTGGCGCCACCGAGGGATCGGTCAGCGTGGGAATCACCATGTCAATGTACGGGCGCCGGGAGAAGTTGCCGTATTTCGCGTCGTCGTAAGCGCGTTCCATGTATTCCACGCTGGGAGAAATGGAAATCGCGCCCCGCAGATGCGCGCCCGGGCCGGGTATGGCCTTGAAGTTCGGCAGCGCATCGAGCGCCAGGTTCACCTTGCCGGAAGAGCCGCGATATTTGTACCGGTTGATGTCTTCCAGAAACTCCGCCGGCAGCGTGCCGGCCTCGAGAAATTTCGTAAATGTCAGCCGGGGATCGACGCTGGACGAGATGATGTCCGCGTAAATTTCGTCGCCGTCGGCGAGCACGACGCCCTTGGCTTTCCCATTCTTGACGATGATCTGCGCGATGGCGGCCTTGGTCCGGATTTCAGCCCCAGCTTCGCGGGCGGCATCGGCGATGGCGTTCGAAATCGCGCCCGTGCCGCCGCGGGCAAATCCCCACGAACGGAAGGCGCCGTCAATTTCCCCCATGTAGTGATGCAGCAGCACGTAAGCCGTTCCCGGCGAACGCACGCCGAGGAACGTCCCGATGATTCCCGAGGCTGACATCGTGGCCTTCAGCACATCGGTTTCAAACCACTGGTCCAGGAAGTCGATGGCGCTCATGGTCATCAACTGCACCTGGTTGTACTTGTCCTCGCTGGTCATGCCCTGAAAACGGCGGCCGATGAAGAGCAGCTTCATCAGTTCTTTCGGATTCAGGGTCGCCGGATCGGGCGGCACCATGCTCAGAATCGGTTTTACGAAGCGGCACATGGCCTGCATCGCCTTGCCGAATTCGTCGTAGGCTTCGGCGTCAACTTTCGAGTGCCGCGCGATCTCGCGATGAGTTTTGCCGTGATCATTCACCCGCCACAGATAGTCGCCGTTCGGCATGGGAGTGAAGGTGCCGTCGAGCGGCAGGATTTCCAGGCCATGGCGGGGCAGGTCGAGATCGCGAATGATTTCCGGGCGCAGCAGAGAGACCACGTAGGAGCACACTGAAAACTTGAATCCGGGAAAGACTTCCTCAGTGACAGCGGCGCCGCCGAGCACGTGCCTGCGCTCGAGCACCAGGACTTTCTTCCCGGCACGCGCCAGGTAGGCGGCGGTGGTGAGGCCGTTGTGGCCTCCTCCGATGATGATTGCGTCGTATTTCGAATTGGACGGCATACCAGCTTCAATTCTCAGTCCGCGTAATGGACTGCGTTCGCCATACAAAAGATTGCCAGGATTCTAACAGTTTCCAAAATGCTGCGAAGAGATGCGGGCTCAGAGCCCGCTGAGAAGGACGGTCCAGGTAAGAATGACGCTCCAGGGTGATGTCATGGTTTTCAATAGTCCTGAACGAAACGTAATTCTACCGGGAAGTTCGGGTCTTGTCTGCAAATTGAGACCTGGAGCGGTCCTTTTTTGCGATTTTGCGGTTAAAGATTTTGACCGCCAAGGTCGCAAAGTTAACGCAAAGGACGCGAAGATGGTGAAACACCGAGGGCGACCCGGCGTGACCGGCAGTCATCAGAGCACTGGCGGGACATCGCTGGCACTGCTTATAATCCAGCACGAGCAGGTTTCCTCACACGGAGACTGAAGGAGTTGCCTTTTGCCAGTCGGAACCGCATTTCACGATAGAACTTTTCCGCTTTGCCAGAGCCTGAACTACCGTGAGTGGTCGGGTTACTACGCGGTCAGCGTTTATGAAGTGCATCATGAGCACGAGTACAACGCTATCCGCAACGCGGCCGCTCTCATCGACATTTCGCCCCTCTACAAGTATCTGATCACGGGTAAAGATGCCACCAAGCTGGTGAACCGCATCATCACCCGCGACATCACCAAGGTGAGAGTGGGACAGGTAATTTATTGCTGCTGGTGCGACGAGCAGGGGAACGTGATCGACGATGGCACTATCACGCGCCTGGAAGAAAACAAGTATCGCTGGACCGCCGCCGACCCCAGCCTGCGCTGGTTCCGGCAAAACGGCTTGAACATGGACGTGCAGGTCGAAGACATTTCGGAACAACTTGCCGCGCTAGCGTTGCAGGGGCCCACGTCCGGCAAGCTGCTGAAGGCGGTTGCAGAGGCGGCGGATATCGGCAATCTCAAATACTTTCGCATGACGCGAGGCAAGATCGGCAACGTTTATGTGGACATCTCGCGCACCGGATACACCGGCGATCTGGGCTATGAAATATGGGTCCCGTGGAATGACGCGGTGAAAGTCTGGGACGCTGTGATGGAAAAGGGCAAGCAGTTCGACATACACGCCGCCGGCATGCTGGCGCTGGATGTAGCCCGGGTGGAAGCAGGCCTGCTGCTGATTGAAGTGGATTACACCAGCGCGAAGAAGGCGCTGATCGAGTCGCAGAAATATTCGCCCTACGAACTGGGCTTTGGAAAGATGGTTCACCTGGAGAAAGAAAATTTCATCGGTAAGGCCGCCCTGGTGAGACAGCAGAAGCAAGGCGTTCCGCGGCAGTTCGTCGGCCTCGAAATCGATTGGCCGGAAGTCGAAGCGCGCTATGAGGAATTCGGCCTCACCCCGGCGGCGCCCAGCCAGGCCTCGCGCGTGGCCGTCCCTGTATATCTGGGCGAAAAACAAGTAGGCAAAGCCACGACCACCACGTGGTCGCCGGTACTGAAGAAGATGATCGCGCTGGCCAGCGTGGACACGGCGCACTCGCAAATCGGCACCAAGCTGCAGTTGGAAATTACTATCGAGGCCATGCGCCAGCAGGTCACGGCAAAAATTGTGAAGATGCCGTTCTTCAACCCGGAGCGCAAGACGGCGACGCCGGTGTAGTAGCGCCGCCGTCCCGGCGGCCCGATAGGCGGGCGGGACGCCCGCCAGACAGCCGGCCAGAGGCCGGCGCTACGAAGAACCTGCAACCTTCTTTTTTCCCGCCCAATAGATCCAGCCGCCCGCTGCCATCAGTGCCGCCGTGCCTCCCACAATTTTCAGAATCGCCAGCGGCTTGTTGGGATCATCCGCCGGCGGCACCACCGACAGCAGTATCGTCGCCGTAGTTGTAAGCAGCCCGATCACGGAAATGAACACGGCGACGGGCTTCCCTCCTGGAACCCGGATTACCTCCGGCCCCGCCGGTTGGCTCTGTAGTTTGATCATGGCGGCAAACACATACAGGTAGGGGATGAAGTAAACAATCACGGTCATGCTGGCCAGCACGTCGTAAGCGCCTTTGACATTGGTTCCGGCCTGTCCCAGAAAGATGAAGAGTATCCCGACAAAATATTGAATGAGCAGGGATATCCAGGGCGTTTTCCAGCGCGGATGTAGCTGGCCAAACACCGCCGGCAGAAAATGGTCGATGCCGGCGACGAATGGCAACCGGGCCACCGCGGCTAGATAAGCGGCGGCCGCGCCGACGTTGCTCAGCGCGATCAGGAACGCCGCCAGCGGCAGCGTCCAGAAATATCCCACGCGCTCGACAGTCTTAGCGATCGCCTGTACCAGGCCTTGCAGATTGCTGACCTCCGTCGAAGGCAGCGCCACCAGCACGCCTACCGTCCCAATGATGTAGCAGAACGCGACCGTCATCCCCGCAACAAACACCGCCCAGGGGATGGTGCGACGTGGATTCTTGATCTCGCCACCCAGAAATGAGCCGCTTTCACATCCTCCGAAGGCGAACACCAGCAATGACCAGAAAATAATGTCTTTGAAGTGAATGCTCGGCGTCAGGGTGTGCAGGGTAAACGCGTTGGCTGAGCCAAAGCGGTGCCATGCGATGGCGCCCATCACGATCACGATCACCGCCGGAATCCACATGGCGATCGCACCTACGTTGTGCAGCCATTTGCCGACGTCCAGGCCGACGACGTTCACCACCGTGGCGAGCGTTAATGTGAGCAACGAAAAGATGATGTAGAAAGTGGCGTCGTTCGAGAGATGTCCCCAGGCGCCCTGCCGCATGTAAATAATGTTGCTGGCGGCGAAATAAAGCACGGCGGGAAAATATGGCAGGTTGCTGGTCCAGTAAGCCCACGCCGACATGAATCCGGAGAAATCTCCGAACGCTTTTTTGCTCCAGACGTAAAGCCCGCCCTCATCCGGATATCGTGACGATAGCTCCACCACCGAAAACGCCAGCGGGATATAGAAGACCAGCCACGCTCCGATCCAGATCACGATCGAACTGGGCCCGGCTGCAGCCGCGGTGGCAATCCAGCGCAGGCTGATGCCGGTGACCACGTAGAAAAGGACGAGGTCGCGGAAGCCCATTACCCGCTTGGGTTGGTTGTAGTCTTCGAGGTTGGCAGCGGAAGCGCGGTGCGCGCTTAGGGCCGGTGGGTCGGAGGCTGGTCCAGTTTCGTCCACTCTGTGTGTACGGAATGTCAGGTGCCCGCGAACGTAAAGCTGTTGATGCAATGTCAAGATCAAAGGCGGCGGGCGAGGGCGCCCGCCCTACACGCCTCAGCGCCGGCTGCTTCCGCCCAGGATCGAACCCAGCACGCCGCGGATGATTTGTCGTCCCACCGAGCTGCCGATGGAACGCGCGGCGCTCTTCATCATGGCATCGACCACGGTGTCGCCTCGTCGCCCTGTTCCGCCCCCCAGACTGGTGGGGAGGCCCAGGTTCTCGTACCAGGGTTTGTCCGCTGGCGTTTGAGTTTGGCCGGCGCTGGGTACCGGAGATTGTTGCGCTCTGCCCTTCAGCCGCTCGTAGGCCGATTCGCGGTCCACGACTTTCTCGTACACCCCGAATACGACCGAGCTGCTGATGATCTGCTGCCGTTGCGCGGGAGTAATCGGACCGATCTGGCTGTGCGGCGGACAAACCAGGGCGCGTTCGACAACGCCGGGCGTTCCTTTTTCGTCGAGAAATGAAGCCAGAGCCTCGCCCACCGCGAGTTCGGTGATGACGGTTTCGACATTCAGTTTGGGATTGGTGCGAAAGGTCTGGGCCGCGGCGCGGACTGCTTTCTGGTCTTTGGGGGTAAAGGCGCGTAGCGCGTGCTGGACCCGGTTACCCAGCTGTCCCAGAACAACCTCAGGCACGTCCAGCGGGTTCTGCGTGACAAAATAGACGCCCACGCCCTTGGAGCGAATCAGCCGGACGACCTGTTCGATCTTGGCTTGAAGAGTTGAGGGCAAGTCGGTAAACAGCAGGTGGGCTTCATCGAAGAAGAAGACCAGCTTGGGTTTCTCCGGGTCACCGACTTCAGGCAACTTCTCAAACAATTCCGACAGCATCCACAACAGGAAGGTCGCATAGAGCTGCGGCGAAGCCATGAGCTTGTCGGCGGCCAGGATGTTGATGACTCCGCGCCCGCTGCTGTCGGTCTGCAGCAGGTCGTCAAAATTCAGGGCAGGCTCGCCAAAGAACTTGTCGCCGCCCTGCTCCTGCAATGCGGTCAGAGAGCGCTGAATGGTGCCGATGCTGGCGGGTGAGATGTTGCCATATTGGGTCTGGAAATCTTTGGCTGAATCGCCGACGTGCTGCAACATGGCCTGCAGATCTTTCAGGTCAAGCAGAAGAAGGCCGTTGTCATCGGCAATCTTGAACACCAGCGCCATGACGCCTGACTGGGTGTCGTTCAGGTTCAGGATGCGGCTGATGAGCAGCGGCCCCATCTCCGAAATCGTGGCGCGGACGGGATGGCCCTGCTCGCCGAAGACATCCCAGAAGGTGACCGGAGAACCATTGAAGCTGAAGTCGGTCAGGCCCAATTTCTTTACCCGGTCCTGCACTTTGGGATTGTCACTGCCGGGCTGGCTGATTCCGGAAAGGTCGCCTTTCACATCGGCGGCAAAGACCGGCACGCCCACGCGGCTGAAACTTTCGGCCATTACTTGCAGCGTGACCGTCTTGCCCGTGCCGGTGGCGCCGGCGACGAGGCCGTGCCGGTTTGACATGCCGGGCAACAAGTACAGCGGGTTGTCCCCCTTGGCGATCAGAAGAGGGTCAGTCATGAAATTCTCCGTGGTGCCGGAAGATTGGACGATTTGTTAGTCAGGTGATTGTAAAGACATGGGCGGGCGTATGCCAACTGAGGCCTGCGCCACCCGATTTCTTAGCGACCTTTGCGGAGTCCTTCGCGACCTTTGCGGTAAAGATTTTGATTTCGCCGCGACGCGCCCAAAAATCTTAAACCGCAAAGGACGCAAAGAAAGACCGCGAAGGCCGCAAAGAGTTCAG
>Ga0207706_10000638_pt1 | contig 37216 bp, 36 predicted proteins | sample KBSC53metaG_FD_184318 | JGI IMG/M metagenome (GOLD analysis project Ga0207706, IMG submission 184318) | Corn rhizosphere microbial communities from Kellogg Biological Station, Michigan, USA - KBS C5-3 metaG (SPAdes) (version 2) | ecosystem: Host-associated > Plants > Roots > Rhizosphere > Soil ... | reverse complement strand
CATCAACGGCCACATGAACAACGGCCGCTACATGACCGTGGTCGACCTGATGCTGATCGAGTTCTTCGTGCGCAGCGGCTTCGCGCGGGTGATGCTGCGCCAGGGCTGGCGCCCGATGTCGGGCGGCGCGCTGATCACCTACCGCAAGGGCCTGAAGCCGCTGCAGCGCTACCGCCTGCGCTTCTGGCATGCCGGCGCCGACACCCACTGGAACTACATGCGCTTCGAGTTCCTGCGCGCCGACGGCGCGCTCTGCGCCGCCGGCTACATGAAGGGCGCGGCCGTCGGCACGCAAGGGCTGGTGCCGAATGCGAAGTCGTTCGCCAGCCTGGGCCTGCCGTTCGAGCCCGCCGCGCTGCCCGAGGCGGTGCGCCACTGGCTCGCGGCCGAAGGCGGCGTGATGGCGGAGGCGGCGGCCTGATCCGGCGTTGGCTGCCGGCAGCGCAGGCGCTACGCTTGCCTGTGACCATCCATCACAGGAGAGCACCATGACCGACCATGTCTACAAGCTGATCGAACTCACCGGCTCCTCGAGCACCGGCATCGAAGAAGCCGTGCAGGTGGCCATCGCGAAGGCGAACGAAACCGTGCGCAACATCCGCTGGTTCGAGGTGACCGAGACACGCGGCCATGTGGTCGACGGCCAGGTCGCCCATTGGCAGGTCACGATCAAGGCGGGCTTCACGCTCGAATAGCGCGGGCTCCCTCCTGTCGGGCGCCGACTACATGCGGCGCCGGCTCCCGACTACAGACAGCTACAACTGCGGCCCGCCAGACTGTCGGCGCATGCGGCCCATGCCGCGTGGATACTCATGCCCCTTCAATCATGGAGACGTCGATGGTTCACCGCTTCCGTTCCCCCCGTTCCGCTGCTTCCCTGCTCGTCGTCAGCGTCGCGCTGACCGCCACCGCCTGCGCCGACATGAGCGAGCGACAGAAAGGCACGGCCACCGGCGCCGGCATCGGCGCCGTGGCGGGTGCGGTGATCAGCTCGGCGACCGGCGGCAAGGCCGGCACCGGCGCGGTGGTGGGCGGTGCGCTCGGCGCGGTCGCAGGCAACCTGTGGTCCAAGCGCATGGAAGAAAAGCGCGCCGCCATGGAGCGCGCCACGCAGGGCACCGGCATCGAGGTCGCCCGCACGCAGGACAACCAGCTGAAGGTCAACGTGCCGAGCGACATCTCGTTCGATGTGGGCAAGGCCGACATCAAGCCCGAACTGCGCCCGGTGCTCGACCAGTTCGCGCACGGCCTCGATCCCACGATGCGGGTTCGCATCGTCGGCCACACCGACAGCACCGGCAGCGATGCGATCAACGATCCGCTGTCGCGCGAGCGCGCTGCCTCCGTGAAGCGCTACCTCGAGGACCGCGGCGTCTCCGGCAGTCGCATCGACGCGGTCGGCCGCGGCGAGCATGAGCCGATCGCCGACAACACCAGTGACAGCGGCCGCGCGAAGAACCGCCGCGTCGAGATCTTCCTGCGCGAGCCGGAAGCCAGCAAGGGCTGAGTCACTGCGCCCACGGCGGTGTGAAGGGCGGTGCATCGCCCACCACCGCCTGGCCGCCCACCGGCAGCACCGCCACCGTGCGAAACGGCGCGCCGTAAGGGTTGCCGAGGCGGAATTCGGCGCCGGCCGGCACCACCAGCGCAGAGCCCGCGCGCAGCTCGTGGACCTGCCCGTCGAGCTCGGCGCGTGCCGCCCCTTCGATCGCGACAAACACTTCCTCCCGCGTCAGCCTGTGTGGCACGCCCGCCATGCCGGGCGGCAGGGCGACGATCCAGACCGCGTTCTCGCTCGACCCGCGGCTCGGTGAGGCCAGGCCGGTGAATGTGGCGCCGTGCAGCTCGAAACGCGGCGCGTCGGCGTGGGCGATGAAAGGCATGGCGGCTCCTGTGATAATTGATATACCAAAGTTTATAAACCAAGGTTTATCAATGTCAACGAACACAGCCGAGCCGCTGGATTTCGGCGTGCTGCTCAATGTGGCCTTCGGTGCCTTCAAGGTCCAGCTGCACCGCTACCTCGCCGAGGCGGGTTTCGCCGACGTCGGGCCGTCGTTCGGCTACGTGTTCCGCCTGCTGGCGGCGCGGCCGGCGAGCCTGCGCGACGTGGCCGAACGCCTGGGGATCACCGCGCCGGGGGCGCAGAAGCTGGTCGACGACATGGTCGCCAAGGGCTATGTGCAGCGCCTGGAGCACCCGAGCGACGGCCGCGTGAAGCAGCTGGTGCTCACCGAGCGCGGGCAGCAGGCGGTGGCGACGGCCCGGCGATTTCATGCGATGTTCGAGCAGGGCCTGGCGCAGCGGCTGGGCGCGCGCGAGGTCGCGGCGGCGCGGGAGGTGTTGGAGCAGGTGGTGGCCCACCTGTCGGATGCGGAGCTGGAAGCGGGGCTGCGGCCGTTCTGACCGGCGCGCCCGCGCGCGGGCGCAAACACCCGCTGGCGCTGGGGCAGATCCGGCCCCGATCCGCGGATGCGTAACATCTCATCCTCATTTCTTCCGCATCCATGACCCTGCTGCTCGCCCCGATGGAGGGGTTGCTCGACTACACGCTGCGCGACGTGCTCACGCGCGTGGGCGGCATCGACCGCTGCGTGTCGGAGTTCATCCGCGTCACCGGCACCCTGCTGCCGGATCGCGCCTTCATCCGCATCGTGCCGGAGCTGCTGCAGGGCGGGCGCACGCTGGCCGGGGTGCCGGTGCGGGCGCAGCTGCTCGGCTCCGACCCGGTGTGCCTGGCCGAGAACGCCGCGAAGCTGGCTGCGCTGGGGCCGGCCGGCATCGACCTGAACTTCGGCTGCCCGGCCAAGGTGGTCAACCGCCACGGCGGCGGCGCCATGCTGCTGCAGGACCCGGAGCTGGTCGGCCGCATCGTCGCCGCCGTGCGGCGCGCGGTGCCGGCGGCTGTGCCCGTCTCGGCCAAGATGCGGCTGGGCTACCACGACGACACGCGCGCCGAGGAGTGCGCGCAGGCCATCGCCGAGGGCGGGGCCGACGAGCTGGTGGTGCATGCGCGCACCAAGGCCCACGGCTACCGGCCGCCCGCCTACTGGGACCGCATCCGCGCCGTCCGCGCGGTGGTGAGCCTGCCGGTGATCGCCAACGGCGAGATCTGGACGCCGCAAGACGCCGAGCGCTGCCGCGAGGCCTCGGGTTGCGAGGCGCTGATGCTGGGCCGCGGCATGGTGGCCGACCCTGGCCTCGCGCTCGCGATCCGCGGTGCGGCGGGCGGCCTGCCATGGCCGCGCCTGCTGCCGCTGATGCAGGTGTTCTGGGCCTCGGTGAACGCGCGCGTCGAGGCGCGCCACCGCGCCGGCCGCGTGAAGCAGTGGCTCAACTACCTGCGCCGCCGCTACCCCGAGGCGCAGGCCGCCTACGACGAGGTGCGCACGATCAACGACTCCCGCCTTGTCGGCGAGCGGCTCTTCGGCACCGCCGAGGCGGCCTGACGGTGTCGCCGCGCAAGGAAACGCTCCCGCAGCTGCTGGCCGAGGTGCGCGCCTGCCGCGCCTGCGAGGCGCAGCTGCCGCTCGGGCCGCGCCCGGTGCTGCGTGCCAGCGCGACGGCCCGGATCCTGATCGTCGGGCAGGCGCCGGGCGCCAAGGTGCATGCCAGCGGCATCCCCTGGGACGACCGCAGCGGCGAGCGCCTGCGCGGCTGGATGGGTGTGGATGCGGACACCTTCTACGACGAGCGCCGCATCGCGATCGTGCCGATGGGCTACTGCTACCCCGGCCGCGGCGCCAGCGGCGACCTGCCGCCGCGGCGCGAATGCGCCGAGCTGTGGCTCGACCGGCTGCTGGCGCTGATGCCGAAGGTCGAGCTCACGCTGCTGGTCGGCCAGTACGCGCAGCGGCATTTCCTCGGCGCGCGGGCCGGTTCGGTCACCGAGGCGGTGCGGCGCTGGCGCGAGCATGCGCCGCGCCACCTGCCGCTGCCGCATCCGTCGCCGCGCAACATCGCGTGGTTCCAGGCCAACCCGTGGTTCGAGGCGGAGCTGCTGCCCGAGCTGCGGCGCCGGGTGGCGGCGCTGCTTGCGGTACGCTGATCGCCTCAACGAGCTTTGCCCGCCATGAAGACCTACAACATCGAGATCCAGCGCATCAAGGCGATGCGCAACGGCCACAACCTGATCGAGGCCGCAATCGACGCCACCGTGCAGAACCAGCCCGCGCCGCGCGACGACCGCGAGCCCACCACGATGCTCAGCATGACGGTGGAGAACGCCCGGGTGCTGTACCTGCTGCTGAAGCAGCAGCTGGCCGAGGTGGACGGCCGCAAGGGCCGCAGCCAGCGATGAGCGCCGACATTCCCACCCCCGAGCAGGCGATCGCCGAGACGCGCGCCTGGATCGAGCATGCGGTGATCGGGCTCAACCTGTGCCCGTTCGCGAAGGCGGTGCACACCAAGGGCCAGATCCGCTACGTGGTCAGCGACGACACCGACCCCGAGGATCTCCTGAACACCCTGTGCGAGGAGCTGCAGCGCCTGGCCGACACCGACCCGGCCGAGGTCGACACCACGCTGATCATCCATCCGCAGGTGCTGGGCGACTTCCTCGACTACAACGATTTCCTCGAGATGGCCGACGCGGCGGTGGAGGACATGGGGCTCGAGGGCGTGGTGCAGGTCGCCAGCTTCCACCCGCAGTACCAGTTCGAAGGCACCGCGCCCGACGACGTGAGCAACGCCAGCAACCGCTCGCCGTATCCCACGCTGCACCTGCTGCGCGAAGACAGCGTCGACCGCGCGGTCGACGCGTTTCCCGAGGCCGAGCGCATCTACGAGGCCAACATCGCGACACTCGAGAAGCTGGGGCCGCAAGGCTGGGCCGAGCTTCAGGCGCGCATCAAGCAGGACGCGAAGAAGTAGTCAGCGCGCCTCCGCTTCCGCCATCACCCGCGCGATGGCCGCGGCCAGCTGGCGCGGGATCACCGGCTTGAGCACGTAGTCGTCCATACCGGCGCGCAGGTAGGCCTCGCGGTCCTCGACCATCGCGTTGGCGGTCAGCGCGATCACCGGGATGTGCGCCAGCGCGCCGGGCAGCGCGCGGATCGCGCGGGTGGCGGCTTCGCCGTCCATCTCGGGCATCTGGATGTCCATCAGCACCACGTCGTAGGGCGCGGCCTGCACTTGGCGCACCGCCTCGGCGCCGTTGCCGACCACGTCGCAGTGGTGGCCCATCTCGCGCAGCAGGGCCTGGATCAGCAGCTGGTTCACCTCGTTGTCCTCGGCGACGAGGATGCGCAGGCCGGCGCCGAGCAGCACGTCGGGCGTGGTGTCGCGGTTCGCGAGCATGCTGGCGAGCTGGCCGGCGTCGCCCGGCGACATCGGGATCGTCACCTCGAAGTCGCTGCCGCGGCCGGCTTCGCTGCGCACGTGGATGCGCCCACCCATCAGCGTGACGATCTCGGCGGTGATCGCCAGCCCCAGGCCGGTGCCGCCGTAGCGCCGCGAGGTGGTGCTGTCGGCCTGCACGAAGCGCTCGAAGAGCTTGGGCAGCGTATCGGGCGGGATGCCGATGCCGGTGTCGTGCACGCCCACATGCAGCTCGATGCGGCCATCGGGCAGCGGCCGGTGCGAGGCGCTGACCGTGACGCTGCCTTTCTCGGTGAACTTGACCGCGTTGCCGATCAGGTTGAACAGCACCTGGCGCAGCCGGCGCGGGTCGCCCTGCAGCGCCAGCGGCAGGCCCGGCGCAAGCTTCATCTCCAGCCGCAGGCCCTTGGACTGCGCGCGCTGGCTCAGCAGCGAGACCACGCCGTCGACGGTGGCGGCCGGGCTGAAGTGCACCGTCTCGATCTCCATGCGGCCGGCCTCGATCTTGGAGAGGTCGAGGATGTCGTTGATCAGGTCGAGCAGGGCCTGGCCGGAGCTGCGGATCATCGTCGCGTAGCGGCGCTGGTCGTCGTCGAGCGAGGTCTTCAGCAGCATGCGGTTCATGCCCAGCACCGCGTTCAGCGGCGTGCGCATCTCGTGGCTCACCGCGGCGAGGAAGCGCGACTTGGCCTCGTTGGCCGCCTCGGCCGCGGCCTTGGCCCGCTTGAGCTCGCGCTCGGCCGCGGTGATGTCGCGGATCACGCTGACCATGCCGCCGTCGGGCGTGCGGCGCTCGATCGCGTCGATCACCAGGCGCGGGCCCCAGTCGAGCTCGTACATGCCGCGGCCCTTCTCGCGGATCGCCTGGCGCATCTCGATCCAGGCCCGGCGTTCGGCCTCGGTGCCATCGGGCAGCAGCGTCTGAGCGCCGGCCTCGGCCAGCGCGCGAAAAGGCACGCCCGGCGCGATCACCGACTCGAGCCACGGAAACAGCTCCACGTAGCGCTTGTTCCATACCACCACGCGGTCCTGCGCGTCGCACAGCAGGAAACCATCAGCCATCGAGGCCAGCGCTTCGTCGAGCATGGCCTTGGCGCGCGCGATCTCGATCTTGGCGCGCTCCATGCCGGCCAGCCGCCAGTGCGTCAACACGCCGATGCCGATCACCAGCACCGCGAAGGCCGAGGCCACCGCGGCGATCAGCCAACCATCGCGCTGCCAGCCCTCGAGCGCGGTGGCCACCGGCATGCTCGCGACGATGTTGACCGTGCGGTACAGCGACGGGCGCGCGACGACCAGCGACAACTCGCCGTCGATCCGACCGCGTGCGCGAAAGGGCTGCCCGCCGAGCGCCGCGGCCGACAACGGCGGGCCGATCTGCTGGCCCATGCGCAGCTCGTTGGCCGGCACCGCGGCGAGCAGCTGGCCATCCTCGCGCTCCAGCGTGGCCACCAGGCCGGGGATCTCGCTCGCGTAAGACATCAGCGAGCTCAGCAGCGAGACCGGCACCTCGGCGACCACCACGCCGCGCGTGCCGTCGGGCAGCGTCGTGGGCCGCCCGAAATACAGCGATCGCTCGGAGGTCGAGAAATTGAGGATCGGCGCGCTGATCGCCATCTGCGGCACGGTCTGCCGCCGCACCGACTGCTCGAAGTCCTGCGGGGTCGGCAGGCCGACGCGCAGGATGTCGGGTTGCGCCGCGGCCAGCACGCGGCCGTCGGCGGCCAGCACCACGATGTTGCGCACCATCAGGTTGCGGTGCGCCACGCCGCGCAGCAGCCGGCTCGCGGCCGCCTCGTCGAGCGAGCGGTCGGGGCGGGCGGCGCTGGCCATCAGCTCATCGATGCCGGCCATCAGCACGTCGACGCTCAGCAGCGCGCGGTTGACGGCCGCCTCGGCGCCGCTGACGAAGCGGCTGATGCGGCTCTCGCTGTCGCGCAGCGCCTCGTGCTGGCCGCGCCACACCAGCCCGGCCGCCGCCAGGCCGATCGCCAGCACCAGCATCGCGACGATGCTCCAGATGACGGCGACGGTGCGGCGCGGCAACAGCATGGCGGGGTTCAACGGGCGCGGGCCTCCAGGCCCACTGCCGGGCCGATGGTCTGGTTCCATATGGCGGCGCAGCCGGTGCCGCAGCGCTGCACCCAGCGCGGCAGCACGGTGGAGGCCAGGATCTCGCGGCGGCGTTTTTCGTCGGCCGCCGATGAGCGCACCTCGGCCATGCGGCCCTTGCGGCCGCTCGGGCAGGCGCCGGCGCCGGTGTTGCAGGCCAGGCCGGCGCCGGTTTCCTGCTCGGATTCGGCCCAGATCGCCTGCTCGAGCTTGGGCAGCTCGCGCTTGAGCAGGGCCTGCATCTCCGGCCCCAGCCCGCGCCAGGCGGCGCCGTTGGCGACGAAGACCGAGAGGCCCCATGTGATCGCCATCGGATGGATATGGGTCGTCACCTCGTGCAGCCCGATCGTGTTGCCCGACATCGTGCCGGTGACCGCGCAATCGATGTTGCCGCTCTTGAGGTTGGGCAGGATCTCGGCGAAGCCGGTCTGCACCGGCACGCCGCCCAGCGCCTCGATCAGGTCGGACTGCGTCGGGCTCGAGGTGCGCACGCGGCGGCCCGCCAGATCGGCCAGCCCGCTGAAGGGCTTGTTGCAGAACACCACCTGCGCCGGGTAGGTGTACACCGCGAGCAGCTCCACGCCATAGCGCTCGCGCAGCATCTTCTCCAGGTAGGGGCGGAAGGCGGCGGTGGTGCGGCGCAGCGCCGGCATGTCGGCATTGAGGCCGGCGAGGTCGGGCGCGCCGAGCTCCGGGTCCTCGGCCGCGGCGATGCTCAGCAACGCGGTGCCGAAGGGCACGGCGCCCAGCTGCACCAGGCGCAGCACCTCCTGGCCGCGGATGCCGGCGCGGTCGTAGGGCACGATCTCGGCGCTGAGCCGGCCGCCGCTCAGGCGCGGCAGCTCCCGGGCCCAGAACGCCTCCTCGTGGCGCGTGTACTGGTTGAGGCCGGCCAGGCCGCCGACGATGCGCAGGCGCTGCTGCGCCGGCGGATCCTGCGCCCACACGGCGGTGGCGCCGAGCAGCAACGGGCCGGTGATCCAGCCGGCGATCATGCGAGCCCAGCCGAAAGCACTTCGTCGGCGTTCCATCTCAAGCCCTCCCTGTCGAGGCAGGATACAGCGCCGATCCTGCCATGAAGCCGGGGGTCTGCGGGGCTTGAGACGGCGGTGCTGTCACTCCGCGCGGCGCCCCTGTGCGAAGCGCGCGCGGAACCACTCGTCGAGCATCCGCTTCTCGTGGGCCAGCGATTCGCCGCTGCGGCGGTCGGTCAGGTGGTGCATGTAATCCATGTCGGTGATGCTCTCCTCGCCCTGGCGCAGCACCTGGCCGTGGTCCTGCAGGCTGTAGCGCACCACGATGCGCGGCCAGTCGGCCCCATTGCGCAGGATGCGCAGGTCCTGCCCGCGCGGGGTGGGGCGGGAGTAGCCGGCCAGGTCGACGTCGAGCACCTCGATCTTCAGTGCCTGGCCGGGCGGCAGGTAGCGCCGGCCGAGCGACTGCAGGTGGCCGGACATCGTGTCCAGGTAGGCCTGCTGCTGCACCGGCGTGTTGCCGGCGTCGAGGTAATGGGCGGCGTCGGTGAACGACACGTCGACGCTCCCGGCGAAGGCCGGGGCCATGGCGGCCAGCGCCAGCACCGGCAAGAGGCGGATCCGCAGAGTCATGTGCACCTCCATCGAAGCGGATGGGTGGGATTCTGCGCCGAGGGATCGGTTCAGGGCGGTGCAATGACCACGTCGGCCGCATTGCAGGGCAGGGCGGCCGAAGCGAGCTCCCCGCGCGGGCGCGGCAGGCGCGGCCGGCTGCCGCGCACCACGTCGAACAGCCGCAGCCGCGGCTCGACCCGGTAGTGCCCGGGCTGCGAAAGGTCGAAGGGCTGCGCGAGGTCGACCTCGGCGCTGCGTGAAGCGCCGGGCGCCAGGCGGATGTATTCCTCGCGCGAGGGATCACCGCGTTTGGCCATCGGCCCTGCATACGGCAGCGCGATGCCGTCGCGCGACACCTCGACGAACGGCGCGAACCAGGCCTCCTCGAAGGGTGTGTTCCACACCAGCAGGTGCACCGGGGCCGGGCCCTGGTTGGTCAGCGTGAAGCGCAGCGGCACCGGCCGGCCGGGCTCGGCGCGCGCCGGTGCCTGCAGCACGCACGCCAACCCGCCATGGGCGGAAGCGGCGGTGCAGAGCATCAGCGCGAGCGAGGCGGCGAGCCGGCGCAGCGACCTGGGGGCCGACATCTCAGGGCAGGGCGGGGCTGTTCTCCGCGAAGTATTCGTGGTTGTCGGCGTTGTCCAGCGCCTTGGTCGGGTCCGACGCCGCGAGCGCGGCCGCATCGGCCTGGCCGTAGGCCCAGTCGTCGGTGCCGGCCACCACGGTGAAGTGCGACATCTCGTGCACCAGCGTGCCGCCCTTGGAGTCGGTGCCGGTCATCGGCGCGCTCCAGAACGCGCCGCACACGTAGATCTTGTACGGCTGGTTCGGGTAGACGTAGGCGTAGACGTTCTTCTTCTTGCAGCTGCAGTCCAGCGTGAGCGCCTGCGTGCTGAAGGCGCTCTGCTCGTTGGCGAAGTGCGAGTGCGCGGTGTTCCAGCCCGAGGTGGAGAAGGCGCCGAACCACTTGACATAGCGCTGCGTGGCCGAGGGCGAGTTGCTCAGGTAGCTGTTGGACTGCGTGGCGTAGGTGGTCGCGGCCGATACGGCGCTGCGCAGCGTGCTCTGCTGCGACGCGGTGCAGCGGCCGGTGAAGCTGATCGACGCGGCCTCGGTGCTCGCACCGGGCGTGGCCAGCGCCTGCGCCTCGGGTTGCGCGGTGGCGCCGCTGCGGCCTTCGAGCCAGAGGTACACCGGCGCCGAGGCCAGCGTGGTGCCCAGGCCGTTCTTGCCGCGGCTGATGTATTCGATGGTGTAACGGCCGTTGCGCGAGAGGTCGTAGTTGCCGGTCAGCTCGACCTGGTAGGTCAGCGAGGCGCCCGGGTCGAGCTTGACGAGCTCGGTGGCATCGGGCGCCGCGCGCTTGACGATCGCGCCGAGGTAGCGCACCGGCTGGTGGTCGTCGCGCGTGATGCGGAACAGCGGCGCCTCCATCTCGTCGGAGGGCAACTGCCATTTCATCAGCACCACAGGATGGCGCTGGGTGTTGGTGACGGTGACGTTGACCGTCACGTCGACATCGCCGCGCAACACGGGGCTGGGGGTGGAGAGCTGCACGGCGACTCCGTTGTGCGGAGCGGCCTGCACACAGGCGGCGGCGGACAGGGTGACGGCCGCGACCGCCCATCTGGCGAAATGAGACATCGAAGGAACTCCCTGGAGTTGAAGAGAATCGGAGCCGCCAATCTAGAGCCCTGTGCAGTACCGCACACTAGGGGCAGCACCTAGGAAGAAATGACAAACGTTCACACCGATCCCCACACTTCGGTCTCCACCCTGCCCAATGGCGTGCGCGTGGTCGCGATCGCGCTGCCGCACCTCGACAGCGTGAGCGCCAGCGTGTTCGTGCGCACCGGCAGCCGGCACGAGAGCGCGCGGCTCAACGGCATCAGCCATTTCGCGGAGCACATGGCCTTCAAGGGCACGCACGAGCGCAACTGCCAGCAGATCAACCTCGATGCCGAGCGCCTGGGCGCCGAGGTCAACGCCCACACCGACAAGGACCACACCGCGTACCACATGCGCGGCCTGGCGCCGCACGCGGGCCGCTTCCTGCACATGCTGGCCGACATCGTGCGGCACAGCACCTTCCCCGAGGCCGAGCTGGAGCGCGAGCGCCAGGTGATCCTGCAGGAATACGCCGAGGACGAGGACGACGCCTTCTCCACCGCCTTCAAGCTCTTCGACAAGCTGTGCTTCGGCACGCACCCGCTGGCACAGCCGGTGATCGGCGTGCGCCGCAACATCGAGCGCTTCACGCGCGACGAGCTGATGGGCTATGTGCAGCGCCAGTACACCGGCGCCAACGTGATCGTCGCGGTCGCAGGCCGCATCGATCCCTACGCCGTGGTGCGCGAGGCCGAGGCCGCGTTCGGCGACATGCCGGCCGGCGTTGAGCATGCGGTGCCCGAGCCCGGCTACGGCGGCGGCTTCGCGGCGCGGCGCCAGCCCGGCGTGAGCCAGACGCACGTGGTGCTGGGTTTTCCGCTGCCGGCGCTGCGCAGCGCAGACCATCCGGCGAGCCAGGTCGCGGCGGCGCTCTTCGGCGAGGGCATGAGCTCGCCGCTGATGGACGAGATCCGCGAGCGCCGCGGGCTGGTGTACTACGCCGCCTGCTCGGCCGACGTGAGCGACATCGCCGGCCAGTTCGTCGTCGAGGCATCGATGGCGCCGGAGCACGTGGACGAATACGTCGACGAGGTGATGCGCCTGCTGCGCGCGCACGCCGAAGCCATCGATCCGCTGCACCTCGAGCGCGCGCGCAACCAGCTCGCCGTACGCAGCCTCGGTGCCGAGGAGCGGCCGTTCCGCCGCATCGAGGAGGCGGTGCAGGATCTCTTCGTGCATGGCCGCGTGCGACCGCGCGCCGAGCTGATGGCGCAGCTGCGGGCGGTGAGCGCCGAGCAGGCGCGCATGGCCTTCGAGCGGATGCTGAAGGCGCGCCCGGCGATCGCGATGGCCGGCCGCGTGCGCCGGCCCACTGAAGAGCGGCTGAAGGCGCTGGTCTCGTAGCGCGCCGTCCGGCGCGCATGGCGCTTGCCGGAGGGAGGTGATGGAGACCACCACCGCCGCCCAGCGCCGCGATCGCCCGCCCTCTGCCAACGGGGCAGTGCGCTGCCTCGTGATCGCGCTGCTGCTGCTCGCGGCGGTGGGGCTCTACGAGCACTTCGACCTCGACCAGTTCTTCACGCTCGACACGCTGCGGTCGCGCCGCGCGGAGTGGCGCGCGCTTTACGCGCAATCGCCGCTGCCGATCCTGGCGGCGGCCTTCGTGTTCTACCTGCTGGTGGCGGTGCTCAACATCCCCGGCGGCGGCATCCTGACGCTGGCCGCCGGTGCGGTGTTCGGCCTGTTCGCCGGCACCGTGCTGGTCTCGCTGGCGTCGACGCTGGGCGCGACGATCTCGTTCCTGATCGCCCGCCATGTGCTGCAGGAAAAGGTGCAGGCACGCTGGGGTGACCGGCTGGCGGATTTCAACGCCGGCATCGAGCGCGACGGCATCTGGTACCTGACCGCGCTGCGCATGATGCCGATCCCTTTCTTCGTGCCCAACATGCTTGCCAGCATGACCTGCATGTCGGCCTGGCGCTTCTTCTGGTCGAGCCAGATCGGCATGCTGCCGGTGAACATCGTCTACGTGAACGCCGGCACCCAGCTCGGCAACCTCGACACGCTCTCCGACGTGATGTCGCCGGCCTTCACCGGCAGCCTCGCATTGCTGGGCGTGATGGCGGTGCTGGCGCGCTGGCTGCTGCGCTGGCAGCAGCGGCGCGTGCAGCGAGAATGCGCCGATGAAGCCCGCAACCAGCAGCCCTGACACGGCGGCCCGCGTACCCTGGTGGCGCTGGCTGGTGCTGCTGGCCGTGGCGGCTGCCGCGGTGGCGCTGTACCGCTACTTCGAGCTCGACAAGCTGATGAGCCTGCAGACGCTGAAGCTGCGGCGCGCCGAATGGCAGGCCATCTACGCGCAGTACACGATCGGCATGCTGGCGATCGGCTTCGCGTTCTACCTGCTGGTGGCGCTGCTCAACCTGCCCGGCGCCGGCGTGCTGATGCTCGCCGCCGGCGCGGTGTTCGGGCTCGGGCCGGGCACTGCGATCGTGTCGTTCGCGTCGACGCTGGGCGCCACGCTCACCTTCCTGGTCGCGCGCTACCTGCTGCGCGATGCGGTGCAGGCGCGCTGGGGGCACCGGCTCGCGCCTTTCAACGCCGGCGTCGAGCGCGACGGTGCGTGGTATGTGTTCACGATGCGCATGGCGCACCTGCCGTACCTGGTGGTCAACCTGCTGGCCGCGCTGACGCCGATTTCGGTGTGGCGCTTCTGCTGGGCCAGCCAGCTCGGCATGCTGCCGATCAACCTGATCTACGTGAATGCCGGCACGCGGCTGGGCAACCTGGAGCGCATGGCCGATGTGCTGAGCTTCGCGTTCATCGGCAGCCTGCTGGTGCTGGTGGCGTTTGCCTTCGGCATGCGCTGGCTGCTGCAGAAGCTGAAGACCGTCAAGACATCGGGTTGGCGGGCGCCGCGGGATCGCCCGGCAGCGGAATGAACTCGTCGTGGTCGAAGTCGGGCAGCTTCATGCGGCCCGCGCGCCAGTCGGCCTTGGCCTGCTCGATGCGCTCCTTGCGCGACGAGACGAAGTTCCAGTCGATGAAGCGCGGCCCGACCGGCTCGCCGCCCAGCAGCATCACGGTGGCCGGCTCCACGCCGCTGAACAGCACCGGCTGCCCCGGGCTGAACACCAGCATCTGGCCGGCCTCGTAGCGGCGGCCGTCCACCTCCACCGTGCCTTCGGCGATGTAGGCCGCCCGCTCCGGGTACTCGGCCGGCAGCTGCGCCTGCGCACCCGCCGCGAGCCGCCAATGGGCGTAGAACATCGGCGAGTGGGTCTTCACGCCGGCCTTGGCGCCGAAGGCCTCCCCGGCCACGAGCCGCGCCCACAGGCCGGCCGATTCGTAGGTGGGCAGGTCGGCGGCGCCGTAGTGGTCGAAGCGCGGCTCGGTCTCCTCGTCTTCAGCAGGCAGCGCCACCCAGGCCTGGATGCCGTGCAATCGCCCGCCCTCGGCCCGCGCGCGCTCGAAGCGCTCGGAGTGCGTGATGCCGCGGCCGGCCGTCATCCAGTTGACCTCGCCGGCGCGGATGGGCTGCTGCGAGCCCACGCTGTCGCGGTGCATGATCTCGCCCTCGAACAGGTAGGTCACGGTCGACAGCCCGATGTGCGGATGCGGCCGCACGTCGACGCTGCGCGGGATGCCCGGCGCAAAGCCCACCGGCCCCATGTGGTCGAAGAACACGAAGGGCCCGACCATGCGGTGCTTGGCCCAGGGCAGCACGCGGCCGACCTCGAAGCCGCCCAGGTCGCGGCGGCGCGCATCGATCACCCGCTCGATCATCGAAGCCTCCAATGCATGCAGTGGCGCCGATTGTGCGCCGCACGCCGCCGCTGTTACAAAAAAGCCGCGGCCCTGTGTCGAAACCGGGCGGCGCCGTTCGTCATGGGGACAGGGGGCGCGAGACACCGCCTCCTCCATCCCACCCCTTCCCAGGAGAGACGACGATGCAAACCCAACTGACCCCCGTTCCTCCCGCCCGCGGCGCGATCCCCTACCTGATCGTCAAGGGAGCGGCCGATGCGATCGGCTACTACCAGCGCGTGTTCGGCGCCGAGGTGGTCGCCAAGCTCGAGGCCCCCGGCGGCTCGATCGTGCACTGCGAGCTGAAGGTCGGCCCCGCGAGCTTCATGCTGACCGAGGAGATGCCGCAGTTCAACAGCCGCAGCCCTGCCACGCTGGGCGGCTCCGGCTCGTCGGTGGTGCTGTACTTCCCGGTGGCCGACACGGTCTTCGAGCGCGCGGTCGCGGCCGGCGCCAAGGTCGGCATGCCGCTGGCCGACCAGTTCTGGGGCGACCGCAGCGGCAGCATCATCGACCCCTTCGGCCACCAGTGGTTCATCTCCAGCCGCAAGGAGGAGCCGACGCACGAGGAGCTGAAGCAGCGCTTCGACCAAATGCTCGCCCAGGGCGGCCCGGGCTGCTGACCTCACCGGAGGCTGCGATGGAGGCCCGCACGGTCCATGTGACGATCGGCAAGCCCTGGCGCGAGGTCTGCGACTTTCTCGCCGAGCCGTGCAACTACCCGCGCTGGGCCTCCTGGCTGGGGCCCGAGCTGCGGCGCGATGCGCGCGGCGACTGGATCGCGCGCCGCCCCGGCGGCCGGCGCGCGAAGGTGCGCTTCACCGAGCGCAACGCCTTCGGCGTGGCCGACCACTGCCTGGTCGAGGGCGAAGACCATGCCACCTTCGTCGCGTTGCGTGCGGTGCCGCACGACGAAGGCTGCGAGGTGATGGCCACCTTCTTCCTGCGCGACGGGTGGACCGACGAGCGCCTGAGCGCCGCGCAGCGCGACCTCGACCGCCTGCGCAGCGCGCTCTGAGCCGCGGTGAGCCGCGGGACCGTGGTTTGCCGTGACACCTCGTGCCTGGCGTCGGCCGGGTCAACTCAACGAGGTGTCGATGAAGAAGTCGGATCAAGCCACAGGCAAGAAGGCGGCTGCCAAGGCTGCGTCGCGCAACACCACCGGCGGGCCATCCCATCCCTCCCCGGGCCCGATGGGCGACCTGCCGTCGAAGAAGCAGGAGGAAACGCAGGCCCTCGCGGCCGCGCTGCCCCACAACGAGAACAAGCCCTTCGAGTTCGGCCGCGAGCATGCGGTGGCGCCGCTCGAGGGCGAGCATGCGGAGTCGCCGTCGCCGCTGCCCGGTGCGAGCACGCTGACCGAGGCCAACCCGTCGCCCAAGGTCGGCGACGGCCAGCCGCCGGTGGGTGTCAATGCCACCAACGCCCCGCTCGACCGCGTGCGTGCCGATTCGAGCGGGCAGGCGCTCACCACCAACCAGGGCGTGCTGGTCGGCGACAACCAGAATTCATTGAAGGCCGGGCTGCGTGGCCCGACGCTGCTGGAAGACTTCATCCTGCGCGAGAAGATCACGCACTTCGACCATGAGCGCATTCCCGAGCGCGTGGTGCATGCGCGCGGCTCGGCGGCGCACGGCTACTTCGAATGCACGCAGGCCATCCCCGAGCTGACGCGCGCCGCGCCTTTCCAGCAGGTGGGCAAGAAGACGCCGGTGTTCGTGCGCTTTTCCACCGTGGCCGGCGAGCGCGGCTCGTTCGACACCGCGCGCGACGTGCGCGGCTTCGCGGTGAAGTTCTACACCGACGAAGGCAACTGGGACCTCGTGGGCAACAACATCCCGGTGTTCTTCATCCAGGATGCGATGAAGTTCCCCGACCTCGTGCATGCGCTCAAGCCCGAGCCGCACCATGCGATGCCGCAGGCCGCCTCGGCGCACGACACCTTCTGGGATTTCGTCTCGCTGATGCCGGAGTCGACCCACATGCTGATGTGGGTGATGTCGGACCGCGCGATCCCGCGCAGCTACCGCATGATGGAAGGCTTCGGCGTGCACAGCTTCCGCCTCGTCAATGCGCAGGGCGAGTCGGTGTTCGTCAAGTTCCACTGGAAGCCCAAGCTCGGCACGCACTCGCTGGTATGGGACGAAGCGGTGCGCATCAGCGGCGCCGACCCCGACTACCACCGCCGCGACCTGTGGGAAGCCATCGAGGCCGGCGAATACCCGGAGTGGGAGCTCGGCCTGCAGGTCTTCACCGAGGAGCAGGCCGAGCAGTTCAGTTTCGATGTGCTCGATGCCACCAAGATCATCCCTGAGGAGCTGGTGCCGGTGCAGATCGTCGGCCGCATGGTGCTCGACCGCAACCCCGACAACTTCTTCGCCGAGACCGAGCAGGTGGCCTTCTGCACCGCGCATGTGATCCCGGGCATCGACTTCAGCAACGACCCGTTGCTGGCCGGCCGCATCCACTCGTACGTGGACACGCAGATCACCCGGCTGGGCGGGCCCAATTTCCACGAGATCCCGATCAACGCGCCGGTGGCCCAGGTGCACAACAACCAGCGCGATGGCTTCCACCGGCAGACGATCAACCGGGGCCGCGTGTCCTACGAGCCCAACTCATTGGCCGGCGGCTGCCCCTTCCAGGCCGGGGCGCGCGGCTTCGTGTCGTTTCCGCAGCCCGTGCAGGACGACAAGCTGCGCGGCAAGCCTGAAAAGTTTGCCGACCACTACACGCAAGCCCGACTGTTCTACGAAAGCCAGACGCCGGTGGAGCAGGCCCACATCGCCGCCGCCTTCCGCTTCGAGCTGAGCAAGGTCACGGTGCCGGCGATCCGCCAGCGCACGATCGCGATGCTGCGCAACGCCTCCGAGGCGCTCGCGGAAACCGTGGCCAGCGGCCTCGGCATGGAAGTGCCCGACCCGCTGCCGCTGGTGCTGGCGGAACCGGCCGAACCTGAGGTGCAGGAGTCGCCGCTGCTCTCGCTGATGGCGCGGCCCGGCGCGGGCGGCATCCGCACGCGCAAGATCGCGATCCTGGTGGCCGATGGGGTCGACGGTGATTCGATCACCGCGCTGCAGGCCGCGCTCGTGGCCCAGGGCGCGGTGCCACGGCTGGTGGGCATCCATGTCGGCCGCGTGAAGACGGCCTCGGGCGATGCGATCGAGGCCGACGCGTCGATGGAGAACTCGCCCGCGGTGCTGTTCGATGCGCTGGTGCTGCCCGACGGCAAGGACGCCGTGCAGCGCCTCGCGGCCGATGGCCACACCACCGAGTACGTGCAGCTGACCTATCGGCACTGCAAGACGCTGCTGGCGCTGGGCGCCTCCAGCGCGCTGCTGGTGCAGGCCGGCGTGCCGCTCGATGCGGGCGACCCCGGCGTGCGCCTGGCCGAGTCGGCCGACGACATCGAGGCCGCCACGCAGTGGTTCATCGGCGCGGTCGAGCGGCATCGCCACTACGAGCGGGAGACCGACCCGCCGGCGGTGTGAGCGGCGCATACTCGCCGCATGCCCGACACCCGCACGCTGATCTCGGGGCCGATCTCGATCGTGGAATACCGCTGCGCGGCAGGGCCGGCGCAGCGGCCCGTTGCCGAGCGGCACCAGGCGTGGTCGGTGTCCTATGTTCAGCGCGGCAGCTTCGGCTGCCGTTGCCTTGGCGTGAGCCTGGAGCTGGTGCCAGGCTCGGTGCTGCTGGGGCGGCCGGGCGACGAATTCACCTGCACCCACGAGCATCACCTTGGCGGTGATGAATGCCTGGCCGTCTTTCTTGTGCCGGCGCTGGTGGACGAGATCGCCCGCGGCCGGCCCTGGGCTTCAGGTGCGTTGCCGCCGCTGCCCGAGCTGATGGTGCTGGGTGAGCTGGCTCGCGCCGCAGCGAACGGCGAGGCGGATGTGGGCCTCGATGAAGCCGGGCTCGCGCTGGCTTCGCGCCTTGCCACGCTGGCCGGCGGCCTCGAGCATGCACCGCACCGCCCGAGCGGCCGTGACCGGCGGCGCGCGGTGGAATCGGCGCTGCTGATCGAGTCGCGCGCGGCCGAGCCGGTCGACCTGGCGATGCTGGCGGCCGAGGCGGGGCTGAGCCCGTACCACTACCTGCGGATGTTCTCGGCGGCCCTCGGCGTCACACCGCACCAGTACCTGCTGCGCTGCCGGTTGCGCCATGCGGCCCGGTTGCTCGCCGGCGAGCCGCGCCGTGCGGTCACCGAGGTGGCGCTCGACGCCGGCTTCGCCGACCTGTCGAACTTCGTGCGCACCTTCGGCCGCGCCGCCGGCGTCTCGCCTGGGCGCTTCAGGCAGCGGCTCGGGGGCCGGCGCCCCTGAGCCTGCGCCCTCAGCGCTTGCGGCTGTTGCTGCTGCTGACGATCACCTGGCCGGTCGCGCGCTGGTATTCCTGAAGCGGGTTCAGCTGTGCCTGCGTGTCGATCGTGCGCTGCACGGTGGGCGATTCACCGCGGGCCCGGGCGGCTTCGATCGCGCGCTCCTTGCTCACGCCGGTGTAGACCAGGTATTGCGCATACGGCCCGGGGACGACGCCGTCGGCGGGTTGCGCCACCGGCGCCACACGAGCGCTCGAATCGCCCAGCACCACATGGCGATAGGTTTCGTACGAGGCATCGTTGGTGGGCGAAGCATGAGCGGCCGTGGCGATCAAAGCACCGGCGACAAGGGCGATGGGGGAGAGGACGAGCTTGGACATGGTGGACTCCTTCTGGGTATGGCCGATGAAAAAGGCATCGGCGTTGAACCAACAATGGAGACGCATCCCCGCCTCGAAAAGACGGGCCAAACGCAACACAGCGTTCGTGCCCTGGCAACAATCGCCGCCTGCCATCGGCCGCAAGAATTTCCAAGCGCCGACAGAGGCGCGTGCTTAGCATGAGCCGCATTCACCTTCACTCGTCAAGGAGATGCACATGGCCACGCTGCACAAGGAGATCGTGATCGATGCACCGGCTTCAAGGGTCTGGGATGCCGTGCGCGATGTCGGCGCCGCACACCGGCGCCTGGTGCCGGGCGTATTGACAAGCGTGAGCCTGGAGCCGGGGGCGCGCATCGTCACCTTTGCCAACGGCATGGTGGTGCGCGAGCTGATCGTCAGCATCGACGACGAGCGCCGGCGTTTCGCCTACAGCGCGGTGGGCGGCCGGGCGAGCCACCACAACGCCTCGATGCAGGTCTTCGACGATGGGCCGCAGCGCTGCCGCCTCGTGTGGATCACCGATCTGCTGCCCGACGACATCGCGCCGGCGATCTCGAGCCTGGTCGAACTGGGGAGCGCGGCGATGCAGAAGGCAATGGGGAGCGGCACGCTGTCAGAATGACGCGCCCATTGGAGGGTGAGGAACATCATTCATGCATCCCGTACTCAAGAAAAATCTCTTTTTCGTCAAGGAACACACCGGCATCTTCAAGGCCGCCAACAACTTCGACATCTACGACCCGGCCAGCAACCAGAAGATCGTCGAATGCCGCGAGCCCAACCTGGGCATCTTCACCAAGCTGCTGCGCTTCACCGACTACAAGCGCATGACGCCGTTCCACGTCGAGCTGCGCACGCCCGAAGGCCAGGCGGTGCTGACCGTCAAGCGCGGCATCTCGCTGATCCGCTCCACCGTCGAGGTGCGTGACGAGCGCGGCCAGCTGGTCGGTACCTTCAAGCAGAAATTCTTCTCGATCGGCGGCAAGTTCGACGTGCTCAACGCGCAGGGCAAGGCGGTGTGCACGCTGAAGGGCAAGTGGACCAGCTGGGACTTCCGCTTCATGCAGGGCGACAAGGAACTCGCCCACGTGGCCAAGAAATGGGCCGGCCTCGGCAAGGAGCTGTTCACCACCGCCGACAACTACATGCTCGAGATCAACGCCGCGGTGCCGGCCGAAGACCCGGTGCGCATCCTGATCGTCGCGGCGGTGATGTGCATCGACATGGTGCTGAAGGAGTAAGCGAGCAGGCAGAGCAGGGCACCCGGCGATGCCGACCATCCTGACCCATGCCGCCGTGCCGATCGCCGCCGCGATCGGCCTCGGGCGCCGCACCATCCCTGCGCGGCTGGCGCTGGCCGGCATCGTGGCCTGCATGCTGCCCGATGCCGATGTGGTGGCCTTCCGCTTCGGCATCGCCTATGCCGACACCTTCGGCCATCGCGGCGCGAGCCATTCGCTGGCCTTCGCGCTGCTGCTGGCGCTGATGGCCGCGGCCATCGGGCCGCTGCTGCGGGCGCGCCGCCTCACCGCCGCGCTCTTCGTCGGCCTCTCGGCCGCATCGCATCCGCTGCTCGACATGTTCACCAACGGCACGCATGGTGTCGCGCTGTGGTGGCCGTTCTCGAGCGAGCGGATCGAATGGCCCTGGCATCCGGTGATCGCCTCGCCGCTCACGCTGCAGCGGCTGATGAGCCATCGCGGCGCGGAGCTGATGCTGAGTGAGCTGCGCTGGGTGTGGCTGCCGGCCTGTGCCGTGGCCCTGGCCTTGTGGGCGGCACGCCGCGGCCTTACAGCCCGTTCCAACTGACAACGCCGCCTGACGCTTGATTCCCTGGGCGCGAGCGGTGCCGCTCCTACACTGCGCCCGCCTTCGCCGAGCCACCTCGCCCGTGGCAGGCGAGGGCGCACAAGCACTCAATCAACTCGATCCAGGGAAAATATCATGTCGAAGAACGTCCCCGCAAGGGGCTGGGGCCGCGCATTGCCGTGCGCGGCGCTCGCCAGCAGCGCCTTGATCCTCGCCGCATGCGGTGGAGGCAACGCCGAAGACGGCACCAAGACCGCCACCGATGCTGCGCCCGCCAGCGGCATCGCCACCACCCAGGCCACGTCTGACAGCAGGGCGTGGCATACCTGCGTGCCTGAAGGCAGCACCTGCACCTTCAGCGGCACGCGGCTGATCCGCTATGGCGCCGACGGCAGCTACACCTACCTGAGCGCCACCAATGGCATCGCGTGCACCAACGAAGCCTTCGGCACCGACCCCGCGCCCGGCGTGGCCAAGAGCTGCTGGATCTCGAGCACGCCCAGCCCTTACAAGCAGGACGCCACGCAATACACGCTGACCTTCCGCGACGACTTCAGCACCGGCCAACTCGACACCGCCAAGTGGAACGACCACATCTGGTTCGAGCAGTCGGCGCGCACGGAAGACTACGGCGTGAGCAACGGCATGCTCAGGATCTGGCCTCAGGCCGATGCCAACGGCGAGTTCAAGTCGCGCATCCTCACGACGCAGAACAAGTTCTCGCAGGCTTATGGCTACTTCGAGATGGAGGCCAGCCTGCCGGTCGGCCGCGGCGTGTGGCCTGCCTTCTGGCTGCTGAACTCCGACGATCCGCCCAACGGCGAGCCCGAGCTCGACATCATGGAGGCCTACCCCGGCGGTGCCACCGGCTACTGGGGCGACGACAACCAGCACCCCATCGCCTACCAGGCCAGCGTCTGGCAGAAGGGCAACGGCGGCGACATCGCCGACAAGGGCGTCACCAGCCAGCGCGATGTGCACACCGGTGACCTCTCCGCCGGCTTCCACAAGTATGCGCTCAAGTGGGAGCCGGGCCGCGTGTCGTACTACTTCGACGGCGAGCTCGTGAACACCGTCGAGGTGAGCATGACGCGCAAGATGTACATCCTGGTCAACATGCAATACAACTGCGCCGATTGCGGCCAGGTCGATGAAACCACGCCGCTCGGGCCGGACAACGCTTTCCGCATCAACTACGTGCGGGCCTGGCAGCTCAAGCCCTAGCTAGTGCGCGATACCGAGCTTGCCGAAATGCCGCCCGCCTTCGGCCAGCTCCGCGTAGGCCGCGGCCGCGTCGTCGATGCCGAACACGCGGTCGACGACCGGCACGATGCGGTGGGCTTCGATCGCGCGCGCCGCTTCGGCGAGATCGGCGACCGAGCCGGTGTTGTTGCCGACCACGCGCAAGGCCTTCACGATCAGCGGCAGCAGGTCGATCGAGCTCGCGGTGCCGTTGACGAAGCCCACCGTGAACACGGTGCCGCCCATCGCCGCCGCATTGATCGAGCGCGCGAAGTTGGCGCCGCCCACGGTTTCCACCACGAGGTCGGCGCCGCGGCCATTGGTGAGCTCCAGCACCGCTTCATCCCACGCCGGCGTGGCGCGGTAGTTGACGAGGTGATCCGCGCCCAGCTGCCGCGCCCGCTCCAGCTTCTCGGCTGAAGACGACGCCAGGATCACCGTGGCGCCCGAGGCCTTGGCAAACTGCAGCGCGAAGATGCTGACGCCGCCGGTGCCCAGCAGCACCACCACCGAGCCGGGACGCAGCGAGGCCGAGCGCACTGCGTTCCAGGCCGTGGTGGCCGCGATGGGCAGCGTGGCGCCCTGCACGAAATCAAGATGAGCCGGCAGTCCGACGAGGCTGCTTGCAGGCACCGTCACATACTCGGCCAGCGAGCCCGGCAACGACAGGCCGCGCAGAGCCGCCACGCTGTGCGGCGTGATCGCGCCGCCCTGCCAATGGGGCATGAAATGCGGCACCACGCGGTCGCCCACCGCCCAGCCGCTCACGCCTTCGCCGAGCGCGGCGATTTCACCGGCGCCATCGGCCACCGGGATCATCGGAAACACCGCGCCAGGAAACTTGCCGCTGGCGATGGCCACGTCCAGGTAATTGAGCGCGGCGCCGCGCAGGCGCACCAGCACTTCGCCGCGCGCGGGCTGGGGATCGGGCCGCTGGGTGCGGCGAAATGCTGAGAGGGAAGGGGCGGTGAGTTCGATGACCTTCATGGGGAGTTCTCGTGAAGAAAGCGAAGAAGGCCTCCAGTCTCATTAAGAACGGTTGCTCGATAAACTGCCGCCCGCTTCCATCATTTAAAACTCCTGATTGCCAATGGACTTGCTCGACAGCATGAAGGTCTACGTCCTCGCGGTCGAGAAAGGCAGCCTCAGCGCCGCCGCGGCCGATTGCGGCATCTCGGCCACGATGGCCGGCAACCACCTGCGCATGCTCGAAAAACGCCTGGGCATGCGGCTGCTCAACCGCACCACGCGGCGCCAGGCCCTCACCGCCTTCGGCGAGGACTACTACGCCCGCTGCAAGGAGATCCTCCGCCTCGTGGCCGAGACGGATGCGCAGGCCCAGAGCCTGCAGCTCGCGCCCGCCGGCAAGCTGCGCATCACAGCGCCCGTGACCTTTGGCGCCGAGGCGCTGATGCCGGCGTTGTCTGGCTACCTCGAGCGCTACCCCGAGGTGAGCATCGACCTGGCACTGAGCGACCGCGTGACCGACCTGATGGAAGAAGGCTTCGAGGCCGCCATCCGCGTCGGCGAGCTGCCCGATTCAGCGCTGGTCGCGCGGCCGCTCGCGCCCTACCGGCTGATGATCTGCGCCTCGCCCGACTACCTGGCGCGCAAGGGCACGCCGCGCACGCCGGAAGACCTGAGCCGCCACGACTGCCTGTCGTTCACGCCGGCCTCCATGACGCACTGGCGCTTCCAGGGGCCCGACGGCGACACCTACCGCGTGCCCGTGTCGGGCCGCGTGCGCGTGAACCAGGGCCAGGCGCTGCGTGTGGCGGCGCTGCATGGCCTGGGCATCGTGCTGCAGCCCGCGATCCTGCTCGAGACCGACGTGCAAGCCGGCCGCCTGGTGCGGCTGCTGCCCCAGCATGAGCTGCCCAGCCGGCCGATGCATGTGGTGTACCTGCCCGACCGGTATCGATCGCCGAAGCTGCGGAGCTTTGTGGAGTTTGTGGTGGAGCGGTTCGGGTGAAGGCATCGGGTAGGCTGCCGCCGATGACCGAGGCTACCTCTTCTTTGCTGCGCGTGCTCTTCGTCTGCGGCCGCAACCGCTGGCGCAGCCCCACGGCCGAGCAGATCTTTTCCGAACATCCGGGTCTCGACTGCTCGTCGGCCGGGCTCGACCACGATGCCGACAACCCGCTCACGCCCGAGCTGGTGGAATGGGCCGACGTGATCTTCGTGATGGAGCGCGAGCACAAGGCCAAGCTCTCGGCGCGCTTCAACGACCACCTCAAGGGCCAGCGCGTGGTCTGCCTCGGCATCCCCGACAACTACCGGTTCATGGACCCGGCGCTGGTGAAGCTGCTGAAGGCCAAGGTGGGGCGGCATCTGCCGCGGGTAAGGGGCGAGGGCTGACCGGTACTACGGCTTTGCACCGTGCTCGGATCCGTCGCCGTTGAACTCGCCGAGAAAGTGCTCGCACGTGTCGCGGCGCTCGATGAAGCGCTGCACGTCGGCGGGGAGGGCGGCATGAGCGGCGCCGGCAAGGAACGTCAGGCAGAGCAGGGGGACGAGCCGGTCACGCGCAACTTCAGGCTCTTTGCTATTCGTCCCACTGTTCGAGAGGGGCTCAGATTACGGGCTCTTCGGCTTGGAAGCGACCGGCACCTTCGCGCCATAAGCGTCTGCGAGCCGCTGCGCATCACGTGCGGCTTTTTGCAGAATCTTCTTGAGCACGGGGCGTGGAGGTGTCAAGAGGGGCTGTTGAGATGAGCTGCGACGTGCCGCTGTATCTTTTGCCATGCTCGTTGGTCCTCTACGGTAGTGTGTTGGTCATTGTGCGAGGCGATCAACTCCGCGCTGCCTGTGGAATTGTCGAACAGTGTCCACTCGTCCGCCAATGCTTGATAGAGCGAGAAGAAATTGGCCAAGCTTCGTCCATAGCGCCGCTTGACCGTTTCTACCGGAACGTTGTGGCCGCCCAGCTTCACTCTCAGCTTGACGCGCGCTGTCGCCAGGGACGCGCTGCGCAGCGAAAAGTAGTGGATGGCGACTCGGTAGCCTTGTTCTCTCAATTCGCGCAAGAAGGATGCGAAGCTGCGGCTGGAAAGCGTGGACTCGAAGGCGAAGTCGGCGCGCTCCGCTGCAAGCTGCTGAAGCCTTCGCAGCATGATGCGGCCCGCTTCGAAGTTCACCGCCTCCGTGTTGCGGCCTGACAGCCCTCGTGCGATGAAGTCGGCGTTGACGAAGGTCTGGATGCCGAGCGCTTCGAGCATGAGTTCGGCGTGCGTCGTCTTTCCTGCGCCGTTGGGTCCGGCAAAGATCACGACGCGTGGCGCCGGCTGCCCTCTCATGCGCTCACTTCCCCCACGAATCCTTCAACCCCGTGATCTTGTTGAACACCGCCTTCCCGCCGTCGCGGTGATGGTCCTTGCAGTCCGCCACGAAGTACCCGTGCCGTTCGAACTGGAACTTGTGGTCCGACGTGGCGGTTGCGAGTGACGGCTCCACGTAGGCGGTCACCACCTTCTTGCTGTTGGGGTTCAGCGCGGCCAGGTAGTCCTTGCCGCCGGCGTCGGGTTGGGGGTCGGTGAACAGGCGGTCGTAGAGGCGCACTTCGGCTTCGATGGCGTCGTGCGCACCCACCCAGCTGATCACGCCCTTGACCTTGATGGCGTCGGCGCCCGGAGTGCCGCTCTTGGTGTCCGGCACGAGCTTGGCGTGCACTTCGGTCACGGTGCCGTCGAAGCTCTTCTTCAGGCCGGTGCACTGGATCACGTAGCCGTATTTCAGCCGCACCATGCTGCCGGGCGTGCTGTTGCCCTGGCCGTCGAAGCGGGGCGGGTAGAGGCGGTGGTAGCCCTTGAGCGGCTCTTCCATGAAGTCGTCGCGCTCGATCCAGATCTCGGGGCCAAGGGTGAATTCGCGCTTGCCGAGCTCGGGGTGGGCAGGGTGCACGGGGGCATTGCAGGGCTCGGTCTTGAGGCCACCGGATTCCGTTGTGCCGATCACTTCGTTCCAGTTGGTCAACACCAGCTTCAGCGGGTCGAGCACGGCCATCGCGCGCGGGGCCTTGCTTTCGAGGTCATCGCGCAGCGCGGCTTCGAGGATGCTGTATTCGATCCAGCCGTGGGCTTTGCTCACGCCGATGCGTTCGGCAAAGAGGCGGATGCCCTCGGGCGTGTAGCCGCGGCGCCGCATGCCCACGATGGTGGGCATGCGCGGGTCGTCCCAGCCATCGACGATTTTTTCGTCGACCAGTTGCTTGAGCTTGCGCTTGCTGGTGATCACGTAGGTGAGGTTCAGGCGCGCAAATTCGTATTGGCGCGGCAGCGGGTGCTTCAGCAGGCCCAGCTCGGCCAGGCGCTCGAGCAGCCAGTCGTAGAAGGGGCGCTGATCCTCGAACTCCAGTGTGCAGATGCTGTGGGTGATGTTCTCCAGCGCATCCTCGATCGGGTGCGCAAAGGTGTACATCGGGTAGATGCACCACTTGTCGCCGGTGTTGTGGTGCGCCGCATGCTTGATGCGGTAGATGGCCGGGTCGCGCAGGTTGATGTTGGGCGAGGCCATGTCGATCTTGGCGCGCAGCACCATTGCGCCATCGGCATGCCGGCCGTCGCGCATCTCGCGAAAGCGCGCCAGGTTCTCGGCGGGGGTGCGGCTGCGGAAGGGGCTGTCCTTGCCGGGCGTGTTGAAGTCGCCGCGGTTGGCGCGCATTTCTTCGGGCGTTTGCTCGTCCACGTAGGCCAGGCCGGCTTCGATGAGCGCCTCGGCGGCGCGGTACATGAAGTCGAAGTAGTTGCTGGCGTAGTAGAGGTGGCTGGTGGTCACGCCGTTGTGCTCGGCGGTCCAGTTCCAGCCGAGCCAGCGCACGGCGTCGACAATGCTGTCGACGTATTCCTGCTCTTCCTTCTCGGGGTTGGTGTCGTCGAAGCGCAGGTGGCACACGCCGCCGTATTCCTGCGCGAGGCCGAAGTTCAGGCAGATGCTCTTGGCGTGGCCCACGTGCAGGTAGCCGTTGGGCTCGGGCGGGAAGCGCAGGCGCACCTTGGCGGGATCGGCCCCACCGGCCTCGTGCGTGGCCGCATCGCCGGGCTGGCCGCCCCAGCGCCGCGTGGCGTAAGTGCCCTGGGCGAGATCACGCTCGATGATCTGGCGCAAAAAGTTGCTGGGCTTGGCGGCGGTGTCGTCTTTGTTTGTAGGCGTGTGAGACATGGCTTGTGCGCGCTGCGCGGCTTGAAAAGCCGCTGGAATCAACCGGTTGCGGTCATTCTAGGCGCGGGGCCTGCGCAAAACTTTGCTCACGCTTGGTTGCATGCGGTGGTGAACCGCGCGGCGGGGTGGCGCGTTCGAACAGGCACCACTCGCGAAAGAGGAGATCGCATGAATCGCCAACTCGTCGCTTCGCTGGCCCTGGCGGCCGCGACCCTCGGCGCCACCGGCGCCGCCCATGCCGGCAGCCATGTCAGCTGGTCCATCGGCATCAACGTGCCGGGCCCCGCGCCGGTGTATGTGGCGCAGCCTGCGCCCGTGTACGTGCAGCCCGCGCCGGTGTATGTGGAGCCGGCCCCGGTGGTGTATGCGCCGCCGCCCCGCGTGGTGTATGTGCGGCCGCAGCCGGTGATGTATGCGCCGGCCCCCGTGTATGTGAGGCCGGCGCCGGTGTATGTGGAATACGGCCGCGGCTGGCACCACCACCACCGCCACGGCTGGTGAGGCGCTCGGCGCTCAGCGGCCTTCGGCGCGCTGCAGTGCCGCCATCTCGCGCGCCAGCATCTGGCGGCGCAGGCCGTCGCCCTGCAGGCTCAGCAGCGTGACGACGCCGTGGATCGCCAGGCCCAGGCCCCAGCCCATCAGCGGGTAGTGGTGGAAGCGGTGCCCGGGCACGGCCAGCTCGTTCAGCAGGAACAGGCCGCCGTTGACCATCAGGTACACGGCCGCGTGGATGAAGAAGCCCATCTTGCGGCGCACGCGGCGCATCGCGCGGGCTTCGAGGCTCTGGTCTTGAAGGTGCTTCATGGTCGGGCTCCTGTGCGGTGTTGAATCGATGGGTTGAATGCTAGGCATCCCCTCCCGCACCGGCAGCCGCCCCGCGACGAAACGAGGCAGCGTGCCGTGAAGCCGCGGCGGCGCGGCGCGAAATGCAGCGCCGCTACATCCCCTTGAACAGGTGCGCGTAGAGCCGGCTCACGGTGAGCTTGTCGGGCCGGCCGCGCAGGGTGAGCGTGACTTTGCCCGATTCCTCGCGCTGGGCGCTGCTGATGCAGCGCGCCTGCACCACGGTGCCGCGGTGGATCTGCCAGAAGCGCTGCGCATCCAGCTGCGGCAGCAGCTCGCGCAGCGAGAGCCGGATCAGGTGCTCGCGCTCGGCGGTGACCACGCGGATGTACTTGTCGGCCGCCTCGAAATAGATCACGTCGTCCACCGGCACCATGTGCACGGTGTTGCCCACGGCGGCCTGGATCACCTCGAGCCGCTGCGCCGGCGTGGCGGGTGAGGGCTGCGCACCGAGCAGCGCGCGCATCTGCTCCAGCGCGGCCTGCATTGCCTGCGGTGCGCTCTGCGCATTGGCCTCGCGCTGCGCGAGCTGGCGCTGCAGGCGCTGCATGCACTGCGCCAGCCGGGTGGGCTCCACCGGCTTGAGCAGGTAATCCACCGCCTGGGCCTCGAAGGCCTGCACCGCGTATTCGTCGTACGCGGTGATGAACACCAGCAGTGGAAACGGCTTGCCGCCCTCGGGCCAATCCTCGGCCAGCGCCTGCGCCACCTCGAGCCCGCTCATGCCCGGCATGCGGATGTCGAGGAAGCACACGGCGGGCTGCAGCTCCAGCGTGCGCTGCAGCGCCTTCAGGCCGTCGCCCACGGCGGCAGCGATGGTGAGCTCGGGCCACAGCTGGGCCAGGTCGGCTTGCAGGGCCTGCGCGAGCAGGGGTTCGTCTTCGGCGATCAGGGCGGTGGTTTGCATGGCGCGGCATCCTAAGGCAAGCCCGCATCCCTAGAAATAAGGAGCTCCCGAAGGTGAATATTTGGGGGGTATCTCCGTTCAGTTAGGGATGGCAGGCGGGGGTTACGCCCCCGAGAATTTGCGTCGCTGTTGCAGGAGCTGGCGGTATGGCGGAAACACTTTCTACACACATGTCACGTTCTGGTTGATCCAGGCGTGAGGGTGCGCAAGGCGCACCGTCCCTAGGCGCCAAAGTGCGCTTTCCATGCGATTCCAAGAAACCCACGGTTGTTTTCAGCCGGGGTTTGCCTTTTTTCGCCTGAATCTTTTATTTGGAACCCGAATATGAATTGGCTGGCGCGCTGCCTGTCATTGCTGGAGCAGATTCCGATCATGCTGTTCGTCGCGGCGCGGTATTGGGGTTTCGAGATTCAGGGGCGCATTTTCATCGGCGCGGCGGCGGCCTTGCCGTTCTTTGCGCTGTGGGCCGCGCGCCGGGTGCGGCCGAGCTCGCTGTTCCTCGGCACGAATGTGTTCTTCGCCCTCGTGGCGGCGGTGCTGCTGCTGCCGTTCCAGGGCTTGAAAGATGCCTTTCTCGCGCTCGGCGAGGCGGGCATGTTCGCGGTGATCTGGGCCTCGGCGGTGGTGTGGTTCCTGTCGGATCCGTCGGGCCTGCTCAAAACGGGCGGCGAGCCGGCGGGAACGAAATACCCGCTGCTGCTGCTGGCGATGTATTCGGTCTGCCCGCCGTTCGCCTACCACTTCAAGGGCAATGAAAACGTGGCCGGGGCGCTGCCCTTCGTGCTGCTGATGCTCACCGAAAAGATCCTCGGGTTTTTGCAATTTCGTGAATCGAGAAGGAATACTCACCATGGCTGATCAAGCTACCCGCCCGGAGCGCATTGCAATCGTCGGCATCGGGCTCACGCTGCCCGGCGGCGCCAATGATCCCGCCTCGTTCTGGAAACTCCTCGAAAACAAGGTGGACGCCACCTGCGATATCCCGGCCGACCGCTGGGATGTGCGGCGTTTCTATTCGCCTTTCGGCTCCGAGAAGCCGGGCAAGATGTACGTCAAGCGCGGCGGCTTCCTGCAGGGCGAGGTCAGCGCCTTCGATCCGCTGTACTTCGGCATGTCGCCGCGCGAAGCCTCAGTGGTCGATTTCCAGCAGCGCCTGCTGCTCGAGGTGAGCGCCAAGGCGCTGCAGGACGCCGGCATCACCGAGGCGCAATGCGCCGGCTCGCGCACCGGGGTGTTCATCGGCGGCTTCTGCATGGACGCCAAGATCGAGGCTTCGCACCTCTTCAACCGGCCCTGGGGCATCGCCCAGTCGGTCACCGGCAACACCGCCACGCTGTTGTCCAACCGCATCTCGTATGCCTTCGACCTCAAGGGCCCGAGCCTCACGGTCGACACCGCCTGCTCGTCGTCGCTGGTGGCGGCGCACATGGCGGTCGAGGCGCTGCGTGCCGGCGAGTGCGACACCGCCGTGGTGGGCGGCGTCAACGTGATGACGCAGCCCGAGCACTTTCTTGAAATGTGCAAGGGCCGCCTGCTCGGCAAGGACGGCCGCTGCTACACCTGGGACGTGCGGGCCAACGGCTATGCGCGCGGCGAGGGCGCGGCGGTGCTGGTGCTCAAGCGCCTCTCTCAGGCCGAGGCCGACGGCGACCACATCTATGCGGTGATCGAAGCCACCGGTGTCAACCAGGACGGTACCACCAAGGGCATCAGCCTGCCCAACCCCGAGGCGCAGAAGGCGCTGATCCAGCAGGTGGTCGCCAAGGCCGGGCTCTCGCCGGCCGACATCGACTACGTGGAAGCCCACGGCACCGGCACCCAGGCCGGCGACAAGGCCGAGACCTCGGCGCTGAACCAGGTGTTCCAGCCCGGCCGGCAAGACAAGCTGGTGATCGGCTCGGTCAAGACCAACATCGGCCACCTCGAGGCCGCCGCCGGCGTCTCGGGCCTGATCAAGGCGGCGCTGAGCCTGAAGCATGGCCAGGTGGTGCCCAACCTGCACTTCGACACCCCCAACCCCGAGATCCCGTTCGACCGTATGTGCCTGCAGGTGGCCACCGAGGTGCAGGCCTGGCCGCGCAGCGGCAAGGTGCGCTATGCGGGCGTCAACTCGTTCGGCTACGGCGGCACCAATGCGCACGTGATCCTCAGCGAGCCGCCGCGCGCGGCCCAGGCCGCGGCCGCCCCGGCGGAAGAGGCGCTGCCTTCGGCGCTGGTGATGCCGTTGTCGGCGCGCAGCAAGGAGTCGCTGAAGGCGCTGGCGCTGCAGTACGCCGATGTGCTGAAGGCCGGCACACCGGTGATGCCGCTGCTGCGCCGCGTGTCGCACAGGCGTGATCACTTCGAGCGCCGCGCGCTGGTGCATGCCGGCAGCCGCGAGCAGCTGATCGAGCGCCTGCAGGGCTTCGGCCTCGGCACCTCGGCCGCCGGCGTGGCCACGGTGGAATCGGCCGATGGCGCACAGCCGCTGGTCTTCGTGTATTCGGGCATGGGCCCGCAGTGGTGGGGCATGGGCCAGGAGCTGATGGCGCGCGAGCCGCTGTTCCGCCGCAAGGTCGAGGAATACGACGCGGTGTTCCAGCGCATCTCGGGCTGGTCGATCCTGAAGGAAATGCTGGCTTCGGAAGAGGCCTCCAACATGGCGCGCACGCAGATCGCGCAGCCGGCCAACTTTGTGCTGCAGGCCGCGCTGACCGAGCTGTGGGCCTCATGGGGCATCCAGCCCGCGGCGGTGGTGGGCCACAGCGTGGGCGAGGTCACGTCGTCGTATGTGTCGGGCATCCTGAGCCTGGAAGACGCGCTGCGCGTGAGCTTCCACCGCAGCCGCCTGCAGGGCTCGCTGGCGGGCCAGGGCGCGATGCTGGCCGTGGGCCTGCCCGAAGCCGAGGCGCAGGCCTACCTGGCCGGCCTCGAGGGCCGGGTGGCGATTGCCGCCATCAACTCGCCGCAGGCCGTCACGCTCGCGGGCCACGAGGAGCCGCTGATGGCGCTGGCTCGCGTGTTCCAGGACAAGGGCATCTTCCATCGCGCGCTGAAGGTCGAGGTGGCCTATCACAGCCCGGTGATGGACCCGATCGAGGCCGAGCTCAAGGCCGCCCTGCGCGAGCTGCAGCCGCGCGCGGCCACCGTGCCCTGCTATTCCACCGTGACCGGCCGCCTCGCGGAGCCGGGCGATTTCGGACCCGACTACTGGTGGGCCAACGTGCGCCAGTCGGTGCTGTTCGCGAAGGCCATCGATGCGATCGCCGACCAGGGCTACACCCGCTTCCTCGAGGTGGGGCCGCACCCGGTGCTGACCAGCTCGGTCAAGGAGATCCTCACTGCCAAGCGCATCAGCGGCCAGTGCTACACCAGCCTCAACCGCAAGCCGCCCGAGCAGGGCGCGCTGCTGCAGACGCTGGGCCTGCTGTATGCCCAGGGCCACGCGCTCGCCTGGGACACGCTGCACCCCGGCACCGACCAGTACCTGCCGCTGCCGGCCTACCCGTGGCAGCGCGCCAACTACAGCAACAGCACGCCGCGCTTCTACCAAGACAAGTTCGGCGAGCCGGGCCATCCCATCCTGTACCGCAACCTGCAGCTGCCCGAGCCGAGCTGGGAGGTCGAGCTGCTCGACTCGCTGTTCCCCTACCTGAAAGACCACCGCATCGGCGGCCGCACCATCGTGCCCGGCGCGTTCTATGTGGAGGCGGCGCTGGCGCTGCGCAGCAAGCTCACCGGCGAGCGCACCGGCGGGCTGCGCGACCTGTCGTTCGAACGCATCCTCGCGGTGCCCGACGAGATGGATGCCGAGGAGCGCCGCATGATCTCGGCCGCCGTCAACGGCCAGCAGGGCTTCCGCATCTACAGCACCACCACCGCGCGCGAGGAAACGTGGAGCGCGCATGCCCATGGCAGCTTCGCCACGGTGGCGCCGTTCGAGAGCGGGCTCGATGTGCAGGACCACGCGCTCGAGGCCTTTGCCGAGCAGGACGTGGCCGCGCTGTACAAGACCATCAACGAGACGGGGCTCTACTACGGCCCGTACTTCCGCCCGATCCAGAAGCTCAAGCGCCAGGGCGACCTGGTGTATGCCGAGATCGAGGACACGCTGGCCGCCGAGGCCGACTACATCCTCTCGCCCACGGTGCTCGACAGCGCCTTCCAGACGCTGTTCGTCTTTGCCGAGGAATACGGCGTGCCGTTCATCCCGGTCAAGATCGACCGGCTCAGCGTGCATGCGGCGGTGACGCCGCGCTGCAAGGTCTTCGGCCGCCTGCTGTGGATCTCGGCGCATTCGCTGAAGGCCGACTTCATGCTCTTCGACGAGCACGACAACCCGGTGGTCGAGATCCGCGGTGTCACCTGCCAGGCGCTGCAGCAGATGGGCGGGGCCGACGGCGAAGCCGTGGCGAGCTACGTGCCGGCCTGGGTGCCTTTCGACGCGGCGTCGTTCGAGCAGCGCGAGCATCCGGAAGCCAACGTCGCGTTGCTCGATCTCGATGCGGGCTGGCAGGAGCCTCTGCAGCAGCAGCTGCTGGACGACACGGTGAGCCGCTTCGTGGTGCTGCTGCCGCAGGCCGGCCCGCTGGACCAGGCCTACGAGCAGGCGGTGGCCGTCTCCACCCGCCTGGCCGAGCTGGTGCAGGCGCTCCATGAGCACCGCGCCGGCCGCACGGTGGAGCTGCTGCTGTGCACCCGCGGTGCCCAGCGCGTCGTCGAGGCCGACCGCGTCGACGGGCTCGCGCTTGCCGCCGCCTGGGGGCTGGGCCGCACGATCAACACCGAGTACCCGAACATCCGCTGCAGCTGCATCGATTTCGACCAGGCCGACGAGCAGGAGATGGCGCTGTTCCAGCAGGCGGTGCTGAGCCGCGAGATCGGCATCCGCGAGCTGGCGATCCGCGGCGAGGCGATCTACGAACACACGCTGACGCGGCGCGAGGCGCAGGCCGACGAGCTGCTCACCGTGGAATCGCAGCCCGGCCAGAAGGTCGCGCTGGCCGAGCTGGCCTCGGGCGAGGCGCGCTTCGGAGCCGCCGAGCGCGAGCTGCCGGGCGAGCTGGCGGTGGAGGTCGAGGTCGAGCAGATGGCGCTCTCGCGCTGGGATGTCGCCAACCAGCGGCTCAAGGTCTACCCCGCTGACCCCGCGGAGCATTTCTTCGGTTACCGGCCGGGCATGCAGTGCGTGGGCACGGTGCTGCGCAAGGGCGCGGCGGTGGGCGAGCTGGCGGTCGGCGACTGCGTGGCGGTGCTGCATCCGCTGGGGCTGACCAACCTGGCGTGCGTGCCCGCGGCGCATGCGATCAAGCTGCCGGCGGGGTTGCCTGCCGCGGCGGTGCCCGATCTCTACGAGCTGGTGCGCGCGGCCTACGTGCTGCGCCTGATCGGCGGGCTGGAAAAGGGCCGCACGCTGCTGGTCAAGGGCGTGTGGGGCTGCTTCGCGCTGGCGCTGGCCGAGCAGGCGCGCGATGCCGGGCTGCGCGTGGTGTTCGTCGACGAGCAACCCAGCGCCACCAGCGAATCGCAGGCGCAGGCGGTGCCGGGCGTGCACTACCTGCCCGAGCAGGAAGGCGCCTGGGCTGATCGCCTCGCGGCGATGGCCCAGGGGGTCGACGTGTTCGTCAACGACGGCGGCCATGACATCGCCTCGCTCGCGATGCTCAACCCCTTCGGCAAGGTGATCGACTTCCGCTTCGCGCACACGCCGCGCAGCGCGGCCGGCGCGCTGCCGGCGGCCAACGCGGCCTGGCACATCGTGGATATCGATGCGCTGTACCGCGACCACTTCGGCCTCGTGCGCGAGCTGGCGGCCAAGGCGCTGGCCGACCTGGCCTGCGGCAAGCTGGTGCTGCCGGTGCTGGCCGAGTACCCGCTGCGCGACATCGGCCATGCCGCGGCGCTGCTCGAAGAGGGCGGCGCGGCCTCGGTGGCGCTGCGCATGAAGCAGGAGACCGTGCCGCTGCAGGTGACGGTGCAGCTCGACGACGTGGCGCCCGACGGCACCTACATCGTCACCGGCGGCACGCGCGGCTTCGGCCTGCGCTGCGCGCAGTGGCTGGCGCGCAAGGGCGCCAAGCACCTGGTGCTGATGAGCCGCAGCGGCCTGTCGGAAGCGGCAGCCGTGGAGGCGGTGGCCGCGCTGCGCGCCGAGGGCGTGCAGGTGGAGGTGTGCGCGCTCGACATCGCCGATGGCGCGCAGCTCGGCGCCGAGGTCCGGCGGCTGCGTGGCGTGTGCCCGCCGATCAAGGGCGTGATCCACAGCGCGATGGTGCTGGACGATGACTTCCTCGCCCGCATGGACGAATCGCGCTTTCGCCGCGTGATGGGCCCCAAGGTGGCCGGCGCGCTGCAGCTGCAGCGGGCGCTCGCGAACGACGACCTCGATTTCTTCCTGATGTTCTCGTCGATCTCGTCGCTGATCGGCAACTCCGGCCAGGCCAACTACGTGGCGGCCAACGCCTTCCTCGACGGCTTTGCCGCGCACCTGATGAGCCGCGGCGTCAATGCCCGCACCATCAACTGGGGCGTGCTGGCCGAGGCGGGGGTGCTGGCCAACGACGCGGCGCTGACCAAGGTGCTGGAGCTGGCCGGCATCCGCGGCCTGAGCAACGGGCAGGCGATGGGCGCGATGGAGCGCGTGCTGCACGGCAGCGATGCGCAGGTGGGCGTGTTCCTGGTCGACTGGCGGCAGTGGGCGATGTCCAACCCGTCGCAATCGCAATCGGGCTTCTACCGCGAGCTGCAGGACCAGGCGCCGGGCGAGGAGCAGCAGAAGCTGTTCGAGGTGCTGGAGCAGATCATCGACCTCGACGCCGAGGCGCGCATCGCGCACATCGAGGGTGAGCTGAAGCTGCGCTTCGGCGAGATCTTCCGCATGTCGCCCGACGCGATCGACAGCCGCGCCAGCATCATCGAGCTGGGTGTCGACTCGCTGATCGCCACCGAGATCTCGGTCGCGCTGAAGGGCCAGCTGGGCGTGGACGTGCCGCTGATCGAGCTGCTGGCCGGCCCGAGCATCGAGACGCTGGCCGCCAAGGTGCTGGCCCAGCTGGAGGCGCTGATCGAAGACGCCGGCAGCGAGGCACCCGCGCCCGCACCGGCGGCCGCCGCCACCGCCCCGGCCGAGCTGGCCGAAGCCGCCGCGCGCTGAGGCGCCGTCACAGGGAGCAGTCCGTGAGCGCTGACAAGAAGGAAATCCTGCGCCGCATTCTCGAGAAGCAGAAAGCGGCCCAGAAGACCACCCCCGCGGCGCAGGCCGCTTCCCCGGGCCTGCGGCCGCGCCGGCTGAAGCAGGGCGGCCTGTCGCCCGCGCAGCGCCGGCTGTATGCGCTGTACCAGGTCAACGGCCAGAAGGACACCGCCTACAACCTGCCGGAGATGCTGCGCTTCGATGCGCCGCTGTCGCCCGAGCAGGTGCATGCCGCGGTGTGCCGCGTGATCGAGCGCCACGACATCCTGCGCAGCTCGTTCCACATGCGCGACGGCCAGGTGGTGCAGCAGGTGCACGACACGGTGCCGTTCGAGGTGGAGCATGTGCGCCTCGAGGCGGCCGGGCTCGACGACTGGATGCGCGGCTTCGTGCGCCCCTTCGACCTGGCCGTGCCGTGCCAGCTGCGCTGCGCGCTGGTGCAGACCGAGGCCGACAACTACCTCGTGTTCGACAGCCACCACATCATCGGCGACGGCTTCTCGTGGGGCCTGATCAACGCGGAGCTCGCGGCCTTCTACCAGGGCCGGGAGCTGCCGGCGCCCGAGTTCCAGTACCTCGACTACGTGGCCTGGCTGGAGCAGTGGAGCGCCTCGGCCGACTTCCAGCGCCAGCAGCAGTACTGGCAGGCCCGGCTGCAGGGCCCGCTGCCGCTGCTGGAGCTGCCCACCGACCGGCCGCGCCCGCACAAGCGCGATGCCGCCGGCTCCAACATCGAGTTCAGCCTCGGCGCGCTGGCCGCGCCGCTGAAGGCGCTGTTCCGCGCCGAGAACGTGACGCTGTATGCCGGGCTGATGTCGGTGTATGCGCTGTTCCTCTCCAAGCTGAGCGGCCAGCCCGAGGTGGTGGTCGGCTCGCCGGTGATCGGCCGCCGGCTGCCGGCGCTGCGCCAGATGCCGGGCATGTTCGGCAACACGCTGCCCATCCGCG
>Ga0207706_10000637_pt1 | contig 37219 bp, 29 predicted proteins | sample KBSC53metaG_FD_184318 | JGI IMG/M metagenome (GOLD analysis project Ga0207706, IMG submission 184318) | Corn rhizosphere microbial communities from Kellogg Biological Station, Michigan, USA - KBS C5-3 metaG (SPAdes) (version 2) | ecosystem: Host-associated > Plants > Roots > Rhizosphere > Soil ... | reverse complement strand
GGCCGTTGCGCAACGCGGTCGCGCTCGTCGCCGGCGTGTTCGCCTGCTGGCAGATCGCGTACTGGATCGTCGGCGACGTCGCATTGCGCTCGCCGTGGCAGACGCTGCGATTCACCGTCGAGCTCACCCAGACGCACCTGTTCTGGCTGCACCTCGCGAACACGCTGCAGGCGTTCGCTGCGGCGCTCGCGATCGCCGTGGCGCTTGGGCTCGCGATCGGCTTCGGTCTTGGGATGCACCGCCTATCGGCCGACGCGATGGAGCCGATGCTGGTCGCGTTGTACTCGATCCCCAAGATCACGCTCTATCCGATCCTGCTCCTCGCGTTCGGCCTCGGCATGTCGGCGAAGGTCGCGTTTGGCGCGATCCACGGCATCATCCCGGTCGCGCTGTTCACGCTGAACGCGGTGCGGGGAATCAAGCCAATCCTGCTGAAAACCGGACGCGTGCTGAAACTCGACGCATCGGCGATGGTCCGGTCGATCCTGTTTCCTGCCGCGGTGCCCGAGATTTTCACTGGGCTGCGCGTGGGCTTCTCGCTGACGCTGATCGGCACGGTGCTGGGCGAGATGTTCGCCGCGCAGCACGGGCTCGGATACCTGCTGATGAACGCGATCGGGCTCTACAACGTCGACGTCATCATGTCCGTGACGTTTCTGCTCGTCGTGTTCGCGGCGACCGTCAACGGCGCGTTGCTCGCCATCGATCGCAGGCTGCATTTTCGCGCCTAGCGGGCGCGGATCGGGCTCCGCTATTGCATTAGGCGCGTCAGCGCGATCGCGAGCGGCATCCAGAACATCAGCGTGGAGAGCAACGCGCCCAGCGTGATCCCGCGCAGCGCGTCGAGTGGGTCGTCGTCGCCGGCAAGGCGGCGCTCCAGGCAGGCCGACAGCCAAGCCTCATTGGTAAGCGTGTGCGCCACGAGCCCCCTCCAGGTCGTTGCGTGCCGCCGCGCGTTGCGCCGACATCGTCCGAACTTTGGGCACCCGGCACGCAAAAATCGTGACACCCGCCGGATGATGTCCCGAATCAGCGAGTTAGTGATCCGCGGCGGTAGCGCAACCGCCCCGGCCGTAAGGCGTACCGACATCCGGCCGTTTTAGACTAGGGCCCGCAGAAGCCCTAGAGCGCCGAGATCAGCCAGGACTGCGCATAGTCGATGCCGTCGATCCGCTCGAGGCCCGCCAGCGTGAAAGCCTGCTGGCTCATGCCGATTACCCGGACGTCGTGCAGTTCCGGCAGCGGAGCGCCGAAGACGACGGTGCCATCGTCGGGGAAGAGCTTCGCCGTGCGGACGTAGCGTCGGAGGTCTTCGTCGCGGAGCTCCTCGATCCGGATGTCGCCGATTTTCGGCGAGCGGTTGACGACGTCGCGCCATGGAATGACGCGACCTCGATAACGTAACAGGCGTATCGCAAACCGCATCATGGTACCGCATATGTATACGGTACTTTACCATCCGCGAGGCGCTACGCGCTGAAGAGCGTGTCGAGTTCCGCGATGCCGACGGGTTTGATTAGATGCCTGTCGAACCCGGCCTCCGCCATCCGCCGAAGGTCGTCGTCGCCCCCATAGCCGGTGCAGGCAACGATCTGGACATGGTCCAGAGCGCGAATCTCGCGCATCCGGCGTGCGACCTCGTAGCCGTCCATGTCGGGCAGTCCGATGTCGAGCAACATCACGTCGGGACGCCATGTCGTCGCCACGCTGAGCGCGTCGTGGCCGTTGTCAGCCACCCGAACGTCGTGGCCGAGTGCCCCGATCAGCGCCGCGAGCGCTTCGGCCGCATCGTGGTTGTCGTCGACGATGAAGACGCGCCGTAACGTCGACGAGGCTTGAGGCGCCGCAGTCAGTTCCGCGCCGGTCGATTCCGCCGCTAGCGGGAGGCCGATCGTGAAACTGCTGCCGGTTCCTGGCCCATCGCTGGCCGCCGTGAGCGTGCCACCCTGCAGGTCGATCAATCGTTTCGCGATCGTCAGCCCGACACCCAGGCCCCCCTCGCGGCGGTCGAGCGCGCGGTCGCCCTGGACGAACAGGTCGAATACACGCGGCACGAGGTCCGCAGCCATGCCGACGCCGTCATCGGCGATGGCGAGCGAAGCCAGACCGTCCGACGCGGAAGCGCGCACTGAGATATTGCCGCCGGCGGGCGTGTACTTGATCGCGTTGCCGAGGATGTTGGACAGCACCTGCGCCATTCGGGTCGGATCGACGTTCACGATGACCGGCTCCTCGGGCAGCGCGACCGCAACCGAAAGACGGCGCGCATCGATGGCCGGTCGCAGCGACTGGATCACCCCGTCGACGCTGTCGCGCAGGTCGAGCAGTTCGCGCTTCAGCGATATCTTGCTGCGTGTGACCCGGCTGACATCGAGCAGATCGTCGACGAGGCGCGACAGCTGACGCGTCTGCCGCGCGATGATGTCCTGCGCCCACTTCGCCGTGTCAAGGTCGTCGGGCTTGAGCTTCGCGACATCGAGCGCGCTCTGGATCGGCGACAACGGATTGCGAAGCTCGTGGGCGAGCATCGCCAGGAACTCGTTTGTATGGCGCTCGCCGCGCTGCAGTTCCTCGACCTTCCGGCGCGCCGTCAGGTCGCGCGTGATCTTCGCAAAGCCGCGCAGCCGCCGCTCGCCATCGAAGATCGGCGTGATGACCACATTGGCCCAGAAGGCGACTTTGCCCTTGCGCAGCCGCCAACCCTCATCTTCGAACCGGCCATGCTCGACGGCGAGCTTCAGCTCTTGTTGTGGCCAGTGGCGCGCAATCGCGTCGGGCGTATAGAACACCGAGAAGTGGCGCCCGACGATCTCATCCTTCGTGTACCCCTTGATGTTCTGGGCGCCCACATTCCACGTCGTGACGATGCCCTGCGGATCGAGCAGGAAGATGCCGTAGTCGCGAACATTCTCGACGAGAAGCCGGAACATCTCATCGTTGACGAAGCCGGGCTGACCGGCGCTATCGCTCGACGCCGCCAAGACGCCCTGCGACGCTGCACGTATTGCTCTCGGCGACCAACCGGCCCGTCATGCCGGTTCCCGTCCGTTCGAGCTCGTAGAGCGTCATCGTGCCGTTGACGCCGTACGTACATGAATAAGTGGAGTCGACCGTACCCATGTGACCGAGTTGACTGTAGTTGCCCGCGATCGTACACGTGCCGAAATTCGACTGCAGCGTGAGTGTGAACGTATTGTTGGCGGGATGGTTGATCTGGATCGAGCCCAGCTCCTCGACGTGCCCGTTGTTCGCCGGATTCGCGCAGTTGCTCTGGTCGTAGACGAATCCTCCGAAGTAGCTGCCGGTGAAATCCTCGTACGCGAACAATTGCCGCTGGATCGACTTGGCCACGAGGACGCCGTCCACGGAGTACGTGAGCGTTGCGAAATTGGTGTTGCTGGCATCGAACTGCAGTGTGCCGACGCGCCGCACCGAAACGGCCGCGGGGTTGAAGAACGAGCCGAACCACGGGCCCGTGGTCGCGTAGAGGTCGCCGCTGAACAGGGACCGGCCGCTTTGCGGCTGGTAGTACACGGCGGCGGTGTACCACTGCGGGCGGCCGTCGGTAGCGTAGACGAAGAGGTCGATGAACAACGTGTCGTATTGCTGCAGCACCGACGCCCCCCAGCCGGATTCGTTGGGGTTCCACCATTGATCGCTGAAATTGGTACCGAGCGAGGCGGTCGACGGCGCGGCGAACGCGCACAGCGCAGCGGTGGCAAGTGCTGCGAAGAGCACGCGGAGGTATTGCATCGGAATTCTCCTGGGCAAGTAATGCGGGCGAGGGTCGCTCTTGGCGACACGGCATTGTTGGGACTGGATGCTTGCGCCGCCATCAGCGCATGCGACGGTATCGTGTAGTCCGACTCCTACGCCACGCAACAGGCCTCACGACTTCGGCGCCGCGGGAACGTCGGGAGCGCTAGTCACCGGCGTGCCCGCGTCGGTCAGCGGCGCGACGAAGTTGACGAGGTCGAGCACGAGCTTGCCGTTGCGTCCGGCTTTGGGGTCGAACGTGTACGAAGTCACCGAACAGTTCGGCACGTCGGCGCGCCGGTCAACGTCGAGGATCTCGTCTTCCGACATGCGCTCGAACAGATAGCGCAGGCAATTGACTGTCACCTGATGGCCGACGATCAGTACGCGCTCGCGCCGATGCTCGCGAGTGATCGTGTCGAGCACGCTACGCAACCGCAGGATCACGTCGCACCAGCTTTCGCCGCCCGGTGGGCGGAAATAGAACTTGCCGACGTGGGCGCGCTGCTCGGCAAGATCCGGATATTTCTGCCGGATGCCGAATTTGGTGAGCCGGTCGAGCGCGCCGAATTCCTTCTCGCGCAAGCGTTCGTCGCGTTGGATCGGCACCGCTCGCGTATCGCCGTCGGCCGCATCGAGCAGCAGCCGCGTCGTTTCGACCGCCCGCACGTAAGGCGACGAGAGGACGACGGTCGGCAGTTTCGATGCGGCCAGCGCGCCGAACCAGCGCCCCAGTACCGCGGCCTGCTGCTTGCCGAGCGGCGACAGCGGCGTATCCATGTCGCGCGTCGCGATGTCGATCAGCGGCACCGCCGCGCGCTCGGCTTCCTCGCGGGCAACGTTGCCGGCACTCTGGCCATGGCGAACGATCCACAGCGCGTCGGGCCACTTCTGCTCGGGCATCGGCGAGTGTTACGAATCGCGATGCCGTTGGCTAGGCGCGCTTGCGGCGCGCTGCCGGCTTGGCTTCGGCAGCTTTGTGCGCGGTGAGCGCCTTGCGCGCACGGGCCTTCGGCGCATCGGTGACCTTCGTGACCGACGCGTCTCGCTTGCCGGCGCCGTTGCCGGTCTTGCGGCCACGCCCGTCGGCTTTGCCGATGCTCTGCTTCAGCAGTTCCATCAGGTCGATGACCTTCGCGCCGCGCGGCTCGCCCTTCTCGCTCTCCGGCTTCGTCAGCACCTTGGTTTCACCCGCCTTCACCTTCTCCTTGATCCGTCGCATCAGGTCGTCGTTGTACGTGTCCTCGAACGCCTCGGGCTTCCACGGGCCGGCCATGTCGTCGATCAGCTTGCGGGCGAGTTCCATCTCCTTCGCTGTTACGCCTGTTGACTTGGCGGACGTCGACGGAAATTCGAACTCGGAATGCTCGCGAATCTGGTTGACGTAGCGCATCGTGATCATCAACAGCACTTCGCCGGACGGCACGACCGCCGCCAGGTGATGGGTCGTGCGGATGGTGACCTGGCCAACGCCGACCTTGCCGGCGGCGCGCATCGTCTCGCGCAGCAGCGCATAGACCTTTTTGCCGCGCTCGTCGGGAACGAGATAGTAGGGCGTCTCGAAGTACTCGGGCGGGATGGCGCCGGCATCGACGAACGTCGCAATGTCGACCGACTTCGCCTGCTGCACGTTCGCACGGCGGAAATCCTCGTCGCTCAACACGACGTATTCGTCCTTTTCGTATTCGTAACCCTTGACGATGTCCTTCCACGGCACTTCCTTCCCGGTCGTCTTGTTGTACCGCTTGTAACCGACGGGACTGAAATCGCGCTGGTCGAGCATCGAGAACGCGAGCTGATGCGACTGTTCGGCGGGATAGAGCGAGACGGGGACGCTCACGAGGCCGAAACTGATCATGCCTTTCCAGATGGGTCGTGCCATTGTCGTTCTCCTGTGTTCACTGGAGCATGCCGACCTGGCGCAGCATCGCATCGGTCAGCTGCTGGTGCACGTTGGCGAGCTCCGCCCATGGATCGTTGCGCCGCCGTCGCAGCAGGCCGGGAACGTTTTTCACGTTGAAATGCGCATAACGCAGGTCGCTCTTCAACTGCTCCCATGCGATCGGCATTGCCACCGGGGCGTTCGCCTTCGCGCGCGCCGAATACGCCGCGATGGCCGTCGCATTTTCCGCATTGCGCAGGTAGTCGACGAAGATGCGGCCCTCGCGCGTCGACTTCGTCATCTTCGACGTGAACCGATCCGGAAACGTCCGCACGAGCAGTTCGGCGATCGTCTTGCAGAATTCCTTCGCCTGGTCCCATGCCCGCGTGGGGTCGATGGGGACCACGACGTGCAGACCCTTGCCGCCGGTCGTCTTCACGAATGAGATCAGGCCCAGCGTGTCGAGCAGCTTGCGAAGCACGTTGACGCCGTCGACGATGCTGTCCCAGCCGAGCTTCTCGTCCGGGTCGAAGTCGAATATCAGCCGGTCGGGATGCGACAGCTTCGGCGCGCGCGAGCCCCACGGATGCAGCTCCAGCACGCCCATCTGCAGCAATGCCACGACCGCACTGACGTTGTTCGCGATCATGTAGGGCTGCTCGCCGCCACCTTCGCGGATGTCGATCGTGTCGATGAACTCGGAAATCGACTGGTTGGCGTGCTTCTGGAAAAAGCACGGCTTGTCCCAGCCGTTCGGACACCGGACGAGCGTCAGCGGCCGGCCCGCGAGCTGCGGCACGATCCAGTCGCCGACCGCCGCATAGTATTCGGCGAGATCGCGTTTCGTCACCCCGGCTTCCGCATACAGCAGCTTGTCGCCGTTGCTGATGACCACGCCTTCGACGGTGTCTGCACCCATGGTCGATGCGCGGCGCGTCGGGGCCTTCGACGATGCCGGCGCGGCTTTCGCAGCAGGTGCCGCTGCTTTCGGCGCACGCTCGGCCGGTGAGCGCCGCGTTGTGGCGGCTGGCTTGTCCTTCGATGCATCGCTCGTCGCATCGTTCGCTGGCATCTCGCGGACGACGTCGCGCGCGCGCTTGTCCTCGCGCAGGCCTTCGAACGCCGGATGGCGCAGCGTGCCGTCGCGGGTCCATTCGGTAAACGTCACTTCGCCCACCAGTTCGGGCTTCACCCAGCGCGCCCGGCGTCCTTCGGCGCCCGTCGGCGGATTGACGAACGGCGGCGCATCCGTCGCGAGCTTGCGCAGCTTGCCGACGAGCGACATCAGCAGCGCATCGTTGAAGCCGGTTCCGACCTTGCCGCAGTAGCGCAGCTCCTTGCCATCGTAGACGCCGAGCAGCAGCGCGCCGAAACCCGATCGCGCGCCCTGCGGGTCGGTGTAGCCCCCGATGACGAACTCCTGCCGCAAGTTGCACTTGACCTTCTGCCAGCTACGGCCGCGCGTGGCCTGGTAAGGCGAATCGGCGCGCTTCGAGATGATGCCTTCGAGCCCCATCTTGCAGGCCTGCTCGAAAAATCCGCCCCCGTTACCCTCGACGTGGTCGCTGTAGCGGATCGGGCCGTCGTTGCCCGCAATTGCGCGCAGCGCTTCCTTGCGCGCGGCGAGCGGAGCGTCGCGCAGGTCGTAACCGTTGAGATAGGGCAGGTCGAACGCGTAGTACATCGTCTTGGCCGTCGATTCTTCCGCAAGGACGTTCTGCAGCGACTGGAAACTCGAGCGTCCGTTGTCGTCGTTGACGATCACCTCGCCATCGATCCACGCCGAATCGACGGGAAGCCGTGCGGCGGCGGCGGCGATATCGGCAAACGAGCCGGTCCAGTCCTTGCCGGTGCGGGAGAACATCTGGCACTTCCCGTCGGCAATGCGGCACAGCATCCGGTACCCGTCGAACTTGATCTCGTGCAGCCAGCCGTCGCCGTCCGGTGCTGTGTCGACGAGCAGTGCAAGCTGGGGCGCCATGGCTTTCGGCAGCGCCGTCTTGCGCGCGCCGGTGATCTTGCCGGGCGCCGCGTCGACTTTCTTGCGCGCGACACGGCCGGTCTTCACGTTTTCCGCGACGCTCTTGTTCGAATGCCACACGCGATCGGGATCTGCCGCGATCGCATCGAGGTCGCGACCCGACGCGACGCTCTGCGGCTCCGTCTCGACGATGTGCGCATCGGCACCGGTCCGCGCGTACTCGTCACGCTCCTTGATCAGCAGCCAGCTCTTGTCGCCGCCATACTTGCCGCCGTGACTCTTGACGAGCATCCACCCGCCGTGGAGCTTCTCGCCGTGTAGCGCGAACTTGAGCTTGCCCTGCCGATAACCCGCCTCCGCATCGCCCACCGGTTCCCATTGCCCGCGGTCCCATAGCAGAACGGTCCCCGACCCGTACTGCTTGGGCGGAATGACCCCTTCGAAGTCGCCGTACTCGAGCGGATGATCCTCGACGTGCATCGCCAGACGCTTGTCGGCCGGATCGAGGCTCGGTCCCTTGGGAACCGCCCAGCTCAGCAGCACACCGTTAAGCTCGAGGCGAAAGTCGTAGTGCAGGTGCGACGCCTTGTGTTTCTGGATGACGAACGACAACGCGTGAGCGCGACGTTCGCCCACGCGCCCCGCAGGCTCGGGTGTCGTCTTGAAGTTGCGCTTTTTTCGATAGAGTTCGAGCGCCATCCGGATCTCCGCCATCGTCGTCGCAGCGATGCGACGAAAGCGATGGCGATTCTAACGTCTGGGTCGGCGCGCAAAAAAACGACCGCGCCGCGCAGTCATGCGAGCGCCTAACGGGGCCGCAAGCATCCCGAGTTTCCCATTGTCGACAGCACGTCGGTGCTGCGAAACGCCGGAGGCACCGAAACAGCCGTAGGCCGCGTCCGACACCTGGAGGGACGCTCGCCATCCTTGGGAGCCTGTCGACGGGCGGGTTACACCTCGAGCGGCGCCTCGTCCATCAACGCCACCTGCTCACGCAACTCCAGGATCCGGTCCTGCCAGTACCGCTGCGTGTTGAACCACGGGAAGGCGGCAGGAAAGGCCGGGTCGTTCCAGCGCCGCGCGATCCATGCCGAATAGTGAAGCAGCCGCAACGTGCGCAGCGGCTCGATCAGCGCCAGCTCGCGTCGGTCGAAGTCGCGAAACGATTCATACGCACCGACGAGTATCCGCAGCTGCCCTTCCATCGCCGCGCGATCGCCCGACAGCAGCATCCATAGGTCCTGCACGGCGGGACCGCTGCGCGAATCGTCGAAGTCGACGAAGTGCGGACCGTCGTCGGTCCACAGCACGTTGCCCCCATGACAATCGCCGTGCAACCGGATCATCCCGGCCGCTCGATCGGCGTAGGCGTGGCGAACGGCCTGCAGTGCCTGGTCGACGATGCTCGTCCAGGCGGCACGAATATCGGCGGGAACGAACTCGTGCTCGAGCAGGAATGCGCGCGACTCGTCGCCGAACGATTCGATCGTCAGCGCGGGACGATGCGCGAACGGCCGCGCTCCGCCGACGGTGTGCATCCGGGCGATGAACCGGCCGAGGTGCTCGAGCGTTGCGCGCTGTTCGAGCTCCGGGGCGCGGCCACCATGCCGCGCGAAGATCGAAAACCGGAAATCGCCGAAACGATGGAGTGTGCGCCCGTCGATGGCCATCGGCGGTACGGCGGGAACCTCGTGTGCATCGAGCTCCCCGATCAGCGCATGCTCTTCGAGGATCGCGTCGTCGCTCCAGCGCGAGGGTCGATAGAACTTTGCGACGACCGGCTGCGCGTCGTCGCGCCAGAGCTGGTAGACGCGGTTCTCGTAGCTGTTGAGCGCGATCATCCGCCCATCGCCGCGGACGCCGACGCTGTCGAGCGCGTCGAGCACGCACTCGGCGGTGAGTCCTGCGTAGGGCGGGGCGGTCGTGTCCATTCACTTGCAAACCGATTGCGACATGCTGCGATTCTACGTGGCTGCTGCATGTCCCTCGCGGCGAGTCGTCGCGCGAAGCACTGGCCGCTACGCTGGCCGATGCGAAGCGCTCGATCGATTTGCTATTGTTCATCCCTTCGCGTCGACGAATTCCCTCGCTCATGCAGATCCCCGCCGCCACCGAGCGCATCGCTCGCCAGTGGGACGACGACATCGTTCCCCGCCTCGTCGATTACATCCGCATTCCGGCAAAGTCGCCGCATTTCGATCCCGATTGGGAGACGCACGGACATATCGAGCGGGTGATCCGGCTCGCGGAAAAGTGGGCGCGCGCGCAGTCCATTCCGGGCCTGACGGTGGAGATCGTCCGGCTGCCGGGACGAACCCCTGTGCTGCTGTTCGAAGTGCCCGGTGACGACGACAGGACCGTCCTGCTCTACGGGCACCTCGATAAGCAGCCCGAGATGGTTGGCTGGCGCGACGACGGCGGACCGTGGACGCCGATCATCGAGAACGGCAGGCTCTTCGGCCGCGGTGGCGCGGACGACGGCTACGCGATCTTTTCGGCGCTGTCCGCGCTGGGTGCGCTGTCGGCGCAGGGCGTGCGCCACGCGCGCTGTGTCGGCCTGATCGAGACGTGCGAGGAGAGCGGCAGCTACGACCTGCCGGCCTATCTCGATGCGCTGCAACCGCGGCTTGGCAACGTCGATCTCGTCATCGGTCTCGATTCCGGTTGCGGCGACTACGAACGCCTGTGGATGACCACGTCGCTGCGCGGCCTCGCGTCCGGCACGCTGACCGTCGAGGTGTTGACCGAGGGCGTGCACTCCGGGGATGCGAGCGGTGTCGTGCCGTCGTCATTTCGCATTGCGCGCAAGCTGCTCGACCGTCTCGAGGACGCGGGGAACGGCTGGATTTTGCCGTCGGCCTTCCACGTTCATATTCCACCCGAGCGCGTGGCGCAGGCGGGTGCTGCTGCATCGATCCTCGGCGACATCGTGTTTCGCAAGTATCCGTTCAGCGCCGGTACGCTGCCGATGATCGACGACGCGGCGGAAGCACTGCTGAATCGAACGTGGCGGCCCGCGCTGTCGATCATCGGCGCCGACGGCCTGCCGGCGATTGCCAACGCGGGCAACGTGCTGCGTCCGAAGACGGCGCTGGAACTGTCGCTGCGGCTGCCACCGCTCGTCGATGGCCATACGGCGACCGTGACGATGAAATCGCTGCTCGAATCGGATCCGCCCCACGGTGCGAAGGTGACGTTCGAAGCTGCGCAGGGCGCGACCGGCTGGAACGCGCCGGCGACGCGGCCCTGGCTTGGGATGGCGCTCGACGATGCGTCGCGCGCCGTCTATGGCAAGCCGGTGGCCGCGATGGGCGAGGGCGGGACAATCCCGTTCATGGCGATGCTCGGCGAGCGCTTCCCCCAAGCGCAGTTCCTGATCACCGGCGTGCTCGGTCCGAAGTCGAATGCGCATGGACCGAACGAATTCCTCGACATCGCGTATGCGAAGCGGCTCACCGTTTGCGTGGCGCACGTCGTCGCGGCGCACGCGAGGGCGGACTAGACGTGTTCTAGGCGTATTCCGGCGCTTCGTGGTGTTCTGCGTCGCCGGCGTGCGCCGCGATGAGGCGCAGGGTACCCGCACGATGCCGCCGCACGAGCAGCTTCACGACGTCGAGATCGAACGCGGCGGACTGCGGCGCCTCGACCAGGTCCTCAAGCTCGCCGTCGTCGCGCGCAGTGCCGAGCCAACACCAGTCGCGAAACAGGTGAACGTCGGTGCGTTCGCCCGACCCGCATTCGCGCACGAGCGCCAGGCCCGCCGCCGGCCAGCGCGGGATCATCAGCGGTGCCATCGCGTTGACGAGCCGCTGATCGTGCGACGCCGGTGACTCGGCACCGACGCAGGCGCCATCGCATCGAGCGAGCTGACGCGCAAAGCACGGGCCACCGGCGCGCCGCTCGAGTCGCAGCCGCAGCGCACACAACCGGTGGTCGGACGCGAGTTGGCGCAAGGCTGCGCGCGCCGATGCGCGCGATGCGAACGGACCGTAGCTGCCCGACAGCTTCGCGCAATCGATGCCGGCGGCGGCGACGAACCGCGGCACGCCATCGACGATTTCGAGCACGCCGGCCTCGAGCTTGCGGCGCAACGCGCGGTTGTACGCGGGCAGCCGCGACTTGATCAGCACGCTTTCGCGCAACAGGGCGCCGAGCTCGCCGGCGGTTTCCTCGAACTCGATCCGGCGGATCTCCTGCGACAGCCGCAGGTCGGTCTCGCTGCGCCAGTCCTGCGAAAAGTGCGCACCGACGCGCTCGCGCAGGTTGATGCTCTTGCCGACGTAGAGCGGAAGCGGGTTGTCGCCATAGAACAGATACACGCCGGACGATTCGGGCAGCACGTCGATCGCGTCCGGCGCGAGCTGCGGCGGCAGGCTCGGCAGTCGCAGGATTCGCCGGATGGCGCCATCGACGTCCTCGCGCTGCCGTTCGCGATAGAGCAACTGGACGAACGACCAGATCGCTCGCGCGTCGCCGAGGGCGCGATGCCGATCGGAAACGGCCAGCGAATGGCGCGCGATCAGCGCATCGAGTCCGTGCCCGTCGACCTCGGGAAACAGCCGCCGCGACAAGCGCACCGTACACAACACGCGTGCAGCGAATGGTCGCTCGAGGCGCGCGAACGCATGCTTCAGGAATCCGTAGTCGAAGCGCGCGTTGTGCGCGACGAACACGCGGCCGCCGAGCATCTGCGCCACATCGCCGGCGATCGTCGAGAACGTCGGCGCCGAGGCGACCATCGAATCGGTGATGCCGGTCAGCACCTGGATCGCGGGCGGGATCGGGACCTCGGGATCGACGAGCGTGCTCCATTCGGCCACCTGCGGCAGCCCTTCGCCGTCGAGATCGACGCGGACGATGCCGATTTCGGTGATCCGGTCCGCGTCGGCACGTGTGCCGGTGGTTTCGAGATCGACGAAGGCGAAGCTGGAAACAGGCAGCATTGGAGCGTGGCGGTGGGCACGTCCAGCGCGACATTCCCGGAGGGCTTGACGCACGAACGTTCGTTCGTTATTCTACCGTAATGTCGAACGATCGTTCATATTTAGGCGCGCTGCAGGATTACTACGCGCGCCACCGCGCGTTGCCGTCGTACGCGTCGATCGGCAGCCTGCTCGGCTTGCGATCGAAATCGTCGGTGGCGGCGCTGGTGGCGCGGATGAAGCTTGCCGGCTTGCTCGAATCGACGCCCGATCGTCGTCTCGCACCCACGAAGCGGTTTTTCGCGCGGCCGGTCGCATCGGGCTTCGTGCGCGCCGGCCTGCCGGAAGCCATCGCCGACGACGAGCCTGATGCCGTCACGCTGGACGACTACCTGATCGAACGCCCGTCGCAGACGGTGCTCGTTCGCGTCAGGGGCGATTCGATGATGGACGCTGGAATCTTCGAAGGCGATCTCGTTGTCGTCGAGAAGCGCGCCGCCGCGCAAAAGGGCGACATCGTCGTGGCGATCGTCGACAACCAGTTTACGTTGAAGCGCCTGGATATCGAGAACGGTGCGTTCATCCTGAGGCCGGAAAACAAGGCGTATCCGGTCATCCGTGCCGAGGGTGCGCTCGAGATCTTCGGCGTGATGGTGGGGCTGGTCCGCAAGATCTAGCGGCGGCGTTGCGGGGCGCACGCGCAGGCGTCGCGCCGTACCCGCTACGCCGGGCGCACTTCCACCAGGCAATCGTAGAACGTCGCGGCGCGACCGAGATCGGTCAGCGCCTGGCTCGTCACCGCGTTGGCGTTCTCGCCGCCGGGTGCGAGCTTGCGCCACCAGACCGAGGGGGCAACGACGACGCCGGGTCGCGCACGATCCGTTACCCGCGCAGTCGCGAGCAGACTGCCGCGGTCGTTGAAGACGCGAACCGGATCGCCGGCGCCGATGCCGCGTGCACCGGCATCGTCGGGGTGGATGTCGAGATGCGGCGTCCTTTCCTCGGCCAGGAATTCCGGCAGGTTCGCAAACGACGAATTCAGGAAGTTGCGGGCCGGCGGTGAAAGGAATCCAAGCGGATAGCGTTCCGCGAGCGCCGGATTGGACGCCGCCGACTCCCGCGGCGGCAGATACGCGGGCAGCGGATCCTGTCCTTGCGCCGCGAGCGTATCGGACCAGAACTCGCACTTGCCCGACCGCGTCGGGAAACCGCCATTTGCGAACGGCGCGTAGGGGCTGGGCACGTTCAACCGCTGCCAACCGCTCTGCTTCAGCGTATCCCACTCGATGCCTTGCGCGCGGACGTCGTTCTTGCGGAACGCGGCGCGTGCGAGCGTGTCGTCGCTCTCGCTGAAGCACGGATCGGTGTAGCCCATCCGCGCGGCGAGGCGGCGAAAGACCTCGGTGTTCGGCAACGCTTCGGCAATGGGCGCTATGGCCGGGTTGTTGGCGAGCGCGTACAGATGGCCGTACGAATTGTGGACGTCGGTCTGCTCGAGCTGGGTGGTCGCAGGAAGCAGAATGTCGGCGAAGTCCGCGGTGTCGGTCTTGAAGATCTCGTGAACGACGCAGAACAGGTCGTCGCGTGAAAATCCGGCGACGACGCGCGACGAATCGGGCGCGACGGCCACTGGATTCGAGTTGTAGACGTAAATCGCGCGAACGGGCGGATCGCGCGCATCGAGCAACGCATCGCCGATCGCCGACATGTTGATCGTCCGCGGCGCGCCATGAATGAGGTCCGGCCGCTCGAGGGCCGCCGAATCGACCGGGAAAGTCCCCGACGACGACAGCAACGCACCGCCGGCCGGATCGCGCCACGCACCGACGAGCGCGGGCAGGCACGCCACCGCCCGCACGGCGTTCCCGCCGCCGCGAATCCGCTGCATGCCGTAATTGAGACGGATCGCGGCAGGCTTGGTCGTGCCGTAGTCGTGCGCGAGCCTGACGAGTTGCTCGCGCGGGATGCCGCAGGTCGATGCGACGCGATCGGGCGTCCACTCGCGCACGCGCTCGGCGAGCGCGTCGAAGCCGATCGTATAGCGGTCGACGTAGTCGCGATCGATCCATCCGCTGTCGATCAGCAGATGCATGATGCCGAATGCGAGCGCCGCGTCGGTGCCCGGCAGCAACGCGATGTGCTCGTGGCACTTGTCAGCGGTGGCGCTGCGGTACGGGTCGATGGCGACCAGTCGCGCGCCGCGCCGCTTCGCCTCCTGCGCGCGCGTCCAGAAATGCAGGTTCGACGTGATCGGATTGCTGCCCCAGATCAGGATCAGCCGGCTGTCGACGTACGCCTCGACGTCCATGCCCATCGACGCGCCGACAACGGCCGCCCAGCCGGCCTTGCCTGCGGCTGCGCAGATCGTCCGGTCGAGCAGCGATGCGCCGAGGCGATGGAAGAATCGCCGGTCCATCGACGAGCCTTGCAGCAACCCCATCGTGCCTGCATAGCTGTACGGCAGGATCGCCTGGGGTCCGTCGGTCGACTCGGCAATCGCCTTGAAACGCGTCGCGATCTCGTCGAGCGCCTCGTCCCACGAGATGCGGGCAAAGCGGCCTTCGCCTTTCGCGCCGATGCGTCGCATCGGATACCGAAGCCGGTCGGGTGAATACGTGCGGTCGAGATAACGCGCGACCTTCGTGCACAGCGTGCCGCCGGTCGTCGGATGGTCGGGCGCACCCTTGATCTCGATCGCGCGACCGTTCTCGACGGTGACGAGCATCGCGCACGTGTCGGGGCAGTCGTGCGGGCACGCGGCACGCACGACGCGTCGCGTGGAGGTTTCGGGGCTGTCGAGCGGAACCATCGCAGTCCTATTGTACGTCGAGTGGCACCGCACGATCGCGATGACAGCGGCCGTGCGGCAGCGCTATCCTTCGATGATGGCAGTGCGCGACAACACCATGCCGACGGTGCGCCTCACCGACGGGACGAACGTGCCGGCGCTCGGATTGGGCACGTGGCGGATGGGCGAATCGGCCCGCACGCGCAAGCGCGAGGTGGCTGCGCTTCGCGCCGGCATTGACGTGGGCATGACGCTCTTCGACACCGCCGAAATGTACGGCGACGGTGGCGCCGAAGAAGTGCTCGCGGAGGCGATCGACGGGCGCCGCGACGACGTGTTCGTCGTCAGCAAGGTCTATCCGCACAATGCAGGCGCGCGCAGTGCGATTGCGGCCTGCGAGCGCAGCCTGCAGCGCCTGCGGACGGATCGGCTGGACCTCTACCTGCTGCACTGGCGCGGTCGGATCCCGCTTGCCGAAACTGTCGGCGCCTTCGAGCGCCTGCGGCGCGATGGCAAGATCATGCGCTGGGGCGTCTCGAACTTCGACACCGCCGACATGGATGAATTGCTCGCGTTACCCGACGGCGCGCAGTGCGCTGTCAACCAGGTGCTTTATCACGTCGGCGAGCGGGGCATCGAGTTTTCGCTGCTGCCGCTGTGCCGCAAGCGCTCGATTGCCGTCATGGCCTATGCGCCGGTCGGCGAGGGCGCGCTGCTGCGCAATGCAGCGTTGCTCCGCATCGCTGGCGCCGCAGGCATTTCGGTGGCCCAGCTCGCGCTCGCGTGGCTGCTGCGACGCGAGCACGTCATCAGCATTCCGCAAACCAGCGATGTCGCACACGTGCACGAGAATCGCGCGGCGACTGCGATCACCCTTTCCTCCGCAACGATCGATGCGATCGACGCGGCCTTTCCGCCGCCGGTTCGGGCGTCGCGACTTGCCGTGATTTGACCCGCCGCGGCCGACCGGAAGCGGCGAAGGATCGCGATTTCGTAGTGCACTAGCTGTCATTTTCAGCGTGCGCAACGCGCACGGTTCCTGTCGCGTCAACGACTTATCGCGTCCCGATCAACGGGTTTCGCGCGTGGCACGGTTGCTGCTCAAGAGGTTGCAGCCGGCGCTAACCAAGACGCCGACCCGGACAGGAGATGAAGGTGAACTACACGCACTACGATTATCTGGAACTCGCACCTGGCGCAACGTCGAATCGCATCGAGGCCGCGTACGCCGCGTTGCTCGAGCGATTCCAGTACGGCATGACCGATGCCGGACAGGACCTGTCGGGACTCGTACGCATGATCCACGCGGCTTACGCCGTGCTTTCGGATCCCGAGACGCGGAAGGCATACGACGCGCAACTGTCGCAGGAGGCCGCCGCAGCCGATGCCGAGCTGCAGTCGCAACTGGACGCGCAGGCGCTTCCCGGTTTCACCCGCGTGCAGCGCGTTCCGGAGGCGATGATGGCTGCGCTCCCGGAACTCGCCGCCTGAGCCCATTCACCGGTTTGCGGTCGCCGGGAACATTTTTAAACTGCAAACAGCGATGCGGTCGGCGGCCTTTTTCTCATCGAACCTCCGAGCCTCCGGCGCACGGTCGACCGGCCGCTTCGGAAAATCGCGCCGCCCCGAGGTCGCGATGTCGCGCCGCGTGGGTCGGCAACAGTCTTCGTCGCAGCGCAAGCTGCCTGCCGGTGCGCGCACCAAGCGCGTCGAACGGCTCGCAACACCCCGAGTGCGCCCCGACCGCAAAACGGTTCCGGCTGGTTTCGCCGCGATGATCCTGCACTGACCGCGGTTTGACACTTCGACTTGATTGCCCAGGAGATCGTCTTGCATAAGTGCGTCGCTTGCCAGCACTACGACCGCAACGAGGCCGAGGCCGAGGAAAAGGGCGTGCGCTGGGGACAGTGCCGGCGCACGGGGCCGATCGTGAACCCGCTATCGGCGAAGACGTACATGGTCGAAGGCGTCTGGCCGCACGTTCGCGACGACGACTGGTGCGGCGAATGGACGGCCAGCAATCGCTCCCCCGAGTCGTCCGCCACCGCGGCGATGAGCTCACTGATGCAAAGCGCGGCCGCCGCTGCGCGACCCGCATCGCAGATGCCCGTGTTCGTTGCGACGGAAGCGTCGGAACCGGTACATCCGCCGATCTCGACCCTGATGCGCGGACCGATTGGATCCGACTAGCGCGACCATCTGCTAGAGTTTCACCCCTGCTTCTACGCGGCTGCCATCGTTTCGAGGCACCGCCCGCAATCCCTCCACGATGTCGCAGTCATCGCTCGTCGACGCGCTGGCGGACGGCGCAATCGTCGTCACGCCCAACAATCGCCTTGCGCGCGACGTCGCGCTGCGCTTCGACGCGTCGCGCCGCGCGCAGGGCCTCGTCGCGTGGAATGCGGCGCAAGTTCTACCTTGGACGCTGTGGCTCGATCGCCTCTGGCTCGAAGCGCTCGCGGCGCGCGCCGGTGATGGTCGCGTGCTGCTCGACGCTGGCGTCGCCCGCGAGCTCTGGCATGCGGTCGTCAAGGGCGAGCGGCGCAAGCTGTTGAACCCGCGGGGTGCCGCGCGCCACGCGATGGATGCATGGATGCAGTTCCATGCGTGGCGCGCGCCGAACGAATCGCCGCAGGCCGTCGCGGCGCGCGGGAATGGCGACGACGTCGCGACGTTTGCCGCGTGGTGCGAGCGCTACCAGCAGCGTCTCGATGCGCTGGAGGCGATCGATCCCGTCCAGTTGCCCGACGTGCTGACACTCGTCGCTCCGCGAATCGTGCGGTCGTCGCCGCGCATCCTGCTCCACGCCTTCCTGCCGATCACGCCCCAGCAGCGCCGCCTGGTCGATGCGCTGAAGGCGGCAGGCGCCACGATCGATGAAGTCCCGCCGACCGATCGCGCGCCGACGTCGCGACATCGGACGTCCGCGCCGAGCCCATTGCTCGAAACGACCCGCGCGCTCGCGTTTGCACGAGCGCGCGTGGCCGAGCGTCCTGACGCGCGCGTGGCGATCGTCGTCGCCAACCTGCACGAACGGCGCAGCGAAGTCGTGGCACTCGCCGAAGAGATCCTGTGCCCCGAGTTGCTGCTCGCGCTGCAGCCGGACGCGCCGCGTCCCTACGGCATTTCGCTGGGCGAGCAGCTTTCGTCGGTGCCGATCGTCGCATGCGCGCTGGCACTGATCGCGGTCGCGAGCGGACCCATCGAGGCGGCCACGGCCGCAGCACTCGTGCGGGCGCCGTTCCTGCCCGATGCCGACGCACACTGGATGCGCCGCGCGGGCGTCGAAGAGGCGTGGCGCAAAGTCGCACGTCGCGACGTCGGCTGGTTCGACATCGTCGCGGCACTCTCCGATGTCGATCCCGCGTTGCACCGGCAGTTCAGCGCCGCGGCTTTACCTTCACGCGTGAATCGGCTGCCGCGCGACTGGGCGCGGGCATGGTCCGAGTGGCTCGCGGCGACCGGCTGGCCGGGAACGGCGCCGCTGACCAGTGCGCAGTGGCAGGCGCGTGACGCGTGGTCGGATGTCGTCGCCAAATTCGCCGCAACCGGTGCCGTCACCGGTGCGGTCGGCCCCGTAGGCGCACTTGAGACTCTGCGCGCGTTGCTCGACGAGACGCTGTTCCAGCCCGAGGCTGCGCCTGCGCAAGTGCAGATTCTCGGCACCCTGGAGGCCGTCGGACTGTCATTCGATTGCGCGTGGCTCGCGGGCTTCGACGCAGAACGCTGGCCGCCCGCCGCGACGCCCAGCCCGTTCCTGCCGCTCCAATGGCAATACGCGCGCGGTGTCGCGCGCGCTCATCCCGATTCGGCGCTCGCCCACGCGCAGGCGATGACGCACGCGTTGGCAGCACTCGCACCCGAGATCGTGGTCAGCCACGCGGCGCTGATCGACGACGCGCCCGCCGTCGTTTCGCCACTGTTCGAGGCGTGGCCGGTCCTGCATGGCACGCCATCGGTCAGGCCTGCCAGGCGAGCCGATGCGATCGGCCCCACGACACTCGAACGCATCACCGACGATCGCGCGCCGCCGATCCCCGCCGGCACGTACATGCGTGGCGGCGCGCAGCTCTTCGACAGCCAGAGCGCATGCCCATTCAAGGCGTTCGCGCGCTTTCGACTGCGAGCGGACGCGTGGGCACCTTGTCCGGACGGCCTGTCGGCGGCGGAGCGAGGCATCGTGCTGCATGCGATGCTGACGGCATTCTGGGACGACGTGCGCGACCATGCGACGCTTGCTGCACTCGCGGCACTCGAGCCGGCGGCATTGCAGCAACGGATCGACGCGTCGATCGCCGCAGGCAAGGCGAAGCTGCCGCATGCGCGATGGCGCGCGCTGCCTCCCGCGGTAGCCGACGCCGAATCGCACCGTCTGGCGACGACGATGCTCGCGTGGCTCGTGGAGCACGAACTGCCGCGTCCTGCGTTCGTGGCGCGGGCGAACGAGCACGCGATCGAGACCGAGGTCGAGGGTGTCGCGGTGAAGGTCCGTGTCGACCGCATCGACGAGCTCGCGACAGGCGGCCTTGCCATCGTCGATTACAAGTCGGGACGCGTTGCAGGCCCGGCGCGGTGGTTCGCCCCCCGGCCCGAGGGCATCCAGCTCGCCGTCTACGCACATGCCGTCGAGCGCAGCGCAACGGCGCCGATACGCGCACTCGCGTTTGCAAAGCTCAAGGCGGGCGAGATCGAAGTCCGGGGCATCGCCGATCGGGCCGAAACCTGGCCAGGCCTCGACGTCGCAGGCACGTCGCCGCGAGTGCCCGCACGCGACTGGACCGCAACGCTCGCCACGTTGCGCGCCGAGCTCGCGATGCTCGCGCGCGAACTGCGCGACGGCGTTGCGCGCGTCGCGCCGCGACAACCGTCAACCTGCCAATACTGCGGCCTGCAGCCGCTGTGCCGCATCCGGCTGCTCGATGACGGCATGGCTTCGGCCGAGGCTTCCGATGACTGACGACGACGCAATGGCGCGGCAGGACGCGCGGGCGCGGGCGCAGGCGCTCGACGTCACGAAGTCGTGGCTCGTTCAGGCTCCCGCCGGCTCCGGCAAGACCGAGCTCCTGATCGCGCGGTTTCTTGCGCTGCTCGCAATCGTCGAACGGCCGGAGTCCATCGTCGCGATGACGTTCACGCGCAAGGCCGCCGCAGAAATGCGTGAGCGCGTCGTCGAGGCGCTGCGCGGTGCGCAAAGCGAGCACGACGACCGCCGCGAGCCCCTTCCCGCGCACGTCGCGCTCACGCAACGGCTGGCGCGCGCGGCGCTCGCGCGCGATCGCGCGCTTGGCTGGCGACTGACCGAGCAGCCGTCGCGATTGCGCATCATCACGATCGACGCTATGGCGACCGCGCTCGCGCGCCAGGCACCGATCGCATCCGAGCTCGGCGCGTTGCCGCGTTTCGTCGACGATGCCGATCTGCTGTACGCCGAAGCGGCCCGCGATGTGCTCGCCGCCGCACCGGCCGGTGATCCGCACTGGCAGACGTTTCTCAAGTGGCTGGACAACGACGCGATGACCGCGACGCGGCTGATTGCGCAGATGCTGTCGGCGCGCGACCGATGGCCGACCCATGTGTACACCGACGACCCCGCAGCGCTGCGGGTCGACGTCGAGCGCGCGCTGCGGTGGGAAATCAGCGTGGCGATCCGAGCAGTCCGCGAGCGCATTCCGGCCGCGCTCGTTGCGACGCTGCAGTTGCATGCCGCCAACGCCAGCGAGCACTTCGCCACCGATCCGTCCGCGCCGGCGTTCATCCCTGCCGTGCGGATGCTCGGCGCTGCGGGCACGCTGCCGGAAGACGAGGATCTTGCGGCGTGGCTGGCACTCGCGGATTGGCTGTTGACCAGGAATGGCACGTTTACCAAGGCGGTCCAGTCGAGCCACGGCTTCCCGGCAACGGGCTCCGGACCTGGCGCGTCCGAACGCGCACGCCGCAAGGCGGCGTTCGTCGCGTGGCTTGCCGAGGCCGCTGCCGTTGCGGAGCTCGCCACATCGTGGCATCGGTTGAGATCGCTGCCGCCCGTTGCATATGGTGACGACGCATGGGCGTTCGTCGTCGCCACGATGCGCATTCTCCCGGCGGCTGCGCAGGCACTCGCCGGCGTATTCGCTGCGCACGGCCAATCGGATTTCACCGAGGCGACGCTGCGGGCTCTCAATGCGCTCGGCACGTCCGACAACCCGAGCGATCTGCTGCTCGCGATCGATTACCGGCTGTCCCACCTGCTTGTCGACGAGTTCCAGGACACGTCGCGCGCGCAACTCGCGCTGATCGGTCGGTTGTGCGAAGGCTGGGAACCCGGTGACGGTCGTACGCTGTTCGCCGTCGGCGATCCGATGCAGTCGATCTATCGCTTCCGCCAGGCCGAGGTTCGGCTGTTCATCGAGTCGCAGATGTCCGGTCAGGTTGCCGGCGTTGCGGTGGACGTCGTCGAGCTCACGCGCAATTTCCGGTCGCAGCGGTCGATCGTCGGCTGGGTCAATCATGTGTTCGCGCATGTGCTGCCGCGCGCCTCCGATGCCGGTCGCGGCGAAGCGGGTTTTCGCGCGAGCTACGCCGACCCTTCCACCGGCAACGACGTCACGCCGACGCTCGACGTCGCGCGAACGCGCGGCGAAGAAGCGGCTACGGTCGTCGCGAGGGTCAGTGAGGCGCTCGAAGCAGGCATGACGAGTGTCGCGGTGCTGGTCCGCGCACGCAGCCACGCGCAGCCGCTGCTGCCGGCGCTCCGCGCGGCCGGCATCGACTTTTCTGCCGTCGATCTCGAAGGCCTGTTCGACCGGCTGGCGACACGCGATCTGCTGTCACTTGCGAGGGCGCTCGCGCAACCCGCCGATCGACTCGCATGGCTTGCGATCCTGCGCGCGCCCTGGTGCGGCCTTCCGCTGGCCGACCTGCTCGTTATCGCGAATGCGGCGGCCGATCGCCCGCTGCCCGACGCGATTGCCGACGCCGCCGTGCGGGACGCGCTCGCGGCCGACGGCCGTCTGCGGCTCGAGCGGCTGTGGGCGGCGCTCGAACCGGCGCTTGCCGCTCGCGGTCGCCAGCGGTTCGCAGTCCGTGTGCGCGCGGCGTGGCTCGCGCTGGGCGGGCCCGCGTGCATCTCCTCGCCGCTCGACCGCGCGGGCGCCGATCGCGTGTTCGCGCTGCTGGCCGAGCAGGAGCGCGGTGGCGACCTTCCCGACGACGAGCGGATGAATGCACTGGCAAAGCGACTGTTCGCAGCGACAGTCGAATCCGACGCGACGACCGTGCAGGTGATGACGCTGCACCGCGCGAAGGGCCTGCAGTTCGATGCCGTGATCCTCCCGGCACTCGATATCGAGACGGGTGGCTCGGGGCAACCGGTGCTGCGCTGGAAGGTCCGCCAGCACGACGGTGCGTCATCGCTGATCCTTGCACCGCTGCGCGCAAAGGTCGGCACGTACGCCGCATCCGATCCGGTCTACAAGTGGCTCGGCACGCTCGACGCGGCCGAGGAAGTCGCCGAGCTTGGCCGACTGCTCTACGTCGGCGCCACCCGTGCCCGGAAACGGCTGCATCTCACCGCCGTAGCCGAAGCTGCGCACGACGCGCCCGAGTGGAAGCGGCCTGCGCGTGGCACGCCGCTCGAGCGTTTGTGGGACGCGCTCGCTGCTGCGTCGCCGCCGCCCCCGGGCGATGTCGGTGCCGACGATACGACGGCGAGTCTCGTTGCGGAGGACTCGCTGCTGCGTGTGCCGCTCGACATGCGGTTGCCACCGTTGCCGATCCCGCTGCCCATTGCGGTGCCGTACGCGCGACCGGCCGATACGCTGGTGTTCGATTGGGCGGATGCCATCGCCGCCGCGGTGGGAACGGTCGCGCATCGGTTCCTTGCACAGATTGCCGCGGAAGGTCTCGCGCAATGGGACGAGCGCCGGCTCCAGCGCGAGCACGAGCGCATTCTGGCCGAACTCGGGACCGAGGGGCTCGAAGCCGATGTGCGGCCGCGCGCCGCGCAGCGCGTTGCCGCCGTCATCGCACGTACGCTCAGCGACCCGCGGGGCCGCTGGCTGTTCGATGCGTCGCATGGCGATGCGCGCAGCGAGTGGGCGCTGGCGGGCGAGGAGGACGGCCGGATCGTGCACATCGTAGTCGATCGCAGCTTCGTCGCGGACGGCTGCCGTTACGTCGTCGACTTCAAGACCGGCGCCCACCTCGGCGGCAGTGCCGCAAACTTTCTCCAACAGGAATTCGACCGTTATCGGCCGCAACTCGACCGCTACGCGCGGATCGTCCGCGCGCTGGACCCGCGGCCGGTTCGCATCGCGCTCTATCACCCGCTTGTCGACGGCGGCTGGCAGCAGGTCGACGCCGGCTGAAGCATCGCCGTGCGCAGCAGGGGAAAAAACGCGACTGCGCTAAAATGACGGGTTTTGTTGAACGGATGCCGCATCGACGAGCGGTGAACAACTGAGTGCGGGTACAGCGCCAACTGACGAGCGCAGGGCAAGCGCCGGTCGCGTTGACGATCGGCAACTTCGATGGCGTCCATCGCGGACACCAGGCGATGCTGTCGCGGTTGGTCGAGGCCGCTGAGGATCTGCGGTTGCCGCCGGCCGTGTTGACGTTCGAGCCGCATCCGCGCGAGTTCTTCGCTCCGAAGGCGGCGCCGCCAAGGCTGTCGACGCTGCGGGCAAAGCTCGAGTTGCTCCGCGCGTACGGCGTCGCGATCGCGTACGTGGCGCGCTTCGATGCGCGCCTTGCTTCGCTGACGGCGGGCGATTTCGTTCGCGACGTCCTCGAGCAAGGGATGCATGCGCAGTGGGTTCTCGTCGGCGAGGATTTCCGCTTCGGGCGCGGGCGACAGGGCGATCTCGCGTTCCTGCGCACGACGGCCACACGGTTCAGCGTCGAGTCGATGCGCACGGTCGACGTCGACGGCCAGCGCGCATCGAGCACGGCGGTGCGCACGGCGCTCGCGGCCGGTGATCTCGAGCACGCGGCCGCGCTTCTGGGGCGCAACTACGCGATCACGGGCCGCGTCGCGCACGGCGACCGGCTCGGCCGCACGCTGGGTTTCCCGACCGCGAACGTGCCGCTGCGCCGGCGCCCGGCGCTGACGGGCATTTTCGCTGTCCGCGTGCATGGAATTGGCGCCGCGCCGCGGCGCGGTGTTGCAAGCGTGGGCGTGCGGCCGACGGTGAAGGTGGACGCAAAGCCGCTGCTGGAGGTCTTCATGCTCGACTTCGACGAGTCGATCTACGGTCGTCGGATCACCGTCGAGTTCCTGCACAAGTTGCGTGACGAGGAACGCTTCCCGGACGTCGACACTCTCAAGCGGGCCATCGCGCACGACGTCGTCGATGCACGCAACTATTTCGCCGCGCGAGGTTGAAATGCCGCCGGTCCGACCGATGTACGTCTGCTAGACCCTGAAGAAGCGCCATGCCCGACGATTCCCGCACCGATTACAAGTCCACGCTCAATCTGCCGGACACGCCCTTCCCGATGCGCGGGGACTTGGCGCGCCGTGAAGTGGCGTGGGTTGCCGCCTGGCGCGCGAATCGTGTTTACGACGCCATACGGGTTGCCTCGCGCGGGCGCCCGCGTTTCATCCTGCACGATGGTCCGCCCTACGCGAACGGCGACATCCACATCGGCCACGCCGTCAACAAGATCCTGAAGGACACGATCGTCAAGAGCCGCACGCTGGCCGGCTTCGACGTCCCGTACGTGCCCGGCTGGGATTGTCACGGCATGCCGATCGAGGTGCAGATCGAGAAGACGCACGGCAAGAACCTGCCGACGGCGGAGACCCAGCGGTTGTGCCGCGCATACGCCACCGAGCAGATCGAACGGCAGAAGAAGGACTTCGAGCGTCTCGGCGTGCTGGGCGACTGGGACCATCCGTACACGACGATGAACTACCGCAACGAGGCCGACGAGATCCGCACGCTCGGCAAGCTGCTCGAGAAGGGCTACCTGTATCGGGGCCTGAAGCCCGTCAACTGGTGCTTCGATTGCGACAGCGCGCTGGCCGAAGCCGAGGTCGAATACGAGGATCGCGTCGACGTCGCCGTCGACGTCGGCTTCCCGCTCGCTGAGCGCGAGCGGAGCAGATTGTCACAGGCATTCGGCCTCGCGGCACCCGTCGGCGGTCCTGTTTACGCCGTGATCTGGACGACGACGCCGTGGACGATTCCTGCGAACCAGGCGTTGAACGTGCATCCGGACGTGTTGTATGCGCTCGTCGCGACGGCGCGCGGGCATTTGCTGCTCGCCGCCGACCTCGTCTCCGCCTGCCTCGCGCGCTATGGCCTTGCCGGAGATATCGTCGCCACCGCGCCGGGTCGTGCACTCGAGCACATCGAGTTCCGGCACCCGTTCTACGATCGCGCGTCGCCGATCTATCTCGGCGATTTCGTGACGCTGGAGCAGGGCACGGGCATCGTCCACAGCTCGCCTGCGTACGGTATCGACGACTTCCTGTCGTGTCGCCGCTACGGTATGACGGACGACGCAATCCTCAACCCGGTGCAGGGCGACGGGCGCTTCGCGAGCGAGCTTGCGTTCTTCGGCGGACAGCGGATCTGGGATGCGAACCCGCGGATCGTCGACAAGTTGAAAGAGGTCAACGCGCTGTTCCACGCGGCGAAGTTCACGCACAGCTACATGCATTGCTGGCGGCACAAGACGCCGATCATCTATCGCGCGACGACGCAGTGGTTCGCCGGCATGGACGACGTGCCGGGATTCCGCGGCACGAAGCCTGCGCAGACGCTGCGGACGACGGCGCTGCGCGGCATCGACGCGACGCAGTTTTTCCCCGCGTGGGGCAAGGCGCGGCTGCACGGAATGATCGCCAATCGGCCCGATTGGACGCTGTCGCGGCAGCGGCAATGGGGCACGCCATTGCCGTTCTTCGTCGACCGGAAGACCGACGAATTGCATCCCGACACGCTTCCGCTGCTCGAGCTTGCCGCGGCGAAGGTCGAAGCGGGCGGCATCGAAACCTGGTTCGAGGCGACCAGCGAGGACTTCGGCGTCGACGAGGCGCGCTATCGCAAGCTGACCGATACGCTCGACGTATGGTTCGATTCCGGCACGACGCATCAGACGGTGATGGGCGGCCCCAACGGCCGTGCGTCCGGCGCGGGCTCGCATTCGCAGCAAACGGGATTTCCGGCCGATCTCTATCTCGAAGGGTCGGACCAGCATCGCGGCTGGTTTCACTCGTCGCTGCTGACCTCGTGCATGCTGAACGGTGTGCCTCCGTACAAGGCGTTGCTGACGCACGGTTTCGCCGTCGACGGCGAAGGCCGCAAGATGTCGAAGTCGAAGGGCAACGTCGTCGTGCCGCAGAAAATCGCCGGCACGCTCGGTGCCGAGATCCTGCGCCTGTGGGTCGGTGCGACCGACTATTCGGGCGAGCTGTCCATCTCCGACGAGATCCTGAAGCGCATCGTCGAGAGCTATCGGCGGATTCGCAACACGCTGCGCTTCCTGATGGCGAACACCGCGGATTTCGATGCGGAGCGCGACGCAATACCCGCGGCCGCGATGCTCGAGATCGACCGTTTCGCACTCGTCAACGCCCGCGCGATGGCCGATGCCGTCGCCGCCGACTACGCACGCTACGATTTCCATCTGGTCGTGCAGCGGCTGCAGACGTATTGCTCGGAGGATCTGGGCGGCTTCTACCTCGACGTGCTCAAGGACCGGCTCTACACGGCCGCGGCGGGCAGCGCCGGTCGTCGCTCGGCGCAAACCGCGCTCGCGCTGATCCGCGACGCACTGCTGAAACTGATGGCGCCGATCCTGTCGTTCACGGCCGAGGAGGCCTGGTCGATCCTCCGGCCCGGCGATCCAACGATTTTCGTGCACACCTGGGAGCGGATGCTGCCCGATATCGCCGGCGGCGACGCGCTCGCGGCGCGATGGAGCAAGATCGTCGCCGTGCGTGCGCTCGTGCAGAAGGAACTGGAAGCGGTGCGTCAGGCCGGCAGGATCGGCTCGTCGCTGCAGGCCGAAGTCGACATCGTCGCCGACGCCGACACATACGCCGCACTCGCATCGCTCGACGACGACTTGCGCTTCGTGCTGATCACCTCGGCGGCGCGGGTCACCCAGGGTGACGCGCTGTCGATCACCGTCGCGCCGAGCACGCATCCGAAATGCGAGCGCTGCTGGCACTGGCGCGCCGACGTCGGTCGCGATTCGGCTCACGCCGGGCTTTGCGGCCGCTGTGTCGCGAACCTCTACGGCGCCGGCGAACCGCGCAGGTTCGCCTGACCGGCACGGGAGACCAAGTCTGAACGCGATCGTCCTTCTACGCGAACCGTCGCGGCGAACGCTGCGCTGGCTCTGGCTGTCGCTCGCCGTGATCGTGGCCGACCAGGTGACGAAGCGCGCGATCCTCGCGGCGTTTCGTCCGGGCGAGGACCTGCCGCTGACTTCGTTCGCGAGCCTGGTGCTCGCATTCAACAAGGGGGCCGCCTTCAGCTTCCTGGCCGGCGAGGACGGCTGGCAGCGCTGGCTGTTCGCGGCGATCGCGATTGCCGCGTGCGTGGCGATGGCGTGGCTGCTGCGTCGCGGCGGCAGCGCACTCTTTTGCGCGGGGCTCGCGCTCATCATCGGCGGCGCGCTCGGCAACCTCTACGATCGGCTGGTGCTTGGCCACGTCGTCGATTTCCTGCTCGTCCATTATCGCGGCTGGTATTTCCCTGCGTTCAACGTCGCCGACAGCGCGATCACCATCGGCGCCGCCGCGCTGATCGTGGACAGCTTCCTCGATCGGCGGCCGGCCGATCGCCGCTAGCAGCCCAGGCAAGGATCCCAAATGGACATACTGCTCGCCAACCCGCGTGGTTTTTGCGCCGGCGTCGACCGCGCGATCGCCATCGTCGAGCAGGCGCTGTCGCGGTTCGGACCGCCGATCTACGTTCGCCACGAAGTCGTGCACAACCGCTTCGTCGTCGACGACCTGCAGCGGAAGGGTGCGGTGTTCGTCGAGGCGCTCGACGAGATACCGGACGGTGCGACGGTGATCTTCAGCGCGCACGGCGTTCCGCGCAGCGTGCGCGTCGCCGCGGAAGCGCGTGGTCTCAACGTGTTCGACGCAACGTGCCCGCTGGTGACCAAGGTGCACGTCGAGATCGCGAAGATGCACGACCAGGGCCGCGAGATCGTCATGATCGGCCATGCCGGTCATCCGGAAGTCGAGGGCACGATGGGCCAGTGCGACGGAGGCGTGTATCTCGTCGAGTCGGTCGCCGACGTCGAAGCACTCGACGTTCGCGATCCATCGCTTCTCGCCTACGTCACGCAAACGACGCTTTCGGTCGACGACGCCGCCGGGATCGTCGCCGCGCTGAAGGCGCGCTTTCCCGACATCGTCGGGCCGAAGAAGGACGATATCTGCTACGCGACGCAGAATCGACAGGACGCCGTCAAGTTCATGAGTCCGCGCGTCGACGTGGTGATCGTCGTCGGCAGTCCCAACAGTTCCAACTCCAATCGGTTGCGCGAGGTCGCCGCGAACCGCGGCGTGCCGTCGTACATGGTGGACAACGCGACCGAGCTGCTGCCCGAGTGGGTCGAAGGCAGGCAGCGCGTCGGCGTCTCGGCGGGCGCGTCGGCGCCCGAACTGCTCGTAGCACAGGTCATCGAGCGCTTGCGTGCTCTGGGCGCTGCGTCGGTCACCGAGTTGTCAGGCGTCGTCGAGAGAACCGTGTTCCCGATGCCGAAGGGACTCGGCGCGAAACCAGGCGAGTAGCGCGACGAACGTCGCCGTCGCGACGATGCACGTCGTGCCGGCCACGACCGCATGCCGACCCTGTTCGACGATCGCACGGGCGAGCGCTTCGGCGACATAGAACGGCAGCAGCAGCGCAAGCCATTGCCGCGCGCGACGATCGCCGCGCAGCACGCCCGGAGCCAGCAGCGCGAGCGGCAGTGCCTTCAGCACGAGCCACGAGCCGTGCGGCGCAAGTGGCGCGAGCACGAGCTCCCACAGCACTTCGAGCGCGAGCAGCGCGAGCGTGCCGGCGACGGCGAGACGCGGTGTCAGTGGACCGCGACGAATTCGTAGAGGTCGAATCCCGGTCCCTGCTCGACGAGCTTCGTGAGCACGGCGAAGCCGGTCGCGCTGCCCCGGCGCAGGCTCACCGCCTGCTCGAGCGTGAACGCGCCTGCGGGTGCCGCAAGCTGCGGTGCGGGCGCGGTGAGATCCGCATCTTCTTCTTCCGGCAGCACGACCACCGGCAGCATGTCGCCATCCGCAGCGTTTTCGGGCGCTGCCGCCGCCGCCTCGGGATTCTCGGACAGCAGTTCGCAGCCGAACTCGAGCATCGCGTCGTTGAGCGTGTTGCGGAACCAGCGCACCACGGCGACCTGGAGCCCCGGCCGTCCTTCGACGCGCAGCGCGATGAGGTCGCCGACGCGCAGCGAGGCCGGGGCGCTGTCGACCTGCCGCAGCGCATAGCCGCCGGTCGTGTGATTGACGACCTGGCACTGCGTCATCGGCGGCGGCGCAGCGGTGCCCTGCGCGCTACCGTTCATGCCGCGGCTGTATTGCCAGACACCGGGCAATCCGGCGCACATGACGACACGCGCGCGCGACGGCAGCCGGTTGAACTGCCGCGCGGGCGGGATCGCCCATTGGCGCAACAGCCGCTTCAGCAGCGCGATGTAAGGCGGGCGCGCTTCGGCGTTCGTGCCGACTTCGCGTGGCAGCGGGCCGCCGGATTCGAGATCCCGAATCTGCGCCTGCAACTGAAACGCGAGGTCGAACGTCAGCAGATACAGCTTGGACCCATCGCCCGACCCGCCCTTGTTCGCCGAGAACGGCGGAAAATCGTGGCCGATAGGCACGATGGCGACCGCCTTCGCCATCCGGTGCACCGGCGGCACCGGCGTCAGCTTCGCGAGCTGCGCGTGCTCAGCCAGGTAGTTCTGCACCGTCCGCAGCTGGCTCGGCAGGAACCCGTACGGATTCGCGAGTGCCAGCAACAACGACTGCACGTAGAGCCGTTCGAGCGTGACGTCGGGCTGGTCGAGCGTCACGGGATGGCGGTGGATTCTCCGCTCGCGCGTGTACATGTAGATGTCGTGCGCGTCGTACCATGTCTGCAGCGGCACCGGCGCGTACGCGAGGTAGCTGTTGGCGAGCACGCGGGACGTCGCCTGGAACGTGCGTCGCACGAGCGCCACCGTGCGGCGCGGGCCCCCCCAGCGGAAGCGGCGTGACGTCTCGCCCACCAGCAGCCGCTTGTACGCTGTCGACAGCTCATTGGCGAGCGTCAGCGACGCCTTCGCCGCGTCGAGGTTGTCGCCCTGCAGTGGATGCGATGCGCGGGTGAACTGCCGCTCGAGCCGCGGCCACAGCAGCGCCGCGGATTTCCAGTATTGCTCGGTGAGATCGAGCCGGCGCGAGTGGCCAAGCGAGACGCGATTGGTGGCGGCGAGCGCGTCACCGATGACGCGTGCTGCGAAACCCGGCTCGCGCGTCAGCGTTTCCGTGAGCCACGCCGCAACGCGCGACGGACGCGTCTCGGGTGCGTTCGCCGATTGTTCGGACAGGGGCGGAAGTCGCAGCGCGAGCGGCATCGAAGGACGACTGGGAGTGGTGAGTGCCCGATCTTGGGCCGCGAGGATTATACGGGCGAACGCACGAACCCGACGACAGTATCGACCTGATCCTGCGCAAGCAGCATCGGTGCGTGACCAACACCGGCGAACTCGACGACCTGAGGCCGGGGACCGCGCTCGCTCATCTCTCGCGCCGTGTCGCTCGAGAGCAGGTCGGACATCGCGCCGCGCAGGACGAGCGTCGGGCACCGGATCGCGTCCCACAGCGGCCAAATATTGGCCGGGGCCGGCACCGTGCGAAACGGGATGGCGATGGCGGGGTCGTAGCCGACACTCCAGGTGCCGTCGTCGCGCTGACGCGCGTTCGTCCGGGTCACGTGGTCCCATTGTGCGTCGGTCAGCGGTCCGAATGGCGCCGAGATCGTCCTGACATAGGTGGCGAGCTCGTCGTACGTCGCGAACGTGGGATCGGTGCCGAAATACTCGCCGATGCGCGCAATCGCCGCAGGATCGAGCACGGGGCCGGCGTCATTGACGACGAGGCGCTTGACCGGCGTTCCGGGCAGCGATGCCGCCATGATGCCGAGCAGCGCGCCCATCGACGTGCCCACCCAGGTGACATCGTCGACGCCCGATGCAGCGATCAGCGCCGTCAGCGTCGTCAGGTACGTCGGCGCGACGTAGTCGAGCGGATTGCGGAGCCACTCGCTCTTGCCGCGCCCGGGCATGTCCGGTGCGAGCACGCGGTGGGTTTTCGCCAGCGCCTCGCCCAGCACGTCGAAGTCGCGACCGTTGCGGCCGATGCCATGTACGCAGACGACGACGTCCGGATTGTCGCGCTCGCCCCATTCGTAATAGACGACGCGATGGAAGCCGTGCGCCGACAGGCTGCGCAGCCGGGATTCGCGCGGCAGCGACGACGTCAGCGTCATGCGAGCGTGCGCCCGTTGCCTGCTACGCGTTCAATGACGGTCGTCATCAGTCGGGGGCGGAGAGAGTTCGCTCGAGGATCAGCAGCATCGCGGCAGTGGCGCCCCAGATGTAGCGATCGAGCCAGGGAATCGCCCAGTAATCGCGCCGGATCTCGCCGAGCATCCGGTGATGCCGCTGATGGTTTGCGGTGTCGAGCAGGAAATCGAGCGGGACCTCGAACACGTCGGCGACCTCGACCGGATCGGGTGTCAGGTCGAACGGCGGCTCGATCCAACCCACGACCGGCAACACGCGGTAGCCGGTGACGGTCTCGTACGGCGACAAATGGCCGAGCACGTCGACGCGCGCGGCGGGCAGTCCGATCTCTTCGGTCGTTTCGCGCAGCGCGGCCGCCGCGTGATCCGCGTCGCCCGGATCCAGGCGGCCGCCGGGGAAGCTGATCTGCCCTGGATGATCGGCCAGATCGGCGCTGCGCTGCGTGAGTAGCAACTGCAGTCCTGCGGGGCGATTAACGACAGGCACCAGCACGGCGGCCGGAATGGTCCGGCCTTCGCGGCCCGGCAGGCGGAACCCGTCGTTCAATCCTTGCGCGGCCGGCGGCGCCGGGCGCGCGAGCCTCTGCGCGAGCCACGCGCGCTGCTGCTGAGGTGGAAGATCGAAGAGCGGAAGACGGGAAGCCGCGGCAATCTGCCACGTGCCGCCGGCATTGGACGCGGCCATTGGCAATGATACCGCGGTAACGCGCTACATCGCCGCTCCGGCCAGCGTTGCCGCGCCCGCGTCGGGCGCGCTACGCGACGTGGGTGCCGCTAACGCCCGGCGACGGCGGCGACGCGGTCGGGTATCGCCGCTTCGACGTATTGCGCCCCGCGCGCGCGGAACTGCGGTCCGACGAGGAGCAGCGTCGGACCTCCGGAATCGGACTGGAAGCCCGGCAGCGCAGCGAGCGTCGTGTAATGCACACGCGCATCCGGCATCGAGGCGTTCTCGACGATTGCGACCGGCGTTTCCGCACTGCGTCCGGCGTTGACGAGTGCCGCGGCGATTGCCGGGGCATCGTGACTGCCCATGTAGATCGCGCCGGCGTCGGCACCGAGAATGCCGTCGAGCCAGCGGCTCGGTGGCTCGCCCGCACCAACGCGCGGCGTGACGAATGCAAACGAGCGCACGCCGCCGCGCTGTGTCAGTGACGTTCCGATGTCGGCGGCAGCGGCGAGGGCAGCCGTGATGCCGGGGACGACTGCGTACGGGACGCCGGCCGCTTCGAGCGCGGCGATTTCCTCTTGCGCGCGCCCGAACAGCATGGGATCGCCGCCCTTGAGCCTCACGACCGTCGCGTGCGTGCGCGCGGCATCGACGAGTCGCTTGTTGATGAAACGTTGCGCAGTCGAGTGCTTGCCGCAGCGCTTGCCGACTGCAATTTTCTCGGCACGCGTTGCGAGCGCGAGCGTGTCCGGATGCACGAGCGCGTCGTGGAAGACGATGTCGGCGCGCGCCAGCAGGTTCGCGGCACGCACCGTCAGGAGGTCCGGTGCACCGGGTCCCGCGCCGACGAGGTAGACCGTGCCGGTCATCGCCGAATCAGGAGCATGGAAACCAGACGTCGCCAGGCGTCGCCACGGCTTGTCGGCGCCGGAACCACGGCGTGCGCGCCGTCGTGGACTGGTAACCGTCGCTGAAATCCGCGAAGGCGTCGAGTGCACCGCGCGCATCGCGGCCGTCGGGAATCAGGAACGCGTCGAACCCGCATTGCAAGAGGTAGTAGAGCTGGTCGCGCGCGATGTCGCCGATCGCCCGAAGCTCGCCGGCGTAGTGATAGCGATCGCGCAGCAGCCGCGCGTGCGAATAGCCGCGGCCGTCGGTGAACTGCGGGAAGTCGATCGCGATCACCTGCAATCGCTCGAGGTCGTCCGCCAGCGCGCCGGGATGATCGGCCGGAGCGAGCCAGACGCCGATGTCGCCGCGCGCAATCAGCGCGCCGCGCCGCTCGAGCCACAGCGACAGCGGCACGATGACCGGCACCCCGTCGGGCAGATCGGCAAGCGTCTCGGCGTCGCGTACGAGCGTAAAGCGGTCATCCGCGAGCGCGTGGTTCCTAATCAGTTGTGGCATAGACGCGTTCCTTGAAGGGTTCGATGCCGATGCGGCGAACGGTGTCGATGAACCGCTCGTCCGCGTGGCGCTGCTCGATGTACGTCTCGATGAGGCGGGCGATCACGTCGGGCATGTCGATCGCCGCGAACGACGGTCCGATGACCTTGCCGAGCGACGCGTCGTTGCCCTGGGCGCCACCGATCGACACCTGGTACCACTCGGATCCACTCTTGTCGACGCCGAGCACGCCGATGTGACCGATGTGATGCTGGCCGCATGCGTTCATGCAGCCGGACATGTTGAGATCGATTTCGCCGATGTCGTGCAGATAGTCGAGATCGTCGAATCGGCGCGTGATCGCTTCGGCGATGGGGATCGACTTCGCGTTCGCAAGCGAGCAGAAGTCGCCGCCCGGACAGCACACGATGTCGGTCAGGAGGCCGATGTTCGGCGTTGCGAGGCCGAGCGGCTTCAACTGCGTCCACACGTCGAACAGATCCGCCTGGCGCACGTCGCGCAGGATCAGGTTCTGCTCGTGCGACGCCGACACCTCACCGAACGAATACCGGTCGGCGAGATCGGCGATCGCATCCATCTGGTCCGACGTCACGTCACCGGGCGGCACCCCCGGGCGTTTCAGCGACAGCGTGACGATCGCGTATCCGGGCACCTTGTGCGCATGCACGTTGCGCTTGACCCAGTTGCCGAATGCGCGGTTGTCGGCAACGGCCGCCTTGTGGCCGGAGTCGTCGCCGGCAAACGCCTGATACGGCGGCACGGTGAAATACGTGTCGAGCCTTGCGAACTCCGCATCGGGCACGGTCGCGACGCCGCCTTGCAGATGCGACCATTCATCGTCGACGTCGCGCGCGAACTGCTGCGGCGTGCGCTCCTTGACGAGAATCTTGATCCGGGCCTTCCACTTGTTGTCGCGACGGCCGAACCGGTTGTACGTGCGCAGGATCGCGTCGAGATAGTTGAGGATCTCGGCGCGCGGCAGGAATTCGCGGATCACATGACCTATGATCGGCGTGCGGCCCATGCCCCCACCGGCGAGCACGCGGAATCCGATCTCGCCGGCGTCATTCCTGACGAGCACGAGCCCGACGTCGTGCAGCCATACGGCGGTGCGGTCGTTGGTTGCCCCCGTGATCGCGATCTTGAACTTGCGCGGCAGGTACGAAAACTCCGGGTGCAGCGCCGCCCATTGACGAATCAGCTCGCAATAAGGCCGCGGATCGACGATCTCATCCTGCGCGACACCGGCGAAGTGGTCGCTCGTGATGTTGCGCACGTCGTTGCCGGACGTCTGGATCGCGTGCATCTCGACCGACGCCAGATCGGCGAGCATGTCGGGCACGTCTTCGAGGCGCGGCCAGTTGAGTTGCAGGTTCTGCCGCGTGCTGAAATGCCCGTAACCTCGATCGTAGACGCGCGCGATTCGTGCGAGCATCCGCAATTGCTTCGACGACAGCATTCCGTACGGGATCGAGATCCGGAACATCGGCGCGTGCCGCTGGATATAGAGGCCGTTTTGCAGGCGCAGCGGGCGAAACTCGTCCTCGGAGAGTTCACCGATCAGGAAGCGGCGCGTCTGGTCGCGAAACTGCGCGACGCGTTCGTCGACGAGGCGCTGGTCGAAAGGGTCGTAGCGATACATGGCGATTCCGCAGAGGGACATCGGCAAGGTAACGTGCCGGCCTAATAAACAAAAGGAATTGCGGGCTATGTTTTTAGCGCTATTTCATATAACCCGCCGCGGTCTTACGCCGCACCTAGCCACACCTATAATGGGCCGATGACCGCGTTGATCCTGTTCGTCCACGGTGCGCGCGACCCCCGCTGGGCCGTGCCGTTCGAGCGCCTGCGTGACCTGATCACCGCCCGTTCACCCGATATCCCGGTCAGGATCGCGTTCCTCGAGCACGGCACACCCGATCTGTCCCAGGCGGCGATCGACGTCGCGGCCGCCGGCGTGCGCAGGATCAAGGTCGTTCCGCTCTTCTTTGGGCGCGGCGGGCATCTGCGCGAGGACTTTCCGCGCCACCTCGCCGCGGCCAAGGCACGGGTTCCCGAAGTGGAGTTCGCCGTGACGGACGCGGCCGGCGAGGACGACGGCGTGCTCGACGCACTGGCGACGTTCGCGCTAGAGGCGCGGGCGACGAATCTTTAGTTCAACCAAATACTAAATAGTAGCTACTAAATAAATGAATAATAATGTTAAAGCAACGCTGATGGTCATGGCGACCGCTATCGCAACCGGCGCGCTGGCGCAGCAGCCTGCCGTCAAGATCGGCGTCATCGCGGAATTCTCCGGGCCGTTTGCCGACTACGGCACCCAGATCGTCAACGGGATGAAGACGTACCTCAAGCTTCATGGCGACACGTTCGGCGGGCGGAAGGTCGAGTTCATTCAGCGGGACACGACTGGTGCCGCACCCGACATCGCCAAGCGCCTCGCACAGGAGCTCATCACGCGGGACAACGTGGACATCCTGGCCGGCTTCGGATTGACGCCCAACGCGCTTGCGGTGGCGCCGATCGACGCGGAAGCGAAGAAACCGATGGTGATCATGAACGCGGCGACGTCGATCATCACGACGCGCTCGCCATACATCGTTCGCGTCTCGCACACACTGCCGCAGGATACGCAGCCGATCGCACAGTGGGCGGCGAAAAACGGCATCAAGCGGGCCTATACGCTGATATCCGACTACGGGCCGGGAATCGACGCGGAGGGCGCGTTCGTCAAGGCCTTCAAGGCGGCCGGCGGAGAGATCATAGACAGCGTGAGAACTCCGCTGCAAAACCCTGATTTTGCCCCATATTTACAGCGAATCAAGGACTCGAAGCCCGACGCAGTATTCGTGTTCCTGCCGCCAGGCAGCCAGACGATCGCGTTCATCAAGGGCTACGAGGAACGAGGCCTCAAACAGGCGGGCGTCAAGCTGATCGGCACCGGGGACTTGACCGACGATGGCGTGCTGCAGGCCATGGGCGAGCCCACGCTCGGCCTCATCACCAGCTTCCACTACTCGGCGTCGCACGATTCGCCGGAGAACAAGGCGTTCGTCAAGGCGTACGCGGAAGTCAACGGCACCAAATACCGGCCGAATTTCATGGCATGCGCCGGCTACGACGGCATGGCGGCGATCGCCGAAGCCCTGAAGAAGACCGGCGGCTCCGTCGATCCCGACAAGTTCATGACAGCGCTGAAAGGCATGAAGTTGATGAGCCCGCGCGGGCCGATCATGATCGATCCGGAGACGCGCGACATCGTGCAGACCGTCTACATCCGCAAGGTGGAA